>ERZ501059.1-NODE-1-length-329760-cov-11.657021_pt1 | contig 329760 bp, 302 predicted proteins | sample MGYA00510856_ERZ501059 | MGnify/ENA primary metagenome ERZ501059 (study PRJEB25958, sample SAMN03398555) | human skin metagenome | study: EMG produced TPA metagenomics assembly of the Human Skin Microbiome Metagenome (human skin metagenome) data set. | reverse complement strand
ACAACCCATCACGATCTAACACCCAAACCCGTTCACAACCACTTGACACAAAGCGAATCTGTCAGACGGCCCGCAAACACCCAGGTCGGCCCAGGCGGTGCGCGGAATCTGTCAAGAACCAGCCGGCTAGAGGTTCGCAACCCCGGGCATAACGAAAGGGGCGTTCCAGGCGGAACGCCCCTACGTCGATAGCCTAAAGCCCCTTACTCGGTGGTGTTCTCCGGGCCGACGTCCTCGGCGGAGTCGTCCTGCGTAGCGGCGGTCGGGTCGTCGATCTTCAGCTCCTTGGCTGCCTCGGCGGCGACGGAGCGGTCGATCTTGTCCTCGTTGGCCAGGCCCATGAGGGCCGCGACAACCATGGACTCGGCGTCGATGTTGAAGAAGCGGCGGGCGGCCTCGCGGGTGTCGGCGAAACCGAAGCCGTCGGCGCCCAGCACGATGTACTGGCCGGGCACGTAGGCGCGGATCTGCTCCTGCAGGTCGGACGCAAAGTCGGAGGTTGCGATGTACGGGCCGGAGGTTTGCTTCAGCTGCTTGGTGGCAAAGGCCTCCTCGACCGTCTCGCCCGGGTTGCGCAGCTGCTCGGCGGCCTTGCGCTGGCCTTCGCGGGCGAGCTCCGTCCACGAGGTCACGGAGTAGATCGCGGCGCCGACGTTGTACTTCTCCTGCAGGATCTCCTGGGCGCGCAGCGCCTGCTGCATGCCCACGCCGGAAGCTAGGAGGGAGACCTTGTTGTCCAGGTCCTTGCCCTCGTCGTAAAGGTAGATGCCCTTGTGCAGTCCCTCCACGTCGAGGTTCTCCGGGCGCGCCGGCTGGTGGTGGGGCTGGTTGTAAACGGTGATGTAGTACATCACGTTCTCATCCTTGCCCTCGCCGTTGCCGTACATGCGCTCGATGCCCTTGGAGATGATGTACGGCATCTCGTAGGCGAACGCCGGGTCGTACGGGATCACAGCCGGGTTGGTGGAGGCCAGGATCGGGGAGTGGCCGTCCATGTGCTGCAGGCCCTCGCCGAACAGGGTGGTGCGGCCGGCGGTCGCGCCGATGATGAAGCCGCGGCCCATCTGGTCGCCGGCTGCCCAGAAGTTGTCGCCGGTGCGCTGGAAGCCGAACATCGAGTAGAAGATGTACATCGGGATCATCGGCTCGCCGTGGGTGGCGTATGAGGTCGCCGCGGCGATGAAGGAGGCCGAAGAGCCGTCCTCGTTGATGCCCTCGTGCAGGATCTGGCCGTCGGTGGCCTCCTTGTAGGACAGCTGCAGGTCGTGGTCCACCGGCACGTAGTTCTGGCCGTTCGGGTTGTAAATGCCCAGGGTGGGGAACCACGAGTCCAGGCCGAAGGTGCGGGCCTCGTCCGGAATGATGGGCACAATGCGCTTGGCCAGCTCTTTGTCCCGCATTAGCGACCTGAAGGTACGCACCAGTGCCATGGTGGAGGCGACCTTCTGCTTGCCGGAGTCCTTGAAGAGGGCCTTGAAAGTCTTTTCAAACTCCGGCAGTTCCAGCGGGGCGTAGTTCTCGCGTCGCTCCGGCAGGAACCCGCCCAGCTCCTCGCGGCGGGCCTTGAGGTACTTAATCTCCTCGGCGTCCTCGCCCGGGTGGTAGTAGGGCGGCAGGTACGGGTCCTTCTCCAGCTCTTCGTCGGAGATGGGGATTTGCTGCTTGTCGCGGAAGAGCTTGAGGTCCTCCAGCGCCAGCTTCTTCATCTGGTGGGTGGCGTTGCGGCCCTCGAAGTTGTGGCCCAGGCCGTAGCCCTTCACCGTGTGGGCGAGGATAACGGTCGGCTTGCCCTTGGTCTCCAGGGCGCGCTTGTAGGCGGCGTACACCTTGCGGTAGTCGTGGCCGCCGCGGCGCAGGTTGAAGATTTCCTCGTCGGTCATGTCCTCGACGAGCTTCTTGGTGCGCTCGTCGCGGCCGAAGAAGTGCTCGCGCACGTAGGCGCCGTCGTTGGCCTTGAAGGTCTGGTAGTCGCCGTCCTTGGTGGTGTTCATGATGTGGACGAGCGCGCCGTCCTCATCCTTCTCCAGCAGCTCATCCCACTCGCGGCCCCAGACCACCTTGATCACGTTCCAGCCGGCGCCGACGAAAAAGCTCTCCAGCTCCTGCACGATCTGGCCGTTGCCGCGCACCGGGCCGTCCAGGCGCTGCAGGTTGCAGTTGATCACGAACGTCAGGTTGTCCAGGCCGTACAGGGACGCCATCTGGATCAGGCCGCGGGACTCCGGCTCGTCCATCTCGCCGTCGCCGAGGAACGCCCAGACGTGCTGCTGGTCGGTGTCCTTGATGCCGCGGTCCTGCAGGTACTTGTTAAAGCGCGCCTGGTAGATGGCGTTCATCGGGCCCAGGCCCATGGACACGGTCGGGAACTCCCAGAACCCCGGCATGCCGTGCGGGTGCGGGTAGGACGGCAGACCGCCCTGCTCACGGGAGTGCTCCTGGCGGAAGCCGTCCAGGTCGTCCTCGGTCAGGCGGCCCTCCATGAAGGCGCGGGCGTACATGCCCGGGGAGGCGTGGCCCTGGAAGAAGATCTGGTCGCCGCCCTGGGGGGCGTCCTTGCCCTTGAAGAAGTGGTTGAAGCCGACTTCGTACAGCGCTGCGGCGGACGCGTAGGTGGAAATGTGGCCGCCAACACCGATGCCGGGGCGCTGCGCGCGGTGCACCATCACCGCGGCGTTCCAACGCATCCAGCGGCGGTAACGCTTCTCAATCTGCTCGTCGCCCGGGAATTCCGGCTCGAGCTTCGTCGGAATGGTGTTGACCAGGTCGGTGGAAGACAGCGCCGGCAGCGGCACGCGCTTGGCGTTCGCGCGCTCGATCAGGCGCAGCATGAGGTAGCGTGCGCGCTCTGGGTCAGAATCCTCCAGCAGCCCGTCGAGGGAGTCCATCCATTCCTGGGTCTCCTCCGGGTCCGCGTCGTGCAGGTAGGACGCAACGCCCTCGCGCAGTGAGAGGATGTTGGTATCAACATCAGCCGCGTTCTTTACACGCGCGTCTTCCATCTCGGTTTCTTTCTGGGCCACTTTGACCTCCTGGGTTCATTCGGGCAATACGCCCTTAAGAATACGTGGTTACGGGCGCGGTTTCTTACAGCGGGTGGGCTTTGGTGAGACTAATCACCGCTTTCCGCGCATTCCCCGCCTATCGACGTTAAGCTAACGCCCAAACCAACCACCTGAACTGCAACGGAGGACACGGAACTTGAGTGCCACAGGAGTGGACGCCTACGCATCTCGGCTGGGGGTACGACCGGGCGATGTTGTGCAGGAGATCGGCTGGGACGAGGACGCGGATTCCGCCCTCTCCGAGGCCGTCGAGGATGCGATTGGCGCCGAGCTTCTCGACGAAGACGCGGACGAGCCCTCCGACACCATCTTGCTCTGGTTCCGCGAGGGGGACGGCGATCTCGTGGACGACCTTGTCGACATCTCCCGCGGTCTCAGCGCCGGCGGCCGCATTTGGCTGCTCACGCCCGGCGCGGGTTCCCCCGGGGTGGTCCCGCCCAGCGAGATCGTGGAATCCGCCCAGCTCGCCGGCCTGACGCAGACGAAGGCGGACCGCTTCGGTGCGTGGCAGGGCTCATGCCTGACTCCGCGCAGCCGGTAGATCGCCCCGCCCGCCCCGCGTTTCCAGCTACAAGGATCCAGCTATTCGCGGTTTTTCGCCTGTTAGCTGGGTCTTGATAGCTGGATTCGCGACGCAGACAGCGGAAAAGGCCCCGCAGCAGGGGGATGAGCATCCTCCCGGGGTGGGGCCTTTCATGCTGTGCGCCATGAGGGGTTCGAACCCCCGACCTACTGGGTGTAAACCAGTTGCTCTTCCAGCTGAGCTAACGGCGCGTGCAGGAAAAGACTAGCAGAGGTCGATTGCAGAACAGAAACTGCCTACAGTGCGCGGGATTCAATCGCAGCGAGGATGTCCAGCTCGAAGCGGGGAGAGGTGCCGTCGAACGCCACGTCGGCGACGTCCCACTCGGAAAACCGCACCCGGGCCGATCCGCGTACAGACCCCTTCGCGTCAGGGACAACGGCGAGGTCCCACAGCTCCATCCCCGCCGCGGCGCAGGCGCGCTCTGCGCGGGTGTCCAAAGAACCGGGGCGGGACAGGGCAAACAGCGCGTCCTCGTCCGCGTCGGCCACCTGGGCCAGCACGGCGAAGGGGTGGCTGGAGAACAGCACGGGGTGGTCGGAGACGGCGTCGTCGACGTCGTCGGCCTCGATGCCGTCCGCCAGCCCGACACCCGCGTTGTGGAGCGTGACCAGGGCGGAGTGGAGCTGTTCGGCGTTGATGGACGTCATCCGTCCCCCTTCGGCATAAGAAAGCTAGCGTTCTGCTTCTTTATCGTAGGCCTTGGCCCACGGGTTGGCGCGGGAGGAGCCGTAGCGCTGACGGGTCCGGACAGGCGGGGAGGTCGCGTCGGACGGTTCCGGGTCGGGTGCGGGGCCGGGGGTGGCGTCGATACGCAATTGCTCCTGCTCGGCTGCGAAGCGGCGGCGCTCGCGGGAGTCGGAATAGAGGAAGTAGATCAAGCCTGCGGGCGCGGCGATGCCGAACAGGATCCACTGCAGGCCGTAGGAGAGGTGGTTGCCCCGTTCGAGCTGGGGCAGCGGGATGGGATCGAGGACGCCGGGTTCCCCGCCGAGGAGCTGGATGTACGGAGAGACGACCTCCGTGCCGGCGAGGGAGCCGACCTGGCCGGGGCTGATGGAATAGACCATGTCGTAGCCCTGCTCGTGCATGGGCGGGTTGGGGTGCTCGCCCTCGTCGGCGCGCAGCATGCCGGCGATGGTGACCTCGCCGGTGGGCGCGGGCGCAATCGGCGGCACCTGCGTGGAATCCTCGGCCTTCACCCAGCCTCGGTGGACCACGATCGCGCGGCCGTCATCCAGGGTGAACGGGGTAAGGACCTGGAAGGCGGGTGTCCCGTCGACGGGCCGCAGGCGCAGCAGGACGTCCGGGCCCGAGTAGCGGCCGGTGGCCACCACGCGGGACCACTCGGCGTCCGGCTCGAGTGACCCGTCGGCGCCGAGGTGGTCCGCCAACGGCTCTGGGTCGTGGTCGAAGGCGGCGGAGATGTGCTCGTTGCGCTCCACCAGCGCCTCGTTCTTGCCCAGCTGCCACGGCGCCAGGAAGGTAAACGCGTAGTAGGAAAACACCCCGATCAGCAGCGCCGCGATGACCCACCCGGGGGTAAGCATCTGCCGCCACCACGGCTTTGAGGTCTGGTTACTGGCGCTCACGCCAGGTCAGTCTAGCTGCTCACGTACCCAGGTAATAATGCCGTCAGCTGCAGACTCGATCTGTTCGCGCACCACCGCAAAGCCCTCCGGCCCGCCGTAGTAGGGGTCCGCCACGCCCGCACCGTCCTCGGCGGCGGGGTCAAACGAACGGATGAGGCGCACCTTATCCTCGTCCACGCCGCGGGCGACCAGCTCCGAGACGTGATTCGTATCCAGGGCGACAATCAGGTCCGCCTGCTCCTGCTCGTAGCCGAACTGCTGGGCGCGGTGCGCCTCGCCGTCGTAACCGTGCGTGGCCAGCTCCCGGCGCGCCCTCTCGTCGGCCTTTTGTCCCACGTGCCAGCCGCCAATGCCCGACGACGTCACCGTGACCGCATCCCCCAACCCGGCGTCAGCCAACTTGTCGCGCACGATCACCTCCGCCATGGGCGAGCGGCAGATGTTGCCGGTACAGACGAAGTTGATGTGCAGGGGTTCAGAACTCACGGATAATCCTTTCCAGTTCGGCGGCGTCGCCAGCCACGTAGTCGGCCAGATCCCATTCTTCGGATGCGCCGTAGCCCCAGGTCACGGCGGCGCTCGGGATATTAAACGCGGCGGCGCCCTCAAAGTCGTGCAGGCGGTCGCCGATCATCAGCGGACGCTGCGGCGCGGCCTGGCCCAGCACGTAGCGGATCACGTCGACCTTTTTTGCGCGGGTGCCGTCGTTGGACGCGGCGCCCAGGAAATCGATGTGCTCGAGCATGCCGGCGCGCTCAAGGGCCGCGCGGGCAAAGCGTTCGCTTTTCGACGTCGCCGTGCACACGCGGTAGCCCTCCCCGGCGAGACGCGCCACGAGATCGTCCATGCCGTCGAAGACCTCGAAGCGCTGCCAGCCCTCGTCCGACATGTAGCCCGAGTAGGCGCGCATGGCACGCTCCACCTGGACCTCGTTCATGCCCAGCGAGCGCATCGTCTCCGGCATGGGCGGGCCCGGGATGCGGCGGATGAAGGACTCGTCCGGCACGTCCCACCCGACGGCGTCCAGGCCGATGAGGAAGCCGTGCCGGATGCCGGGGAAGGAGTCGATGAGCGTGCCGTCGACGTCGAAAAGCAATGTGGTCACGCCTTCCCACTGTTCCAAATTTGTAGGCTGGCTGCCATGACAGACGTAACAGTGCAGACAGTTGTTGACGCGCTCGAGGCGGCCTACCCGCCTGCGCTGGCGGAAAGCTGGGACCAGGTGGGGCTGATCTGCGGCGACCCGGACGCGGAGGTGGGCAAGGTCGCCTTCGCCCTCGACTGCACCCAGGACGTGGCGGAGCGCGCTGTCGCCACCGGCGCCCAGATGCTTGTGGTGCACCACCCGCTGCTGTTGCGCGGGGTGCACTCGGTGGCGGCAAACACCCCGAAGGGCAAGGTCATCCACACGCTCCTCGCCGGCGGCTGCGCGTTGTTCGCCGCGCACACCAATGCCGATTCCGCTCGCCCGGGCGTATCAGACAAGCTGGCGGAGCTGGTGGGCATCACACCCGGACGGCCCATCAAGCCGGTGCTGCTGGGCGCCATGGACCACTGGGGCGTGCACGTGCCGCGCAGCGCCGCCGCCGACCTCAAACGCGCACTGTTCGCCGCCGGCGCCGGCGAAATCGGCAACTACAGCGAGTGTGCCTTCTCCGTCGAAGGCACGGGCGAGTTCACCCCGGTCGAGGGCGCGAACCCCACCGACGGTGCCGTTGGCACGCACTACACGGGCGACGAAATCCGCGTGGAGTTCGTGGCGAAGGCGGGGGACCGCCGGAGGATCGTCGAGAAGCTGCGGGCGCACCACCCGTACGAAGAACCCGCGTTCGACGTCGTGCAGATGGAGGACACCCAGGACCTGAACACCGCGACCGGACTGGGGCGCATCGGAGAGCTGGAGGAGCCCATGACCCTGCGCGAGTTCACGCAGTGGGTGGCCAACGCGCTGCCGGCAACCGCGTGGGGTGTGCGAGCTGCGGGCGACCCAGAGCAGATTGTGCGCACGGTGGCGGTCTCGTCCGGCGCCGGCGACAGCTTCCTCGCCGACGTGGCCAAGCTCGGGGTGGACGTCTACGTCACCTCCGACCTGCGCCACCACCCGGTGGATGAGCACCTGCGCGCCGGCGGGCCGGCCGTGATCGACACCGCGCACTGGGCCAGCGAGTTTCCGTGGACCGCCCAGGCGGAGAGTATCGTGGCTCCGTTAGGCGTGGACACCGAGATCCTGCGCATCCGCACGGATCCGTGGACCATTTCCGCGCACCCCGAGTAGAGGAGAAACGATGCACCTTTCCAAAGACCTGCAGCCCGTCCTCCTGCAGCTCGCGCAGGCCGACGCCGCTTCGTCGCAACCCCGCGTCCGCGCCGAGGAGCAGGAGCTGCAGAAGCTTATCGACGAGCGCAAGCGCCTCACTGACGCCTCCGCCGCAGCCCAACTCGCGGTGGACGACATGGAGCTGGAGATCCTGCGCATCCAGGAGGACGAGCGCAAGCTGAAGAAGCGCGAGCTGGACGACAAGCGCCAGCTGTCCGCCGAGACCGACCCGGAGCGCCGAAAGGACCTCGAGCACGACCGCTACGCGGCAAAGTCCCGCATCGCGGACCTGCTGTCCGAGCTGAAGGAGGCGCACAACGAGATCGCCGCGCTGCGCAACAACCGCGACGTGCACGCCGCCCGCGTCGACGAGGCGAACCGCAAGGTCGAGGCCGCCCAGCGCGCAGTGGATGCCTTGCCCGAGGAAGAGACGGTGGATACGGACGCGCTCCGTGAGCAGCTGCCTGCCGACGTGCTCCGCGCCTACGACGACATCGGGGCCGCAAAGTTCAACGGCCGGGCCTGCGGCAGCTGCTTCATCCAGCTGCCGCCGGCTGAGCGCGCCGAGGTGATGGGCGAGCCGGACGACGAGCTGCCCACGTGCCCGAACTGCGGCACGCTGCTCGTGCGGGTCAAACCGGCTGACGCTGCGCCGACTGCGGAGTAGACCATGCAGGTCACGATGTACTGCGACGGCGGCTCCCGCGGCAACCCGGGCGTGGCCGGCTCCGGCTCGGTGGTCTACGACGCTTCCGGGGAGACGCTCGCCGAGATCGCCTACGTGGTGGGCAAGAAATCCTCCAACAACGTCGCCGAGTACTACGGTCTCATCCGGGGCCTCGAGGCATGCGCACAGATTGGCGCAACCCACGTGGACGTGTTCATGGACTCCAAATTAGTGGTCGAGCAGATGACCGGCCGCTGGAAGATCAAGCACCCCGACATGCAGAAGCTGGCCCGCGAGGCCCGCGAACTTGCTTCCGGTTTTGTGAAGGTCACCTACACCTGGGTGCCGCGCGCCAAGAACAAGAAAGCCGACGAGCTGTCCAACGTGGCCATGGACGCCGCCGCCCGCGGCGACAAACCCGGCATGGTCAAAGGCACCGGCGTGTGGGTGGGGGAGAAGGCGCCGGCTGGGGAGAACGCTAGGAAACCGGAGGCCTCGGAGAAGCAGTCGCACCAGACTGCGAGCCCCGCGCACTGGGCCGGCACGGACGCGCCGCGCACGCGCTTCATCCTGCTTCGCCACGGGCAGACGCAGCATTCCGCTGAGCGGCGCTTTTCCGGCACATCGGACCCGGAGCTCACCGACACAGGCCGTGACCAGGCGCGCCGGGCAGCGGGGGCGCTGGATGCGTATGGCCCCATTGACGCCATCGTCGCCTCCCCGCAGGCCCGCGCGCAGGCTACGGCACGCATCGCGGCCGGCACGCTCGGGCTGGACGTGACAACCGAGGAGGGTTTGCGCGAGATCGCGTTCGGCGACTTCGAGGCGCTCACCCGCGATGAAGCCGCGGCGAAAGATGCCGCCGCGTTCGACGAATGGCAGGCCTCGCCGAACAATGCGCCGCCCGGCGGGGAGTCCCTCACCGCGCTGCACCGGCGCGTGAACCGCACCAGGCTGAAGCTGCAGGAACGTTACGAGGGCAAGACCGTGCTCGTGGTCACGCACATGACGCCGGTGAAGTCCTTCATCCGGCAGGCTCTGGGCGCGAACGCCGACATGTTCAAGCACGTTTTTCTCGATCTGGCCAGCATCTCCGTGGTGGACTTCTACGGCGACTACGGCGTGGTGCGCTGCGTCAACGACGTCGCCCACCACCGCGGGTAGGTTTCGGCGCTAAACGCTATCCCAGGATGCGTACCGGGGGAGGATGCTTACTCCTAAACGCTTACTCCTCGGGTGGCCGCGAGAAATGCTCGGCAACGCTCTCGAAGGATAAGCACCCTGGGGTAAGCATCCTCGACCGATGGCCCGAAAATTCCGTTCCAACCGGCCGAAAGCGTATGCTGTACCCCGCGAATGAGCCGGCCGGGCGACCGCGGCGCTGCGAACCACCCAGATATGGGGAAGGCGCAGGTCGAGGAAAGTCCGGACTCCATAGGGCACGGTGGTTGCTAACAGCAACCCGGAGCGATCCGCGGGAAAGTGCAACAGAAAGTAGACCGCCTCGGTGACGAGGTCAGGGTGAAAGGGTGCGGTAAGAGCGCACCGGCATCTGCGGCGACGCAGGTGGCCAGGTAAACCCCACCGGGAGCAAGGCAAGAGCCCCCGCCATTGGCGGAGGTCGTCGGACGCAGGCTGCCCGCCCAGTCCGAAGGTAGCTGCTTGAGGCGCCCAGCAATGGGTGGCCCAGATGGATGGTCGCCGCCCCGCTCGCGGGGAACAGAATCCGGCTCACAGGCCGACTCATTCGCCCATTTCGTGGCACGATAGCAGCTTATGAAGCTCTACGCCGCGCCCCTGGATTTCCGCTCAATCGCGCGCGAATTCGACGTGCGCACTGGGTTCGCGCCGGAGCTCCATGCCGATGCGGCGCAGCTGGAGGACCGCTTTGCGGGCTCGCGTATCGACGCCCGTTCCGTCCCCCTCGTCACAATCGACCCCGCCGGATCGATGGATTTGGACCAGGCGGTGCACATCGAACGCCGCGCAGGCGGCGGGTTTGTGGTGCGCTACGCCATCGCGGACGTGGCCGCGTTCGTGGTACCGGGATCCGGCGTGGCGAAGGAGTCGTTGGAGCGCGGGCAGACAATCTACCTGCCGGACGAGCCGGCACGGCTGCACCCGGAGGAGCTGTCGGAGGGGTCAGCGTCGCTCCTGCCGGAAGTAGACCGCCCCGCCGTACTGTGGACGTTCGAGCTGGACGACGTCGGCGAGGTGGATGCGGCGCACGTGCAGCGCGCGTTGGTGCGCTCAGTTGCGCGGCTGGACTACGAGGGCGTGCATGCCGACATGCAGGCGGACACCGTCCACCCCTCCATAGCGCTGCTGGAGGAGGTGGGCCGACTGCGGCAGCAGTCCTCGCTGCGCAGACAGGCGGTCAACCTGCGCCTGCCGTCCGTGCGCGTGGTCGGCGACGGCGACACGTTCGAGCTGGTCATCGAACCGCGCCACCCGGTAATGGACTACAACTCCGAGATCTCCCTGCTCACCGGCATGGTAGCGGGGCAGATGATGGTGGATGCTGGCGTGGGGTTCCTGCGCACACTTGGGCCGGCGGATGCAGCCGGGGAGGCGGAGTTTCGCCGTGAGGCCCGAAATCTCGGCTACCCAGCTGAGGAGGTGTCCGCCGACATCGGCGAATTCCTGGCCAGCGTGGACGCCGACACCCCGCGTGGCATGGCCGTCATGCGCGAGGCGCAGAAACTCCTGCGCGGATCCGGGTACGTAGATCTCTCGGCGGGCGAGCCGGAGGTCCACGCCGGCATCGGCGGGTACTACTCGCACGTCACAGCACCGCTGCGGCGGCTCATCGACCGCTACGCCACCGAAGTCTGCCTTGCCATCTGCGCCGGCACGGAGGTGCCGGAGTGGGTGAAGTGCGACGCCCCGCGAGTGATCAAGACCATGGGCAGGTCGTCTCAGCTGGCCAACACCGTGGAGAAGGCGAGCCTGCATCTCACCGAGGCGACGGTGCTCAAACCGTGGGTGGGCCACAACTTCGACGGTGTGACCCTAAAAACGGGCGAGGACGCCGCGCGGGTGTTCATCGTCGACCCGCCGGTGCTCGCGCCGTCTACAGGCGCGCCCGAGGAAGGCGTGGAGACGAAGTTCTCACTCGTGCGGGCGGACCCGATCGCGCGGGAGGTTGGGTTTGCCTGGCCAGCTGACTAGGGCTTTTGCGGAGGAGAACGTGGGTCGCTGTGCCCGCTCTACATTAACGGGGGAGTAACCGATTCAGCGCTTCGTGGGAGCGCGGCGCAGGTCCCTGTCAGTTGCGTCCATACGTACTCCCTACGGCCCTCGGTTCGACATCCAGTAGAGCGCCAAGTCGACATCGCGCGCTCGCCACCGCAGACCATGCGACGCATTGACGTCATCTCTCAACGCCTCCACAGCGGACATATACCGAGAATAGACACCTTTCGTGCCCCCGATCGGGATACCGATATTTTGCAACGATGCGTGTGCGCGCCGGTCGTAGACCGCCATCCGCTCTGGCACACCGGCGGCCAGCACTGCCGAGGCGACAGCACGGCCGCGTCCCAAACCGGGGAGGGGGTGCAGGGCAGCGATTGCGTCGGCCGCGGCTTCGGAGATGTGGTCCGCCGCGCGGGCGCGCTGAAACGCGAGGCCAGTGGCATCGCGGACGTCGTGTTCCGGCATTTGCATGAGTTCTTTCACCCAGACAGTGCTGGCGTTGAGACGCTTCCAGCAGACCAAAGCGGCGATGTCGGTCTTTCCTGCGCTGCCGGTTACCGCGATCCGCTCGCTGACTTCGCGCAGCACGTCATCGTAGTGGTCGTTCGCGGAGGCCATGTACGCGTCGTGGGCGGAGACGAGCTGCTCTATGTGCGTCTCGGTAAGCGCGAGGCGGTCCTGCTCACCCGCGCCGGAACCGGAAGACATGCCTAACCCTCCAGGCGGGCGGGCTCGCCGGCTGCGACCTCAACGACCTCGTATTCCCGCGCCATCGAGCCGGCGAACGCATCCGCATCCTGCACAGGCACGAATGCGATCACGGCGTTGGAGGTGCCGGTAGCGGCGGGGCGGGCGGCGACGGCGCCACGCTCTCGCGCAAGCGCGACCAGCGCGTCCGGGGTGGCCAGGCTGTGCGCCTCGGAGGCTGAGTTCAACAGGGTGAACAGCTCGTTGGCGCGCCTCGAGCGAAGGGCCTTCGATGCGGCGAGGGAGCGCAACGTCTCGGACTCGCAGAACGTCACCCAGCGCCGTGCGGTTTCCGGGTCGGGTGCCGTGTCGTCCCCGGCGGCGCGGCGGGCTTCGACCCACTGGGCGACGCGGGCGGAGGCGTCGGGAAGCTGGCGCAGTGATGCGACACCGAAGTTGGTACAGGCAGCGTCGATGAATGCGCGGTGTGCCGCGATTGCCTCGCGGGATTCTGCAAACGGCGCCCCCAGGCTTGCTGCCACGGAGAACACGCGCACGCCGTGGCGCGACGGGTGCGGCGCCTGGGTGAGCGAGCCGTCGGCGTAGTCCACGACGGAGACCCCCTCGGCGCCGCGCAGCGCAACGGAGTGGCGGGCGCGGAGGACCGGCAGCGACGAGTAGGTCGTCATTGCATGCGAGCAGATCTCCGCCAGCCGCGCCCTGAACGGGGCGGTGTCGACGTCATCGTGTGCGCCGGCGAGCGCCAGCGCGATCGCGGCGTCAGCGGCGTACAGCGCGCCCAGCCCGGCGCCAACCGGCACGTCGGACTCGACGGTGATGTCTACGCCGGCTGTGTCGCGGGAGAGCACCTGGCGCTGCACGAGCGTGTGTACCAGGCCCCACCAGCGCCGCGCGAGGCCGTCGGCGGGTTCCTCGTCGAAAGGCAGTTGCGCCGAAAATTCCTGGCCTAGCGGCCCGCGCGCGGACACTGACACCACGCGGTCCGGGCGAGGGCTCACTGCCGCCGTGGCCCGCAGCGCAGCTGTGCCCGCCAGGGTGACGCCTCCGAAGTGGTCCACATTCTCGCCGATGAGCACCCAGGTGCCGGGGGCGGACGCCACCCGACCGGACCCTGGGTGTGCTGCGCGGACGCGCTGCGCAGGGGACTGCGAGGGGGTTTCAAACACTGCCATGTCACGCTCCTTCAACCGCCACCACACTACCAACGGCGCCGGTACAGTCAGACGGGTAAAGCGCCCTCGACAGACAGGAGAGAAACGATGGCCGACGAGCAGTACTACTACAACCCCGCTACCGGCGAAGTCACCCAGGGCAAGGAAGCGGCGTGGGACAACCGCATGGGCCCGTACGCCACCCGCGAAGAAGCCCAGCAGGCGCTGCAGATCGCCGCGCAGCGCAACAAGCGCGCCGACAACCAGGACGAGGCCGACGACAACTGGGGCGAGGCCCCGTCCTGGGAGAAGTAGCTACAGCTTGATCTTCTTGAACGCCTTGCGCACCTCGCGCACGGCGTCGTCGTAACCGGAGAGCGCGCGCTCCCCGCGGTCGAGTTCGCGCTGGTAGAGCATGCCGTACGCAAAGGTGTCCTCGCCGCGCTCCCGCGCCTCGTCGGCAAGCCGCTGGATGCGGTCGCGCGATGTCACAGCGTCCTGGAAATCGCCCAGCTTGGACTGCAGCGCCTTGCAGGCCTTGGCCAATCGCCCAGCCTTCAGGCCTGCGTCGGCCGCGGCGTTGGCGGAGTAGCGCAGCTTTTTCGCCGCCTTGCGCACGTCGTGGACGTAGTCCTCGCGCTCGTGCAGCGGCAGGTTGGTGTCGTGGTAGTGCTCGTCAACCTTGTTGTGGCGCTTCTTCAGCTTCTTGTAGCCGCGCTCCAGGTGGTCGTAAAGCACCTCCTTCGACTGCTTCTGCTCTTTCTTCGCAGGGGCATCCTGCTTAGCGACGGGCGGCTCCGCCAACAGCCCATCAATGGCATCCAGCAGGTCCAGGAAGCGCTGCGAATTGAGCATGTCCACGATCTCGGCGTGGGCCTCGTTGTAGTCGCGCCGCATATCGCCCTCGATGTGGGCGCGGGCAGCGTCGTCGACCAGGCCGGACTCGTCGGAGTCCAACAGCTCCAAGAAGCGTTCTTCGACCACCTCGGCGTCGCGTGCAGTGCCCAGTACAGCTGCGGCGTGCTTCAGCTCGGCCTCCAGCTCGGTCAGCTGCTCGCCCTCGAGGATGCCCTCGAAGGTCTCCAGCAGGGAGCGCATCTCGCGGGTGGCTACGCGCATCTGGTGCACCGAGTCGAATTCGTCGGCACGCACGCGCGGCTCCCAGGCCACGATGGCGTCGCGCTGCTTGCGCAGGGATTCCACCACCGCGGCGGCGGGGGAATCCTCGTCGAGTTCGGCGCGCAGGTGCGGCGGCAGGGGAGCGTTCGAGGCGGAATCTCCCAGCGCGGTTGCGAGCTTGGAGGGGGAGGCCGACTTGCGCGCGCCAGCGGCGATCAGAAACGACGTGCCCTGGTTAATCAAGGTGTTGCCGGCGTCGGTGCCTGCGAGGGTCTCGGACAGCTCCAGCTCCCACTCGCGCCAGCTGGTGCGCTCGCCGCCGGGCAGCAAGGACCAGGCGGTGACGTGGTCGTCGCAGAACTCCGCGACAGCGCCTTCGGCGCCCGCCAGGGTGATCTCCACGCGGCGGTTGTCTACCTGCGCAATAGGTGCGAGCTCAGCGGTGCGCACAATCGCGCGGACGTGGGTGAGGAGTTCCTCGGGCACGGCCGAAGGGTCGTCGAGAGGCATACGCACCTCGTTGCGCCCGCCCTCCTTGGGCAACTTCAGGTGCCACCCGTCGTCGTTGCCGCCGGTGCGGCGGCGCAGGGTGATCTTGGAGCGGGTGAGCCGCAGGTCTTCCGTGTCGTAGTAAACGGCGGAGAGGTTGTGCTCGCGCATCGTCGCGATCTCGTCGACGCCGGGCAACTGGGTGAGGTCCGGCAGGGACGTGCCCTCGTCGACGGCGAGCTTGATTTCCACCTCGAGGAACTGCTCGGGTGCTTGTGCAGCCATGATCGTTGTCCTCCTTCAAGAGTTTGGTGCCCAAGCTTAGCCTGCCTAGCCGCGTCGGACGGCCCGCTACAGTAAACGGGTATGAGCGCCCAAACCGACAACGTGCTGCGCCTGGTTGAGCAGCAGGACATCGCTTTTATCCGCCTGTGGTTCACGGACATCTTCGGTTCTTTGAAGACGGTGATGATGTCGCCCGCGGAGCTGGAGAGCGCGTTTGAAGAGGGCGTGGGCTTCGACGGCTCCTCCATTGAGGGGTTCAGCAGAATCTCCGAGTCGGACACCCTGCTGCGGCCCGACCCGTCGACGTACCAGCCGCTGCCGTTCGACGAGGACTCCGGCTACCAAACCGCCCGGATGTTCTGCGACATCACCATGCCGGACGGCGACCCGCTGTACGCCGACCCGCGCCAGGTGCTGCGCCGTCAAGTCGGTGCCGCCCGCGACATGGGCTTCGAGTTCATGGCCAGCCCGGAGATCGAGTTCTACGTGGTCAAACCCGGCGACGGTGACCAGCCGCCAACACCCGCGGACAAGGGCGGCTACTTCGACCAAGCCAAGCGCAACGAGGCGCCGAGGCTGCGCCGCCAAGCCGTGTCCGCGCTGGAGTACATGGGCATTGTCACCGAGTTCTCCCACCACGAGGGCTCACCGGGCCAGCAGGAAATCGATCTGCGCCACACCGACGCGCTGACCATGGCGGACAACATTGTCACCTTCCGCTACGTGGTGAAAACGGTGGCGGAGTTCAACGGCGTGCACGCGACCTTCATGCCGAAGCCATTTGCCAACCTCGAAGGCTCGGCAATGCACACGCACTTCTCCCTGTTCGAGGGCGACTCCAACGCGTTCCACGACCCGGACGACGAGATCAGCCTGTCCACCACCGGCCGACAGTTCATCGCCGGCATCATCGAGCACGCCAACGAGATCTCGGCGGTGACCAACCAGTGGGTCAACTCCTACAAGCGCCTGCAGTTCGGCTCCGAGGCGCCCACCGCCGCCACCTGGGGCATCTCCAACCGCTCCGCCATGGTGCGCGTGCCCACCTACCGCCTGCACAAGGCGGACTCGCGCCGGGCGGAGGTGCGCTCCATGGATTCAGCCTGCAACCCCTACCTGGCCTACGCCGCCATCCTGGCCGCAGGTTTGAAGGGCATTGAGGAGGGCTACGAGCTGGACGAGCCGGCGCGCGACGACGTGTTCGCGCTGACCCGCCGCGAGCGGCGCGCGATGGGCTACCGCGACCTGCCAAACTCGCTGGACCAGGCCCTGCGCCACCTGGAGCGCTCCGAGTTCATGGCAGAGGTGCTCGGCGAGCAGGTCTTCGAGTTCTTCCTGCGCGCGAAGTGGGACGAGTGGCACGACTACACCGCCCAGATCACCCCGTGGGAGATCGACACCGGGATCGACCTGTGATTTCGCCCGCCAAGCTCGGCCTGACGCACCCGCGCGCGGCGGAGGACCTCGAGAAGCTTTCGCTTCTCGACGACGCTTCGCTCTACACCCTCGCCGGCTCCGGCGACCCGGACCTCGCGCTGAACAACGCCCGCCGCCTCTACGACGCGCTCGGCAGCGGCTGGGGCGAATTGGTGGACGCGCTGACCGACCACCCGGTCTTTCGCACCCGGCTGTTCGCGCTGCTGGGCGGCTCTACCGCGCTGGCGGACCACCTGATCGCGCACCCGGAGCAGTGGCGCCTGCTGCTCGAGGACGTGCCCGGTCACGACGAGCTCTACCGCACCATGCTCGCCGCGGTCGGCGTGGATGCGGATGGGCCGGGGCTGTACAGGGCGGGGGAGAGCGACGCTGGTGCTGCAAAACAGCAGTTGCGGGACGCGCACCGCGGCCTCATCATGCGCATCGCCGCCGCCGATTTGGCGGGCACGTTCGCTGCGGTCAAGGGCTACGGCGAAGGTGAGCCGATGCAGTACAGCTACACCACCGAGCGCCTGACGTGGCTGGCGGACGCCTCGCTGACGGCCGCGCTGGCTGCGGCGGTGCGGTCCGTCTACGGCGAGGAGGAGCTGGACGCGGAGCTCGCTGTCATTGCCATGGGCAAGTGCGGCGCGGGGGAGCTGAACTACATCTCCGACGTGGACGTGGTGTTCGTGGCCGAGCCCGCGTCGCCGAAGATCACCCGTGTGGCCGCGGAGATGATGCGCCTCGGCTCCGCCTGCTTCTTCGACGTGGACGCGAACCTACGTCCGGAAGGTACATCGGGTGCGCTGGTGCGCACGTTGGATTCGCACCGGGCCTACTACCGTAAGTGGGCCGAGACCTGGGAGTTCCAGGCGCTGCTGAAGGCGAGGCCGATGACCGGGACGATGGAGCTCGGCCGCGCCTACGCCGAGGCGATCGCCCCACTGGTGTGGGAGGCATCCCAGCGTGAGTCTTTCGTGGAGGACGTCCAGGCCATGCGGCGCCGCGTGCTCGAGAACGTGCCGGCGGACATGCGGCGCCGGGAGCTCAAGCTCGGACCCGGGGGTCTGCGCGACGTGGAGTTTGCTGTGCAGCTGCTCCAGCTCGTGCACGGGCGCATCGACGACACGCTGCGCGCCCGCAACACGCTCGAGGCGCTGGCGGCGTTGGCAGAGGCGGGGTACGTGGGGCGCGAAGACGCGCGGGTGCTCCAAAAGGCCTACGAATTCCTCCGTCTGTTGGAGCACCGCCTACAGCTGCAGCGCTTCAAACGCACCCACCAGCTGCCCCGGCCGGACGACGAGAAGCGCAACCGCTGGCTGGCCCGCGCCGCCGGTTTCACCGCCGACCACCGAGGCACCGCCGATCAGGCGCTCTACCGCGAGCTGAAACGCGTGCGGCGCGACGTCGCCGACCTGCACGAACGCCTCTTCTACCGCCCGCTGCTCAGCGCGGTGGCGGACATGACCGTCGGCGAGGCCACCCTCTCCGCGGACGCGGTCAAGGCGCAGCTGGCCGCCCTTGGCTACCGTCACCCGGCGCGCGCGTTCGACCACCTTTCCGCCTTGGTGAAGGGCACCTCGCGCAAGGCCAAGCTGCAGGCGATCTTGCTGCCGTCCCTCATGCACTGGCTCGCCGACACCGCCGACCCCGGCCAGGGTTTGCTCAACTACCGCAAGCTCTCCGAGGCCGCCGTGGACCGCAGCTGGTTTTTGCGCATGCTGCGCGACGAAGGGGTCGCATCCCAGCGCCTCATGCACATCCTGGGCACCTCGCCCTACGCGGCTGAGCTGATTATCTCCGCCCCGGATGTGGTGAAGCTGCTCGGCGACGGCTCCAACGGGCCGCGCCTGCTTGAGCCCGCGCCAGACCAGGTGCACAAGGCGATCATCGCCTCGGCGAAGCGGCACCAGGGTGACCCAGACAAGGCGGTCGCCGTCGCGCGCTCACTGCGCCGCGCAGAGCTCGCGCGCATCGCCTCAGCCGACCTGCTCGGGATGATGGACGTCCGCCAGGTTTGTGTCGAGCTCACCTACGTGTGGGAAGCCGTGCTCGAGGCGGCGCTTCGGGCCGAGGTCTACGCGGATCTCGCGTCCTCGCCTCGCGACGAGCCTCCGGCCCGCCTCGCCGTCATCGCCATGGGCCGCCTCGGTGGGGCCGAGCTCGGCTACGGCTCGGACGCGGACGTGATTGTGGTGGCCGAGCCGTCTCGTGCCACCGCCGCCGACGAAGGAGGCGACGCCCTCGCGTGGGCAGCGAAGATCGTGGACCAGATGCGTACCCGGCTGGCCAAGCCGTCCGGGGACCCGCCGCTCGAGGTGGATTTGGGCCTGCGCCCCGAGGGCCGCTCCGGCGCGGTCGTGCGCACCATCGCCAGCTACGAGCGCTACTACCGCGAGTGGGGCGAGGTCTGGGAGCGCCAGGCGCTGCTCCGCGCAGCCGTTGTTGCCGGCGACCGCCGGGTGGGCGACGCCTTCCTGCAGGCCGCGGACGCGTTCCGCTACCCCGACGGTGGGGCAAACCCGGCCGACATCCGGGAGATCCGCCGGATCAAAGCCCGGGTCGACAACGAACGCCTGCCCAGAAACGCGGACCGCGCCACCCACACCAAACTCGGCCGCGGCGCGCTGGCGGATGTGGAGTGGACGGTGCAGCTCCTTGCCATGCAGCACGCCCACACCTACGAGGAACTGCGCACCCCGTCCACGCTGGACGCGCTGGACTTCCTGGTGGAGCTTGATAACCCGGACGTGATCCCAGGCGCGGACGCCGAAGTGCTCCGCACAGCGTGGCTGACCGCCGCGCACGCCCGCAACGCCATCGTGCTCGTCACCGGCAAGCGCACCGACCAGCTGCCCGCGCCGGGGCCCCAGCTCGCGCAGGTGGCGGGATCGGCCGGCTACGACCCGGACGACCAGCAGGAATTCCTCGAGGACTACCTGCGCATTACGCGCCGCGCCCACAAGGTGGTGGAGAAGGCATTCTGGGGCGAGGTGCCGTCCCTCGAGTTCGACTAGTGCCCCTCGCCGCACCACCCCCGCCAGCCACCTCGGCGCGGATCCAGCTATCAAGGCCCAGCTATTCGCGCCCAAGAGCCGATTAGCTGGATCCTGGTAGCTGGATCCGCGAAGGCGACGTGCGGACGGCCAGGCCGCGGCTGGGCGGGACGGCGTCGATAGGCAATATGCTCTGCACTATGGCAGTGAACATGACAGTCAACCTCAACGACGCGACGTTTTCCGACTTGGTCGCGCTGGTGGATGCCGCGCGCGTCGCGGGCGTGGACCCGCGAACCGCCCTCGAGCTCGACGGCGAAACGCTTAGCCTCACCGTGAAGCCAGGCACCCGCACCGCCGAGCCCGTGCGGGAGAAGCCGGAGACCGGCCGCACCCTCGCGCCGCTCGGGGACGCCGCGATCCGCTCGGTGGTGGATATTTTGACCGGGCGACAGGAACCGCCCCGGACGTAGCGGCGTATGCCGTAGAATTCGCGGGGTGGACTACATCTCAACTCGCGACGCAACGGCGAAGGCACGCTCCTTCACAGACATCCTGCTCACAGGCCTCAGTCCCGACGGCGGCCTGTTCATGCCGGCGGTGTACCCGTCCCTGACTCCCGAGCTGTTCGGCGAGTGGCGCGAGCTTCTGCGTCACGACGGCTACGCGGCCCTCGCCGCCGAAGTGCTCAAGCTGTACGTGGACGACATTCCGGCGCGCGACCTTGAGGCGATCGCGCGCCGGGCGTACCGCACCCCCGTGTTCGCCGACGAGGAGATCGTGCCGGTGACCCGCCTGCACGACGGCCTGTTCATCGGCCACCTCTCCGAGGGCCCGACCGCCGCCTTCAAGGACATGGCGATGCAGCTGCTCGGCGAGCTGTTCGAGTACGAGCTGGGCCGGCGCGACGAGGAGATCAACATCCTTGGCGCCACCTCCGGCGACACCGGTTCGTCTGCGGAGTACGCGATGCGCGGGCGCGATAACATCCGCGTGTTCATGCTGACCCCGGCTGGCCGCATGACGCCGTTCCAGCAGGCGCAGATGTTCGGTCTCGACGACCCGAACATCTTCAACATCGCCCTCGAGGGTGTCTTCGACGACTGCCAGGACGTGGTCAAGGCGGTCAGCGCGGACGCGGCGTTCAAGTCGAAGTACGCCATCGGCGCGGTGAACTCCATCAACTTTGCGCGCCTGCTCGCGCAGGTGGTGTACTACATCGCCTCGTACCTCAAAGTCACCGACGCCCCTGCTGAGAGCGAGGATCCGCAGCGCGTGTCGTTCTGCGTTCCCACCGGCAACTTCGGCAACGTGTGCGCAGGCCACATTGCCAAGCAGATGGGTCTGCCCATCGACCGCCTCATCGTCGCCACCAACGAGAACGACGTGCTCCACGAGTTCTTCACCGACGGCGAGTACCGTCCCCGCACCGCCGCGGAGACCCACGCGACCTCCTCGCCGTCTATGGACATCTCGAAGGCCTCCAACTTCGAGCGCATGATTTTCGACGCCACGTCCCGCAACTCCAACCTCACCAGCGAGCTGTTCGGCGCGAAGGTCAAGGACGGTGGCTTTGACGCTGCCGACCTCGGTGGGGAAGGCGTCATGGAGCGCATCCGCAACGAGTTCGGCTTCTGTTCCGGCACCTCCACCCACGCGAACCGCGTCGCCACCATCCGGCGCATCAACGACGAGTACGGCGTGCTGGTGGATCCGCACACCGCTGACGGCGTCTACGTCGCGGAGCAGCTTGCAGGCCAGGTGGACTCGCCGATCGTGGTGCTAGAGACAGCGCTGCCTGTGAAGTTCGCCGACACCATCGCCGAGGCGATCGGGGAGGCCCCCGAGGTGCCGGAGCGCTTTGCCAAGATCATGGACGCCGAGCGCCACGTCACCGACCTGCCCAACGACGTGGACGCGGTGAAGGCGTTTATCGCCGACGCCATCGAGCGCACCGACGTGTAAGGAGCACGCCATGGCGCAGGTGCAGTTTGCGGGCCCACGAGGACGGCAACGCCGCCGACGAGAGCGCGGCGGTTGACCAGCCCGAGTAACCACCCCGGGCAGTTCCCGCCCATGCCGGGGCAGCGGCGGCCGGGGTCCACCGTCCGCGCGCGGCACACGGGGCTGCGCACCGGCGGGTGGATCACCATCATCGTGGCGACGGCGATGCTGGTGGGCATGGTGGTGTGGCTGGGCCTGAACGCCTCCAAGGTACCCACCGCCACGGTGGAGGAACGCCAGGCGCTCTCCGAGGTGCAAACACCGAGTGAGGTCGCTCCCGCCCCCGAGGACCCCGCTGTCTCGAACGTCCTCGTACCAGCGTTTGCGCCGTGGGCGCCGGGCACGAAGATTCAGGTCACGGACCACTACCCGGCACCCGGCGAGCAGTTCACGGCCCAGTCGTGCACTGTCGCGTTCTCGTTCAACGGCCAGGATGGCCGCGCGTACGCGGTGACGGCCGGCCACTGCGGCCACGAGGGGGACTTGGTCTGGCCCACGAACGCGTCCACGGCTTTTGATTACGCCTCGGAAGTCGGCCGCTTCATCTTCTCCGGCCTGTACAGCAGGCAGACCCCGGAGACGAAAGGCGCGGACGTGGGCATCATCGAGATCACGGACACGCAGCGCTACATGGACCTTGTCGGTGCGCCGATACCCACCGGCATCGGTGACAACCTCGGTCCCGTTGAACGGGTGTGCAAAACCGGTGCCACAACCGGCTACACGTGCGGTGCCTTCGAGGCCACCGAACGCGTGCAGATCGTCAATGTAGAACCCGGCGTGGAGGACGAGACGTACGGCGACATCGCCGCAGTATGCGCCGCGTCGGGCGACTCCGGCGGGCCGGTATTCGCCGACGTCAACGGCCGCGCCACCATCATCGGCGTCGTCTCCGGCACGGAGGCCGGCCGCCCGTCGGAGGAGTGCCGCGAAGGCATGGACAACCCCCACTTGATGAGCTACTCCAACGCCGGGCAGGTCATGGCCGCCATCCGCCATGCCGTGCCCGATGCGGAACTCATTCCTCAGCGTTGGTGAACCGCGGCCAGCGCTTGATGGCCTCGCCGGTTTTCTTGTCGTTGTCCATCACGACGACCTCGTCGTCGGTGTAGCCGTTAAACGTGATGCGGTCGATTTCATCGGGCCGCTCCACCTCTTGCCACTGCTCGATCAGCTCGTCGGCGTCGTCCGTGTCGCCGACGTCCATCCAGTTCAAGGTGATCGTGTGGAAGTTGCCCTGAACGGGATAGACGGCAAATGACACGGAGTCGGCCCCCTCGTCCACGCCGAAGTCCATGAGCTGGGCGATGGTGGCCGGAGGGAGCGTCGAGAAGCAGAAGCCCCAGAAGTTAAACCGCATCCCGCTTTTCGACGTCAACGTCACCGTATCCAGGCAATTCTGCTCCAACAGCCGCGACAGGTGGCCGGCGATCTCGGTGGTGTCGTCGAGCGCGCCGTTGACAATGTCGCCGCGCATCATGGCACCCGAGTCGGTCTTGCCCACGCGGACGTCTGTAATGAGGTGGGACCGGATGCTCGCTGCCACGTTGTCCGGGTTTGCGGGCGGCGGGTTGAACGGCCGCTCCGGCTGCGGCAGCCGCTCACTCTCCGCCACAGCTTCTGCGCCTGCGGTGTCTGCGGTATCGGCGGTGTAGCCCGCCGCCATTGCCGCGCCGAACACGACGAGGATCACCAGCGCGCCGTACACCACGGTGAACAGGGGAGCGGGGATGCGCTTCAGCCAGGGCTGCGGGGACGGCTCGGGCTCGGTGACGGCGGTGCTCATAGTTCTGGGGATTGTACACTTGCGCCTATGCCTATCCCGGAGTTCATCGTGGAGACCCGCAAGAAAATTGGCACCGACCTGATGTGGGTGCCATCCGTGTGTGCGGTGGTGCTGCGCGATTCCACGGTGGATTCGCCGTGGGCGGTGCCGGACGTGCTCCTTGTGCGCCGCGCCGACAACGGGCAGTGGACCCCGGTAACGGGGATCGTTGACCCAGGGGAGGAGCCGCACGTCGCCGCCGTGCGTGAGGTGCTGGAGGAGACCGGCGTGAAGGTCACCGCCGCCGCGATTGTGGGAGTGGGGTCTCACGGGCCTGTCACCCACTCCAACGGGGATCAGGCCAGCTACATGACGGTGCAGATCCGCTGCGAGCCGCTCGACCCGTCCGTGGAGCCGGTCGTCGGCGACGACGAAAACACTGAGGCGGGGTGGTTCCCGATCTCCCAGATGCCCGTGACGGATCCGAAGTGGCGCCTCGCCATCGGCGACGCAGCCGCGCAGCGCCGGCACCCGGGCAGCTTCGCGCCGCGCATGGGGTTGTCCAAGCGGTGAAGCTCGGCGTCGACGTCTCGGAGCACCAAGCCGGCCTGGACGTTTCCGCCTTCGATTTCGTGGTGGCCCGCACCACCGACGGCACCTACCAGGACGAATGCTTCGCGTCGTTTGCGCCGCACGCAACGGCGGCGTACCACTTTCTGCGCGCGCCGTCCGAGGGCACGTCAATCGACGCGCAGGTCAGCGCCGCGCTCGAGGTCCTCGGGGAACGCCGCGTGCCCGTGTGGCTCGACGTGGAAAGCCCGGCGGGGCTTTCGCTTCACGACGTCCGTTCCGCCCACCACGCCTTCACCTCCGCAGGCGTGCAGGTCGCCGGCGTGTACACGAACGCCTGGTACTGGAGGAAACACATGCTGCTGGCGGATGTGTCCGAGTTCGGTGCGCTGTGGCTGGCGGACTGGCGCGACAACCCCGTGGTGGACGCCTGCGCGCCGATCCCTGACCCCGGGGCATGGCCGCGCCCGTGGGGATTGCCTACGCCCGCGGTGTGGCAGTTCACCTCCCGCGGTCAGGCCGGCGGCGTGGAGGTGGACCTCAACCTGGCCCGGTAACCCGCGGGTGTGCCGTCTTAACGGGCCGAGGGCAGTGACTGGTTGCGGGCTTGTTCCCGGCGGCCCTCAAACACCCAGCTGAGGAAGCGGGCGGAGCATAGCGACCAGTGCACGAGCAGGAGTAGCGGCACGGTCAGGGCGACGACGTCGAGCCAGTGCTGCCCGCTGACCAGCGCCATCTGGTGGCCGCCCATACTCACGGTTCCCGGTGGAAAGGTGCACGACCACCACGCGGGGGAGTAGTCCACCCAGCGCGCCACATTCGGGTAGAACTTCGCCATGGCGTAGAGGCCAAGCGGGATGGCAAACAGCAGCGCGACGCGGCCGTAGTAGATGGAGAACGGGCCGGGGTAGAGGATCTGCATCGCCGTGGTGGATTGCCCGATGACGCCGAGCGGCACCCACGCGGTGGCGGACAGCGGCCCGGACAGGTCGACCTTGCCGTGCCACGCGGCCCAGTACACGCGGATGAAGGTCGGCACCGCGGTAAGCAAGGACATGAGGAAGAACACGGTGCCCAGCACGTGGTACAGCTGGCCGTAGTCGCGGGCCAGCCACCCGGCGACGGATGCGGAGATCATCGGGCCGACGAGTGGCAGGCCCCAGGTAAATCTCGGGTCGCCGTCAAAGCGCGAGAGCTGGATACCCCAGGTGATGGCCGTGGTGGGCGCGCCGATCCAGAAACCGATGAGGCGGTAAACACCCTCGTCGGTGAGCCCGGAGAGCGCGGCGCCGAGCGCGAGGATGCCGATGAAGAACATGGACCACTCCGCCATCGTGGTGCGCCCGAAGCTGGGGTGGCGGTAGCGCGCGAACCCGAAGACGAGCACGACCAAAATGAAGCACGCGATGGCGGCAAAGACGGCGGCCGCGAAGTGCAGCTCCATCTCCACCAGCAAGCGCGAAACGATGGATGTGCCCATGAGGCTGCCGCCCCATGCGGGGCCGGGCGGGGGGAGTTGCCGGAACTTGTCAGTCACCCAGGGCATGGTAATCCCTATGGTCTGACGGTGCTCGTCCGGCCCACTGTGAACGCCTGCCCGAGCGCTACCGTTTGCACTTAGCCCACGTTCGCGCCGAACAGCGAGCCGATGACGAAGGTGGCCACGAGCGCCAGCGATCCACCCACCACGATGCGGACCACGGACCGCCCAATCGGCGCCCCGCCCAGTTTGGCGGAAAGCGCCCCCGTCAGCGCCAGCGCCAGAAGCGTCACCCCGAAAATGGCGGCGATGCGCCATGCGACGGGGGCAAGCAGCGCCGTCGCAAAGGGCAGGCACGCGCCCAGCAAAAACGACAAGAAGGACGCAATCCCCGCGGACCACGGGTTGACCTGCGCTTCCTCGGACATCCCCATGGCGCGCTCGGAGTCTCGCTGCGAGGACACGGACACATACTCGCCGAGCGCCATCGAGACCGCACCGCCAATTACGGCCGCGAGGCCCGACATCGCGATCGTCGTCTGGTCCGACGTCGCGCCCGCAACGCCCACCACTACGGCGGCGGTAGAGACAATGCCGTCGTTCGCGCCCAACACCGCGGCCCGCAGGCGGTTCAGCTGTTCACCGGTTCCGGGCTCTTGCCTATCGACGCCGAGCTCCGCCCCGGCCACCTTCATCTCGGTCATAAGGCCCATCTTGGCGGGCCGTGACGGGCGCGGCAAGCAAGTTCGGCTTGCCTTACTGCAGGTCAGGCTATGCAAACCTAGCAGTCGAAGTACATCTCAAACTCCTGCGGCGTGGGGCGCAGGCGGACCGGGGTGATCTCGTTGTCGTACTTCAGCTTGATGTAGGTCTCGATGAGGTCCTCGGTGAACACGTCGCCCTCGGTGAGGAAGTCGTGGTCCGCTTCGAGGGCCTGCAGTGCAGCTTCCAGCGAAGTCGGAGCCTGCGGGATATCCTTGGCCTCCTCCGGCGGCAGCTCGTAGAGGTCCTTGTCCACTGGGGCGTGCGGCTCAATGCGGTTCTTGATGCCGTCGATGCCCGCCATGAGCATCGCCGCGAAACCGAGGTACGGGTTGCCGGACGGATCCGGGGCGCGAAACTCGATGCGCTTGGCCTTCGGGTTCGCGCCGGTGATCGGGATACGGATCGCCGCGGAGCGGTTGCGCTGGGAGTACACCAGGTTGATCGGCGCCTCAAAGCCGGGCACGAGGCGGTGGTAGGAGTTCAGCGTCGGGTTGGTAAACGCCAAAACCGCGCCAGCGTGCTCGAGCAGGCCACCGATGTACCAGCGGGCGATGTCGGACAGGCCGCCGTAGCCGGACTCGTCGTAGAACAGCGGCTCGCCGTCCTTCCACAACGACTGGTGTGCGTGCATGCCAGAGCCGTTGTCGCCGGCCAGCGGCTTGGGCATGAAGGTCACCGTCTTGTCGTACAGGGTGGCGGTGTTCTTCACGATGTACTTGAAGTCCTGTAGGTCATCGGCCGCGTGCAGCAGGGTGTTAAAGCGGTAGTTGATCTCCTGCTGGCCGCCGTTGCCCACCTCGCGGTGGAAGCGCTCGATGTCAAAGCCGGCGGTTGCCAGGTTGCGCACCATGGCGTCGCGCACCTCAACGGTTTTGTCGTGCGGCGGAACGGGGAAGTAGCCGCCCTTCACGCGGTTCTTGTAGCCCAGGTTGGGGGAGCCGTCAGCGTCAACCTCGTTGCCTCGGTTCCACCAGCCTTCTGCCGCGTCGATCTCGTAAAACGCCGAGTGGTCCTCTACCTCGTAGCGGATGGAGTCGAACAGGTAGAACTCGGCCTCAGCGCCGATGGAGCAGCTATCCGCGATGCCGGTGGAGCGCAGGTATTCCTCCGCTTTCTTGGCTACGTTGCGCGGGTCGCGGGAGAACGGCTCGTGGGTGAACGGGTCGTTGACGAAGAACTTCACGTTCAAGGTCTTCGAGCCGCGAAATCGGTCTAGCTTGGCAGTTGCGAGATCCGGCATGAGCGTCATGTCGGATTCCTCGATGGTGGTGAAGCCTCGGATGGACGAGCCGTCGAACGCGAGGCCCTCCTCCATCACGTCTCCGTTAAACATCGACGCCGGGATTGAGAAGTGGTGCTCGATGCCGGGCACGTCGGTGAAGCGCACGTCAACGAATTCCACCTCCTCATCGGCGATGAATTTCTTGACGTCTTCGATGTTGTCGAAGGCCACGGGCGGTACTCCTCGTCTGTTGGCTGACACAAGTGTTTTCCAGTCTACGCGCGCAGACCGCTACGCTTCGTAAGCATGGCTGCTAATCGACGACATGACTGGCGGAACGGCCCGGAAATTCCGAACCAATTCACCGGCGAGGACGCGGTGCCGGAGTACCCGGGGGAGTTTCTCGGCATGCCCAAGGAGGGGCCGGGCGCGCAGGCGTCGGTAATGCGCAGAATGGGCGGCGTGTTCATCGACTGGGCCATTTGCGCGGTCGCCGCGTCGTTGATCGTGCAGAATACTGACGCGCTCGGCGACAGGTACACCGCCACGTACCTGCTGTGGATTGTGTTGGGCATCATCTGCGGCTGGCTGTTTGCGCGCACCCCTGGCATGGCGGTGCTGGGGATGGGTGTGGCGCGGGTGGACAAAGAAGCGCCCGTGGGGTTCTGGCGCGCGGCGGTGCGCACCATCCTCACGGGCTTTGTGCTGCCGGCCGCGTTGGTGGACGCCGACGGTCGCGGCATGCACGACCGGGCCACAACCACGACCGTGATCCGCACCTAGTTGTTGATGGGGCGCTCTTCGCCGACGAGCTGGTGGCCGAAGTCGATGTAGCGCGAGAACGCCCAGTTCGGGTCGGTGAGCATGCGCCCGACCGAGAGGCCGCCGGCGATAAACAAGACGACGAACGACACCTCCGTGAAGCGGGACAGCGCGTTAATGATGTCGCCCACTGCGAAGTTGTGCACCGCGGCGTAGATGACGGTGCCGGGGATGGTGACGGTGGTGCGCGGTATCTTCGCCACCCGCCCGAGGATCCCGCCAGCCACGCCGATGAGCAACGCCGCGCAGAACGCGGCCGGCCGCCAACAGTAAAACGCCGAAGCGGAGGCAGGTGCTCGCTTCGGCGTTCATGCGCGGGTTGGGCTCGGTCACTTGCCGCCCTTGCGCTCCTGCATGCGGCGCATCTTGCGGTTCATGCCGGCCATGTTTTGCGCCTGCTTGGGCAGGGGGCCGCCCGGCAAGCCAGCGGCCTGGGGGCCGCGGCCGCGGGAATCCATGGCGTCGAGCTTGGCGGAGAGGTTGTACACCTCGTTCTTCTGGTAGTTCTTCGGCAGCTTGAGCAGGTGCTTCTGCAAATCCCTGGTGCGTACCTGGCCCTCGCCATCGCCCGCGTACACCTCGTGGACCGGCACTCCGGCCAGCAGGCGTTCAACGCGCTTGTGCTCTTTGGCCATGAGCGGCTTGAGGCGGTTCGGGTTGCCTTCGCCGACGAGTACAACGCCCGGGTTGCCCACCACGCGGTGGACGGTGTCCATGTGGGTGTTTGCCTGCACGCCGGTCTTGGTCAGCCACACGATGCCCATCGTGTTGCGCATGTTCTCCAGCGTCCAACCGGCTGCGCCGGGGGTGTCGCCGACCTCGTCGTACATGGACTTCTCCAGCCGGCGGGAGAAGACAAACATGGCCAGCACCGCGCCGAGCAGCAGGCCGAGGACGAGCATGAACCACTGGCCGCCGAACAGCAGGCCAATGAGGAAGAAGAGCAGCCCGCCGCCGAGGACGCAGGCGAGCATGATAGGAATCAGCGCCTTGTCGCGCTTGCGCTGGATGTTAAACGCCTGCTTGAGCTGTGAGCGCGTCGCCTTGCCCTTTGCGCGCTTCGCGGCGCGCTGTTCCTTCTTGGCGGCCTTCGCGGCCGCCTTGTCCTGCGTCGTAGCCATGGCCCTAACTGTATGCCACAGCCACAACGCAGGCCAAAGACACTTAGCGGGTTGCCACCGGGTGGTCGGCGGATGCGCCGTACTTCTTCAGCAGCGTGGAGGCCTCCTGGGCAGTGTCGCCTTGCGACGTCTCGGCCAGGTGCTTCAGGTTCTCCGGCAGTGCCAACCCGCGGTGGGCCATCGCTTCGACGTACAGCTTGCCGGCGCGGTAGGAGGAGCGCACCAGCGGGCCGGACATGACGGCGCCGAAGCCCATCTCGTAGGCGGCGTCGCGGTACTCAATGAACTCTTCCGGCTTCACCCAGCGGTCGATCGGGTGGTACGTCGGGCCCGGGCGCAGGTACTGGGTGATGGTGATGATGTCGCAGCCGGCGTCAACCAGGTCGGCGAGTGCCTCAAGAACTTCCTCGCGGGTCTCGCCCATGCCCAGGATGAGGTTGGACTTGGTAATCAGACCGAAGTCGCGCGCCTGACGGATGACGTCCAGGGAGCGGTCGTAGCGGAACGCCGGGCGAATGCGCTTGAAGATGCGCGGCACGGTCTCCACGTTGTGGGCGAAGACCTCGGGGCGCGCCTCGAAGACTTCCTGCAGCAGGTCAGACTTGCCGGAGAAGTCCGGGGTGAGGTTCTCCACACCGGTGTGCGGGTTAAGCTCGTGGATCTTGCGCACCACCTCGGCGTACAGCCACGCGCCCTCATCCTCCAGGTCGTCGCGGGTCACGCCCGTGATGGTGGAGTAGTTGAGGTTGAGGCTTCGCACCTCTTCGGCCACACGGCGCGGTTCGTCGCGGTCCAGGGGATCGGGGCGACCGGACGCAATGTCGCAGAAGTCGCAGCGGCGGGAGCAGCGGGAACCGCCGATGAGGAAGGTGGCCTCACGCGACTCCCAGCACTCGTGGATGTTCGGGCAGCCGGCTTCCTGGCACACCGTGTGCAGCCCGGCCCCTTTTACCTTTTGCTTCATGTCCTCGTATTCGGGACCGGTCTTGACGGAGTTGCGGATCCACCGCGGCTTTTTCTCAATAGGAGTTTCGGAGTTGCGCGCCTCAACGCGCAAGAGCTTGCGGCCTTCTGGTGCTACAGTCACGCCCCTACCGTACCTTCCGTGTCAAACCCTTTGAGGGGTCTGGCCGGGTAGCGAAGGTGTGGTCCGCTACCACCAGCTCACCGGCCAGCGCGCGTTCGAGCTCGCGCACCACCGGAGCTGCCATCTCACCCGGCGTGACGTCGCGGCCAAGCTCGAGCGAGAGGGTCGTCACGTCGGCGTCGTCGATACCGCAGGCCACGATGTGGTCGTAGTGCTCGAGCGTGTTGTTGCAGTTCAGACTGAGCCCATGCATGGTGACCCCGCGGGTGATGCGGATGCCCAGGGCGGCAATCTTGCGCTCGCGTGGCGACGCCTTCGGATCCGCCGCCGGAGTCTCTTCAGGCACCCACACCCCGGAGCGGCCGTCGACGCGCCCTGCGGTGGTCACGCCAGCCGCTCGCACAGCCTGGATGAGGGCCTCCTCGAGCCTGCGCACGTAGTCCACCACGTCGACCGGCTCGGCGAGCTTGATAATCGGGTACACCACGAGCTGGCCCTCACCGTGCCAGGTGATGCGCCCGCCGCGGTCCACGGGCACCACCGGCACGGGGTAGGCGGGGTCGGGCATGTCCTCCGGCTGCGTGCGCTTGCCGGCCGTGAACGTGGAGGGATGCTCGAGGACGAGCACGGTGTCCGGCAGCTCGCCTTTGGCTCGTCGAGAAGCGATGTCCGCTTGGAGGTCCCACGCCTCCTGGTAGTCCACGAGCCCCAGCTCGCGCACGTCGATGGGCGCAGCTGAGGCTCGGATGGATCGGTCGGCGGGGAAGAACGGGTCGCGCGGGGCTGTCATTTTCCCAACCCTAGTCCCCGGCGGGGGCGGGGACTACACGCCGTTGGCGGAGCCGTATTCGTCTGCGCTGAGCAGGGGTCCTACCTCCTCGACCTCCACCTCGAAGAGCCAGCCCTCGCCGTAGGGGTCGTTGTTGATGGCCTCGTAGGCGCCGTCGATGTCCTCGTTGACCGCGGTGACGGTGCCGGTGACGGGGGAGTAGAGGTCGGAGACCGACTTGGTGGATTCGATCTCGCCGCAGGTCTCGCCCGCGGTGACGGTGTCGCCCACCTGCGGCAGCTCCGCGAAGACGACCTCTCCGAGGCGATCCGCGGCCACGTGGGTGATGCCCACTCGCACGGTGTTGCCGGCGGCGTCATCCGGGGTGGCGTTGATCCACTCGTGGTCCTCGGAGTAGTAGAAGTCAGGCTGCAGTGCCATAATTATGCGTCCTCTCGGGAGTAAAAGGGGGTTGATGCAATAGTAAACGGGTAGCGGCGGCCGCGGATGTCGATCTCCACGTCCGTGCCCAGCTCCGCGCGCTGCGGATCCAGGTGCGCAAGCGCCACCGGGTGACCCAGGGTCGGCGACGGCTGGCCGGAGGTGACCACGCCGATCTTTTCGTCGGAGCCCGCGAGGAACACCTCGGCGCCCGCACGGGCGGCGCGGCGCTGCTCGGAGGTCAGGCCCGCGATGACCACGCTCGGCGCGCGATCGGTGAGCGCCTCCTTGCCCACAAAGTCCGCCTCCTTCGTCGCAATCGCGCGGCTCATCCCGGCTTCCACCGGGGTGATGTCGGCGGTGAGTTCGTGGCCATAGAGCGGCATCGAGGCTTCGAGGCGCAGCGAGTCGCGGGCGGCAAGGCCGCACGGGGTGCCGGAGCCGATGACGGCGTCCCACACTTTCTGCGCGTCCTCGCCTGCGCAGAACAGCTCGAAGCCGTCTTCGCCGGTGTAGCCGGTGCGGGCGACAAAGGTATCCACGCCGTCAAGGGTCATCCACGCTCCCGCATAGTAGGAGAGGGCGGACGCGTCGTCGCTGAGCAACGGCTCCAGCACCTCGAGTGCGCGCGGGCCCTGCACGGCGACCAGAGCGACGGTCTCGGAGTTGTTGCGCAGCTCGAGATCGAAGTCGCCCTGGCGCGCCTCGAACGCGGCCCACACCGCGGCGGTGTTGCCAGCATTCGGCACCACCATGAAGTGGTCCTCTGCGAAGCGGTAAGTGATCAGGTCATCCACAATGCCGCCGTCCTCGGCGACGATCATGGAGTACTTCGCCTTGCCGTCCTTGAGTGCGGTGAAGTTGGAGATCAGCGCGTAATCCAAAAACGCGGCGGCATCGGGGCCCTGGATGGTGATCTCGCCCATGTGGGACAGGTCGAAAATACCCACGTCGGTGCGTACCGCGCGGTGCTCCTCCAGCTCCGAGCCGTACTTCAGCGGCATCTCCCAGCCGCCGAAATCGGTGAAGCTCGCACCAAGCTTTTCGTGCGTGGCGTGCAGCGGGGTCTGTGGCATGGGGTGCTCCTTAGTACTTGGCGTTCTTCTCGGAGACCGCAACATTAACGTCCTCCACAACTTCCGGCGTGATGTCGAATGCCTCAGGCGGCGGGCAGGCGCACTGGAGGTTGCGGTCGCCGAAGGCTTCGTCGATACGCCGCACTGGCGGGAAGTACTTCGCGTGCACGAGGGAGTCGACCGGGTACGCGGCCTTCTCGCGGGAGAAGTCGTACGGCCACTCATCGCGGATCACGCTGGCGGCGGTAAACGGCGCGTTGTGCACGACGGACGTCTCGTACTCGATGCGGCCGTCGATGATCTCCTGGATCTCGGCGCGGATAGAGCGCATCGCCTCGATGAAGCGGTCCAGCTCGGCTAGGTCCTCGGACTCGGTCGGCTCCACCATGAGTGTGCCGGCGACCGGGAACGCCAGGGTGGGGGCGTGGAAGCCGTAATCGATCAGGCGTTTGGCCACGTCGGCCGCAGTCACACCGGATGCATCCGTCAGCTCCCGCAGGTCCAGGATGCACTCGTGGCCCACCAGGCCGTCGTTGCCGGTGTAGAGCACGGGGAAGGAATCGTTCAGCGCATGGGCGATGTAGTTCGCGCCCAGGACCGCGTGCTCGGTGGCGCTGCGCAGACCGGCGGCGCCGGACATGGCGATGTAGGCCCAGGAGATGGGCAGCACGCCCGCCGAGCCGTACAGGGTTGATGCCACCGGCACCCCGCCGTCGGCGTCCGCGGACGTGTCGGTCGGGTCGCCCGGCAGGAATGGAATGAGGTGCTCGCCCACACCGATCGGGCCTACGCCCGGCCCGCCGCCGCCGTGGGGGATGGTGAACGTCTTGTGCAGGTTCAGGTGGGAGACGTCGCCGCCGAAATCGCCCGGGCGGGCGATGCCGGTCAGGGCGTTCATGTTCGCACCGTCGATGTAGACCTGGCCGCCGGCTGCGTGCACCTTGTCGCAGACCACGCGCGCGTCCTCTTCGTACACGCCGTGCGTGGAGGGGTAGGTGAGCATGATCGCGGCCACCGCATCGCCGTGCTGCTCCAGCTTGGCGTCGAGGTCCGCCAGGTCGATGGAGCCGTCGTCGGCGGTCTTGACCACCACAACGCGCAGGTTCGCCAGCGTCGCCGACGCCGCGTTCGTGCCGTGCGCGGACGCCGGGATGAGGCAGATGTCGCGCTCGGCGTCACCGTTTGCGACGTGGTACCCGCGGATGGCCAGCAGGCCCGCCAGCTCGCCCGTGGCGCCGGAGTTCGGCTGCACGGACACTTCCGCGTAACCGGTAATCTCCACAAGCCAGGTGCGGATCTCATCGATCAGTTCGCGCCAGCCCGCGGTGAACTCGTCTGGCGTGTAGGGGTGCACGTCGGCGAAACCCGGCCACGTAATGGCCTCGAGGCCCGCCGTCGGGTTGAGCTTCATGGTGCACGACCCGAGCGGGATCATCGTGCGGTCCAGGGCGAGGTCCTTGTCCCCGAGGGCGCGGATGTAGCGCATCATCTGCGTCTCGGAGTGGATGCGGTTGAACGTCTCGTGGGTGAGGAACGCGGTGTCACGCGCGAGCGCGGCGGGGATGCGGGTGTCGCCCTCGGCAGGCGTCGCGCCGAAGCCCTCCAGAAGGGCGGCGACGTCGGCGTCGGTGGTGTCCTCGCCGAAGGACAAGCCCACGGTCGTCTCGTTGATTGCGCGCACGAGGTAGCCCGCGGCAGCAAGCTTGTCGACGACCTCCGGCGCCCGCTCAACCTGCACCGCGACCGTGTCGAAGAAGTCGGCGTGTTTCACCTGCACACCGCTGGCCTCCAGCGACGCCGCGAAGTCGGCCGCGCGCTCGTGCACGGCGCGCGCGATGTTCTTCAGGCCCTCAGGGCCGTGGTAGACCGCGTACATCGACGCCGTGACAGCCAGAAGCGCCTGCGCGGTGCAGATGTTTGAGGTGGCACGCTCGCGCCGGATGTGCTGCTCGCGGGTCTGCAGTGCGAGCCGGTACGCGGGGTAGCCCTCGGCATCCTTCGACACGCCGACCAAACGGCCCGGCATCTGGCGCTGCAGCTTCTCGCGCACCGCCATGTACGCCGCGTGCGGGCCGCCGAAAAACAGGGGCACACCGAAGCGCTGGGTGGTACCGATCGCGATATCCGCACCGAACTCGCCGGGCGATTCCAACAACGTTAGGGCCAGGATGTCCGCATCCACGGTGACCAGGCCGCCGCGCTCGTGGATCGCATCGATCACCGGGCGCGGGTCCGCGATGTCGCCCTCGGTGCCCGGGTACGCGAAGACCGCGCCGACCAGGTCTTCGCCGACAACGCCCTCCGTGAGATCTGCAACCTCGACCTCGAGGTCGATGGCGCGGGCGCGCTCTGCCGCCACCTTGATCACCTGCGGGTGCAGGCGCGCATCCAGGAGCACCCGGCGGCCCTTCTTCACCACGCGGGACATCAGCCCCACGGCCTCTGCGGCGGCGGACGCTTCGTCGAGAAGCGAGGCGTTCGCGATGTCCAAGCCGGTGAGGTCCTGCACCATTGTCTGGAAGTTCAGCAGCGCCTCCAGGCGGCCCTGGGAAATCTCGGCCTGGTACGGCGTGTACGCGGTGTACCAGCCGGCGTCTTCGACCACGCCGCGGCGGATCACTGGCGGCGTGAGCGTGGAGGAGAAGCCCTGCCCGTAAAACGCGCGCAGGACCGTGTTCTTGCCGGCGAGCTCGCGCAGTCGGGCCTGGGCCTCGTACTCCGTCAGCGCCTCCGGCAATTCGAGCGGCCGCTCCGCCACGATGCCGGACGGCACTGCCGCGGCGATCAGAGCGTCGATGGAGTCGTAGCCCAGCGCACCCAGCATCTGCTGCTGTTCCTGCTGGTCGGGGCCGATATGACGGGAGATGTAATCCAACTGGAGCTCCTAGCGTTGAAAGTCGTACGACGTGCCATCTTAGTCACCCAGCCCCTGCTAGAAGCCCTTTTGCACAAAGCTGTCTAGAATTCGTCCACCGCGGCGTCGCCGAACAGCCACGTCACCGCGATCGCGCCGGGATCCGGCACATCCTTCGCGGATTCGCCGAGGTAGGAGGCGCGGCCCTTCTTCGCCTGCATACCGCGGGTGGACTTTGCGCCCTCGACCGCTGGGCCGAAGACGAGCTCGAGCACCTCCTGGACCGACCCGCGGGAGTCCTTCGCCGCCCGGGCTGCCGGCGCCAGCGCGTCGACAAGGGTGTTGTCGCCCTCCTTCGCGCCGCCGAGCTCCGTGATCGCATCCACACCGCGCTGCAGCCCTTCCGCCAGTGCCGCCGCAAAGTCGTCACCGTCCGCGGCGCGCGAATCCACGCCTGCTGCTTCGAATGCGTCCGCCATTTCGCGGAAGAACGTTCCTAACACCGCGCCAGACGTACCTCCGGCGCGCACCAGCATGCGGTGGGCGAAGAAGCTCAACACCTCCGCGTCAGCGCCGCGCACAGGCGTCTCGACGTCACCGAAGGCTGCCTCCATATTCTGGCCGAAGTCGCCGTCGCCGGCCTCGCGGTCCAGCACGGTCAGGTCGTCGAAACTACGTGAGAGACGCTCCACAAACGCGGTGAGCCAGGTGTTTTCCTCGCCTTCGTCGGGCTGGGCCTCGTCGTCGACCATGCGTGCATCGGCGTACTCGGGGTCGCGCACGACGCCGGGCCAAGCGGGGGCGGAGGTCTCGGCGTCGATGAGCTCAATCAGCTCGTCATCCAGCACCGTGACGGTGAGCGAGATGCCCGCCATGTTCAGGGACGTGACAAGGGTGCCGCGCATACCGCGGCGCACCTTCAGCCCGCGTTGCGTCAACTGTTTGAGGGCCTCACCGAAGACGAGGTCCTGCTCTAGCTGGCTGGTGCCGCCGAGCCCGTTGACAAAGAGCATGACGTCGTCACCCTCGACTCCCGCGTCACGCAGCGACTGCAGGACCCCGTCAAGCAGCTCCGCCACCAAGGCTTGCGCAGTGGGTTGCGCCTGCGCGATATCGCGGCGCTCCACTCCGGGCTCGCCGTGGATGCCGACGCCGACCTCGATCTGCCCCTCGTCTAGGTCGAAAGTGTCGCGGTCGCTAGTCGGGGAGTGTCCCGGCTGCAGCGCCACCGCCATGCTGCGGGACTGGTCCGCGGCGCGCTGGGCGATGCCGGCCACGGTGCGCAGGTCGTCCCCGCGGGCAGCTGCGGCGCCAGCGACCTTTTCCACAATCACAGTCGCGCCGGTGCCGCGGCGGCCGGGGGAATCGTCGTTGTCAATATCGGTGGCCACGTCGTCGGCGATCCGGACGTGCTCTACCTCCGCCTGGGCGTGGTTGGCCGCGACGGTGAAGTTCATGACGTCGCCGGTGTAGTTCTTCACCACATGCACCACGCCCGCGCCGCGGTCTGCCCACTCGGTGGCGGCGTCGATCTGTACAGCGTTGGGGGAGGTGAACAGTAAGCCCGGGCAGGCTGCGTCGAGCATGCCCTCGCCGATGAAACCGGCGTGCATCGGCTCGTGGCCCGACCCGCCGCCGGAGATGACCGCGACGCGGCGCGCGCCAGCGGAGGCGTCGGGAAGCGAAAGCCCGACGAAGCCCTCGTCGTGCCACTCGGCGCATGGGTGAGCGGCGACGAGGCCGCCAAGGGCCTCCCGCATGAAGTGGTCGGTGGTGTTGCGGAACGATTTGAATGTGTGCGTCATACCGCCACTTTATGTGCGCGCGAAAAACCCGGCACCGAGCGGGGTGCCGGGTTACGCGCAAACGGGGTTAAACGTCGAGGTCAGCCTCGAAATCGCCCTGCTCGATGCGGTCCTTGATCGTGGTGACGAAGCGGCCTGCATCCGCACCGTCGATCAGCTGGTGGTCGTACGTGAACGGCAGGTAGCACATCTGGCGGATGGCGATGGAGTCGATGCCGTCCTCCGTCACGATGACCGGCCGCTTCTCAATCGCAGCGGTACCCAGGATGCCGGCCTGCGGCGGGGTGAGCACCGGCGTATCCAGCAGCGCGCCCTCGGAACCGATGTTGGTCACGGTGAAGGTTGCGCCAGACAGGTCGTCTGGGCGCAGCTTCTTGTTGCGGGCGCGGTCCGCCAGGTCGGCGATTGCCTTCGCGATCTCCGCCAGGTTCATGTCCTGCGCCTTCTTGATCACCGGCACCAGGAGGCCCTGCGGCGTATCGACGGCGATTCCGATGTTCACGTCCTCGTGGTACGTAATCTCCTTCGCGTCAGCGTCGTACGAGGCGTTGACGTTCGGGTGGGAGACCAGCGCTTCGGCCGTAGCCTTGATGAAGAACGCGAGGTAGGTGATGTTCGCCCCGTGCTTCTCCACGAACGCGGGCTTAACCTTCTTGCGCAGCTCGGCGACGCGGGTGACGTCGACCTCCTGCACGTGGGTCAGCTGCGCGGTGGTCTGCAGCGACTCCACCATCTTCGCGGCGGTGATCTCGCGGATGCGGTTCACGCGCTGGGTGGTACCGATGAGCTCAGCCTTGGCCGGGTCCACGGACTTGGTCGACCAGTTAGCGCGGGCGCCCTTCGGCTCCTCCGTCTGTTCCTCCGTCGCAGACGAGGAAGCGGAAGCGGCCTCGGTTGTGCCACCCTCGGCTGCGGCCAGCACATCCTGCTTGCGGATGCGGCCGCCGACGCCGGTGCCCTCGATAGCGTTGAGGTCCACACCGTGCTTGTCCGCAAGCTTGCGCACCAGCGGGGTGACGTACGGGACGTTGCCGCCGTTGTTGACCTTGGCGGAGGCGTTCTTGGACTCGGTCTCCTGCTTCTCAGCCTTGGCAGGCTTCTCTTCGTCCTGTTTCGGCTCCGGCTTGGCTTCCGCTTCTTCTTCCTGCTCGGCGGGCTCGTCGGTGGCCTCGGGCTCGTCGGCCGTCTCAGTCTCGTCGTCGTCCTCAGCTGCAGCTTCCGCGTCGCCGATGATCACGATCGCCTGGCCCACCTCAACGGTGTCGTCTTCCTCGGCGAGAATCTCCAAGATGGTGCCCTCGACCGGGGACGGGATCTCGGTGTCGACCTTGTCGGTGGAGACCTCGAGCAGCGGCTCGTCCACCTCGACCAAGTCGCCGACTGCCTTCAGCCACGTGGTGATGGTGCCCTCGGTGACGGACTCGCCCAGCTCCGGCATCTCGACCTTGGTGGACTCGCCAGAGCCCTTCTTGTTCTTGGAGGAAGACTTCGCGGCGTCTTTCTTCGGGGCATCTTCCGGGTTGTCGCCCTCGCCCTCCGCGGAGTTGTCGTCCTCGACCTTCTCGTCCTCGTCTGCGACGTTGTCCTCGGCTGCGCCGTCGTTCGAATCGTCGTCGGAGTCGTCGTCAGAGGCGTTGCCGGAAGCAGCGGCGTCCGCGTCGCCAATGCGCGCAATCACGTCGCCGACCTCGACGGTGTCATCCTCGTCAGCGAGGATCTCGATCAGGGTGCCCGCAACCGGGGACGGGATCTCGGTGTCGACCTTGTCGGTGGAGACCTCGAGCAGCGGCTCGTCCACCTCGACCTCGTCGCCGACTTCCTTCAGCCACGTGGTGATGGTGCCCTCGGTGACGGATTCACCCAGCTCCGGCATAGCAACGTCGGTGGCGTCGCCGGAAGACTTCGGAGAGGACTTCTTCTCCTCGTCCTTCGGCGCCTCGTCCTGCTCCTCGGCGTCTTCCGCCTCGTTAGAGGCGCCGGAGTCGGAAGAGGTATCCGCTTCCTCGCCCTCGTCACCGATGATGGCGATGACATCGCCGATCTCAACGGTGTCGTCCTCGTCGGCCTTGATCTCCAGGATCACGCCGGCGACGGGGGACGGAATTTCGGTGTCGACCTTGTCGGTGGAGACCTCGAGCAGCGGCTCGTCGACCTCAACGGTGTCGCCGACTTCCTTCAGCCACGTGGTGATCGTGCCTTCGGTGACTGATTCGCCCAGCTCGGGCATCTCAACTGAGTGCGCCATTTTGTAAAGTCTCCTCATCGAAACGTTGGAAGCTATTCAGGCACAAAGCGTACCCGGAACACGCACCGTCCGTTGCCCAAGGGGTGACCTTTTCTGCCCCGGGTGCACCGTATGATGTGGAGCGTGTTCAACCTGTTCGGCAAAGGCAAGAAGGCTGCGGCGTTCAGACCGCCCCGGGCGCCGGGACAAACGGTCCGCGCCGAGGATGCGCAGTACTTGCGCGAGTGGGTTGTGGGGCGCGCCTACGTGGAGGGGTTCGTCGAGCCGGAGACCATGGTCAACGAAATGTCCGTCGTGCTGGTCGACGAGCAGGGCAACTACACGCGCCGTCGCATCGGCGGACCCAAGGGCATCGACCACGTGGCGAAGATGCTGGGTATCACCCTGTACGACGTTGAAGAGACCGGCTATCCAGATCGCATGCGCAGGAAGATCGAGCAAGAGCGCATCCTGCGCAAGCGGGAGGAGCAACGGCGGCGCCGCGCGAAGTTCGAGCGCGGCGAAAACCCGTATAGCTAGCGAGCGTGCGCTACTGCGTCTCCGCGAGACGCGTCAGCGCCTCGACGATGGTGCGCACAGGCGCGCCAGTGGCCCGCTTCGGGGTGTAGCCGTGCGGGCTGCCGCCGTTCCACGCTGGCCCGGCCACGTCGATGTGCGCCCACTCGATATCCTCGGGCACGAAACGGGACAGGTACAGGCCCGCGAAGAGCATGCCGCCAGTCCTTGCGTTGTGCGTGTTGCGGATGTCAGCGATGGGGGACGTCAGCTCTTCTTCCTGCTCCTCCAGAAGCGGCATGGCCCACGCCTGCTCGCCGACGTTGCGGCCGGACTCCGCGATGAAATCGCGGAACTCGTCGGAGCCCATCACGCCGGCGGTGCGCTTGCCCAGAGCGACGAGTTGCGCCCCGGTGAGCGTGGCCGTTTCGATGAGGTAAGACGGCGCATCCTCGCAGGCGCGCGCGATGGCGTCGGCAAGCACGAGGCGCCCCTCCGCGTCGGTGTTGATGACTTCGCTAGTGATGCCGCCGTAGTGGGTGATCACGTCGCCCGGGCGGGTGGCGGTGCCCGATGGCATGTTCTCGGCCAGGGGCAGCCAGGCGTCGACGCGTACTGGCAGCTCGAGGCGGGCTGCTGCGGCAATGACGGCCAGCTGCGCAGCGGAGCCGCCCATGTCTGAGATCATGTCCTCCATGCCGGAAGCGGGCTTGAGCGAGATGCCGCCGGTGTCGAAGGTGATGCCCTTGCCCACCAGCGCCACCTTCGTGGACGCGCCCGCGGGCGCCCAGGTCAGGTGCACTAGGCGCGGCGGGCGGGTGGAACCGCGGCCGACGCTCAAGATGCCGCCGAAGCCCTGCTGCTCCAGCTGCGCTTCGTCCAGCACCTCAATATCCAGCCCGGCAGTCTGCGCGACTTCTCCCATCACGCCGGCGTAGCTTTCCGGGTAGAGGTAATTCGCCGGTGTGTTCACCAGGTCGCGCGCCAGGTTCACGGACTCGGCCACAATCACCGCGGCGTCGTGCTCCGCCTCGTCGGCGCCGATGACGGTGATCTCGGTGGTTTGCGGCGTCTCGGCGTCGCTGAATTCGTCGCGGACCTCGGCGGTGGACTTCAGGCCGGCGTAGACGTAGCCGCCCAGCAGCAGTCCTTGAACCACGGGGCCCACGCCAAACTCCGTGGACACGGCTGCGTGCTCCACGTTGTTCAGCGCACGCGCGACGGCGCCGGCAGCGCGTCGCACGGCCTCGTCGTCAATGCCCGAGGCATCGCCGAGGCCGAATGCGATGACCAGGCTGCCGTCGATAAGCAGGCGTGTGACCTCGCCCGCAGCGCCCTTGGCGCCGACGGCGACCAGCGCCTCAAGCAGGCCAGAGGGGGCGAGCGCGGTGACCGGGACCTCGATGCCGTCCTCGCCGCTGGCCACCGGGACAAGCAGTGCTGCCCCGTCGGGGACAGCCGTGCCGGGGCTCGTGCGCACCGTGGTGCCGCGTGCTGGGAGGCTGAGTTCAAACGCCATGAGAAATCCTTTCACCGTGCGGGCAATTCCGCCCACCGAGCGTACTCAAGCGGGGAGTACCCTAAGCCCTATGGCTGAGATTGAGTTCACAATTGCCCCGACCGACAACCCCACCCCAGACGCCGAGCGCAAGGAGATTCTCGCAGACCCGGCGTTCGGCCAGCAGTTCACAGACCACATGGTCTCCATCGACTGGACGGAAGGGGAGGGCTGGCACAACGCGCAGGTGCGCGCGTACCAGCCGGTAACGCTGGACCCAGCCTCCAACGTGTTCCACTACGGCCAAGCCATCTTTGAGGGCCTGAAGGCCTACCGCCACACCGACGGCAGCATCACCGCCTTTCGCCCGGAGCAAAACGCGCAGCGCCTGAACCACTCTGCGCGCCGCTTGGCAATGCCGGAACTGCCCGAGGAGACCTTCCTTGAGGCCGTGCGCCAGATCGTGGAGATTGATAAAGACTGGGTGCCGGAGGCGGGCGGCGAGGCGTCGCTGTACCTGCGTCCGTTCATGATCGGCACGGAAAAGACGCTCGGCGTCAAGCCGTCTTCGAGCTACACCTTCTACATCATCGCCTCGCCCGCCGGCGCGTATTTCACCGGCGGCGTGAAGCCGGTGAGCGTGTGGATCTCTGAGGACTACGTCCGCGCGGCCCCCGGCGGCACCGGCGATGCGAAGTTCGCCGGCAACTACGCTGCGTCCCTGCTCGCGCAACAGCAGGCAGCGGAAAAGGGCTGCGACCAGGTGGTGTGGCTGGACGCGATCGAGCGCACCTACATCGAGGAAATGGGCGGCATGAACCTCATGTTTGTCGAGGGCACGGGCGACACCGCACGAATTGTCACGCCTGAGCTGTCGGGCTCGCTACTGCCGGGCATTACCCGCAAATCGCTGCTGCAGGTAGCCGCAGATCTGGGCTACGACACCGAGGAGCGCAAGATCACGGTGGAGGAGTGGCGCACCGGCGCGCAGGACGGCACCATCTCCGAGACCATGGCGTGCGGCACCGCCGCCGTGATCACCCCGGTGGGGACGGTGAAGTCGAACGAAGGTGAATTCACCATCAACGGCAACGAGGCCGGCGAGATCACCATGGCCATGCGCGAGCGCCTCCGCGGCATTCAGACCGGCGATGCGGAAGACACGCACGGCTGGAACACCGTACTTGTCCCCGGGGACAGCGAGCGCTAGACGCTTCTCGACGACCCTTCGGCCAGCACCTCGCCCGCGAGTTCTGCGGCGAGGTTGAGCTGGGGCAACGCGGCCAGGGCACCTGCGCCCTGGCCCGTTTTCATCTCCGACGCCAGCACCGGCTTCAGGTCAAGTGCCTCAAGCCAGCCAACATGCGCCGGTTCCGCGGTGACTTGGCCAGCGATGAGCCACGCTTTGACTCCGGGCGCAAGGCGCTCGGCCACGTAGGCGGCGGTAGCGGGGTAGGCCTCGCCGATGAGCACCGGCGTTCGGCGGGCGGCCGCGCGGGCGATCAGGCCCACCAAAAACGCGAAGTCCGGCCCGGTCAGCTCCGCGCACACGCGCTCAGTGTCGTCGCGGAAACCGCGCACACGGAACATGGCGTCGCGCACTGCGGCGACTTTGACCTTCCACACGTTGTCGTTGATGCCGGAGCCGCGGCCGATGGCCTTGACCGGCTCAGTGCGGGTGAAGGTGCCGTACACCGCGGCAACGACGGTGGTGTTGCCCACGCCAATGTCGCCAGGGATGATCAAGTCCGCCCCCGAGTCGATCTCGGAATCGGCTACCTCTGCTCCCGCCGCGAGTGCGGCCTCCCACACCTCGGGGGAGATTGCGGGCTCCACGTCGATGGCGCCGGTGGGAGCATCGAGGTAGTCGTCGACAAAGCGCAGGCTGGCCCCGGCTAACCGCGCGGCGGCGTGAGCAGGCCCGCCGCCAGCGCGCAGTTCCTCCGCTTGTGTGGCTCCAGCGTCGGTGGCCCATGCGGACAAGCCACGCGCGGCGACGCCGTGGTTGCCCGCAACGACCACGGCACGCGGGCGGACAAACGGCCCCGGCACATCCTTGCCCTGGACAGAAGCGATCCACGCGGCGAGAGAGGCGAGCCTGCCCAGCGCGAGACCGCTGACGGAACCCGCGAGCGCGTCGGCGACGGCGTGTGCGTGCGACTGCTTCGGCGCTTCAACCGGCTGGAACTCCATGGATTACACCTTCGCGCCGACGGCCACGCGCGGCTTCGGTGTGCGCCAGTTTCGCGGCTGGGTTGCCCGGGAGAAGGCGTACATGCCGATGCCGAAGCCTGTGTCCGCTTCAGGGAACTTCTCTCGAACAGCGCGGTTGGCTCGGCTGCCGATGATGAAGCCCTCGATGAAGATGGTGAGCATAAACAGGAGGCTGAGCAGCGACAGCACGGCGGACACGCGCGGCAGCCATGTGCCGATCAGCATGATCACCAGCAACACAAGCGCCGCCGGCATGACGTAGTTGTTGAAGAAGCGCTTCGAGTCCACCCAGTCGCGCACGAACCCGCGGACTTCGCCGCGGTCGCGGTCGGTGAGGTAGCGCTCGTCGCCAGCGTCGATGCGGGCCTGGATCTCGCGGTTGCGCGCGCGGTTTTCTTCGCGGACCTTCTTCTTGTGCGCCTTCCATTCCTCTTTGGACATGGATTTCTTCAGCTCTTTTTCGCGCTGACGCATCTGGGCCGGGGTCGCGGCGTTCGGGTCGCGCACCACGCCGCGCTTGATCTCTTGGTCGATGCGCTTCGGCGTCGGGCGGCCCTTCGGCGGGGTGTAGCCTTTCGGCAGCTTATTCTCGGCTTTTGCCTCGGTCTTTACCTCCGCATTGTGCTGGGTATCGGGCAGCTCGACCTTCGTCGAGCCCGCGGTGGTTGCCGCGTCTGTGCTCTGCTCGGTTTTCTGCCAAGGAAGTTTCACGCTCATAAGGCTACAAGGCCTCCCGACGCGTGGGGAATAGCCCGGTGGGCCGGCCGGTTGTAGTACGTGCGACGAGTGGCGCGTAGCATGGGCGCACACTCCGTAGAGAAACTCCACGAGCTTCTCGTAGCTTGACGTCGACGCACTAAGGAGACTGCAATGACTGCCCCTACCTCTACTACCGGTGTAAACCTCACTGAGGCTGCCGCGGCGAAGGCGAAGGCCCTGCTTGACCAGGAAGGGCGCAACGACCTGTCGCTGCGCATCGCGGTCCAGCCGGGCGGCTGTGCTGGCCTGCGCTACCAGCTCTACTTCGACGACCGTGACCTGGACGGCGACAAGGCCGACGAGGTCGGCGGCGTGCGTCTCGTCGTGGACAAGATGAGCGTGCCGTACCTGATGGGCGCCACCATCGACTTCGCGGACACCATCGAGCAGCAGGGCTTCACCATCGACAACCCGAACGCAGGCTCCTCCTGCGCCTGCGGCGACAGCTTCAACTAAGCGCCGCCTGCTTAGCGACGAAGAGCACCCCCGGCCCGCCCAGGACCGGGGGTGCTTTCACGTGCCTGGAGGAACTAGCTGCCCAGCGACATCACTAGGTTGATGCTGGTGGCGGTGATGGCGATGCCGAACACGAACGCGTAGATGCTGTGCACCAGAGCGACGCGGCGCATCTCCGATTGCGTGATGGCCGTGTCCGAGATTTGATAGGTCATCCCCAGTGAGAACCCCGCATACGCAAAGTCGAGGTACGTGGGGTCTTCCTCCTGGTTGAACTCCATGCCGCCAACAGGAGAGTGAGCGTAGTAGACGTCGGCGTAGCGCAGGATGAACACCGTGGTGATGAGCAGCCAGCTCGCCGCGACCACTGCCAGAGCCGCCAGCCCGGTCGCCCACGCCTCAAGGCCCTTCGCCCCGGCGGCATCCACCATGAGGAGCCCGACGGATGCGAGTGCCGTAAGCGTGGCCAGGTTGACCAGCAACACACGTGAGATCTTCGACGGCTCCTCGGAACTGGCGTAGGCCGCGGTGCCGGAGGCGTCGAGACGCGAAATGTGCCCCCAAACCAGGACCAGGTAGACGATCGTGGCGACGCCCCAGCTGTAGGCGGGCGAGCGCCACGGGTCGGTCAGTGCCGCGATCAGCGGCATCGCCGCGGCCATGACCGCGACGAGCACGATGTTGTGGCGACGGGCGAGCGTCTTCCGGGAGCGGCCACGCACGGTTACAGCTGAACCGGGTAGTCCTTGTGCTCAATCTGCGGGTCGATGCGGTGCTCGACGAAGATACCGTGCCACACCATAAACGCGAGCACCGTCCACAGGCGGCGGGAGTGGTCGGACACGCCGTCGCGGTGCTCCTTCAGCATCTCCAGGACCTGGTCCTTGGCGAAGATGTCATCGGTCTGGGACTCGCGGATCGTGTCCTGGGCCCAGCCGAAGAGTTCGTCGCCGGCCAGCCAGTGGCGCATCGGCACCGGGAATCCCAGCTTCTTGCGGTGCAGGACGTGCGGGGGCACGATCTGCTCCATAGCCTTGCGCAGCGCGTACTTGGTGGTGCCGCCTGCGATCTTTTGGTCGTACGGGATTGTCTGCGCGACCTCGAAGACTTCCTTGTCCAGGAACGGCACTCGCAGTTCAAGGGAGTTAGCCATGTTCATCTTGTCTGCCTTGACCAAGATGTCGCCCCGCATCCACGTGAACAGGTCGAGGTTCTGCATGCGAGCCACCGGGTCCATAGCCGTTGAGGCGGCGTAGATCGGTGCCGTCACTTCGCGGTGGTCCCACTCACGCTCCGCCCACGGGAGCACCCGCTGCAGCTGGTCGAAGTTAAAGGAGCGAGCGTTGCCGTAGTAGCGGTCCTCGATCGGGGTGGTGCCTCGCTCCAGCAGGCTCTTGCCCTTCACGCCGTCTGGCAGGACGCGGCTGAGGCGGTTCAGCCCCTTGTTCAGTGCGCTCGGAAGCTTCTCAAACGGAGCAAGGGAGAGCGGCTCCTTGTAGATGGTGTAGCCGCCGAAGAGCTCGTCCGCGCCTTCACCGGAGAGCACCACCTTGACGTGCTTTCGGGCCTCCTGCGCAACGAAGAACAACGGCACCAGCGACGGGTCTGCCACCGGGTCGTCCAAGTACCACATGATCTTCGGGATGGCGTCCGCGTACTCTTCCGGCGACACGATCTTCACGATGTGCTCGACACCGATCGCCTCGGCCGACTCCGCGGCCACGTCGACCTCGGAGTAGCCTTCGCGCTCGAAGCCGGTAGTAAACGTGAGCAAATTGGGGTTGTGTCGCTTAGCCAGGGTGGCAATTGCGGTGGAGTCGATGCCACCGGAGAGGAACGACCCGACGGTGACGTCCGCGCGCATGTGCTTTTCCACAGAATTTTCGAGGGCACGCGCGATCCGGTCGTACAGGTCCTGCTCTCGGCCCTTCACAACCGGGGTAGGGGTGAAGTGCGGCTTGAAGTACCGGTCGGAGTGCACCTCGCCGCCCGGCTTGAGGGTCACGGTGCACCCGGACTCCACGCGGCGGATCTCGCGGTGGAGGCTCTCCGGCTCCGGCACGTACTGCAGGTCCACGTAGTGCTCAATCGCTCGGCGATCAAGTTCCAGGCCTAGACCCAGTGCTGGTGCCATCTCCAGAATGGACTTCTTCTCAGAGGCGAAAACCGTGCCTGCGGCAGTAGTCGCGTAGAACAGCGGCTTGATGCCGAACTGGTCGCGGGCGGCGAACATCGTCCGGGTCTCGGTGTCCCAGATGACAAAGGCGAACATGCCGCGCAGGTGCTCGACAACATTGGCGCCCCAGTGGTGGTAACCCACCACAATCGGCTCCCCGTCGCCTTCGGTGTTGAAGGTATAGCCGGCAGCGGCGAGTTCCTCGCGCAGCTCGACGTAGTTGTAAATCTCACCGTTGAACGTCAGCGCGTAGCGCTCCGGGTTATCCGCGGGGCCCCAGCGAAGCGGCTGGTGGGAGTGCTCGATGTCGATGATGGCCAAGCGGTTGAAGCCGAAGACGGCGTCTTCGTCGTTCCAGGTGCCTGCGGCGTCGGGGCCGCGGTGGTACATGCACGGCAGGGCGTGCCCGACCGGATCAACGAACTTGGCTGCGTTTGCGTCCGCGGAAAGCAGGGCAAGAAGGCCACACATATCGAAACCTCTCCGTATGTATAAGGTGCGCCGCCGCAAGCGGCGAAGAGTCCCCTCAACAATAGGGTTCTCGCCGCCGATTCCGTGAACCGGAGACGCCAAACTTTCGCCGTGCCCCATAAGGGGGCCAACTTATGGATGAACTTTTTACCCCGTATGCGGCGACGGCGTAGCTATCGCGTCGCTAAGCAGTTGCTTACCGACGATCCTCCGGCCAGCACCGCTACCCGCAGCGCCGGGATTCAGACGGCCTATGCCAGATGAACTATTCTGGCCGGGTAGGAATGTTCTGTCGTAAACATGGGCATTCAATGTTTTTAGTGTGGACAGGAAGGCAGACACACGTGGATAAGGAAGTAAACCGCGGATTCGCCAAGAAAGCCGGCGTCGCGGGCGCGCTCCTGCTTGGCAGCCTTGCGCTGACGGGCTGCGACGTTGCTGCGCCGGATGCGCTCGCGAACATCCTCGACATGGGCTGGCCGGATCCGGTCACGCCCGAGGGCACCCAGATGTACAACTTCTGGGTTTGGACATGGCTCGCCGCCTGGATCATCGGCATCATCATGTGGGGCCTGTTCATCATGGCCATCGTCCGTTGGAACCGGAAGGCCCGCGAAAAGCAGGGCGCCGGCGAGTTCCCGAAGCAGCTGCAGTACAACGTCCCGCTGGAGCTGACGCTGACGGTTGTGCCCATCGTCATCGTGATGATCCTGTTCTTCTTCACCGTTCAGGCCCAGACTCAGACCACCGCGCTTGATAAGGACCCGAAGGTGACCGTCGACGTCACCGGCTACCAGTGGAACTGGAAGTTCGGCTACGCCGAGGTCGACGGTGATCTGACCGAAGACGGCCAGGACTACGACGGCCTGGATGCCGAGCGCCAGGCGCTGGCCGAGGAGACGAAGTTCGATGCGGAGGACGCGCATAACGCGAACCCGATCCACGGCACCTCCATGGGCGACCTCTCCTACCTGAACTTCAACGAAATTGAGACCCTGGGCTCCACCGAAGAGGTCCCGGTGCTGGTACTGCCGACCGACACCCCGATCGAGTTCCGCCTCGCATCTGGCGACGTAAGCCACGCGTTCTGGGTTCCGGAGTTCCTGTTTAAGCGCGACGTTTACGCGCACCCTGAGAACAACCAGCAGCAGCGCAAGTTCCAGATCGAGCGCATCGAGGAAGAGGGCGCATTCGTCGGCCGCTGCGCCGAAATGTGCGGTACCTACCACGCAATGATGAACTTCGAGGTTCGCGCTGTGAGCCCGGAGAAGTTCGAGCGGTACATCCAGTTCCGCCGCGACAACCCCGGCGCACCGAACTCTGAAGCCCTGCGTTCCATCGGCGAAGAGCCGTACGCCACCTCCACCCACCCGTTCGTCTCCGACCGCACCGCAACCCGCGACGGCGAGAACACTGTCGACCCGAACGCGAACGTTTAAGAAAGAGAGAGCGAAGCCATGGGAACTGGATCAAAGGTTTTCTACGCCATCGGCACCTTCCTTGCCTTGATGGCTGTGTTCTACATCCTCGCCACGTCGTGGATTGGTGAGGACGCGTACCTGTTCGGCATCGAGTGGATCGGCTCCGTTGGCCTCGTGCTGGCCGCCGTCTTTTCGTTCATGCTCGCCGGCTACCTCAACATCACCGAGCGCCGCATGGACATCGTCCCGGAGGACTGGGAAGAGGCTGAGATCGAGGACGGCGCCGGTGTGCTCGGCTTCTTCTCCCCGGGTTCCATCTGGCCGTTCGCCATGTCGATGTCCATCGGCGTGCTGGGGCTGGGCATTGCCTTCTGGCAGCTCTGGCTGCTGGCCATCGGTGCGGTCCTGTTGATCGGCACCACCGCGATGCTGAACCTGCAGTACGGCATCCCGCGCGAGAAGCACTAACAGCGCGACGGCAAAGCCCCGCCACGGTGATCCGTGGCGGGGTTCTTCTGTATCTCTGGCGCCATCAACCGAAAGTTTGTCCCCCCACGAGCGTGAGCGCCGTGCGCGTTGCGTGTGAGATGCGGCACAACTGGGAACTCTCGGGTTACTTGTAGGCCCTAGCTTCCAGCACGGGTGAAAAACGGCATCGGATGAAAGGGGCGGGGGAGTGGCCCGATGACCAGCAGGGATCGCGTCGTAAATTCCCGCAGAAAGTTCCCATCGGCTCGAAGTTCATGTTTTCGCAACATCGACGTGCGCGAAAAGCGCAGGCTGGGGTGTCGTTCACAGGGAAATTACGGGGGTGAGTGAGATGAATATCAGGGCGAGATAGGGGATAATCTCCTCCGTGACGACCGCAATGACAAACCAAGATATGGCGACGCCGCAAAATCGCGTCCCAGCGCTGAACCGACCGAACATGGTCAGCGTGGGCACGATCGCGTTCCTCGCCCAAGAGCTCATGTTCTTCGCCGGTTTGTTCGCGATGTACTTCACGTCGCGCGCAAACGGCCTCGCCGCAGGTGACTGGAGCAACCAGACGGACCACCTGAACATTTTGTTCGGTGGCATCATCACCGTCGTGCTGATTGCCTCCTCGTTCACCTCCCAGTTCGGTGTGTTCGCCGCAGAGAGGGGTGACGTGTTCGGCCTGCGCAAGTGGTTCACCGTGACCGTTGTGCTGGGCGTCATCTTCCTCGGCCTGGTGGCATTCGAGTGGACCGAAATGGTGATGGCGGGTGTGACCCCCCAGTCCAGCGTGTACGGCTCGGTGTTCTACATCATTACCGGCTTCCACATGGCCCACGTGACCGCCGGCATCATCGCCTTCATCGTCGTTTTGATGCGTGTGGCGAAGTCGAAGTTCACCCCGGCTCAGGCAACCGCCGCTATGGCCGTTTCCTACTACTGGCACTTCGTCGACGCCATCTGGATCGGCGTGTTCATCACCCTCTACCTTGTGCAGTAGCTCAGCTAAGCCGCACAGGTACGGGACAAATTCTGAAAAAGTCGCTAAGGGAACACAATGGAAAACTCACCCAAGAAGAAGCGCCAGGGACGCAAGGCGCAGCGCACGCTCGCTGGCGCAGCTGCCCTGACGCTGGGGTTGACCGGCGCGGGGCTGCTCGCGTCCGCGCTTACCCCCAACACGCAGGTGGCTACAGCTGTCCGTGACGATCAGGCGATGATCCAGGAGGGCAAGGACCTCTACGACGTTGCCTGCATCACGTGCCACGGCGCGAACCTCCAGGGCGTGGAGGACCGCGGTCCGTCGCTCATCGGTACCGGCGAAGGCGCTGTGTACTTCCAGGTCAACTCCGGCCGTATGCCGATGATGTCCAACGACGCCCAGGCTGAGCGCAAGCGCCCGCGCTACACCGAGGAACAGGCACTCGCTCTCGCTGCCTACGTTGCAGCGAACGGCGGCGGCCCTGAGCTGGTCTACAACGAGGACGGCTCGCTCGCCATGGAAGAGCTGCGCGGCAAGGATTTCGACGGGCAGATCCAGGCTGCAGACGTCGCCCGCGGCGGCGAACTGTTCCGCCTGAACTGCGCGTCGTGCCACAGCTTCACCGGCCGTGGTGGCGCTCTGTCCTCCGGTAAGTACGCGCCTGAACTGGACCCTGCGAACGAGCAGGAGATTTACCAGGCGATGCTCACCGGCCCGCAGAACATGCCTAAGTTCTCCGACCGCCAACTGACGGCGGACGAGAAGAAGGACATCATCGCCTTCATCAAGTCCACCAAGGAGACCCCGTCCCAGGGTGGCTGGGACCTGGGTGGCCTCGGCCCGGTCTCTGAAGGTATGGCGATGTGGATCATCGGGGTGACCTTGGTCGCTGCCGCTGCTATGTGGATTGGATCTCGCTCATGAGTGAAGTGAAGAAGAATTACTCGGTAGAAGAGCTCGACCGCATGAACAATGCCGAGCTCGCGGCTCTGGGCACCGAGCTTGACGACGTAACGGTTGCGTACCGCAAGGAGCGTTTCCCGGTTGAGGGCGACCCGCGCGAGAAGTCCGCTGCCACCGGCATCGGTATCTGGCTGACTATCTCGGTCCTCAGCGCACTCGCGTTCCTCGGCGTCTACCTCTTTTGGCCTTGGGAGCCGAAGTTCCACGGCGACGATGGGCTGTGGGTCTACACCCTGTACACCCCGCTGCTCGGCCTGACCTCCGCACTCGCGTTTTGCGGCCTCGGCGTCGCCATCATCCAGTACGTGAAGAAGTTCGTGCCGGAGGAGATTGCGGTGCAGCGCCGCCACGACGGCCGCTCCAGCGAGCTGGACCGTCGCACCACTACCGCGCTGCTGAACGACGCGTGGGAGACGTCGACCTTGGGTCGTCGCAAGGCACTGCAGGGCCTTCTCGGCACCGCGGGTGTCCTCGCGGGTCTGATGGTCATTGCTCCTCTCGGCGGTCTGATCAAGAACCCCTGGAAGGTCCGCCACGAGCTGGACTACCAAGGCGACGGCACTCTGTGGACGCACGGCTGGACCATCCAGGACCAGGGCGTGAAGGTGTACCTCGGCCGCGATACCGGTGCGATCGCCGAGCTGCACGAGAGCGAGACCGGCTCGCGCTACTCCACCGCGGGCGTGTCTCGTCTGGTGCGTATGCGCCCGGAAGACCTCGCTGCTGGTGCAATGGAGACGGTCTTTCCCCTGTACCCGGAGGACGTCAACGACGGTTCGGAGTTCGACCCCGAGCGCGACGTCTACGAGCCCCACATGCACTCCATCCACGGCCCGCGCAACCCAGTTATGCTGATCCGCCTGCGTTCGCAGGACGCGGAGAAGGTTGTGGAGCGCGAGGGCCAGGAGGACTTCCACTACGGCGATTACTACGCCTACTCCAAGATCTGCACGCACATCGGTTGCCCGACCTCGCTGTACGAGGCGCAAACCAACCGCATTCTGTGCCCGTGCCACCAGTCGCAGTTCGACGCGTTGCAATACGGCAAGCCGGTCTTCGGCCCGGCCGCTCGTGCCTTGCCTCAGCTGCCTGTGACTGTTGACGAAGACGGTTACCTCATCGCCAACGGGAACTTCATTGAGCCCGTCGGCCCGGCATTCTGGGAGCGTCAGTCCTAATGAGCACTAAACTTGAGCAAGCCGCGGACAACGTTGATTCGCGCTACACCATCTCGGGCGTGCTGCGCCCGCAGCTGAACAAGGTCTTTCCCACCCACTGGTCCTTCATGTTGGGTGAGATGGCGCTGTACAGCTTCATCATCCTGCTGCTGACCGGTATCTACCTAGCACTGTTCTTCGACCCGTCGATTACAAAGGTCATCTACGACGGCGCGTACCTCCCGCTGAACGGCGTGGAAATGTCGCGCGCGTACGCCACGGCCCTGGACCTCTCGTTCGATGTCCGAGGTGGCCTGTTCGTCCGCCAGATGCACCACTGGGCCGCTCTTATGTTCATGATGGCGATGTTCGCCCACATGATGCGCGTGTTCTTCACCGGCGCGTTCCGTCGCCCGCGTGAGGCTAACTGGCTTATCGGTGTCACCCTCGTGCTGCTGGGCATGATCGAGGGCTTCATGGGTTACTCGCTGCCGGACGACCTGCTGTCCGGTGTTGGCCTGCGCATCATGTCCGCAATCATCCTGGGTCTGCCCATCATCGGCACCTGGATCCACTGGGCGATTTTCGGCGGCGACTTCCCGTCGGACCTCATGCTGGATCGTTTCTACATCCTGCACGTGCTGATCCTGCCGGGCATCATCCTCGCCCTCGTTGCAGCGCACCTCGCGCTCGTCTGGTTCCAGAAGCACACCCAGTTCCCTGGGCCGGGACGCACCGAGAACAACGTTGTCGGTGTACGTATCCTCCCGGTATTCGCAACCGAGGCAATTGGTTACATGATGGTGGTCTTCGCCGTCCTCGCCGGCATGGCTGGTCTGACGTCGATCAACGCCATCTGGAACCTGGGTCCGTACAATCCGTCGCAGGTTTCCGCAGGCTCCCAGCCGGACATCTACATGCTGTGGACTGACGGCGCCGCCCGTGTCATGCCGGCGTGGGAGCTCTACCTTGGCAACTACACCATCCCGGGTGCGTTCTGGGTTGCTCTGCTGTGTGGCTTGATGGTCGTGCTGCTGATTACGTACCCGTTCATCGAGCAGAAGGTCACCGGCGATACCGCCCACCACAACCTGCTGCAGCGTCCGCGCGACGTCCCGGTGCGCACCGGTGTCGGCGTGATGGGCTTAACCTTCTTCCTGCTGCTGACCATCTCCGGTGGTAACGACCACATCGCGCACTTCTTCCAGATCTCGTTGAACGCGATGACCTGGTTCGGCCGCATCGGCCTGATCGTCCTGCCGCCGCTGGCCTTCTTCATCACCTACCGCCTGTGCATTGGCTTGCAGCGCTCCGACCGTGAAGTCTTGGAGCACGGTATCGAGACCGGTGTGATTAAGCGTCTGCCGAACGGCGCGTTCGTGGAGATCCACCAGCCGCTCGGCCCGGTGGACGAGCACGGCCACCCCGTGCCGCTGGAGTACGCCGGTGCCCGTGTGCCGAAGCAGATGAACCAGCTTGGCTTCGCGGACTCGGACACCATCGGCAAGTTCTCGCCCGCTGAGCTCGGCGTGACTGAGCGCGTCCGCGACGCCGAGGAGCAGAAGCACCACGAGGCCGTTGAGACGGTGCGTGCCCTCGAGGAGACGAAGGACCGCTTCGACCGCGACGCAACGCACAATAGCGCTGAATAGCCTCCCGCGCTTTCCCACCTAGCGGTCGCATACAAACCCCCTTTTCCCGGTTTCGGGAAAAGGGGGTTTCACTGTGTTACCAGGTGATAAAGACGGCGTGTGACGAAGCGCACAACCCTTCCTTCAACACCTCATTGGGTCTGCAAGGCGGTGCCGAGGGAGCTGCGGTGGGCGGGCGCAAACGTCCAGCTCAGACGTAAATTTCTCCGTTGCGACGACGGCTTCACTGGACTGGCCGCGCGCGGGGCGTCAGCTACGCTGGCCACCCAAACCTGTTGATAACGGAACAATAACGGCGTGGCGGTTGGACACGGATGTTGCCGTTTCGTAACCTGTTCGAGACATTGCGACAACAACCGTTGGCAGCATGTACCGCAAACAACATATAAGCCGTTACCCAGGTTGACGCTCCGCACACCCGCGGGCCGCCCGCCGAGGGGACCGGGGAACCACAGTGGGGCTCACGCTCCCGTGGGGCGCAGGGCCTTTTCTCAACACCCTGCCCGACAGCTAACCCGGTTGGCGAAGAGAAGATATGGAGAAAACTATCGTGGCAAAGCACCGTCGCCAGGAGAACACCGCAGCGCGCGCAGCAGCGGCTACCGCCGCTATCGCAGCTGGCGCAGCACTGGTCGCGCCGGCCGCCGCCTCCGCAGCAGAGGTCCGTGTTCCCAACACCCCGGTTTCCGTCGAGGTTCCGGGCATTGAAAACGTCCCGGGCATCGCAGCCATCCCGGGCATCGAGGCGTGGATCCCGTCCCTGGCGGGCCAGTCCGCTCACGCAAGCATCCAGAACGCTATCGCGTCCGTGAAGGCAATCCCGGGCGTGTCGAACATCCCGGGCTTCAACCAGTTCCTCAACACCGTGGAGCAGCAGGCGCTCGCAGCAGTGCCGGCACCGGCGAAGCAGACCTACTCGGCTCCGGCCGCTGCTCCCGCGCCGGTGCGCCAGCCGTCCGTCGGCGAGCGCATCGTGGCCATCGCCCAGTCCAAGATCGGCTCCCCGTACGTGTACGGCGCCGCCGGCCCGAACTCGTTCGACTGCTCTGGCTTCACCTCGTGGGTGTACGCACAGGTGGGCAAGACCATCCCGCGCACCTCCCAGTCCCAGGCGTACTCCGGCCAGCGCGTCGCGTTGAGCGACATCCAGCCCGGCGACATCGTCGCCTACTACGACGGCGCGTCCCACGTTGCCATCTACGCCGGCAACGGCCAGATCATCGATGCGCTGAACTCCAGCACCCCGGTCGGATACCGCAGCCTGCACATGATGCCGATCCACTCTGTGGTTCGCTTCTAGGCCAATCCCCCTAACGCCCCGCTACCGTACGGCCAGCGGGGCGTTGCTCATTCGAGGCAAGTTTTCACACCAGTCACGTCCGGCGCATTTTGCTTTGCGACGGCCTTCGGAACAGCTATAGTTTGTTCGTTCTCGCCAGCACATGAAGAGGTATACACGTGGGTAAGCACTCCCTTCGCCGAAACCGCTCCCGTTCCGTAACCACTGCGGTCCTTGCAGGCGGCATCGTCGCATCCACCGCACCGCTGCTTCCCTCCGCGCACGCCGACGACGTGGATGCGCTCATCGAGCAGATGGAGTTCGCCTCCCACGACGCCACCGCCAAGGCGGAGGAGATTAAGGGTCTGGAGGACCAGATCGCGGATTCTGAGGACAAGGAGCGCTCCGCCATCGCTCGTGCCACGGAGGCCAAGGCGCAGTTGGAGGCAATCCGTGGCGACAGTGACGCGCAGCGCAAGAACGTTGGCGACATCGCTCAGTCGCGTTACCGTGTCCCGGCAACGGACGCGCTGCTCACCACCCTCGGCTCCGGCACCCCGCAGGACGCGATCGACCGCTCTGCGTACTTCGCAGCGCTGAACAGGAACTCCCAGCGCGCCTTGACCGAGCTGAACGACGCGAACCGTGCGGCCGCCGACCGCGCGAACGCTGCGAACATCGCAGTGGCGGAAGCGCAGTACGTCCGCAACGAGCTTGACGGCAAGCGCAAGAAGCTGGAGCAGGAGCGCGCGGAGCTGGACCAGCGCGTCGCCGACATTGAGCGCCAAGTGGACAGCTTGAATGAGGCCGACCGCGAGCGGTGGGTCAAAAAGGACAATCCTGTCGAGACCTCGGCACTACCGGCGGTGGATTCCGGCATTGTCGCCGCAGCCATGGCGCAGCTGGGCAAGCCCTACGGTTGGGGCGCGGCTGGCCCAGACGCGTTCGACTGCTCCGGTCTCATGATGTGGGCCTACGCACAAAACGGCATCAGCATCCCGCGCACCTCCCAGGCCCAGCTCGCTGGTGGCACGCCGGTCTCGCTGGACGCACTGCAGCCCGGCGACATCATCGGGTACTACCCGGGTGTGACGCACGTGGGCATGTACATCGGCGACGGCATGGTGGTCCACTCGTCTGACTACGGCATCCCGATCCAGGTTGTTCCCCTGAACAGCATGCCGGTCCAGGGTGCCGTGCGCTATTAAGACGCTACTGGTTACCAATGACTTCCCGCCCACCGTGGGCGGGATTCAGTCGTATTTGCGGGACTTCGCCGCGGAGCTCGTCCGGCGGGTGGGGCCTGAGTCGCTGGTGGTGTTCGCCTCCACGCAGGATGTCGCCGCGGCGCGCAAATGGGATGCGTCCGTGCCGTACACGGTGGTGCGCTGGCCGCACCGCGTCATGCTGCCTACGCCGTCGACGGCGCGTGAAATGCAGCGCCTCATCCGCGCGCACGGCATTGACACGGTCTGGTTCGGCGCCGCTGCGCCACTTGCCCTCATGGGGTCCGCGGCAAAACGGGCAGGCGCCTCCACCGTTATCGCCTCCACGCACGGTCACGAGGTGGGCTGGACCAAGGTCCCTATCGGCCGCCAAGCGCTGCGCGGTATCGGGCGCAGTGCGGATATCGTGACCTACATTTCGAACTACACCTTGCAACGACTCCGCCCGGCATTCGGCAGCGGCGCCAGATTTGTTGCGCTCCCGTCGGGCGTGGACACGGCGTTCTTCCGGCCGGCTACCGTTGCCCAGCGCACCGCCACCCGCGAACGCCTGGGCGTCGGCGATGCGCCGCTCGTTGTCTGTTCGTCTCGGCTGGTCGCGCGTAAGGGGCAGGATGTGCTGATACGGGCACTTCCGGAGGTTCGTCGTCAAGCGGCAGGCGCGCGGCTAGTCATCGTGGGGACTGGGCCTGACGCGCGTCGGTTGCACGCGGGCGCCGGGGAAGAGGTGGTGTTCACGGGCGCTGTGCCGGGGGAGCAGCTGCGCGACATCGTGGCGGCTGCGGACGTGTTTGCCATGCCAGCTCGCACTCGCCTCGGCGGTTTCGACGTCGAGGGCCTCGGCATTGTGTACCTCGAAGCCCAGGCGTGCGGCGTGCCTGTGGTTGCAGGTCGCTCCGGCGGCGCGCCCGAAACTGTTACGCCCGAAAGCGGGGTAGTGGTGAACGGGCGCGACACCGGCGAGGTCGCACAGGCGATCGGGGGGATGCTTGTCGACGCCCAAGGGCGTGCCCGCATGGGTGCAGCCGGGCGAAATCATGTCGCCGAACACTTCTCCTGGGACGTGCTCGGCGACCGGCTAGCAGCGTTGTGCGGGGTGGCGCAGCCGGGGGGCTAGACTGCCTTGACATGGTTGCTCACTCACCCGTGACCGTCGGTTTTGATATCGGCGGCACGAACACCCGCGCCGCCGTGGTGGACGCGACAGGCGCGATTGTGGAATCGCTTGGCACCCCCACGCCCCACGACGCCGAGGGGCTTACTGACACGATCGTGCGCATGGTGGGGGAGCTGCGAGCGACACACGATGTTGGCGCAGTCGGCGTCGCCGTCGCCGGATTCTTGGATCCGTCGTGCGAGGTCGTGCGGTTTGCGCCCCACCTGGCGTGGCGGGATGATCAGCCCGTGCGCCGGGATCTGGAGGAGGCGCTGGGCCTGCCGGTGCGCTTGGAGCACGACGCCAATTCCGCGGCCTGGGGTGAGTACCGTTACGGCGCGGGGCGCGACTTGGAAACGTGGGTCTTTTTCGCCGTCGGCACCGGAATCGGCGCAACGTTGATGCACCGCGGTGAAATTTACCGCGGCGCGTTCGGCACCGCGCCGGAGTTCGGGCACATCACCGTCGTCCCGGGCGGGCGGGTGTGCTCGTGCGGAAAGCAGGGGTGCCTGGAGCGTTACGCATCCGGCACGTCGCTGGTGGATTGCGCGATCGACATCGCCACCGAGGGCAGCTTCAAGGACTCGGCGGTGTACCGGGCGGTCGTCGAAAAGCGGGCGAGTGGGCACGACATTATGGCTGCGGCGCGCGGCGGCGACGAGCTGGGGCTCGCGGCCCTGGACAGCTTTGCAACGTGGCTGGGGCGCGGGCTGGCGATAGTCGCGGACGTGCTTGATCCCGCCCACATTGTGCTTGGTGGTGGAGTCAGCGACGACGCGGACTTGTTCTTGGACCATGCCCGCACTTCCATGGAAGCGAACATTGTAGGTGCCGGCTACCGCCCACTGCCGGAGATCCTGTGCGCTGAGCTGGGGTCCCGGGCGGGTATGATCGGTGTCGCTGATTTGGCCCGCGAACTGCTGTAGAAGGCGAACAACGATGAACAACAAGTGGTACTCCCTGTTCAAGGTTTTGCTCGGGCCGCCCCTGTTGGTGTGGAACCGCCCGACTATCGAGGGCGCGGAGAATATCCCCGACGAAGGCGCCGCGATCTTGGCGTCCAACCACCAAGCGGTGCTGGATTCCTTCTATCTGCCGCTGCTCGTGCGCCGTCAGATCACGTTCCCGGCCAAAAAGGAGTACTTCACAACGCCGGGTCTTACCGGGCGCATCCAGAAGTTCTTCTTCTCTTCGGTGGGCCAGATCCCCGTCGACCGCGGTGCGAAAGACGCGGGCGACGCGCTGCAGGCGGCGGCCAAGAGCGTGCTGGACAAGGGCGACCTCTTCGGTATCTACCCGGAGGGCACGCGTTCCCCGGACGGCCGCGTGTACAAGGGTCGCACGGGGCTTGCCCGCATCGCGATGCCGAGCGGAGTCCCGGTTGTCTTGATCGGCATGATCGGGTCCGGAAAAGCCAACCCCATCGGCACCACCATTCCGCGCCCCGCCAAGGTGCGGATCAAGGTGTCCGAGCCGATTGATCCGCGGGCATGGGCCGTGGAGAACGGTTTCGACCCCGACTCGCGCGAGGTCATGCGGCCATTCACCGACTACTGCATGCGCCGCCTCGCGGCAATGGTGGGGGAGGACTACGTAGACGTCTACGCCTCCGACGTGAAGAAGGCGCTGGAGGAGACGGGGGATTACCCAGAGGAGGCGCGCCCGTGAACAGATCCCTCATTGTCCGCTTCGTCCTCGTTGCCGTCGTGGTGGCGTTGTACTTGGTTGCGTCCCAGGCCGGCTGGTACCCGAAGCTGGCGGGGCCGATCGCTGTGGCCGCGGTGGCGGCGGTGATGTTTTGGCCGCGCCGCGACCGGGGGCCGAAGGGGCCGTCGCGACGCGAGCTGCTCAACGACATACGGGCGGAGCAGCGCAAGTAGATGCGGTATTTCTACGATACGGAGTTCATCGAGGACGGCTCCACGATCGAACTAGTCTCTATCGGCATCGTCGCAGAAGACGGCCGGGAGTTTTACGCCGTCAGCAACGAGTTCGATGCCTCGCGCGCCAATGAGTGGGTGCGCGACAACGTGCTGAGCAAGCTTCCGCGGGCTTCGCACCCAGCCTGGAAGCCGCTGCGCCAGATCCGGGAGGAGGCCCACGCGTTCCTCGCCGCCGGCCGCGGCGTTCCGGAGCTGTGGGCGTGGGTCGGTGCGTACGACCACGTCGTCTTCGCGCAGCTGTGGGGTGACATGTCCGGGTTGCCCAAGGATTTGCCGCGGTACACCCGCGAGCTCAAGCAGTACTGGCAGATGGCGGGTAAGCCTCGTTTGCCCAAGGTGCCGGACGGCAACCACGACGCGCTCGTTGACGCGCGCCACAACCTGCGAAAATTCCGCGTGTGCATGGAGGCGCTGCCTCTCGACTCCTCCGGCGCCGCGTCCAGATAGTGAGATCAGGCCGCCGTAGTCTGGGAACCTGCAGGTGAAAAGTATTGTGGCGCAGGGATAAATCGTGCTACTACTAAACGGGTGAGTTGGACTATTGACATCCCGAAAGACGTGCTGCCGGATCTGCCCCCGCTGCCGGGCGACCTGAACGAGCAGTTCCAAGACGTTATCTCCCGCGACGCCAAGCAACAGCCTTCCTGGGACCCTGCCCAGGCTGGGTATGTGCGGAAGATCCTCGAGTCCGTGCCCCCGGTGGTCCTCGCCCCCGAGGTGGAGCAGCTCAAGGCCAACCTCGCGGATGTCGCCTTGGGCAAGGCCTTCATGCTGCAAGGCGGCGATTGCGCCGAGACGTTTGAGTCCAACACCGAGCCCCACATCCGCGCGAACGTGCGCACACTGCTGCAGATGGCGGCGGTGCTGACGTACGGCGCGTCTATGCCGGTGGTGAAGCTGGCGCGCATCGCCGGCCAATACGCCAAACCACGTTCCTCCGACTTGGACGGCAACGGCTTGCCCAACTACCGCGGCGACATTGTCAACGGTGTGGAGCCCACCGAAGAATCCCGCCGTCACGACCCGGCCCGCATGGTGCGCGCCTACGCCAACTCGTCGGCGGCGATGAACCTCGTGCGCGCCCTGACCACGTCTGGCACGGCTGACCTGCACCACATCAACGACTGGAACCGCGAGTTCGTCTCCAACTCCCCGGCTGGGGCGCGCTACGAGGCGCTCGGCCGCGAGATTTCTCGTTCCCTCGCGTTCATGGACGCCTGCGGCGTGCGCGACGACAACCTCCGGACCTCCGAGGTGTACGCCTCCCACGAGGCCCTGCTAGTGGATTACGAGCGCGCGATGCTCCGTCTCGCCACCGATTCCAGCGGTGAGACCAAGCTCTACGACCTGTCGGCGCACCAGCTGTGGATCGGCGAGCGCACCCGCGGCATCGACGACTTCCACGTCAACTTCGCCGCCATGATCTCCAACCCCATCGGCATCAAGCTCGGCCCGACCACCACCCCGGAGGAGGCTGTCGCCTACGCCGACAAGCTCGATCCGAACCGCGAGCCCGGCCGCCTCACCATGGTCATCCGTATGGGCCAGGACAAGGTGCGCGACGTGCTCCCCGGCATCGTCAAGGCAGTGGAAGCGTCCGGCCACAAGGTGATCTGGCAGTCCGACCCGATGCACGGCAACACCTTCACCTCCTCCAACGGTTACAAGACGCGTCACTTTGACAAAATCTTGGACGAGGTGCAGGGCTTCTTCGAGGTCCACCGCGAGCTCGGCACACACCCGGGCGGCATCCACATCGAGCTCACCGGTGAGAACGTCACCGAGTGCCTTGGCGGCGCCCAGGACATCACCGACGTGGACCTGCCGGGACGCTACGAGTCCGCCTGCGACCCCCGCCTAAACACCGAGCAGGCCCTCGAGCTGTCCTTCCTGGTCGCGGAGATGCTGCGCTACTAAGGCGCTTTAGAACAAGGGGACGATGATCTCGGGGATTTCGCCGTACATCCCCGAGCCAAACCACCACGCGCCCAACCCGATGGCCACGACGATGCCGATGGCCAGCACCGTGTAGATGGCCACGCCGATCGGGGAACGGTTCGACACCGGGCTGACGGTGGGCCGCTGAGGCGAGGGCGCTGGCACCCGCTCCACCGGGGCCTGCGGCGCGTCCGCGGGGGGTGGCACCGCTGCCGCAGCAGGCCACTGGTCGCGGGAGGGGGCCGGTGCCTCTGGGGAAGGCCGAACCGCAGGCGCGGAGACGCGCGTCGGGACGTCGTCGCCCGGAAACAGACGCTGACGGGCGACAGTCGGGGCGGCTTCCGCCGGGGGAGCCGAAGGGTGAGCAGCGGCGAGCCCGAAATTCGTCGGATGCTCGGCGGCACGGTGCGCGGCCGAGTTTCGGGGCGCAGGCACCGTGTAGGCGGGCAGGCGCAGCTCGCGGGACACGTCGTCGAGCGCAGCGAGGAAATCGGCCGCGTCGTGGAACCTGTCAGCCGGGTTTCGCGAGGTGGCGGTGGCCACCAGCTCGTCGAAAAGCTTCGGCACCCCGGCGATGAGCGCGGACGGCGCAGGCACATCCGACCGCAGCCTCGCGTACGCGTGCGCGAGGGGTGTATCACCGTCGAAGGGTGTTTGCCCCGTGAGAAGTTCGAACAGCACGAGGCCTGCGGAGTACACGTCGGATGCGGCGGTGGTGGGGCTGCCGTCGACCTGCTCGGGGGATAGGTAGGCGACCGTGCCCACGATCTGGTCGGTGGATTGAGTGGTTTCCGCAGCGGCGCGCACCAAGCCGAAGTCAGAGAGCTTGACGCGGCTGGACGCGTCGATGAGCACGTTGTCGGGCTTGATGTCGCGGTGGACCATCCCCTTCTCGTGCGCAACCGCTAGACCGGTGAGCATGCCGCGCATCACCGCTGCTGCCGCGTGCGGCGGCATGGGACCGCGCTCGGCGAGAAGTTCGCGCAGCGTGCCCCCGGTGATCAGCTCCATGACCAGAAAAACCTCGTCGCCCGAGGCGGAGAAGTCGTAGACGTTGACCAAGTTTGGGTGGCTGAGCTGCGCCATCGCGCGGGCCTCCCGGCGGAAGCGTTCGCGGAACACCTCGTCGTGGACGTACTGCTCGTGCATCACCTTCGCCGCCACTTCGCGGCCCAAGCGCCTGTCCACGCACCGGTAGACGGTGGCCATCCCCCCGCGCGCGATTGGGCGGTCGACGACGTAGCGCCCGTCCAGTGTCGTGCCTGCACCCAAGGTTGCCATGCGCACCAGCGTAGAATCGCCAACCGTGAGTGCACAAACGAATCTTGAGCAATTGCTTGCCGACGAAACATTGCTGCCGTTCCCGGATGTCGCCGACGTTCTCGGCGTGCCAGTGACCAAGGTGCACGACTACATCGGCGCGAAGAAACTGGTGCACTACGTCCGGGACGGGAAGAAGGTCGTCCCGGCGAGCCTGCTGGGCGAGGACGGTTTGAACAAGTTTGTCTCTGGGGCGATCACCGTGCTTTACGACGGCGGCTACGACGCCAACGAGATCTTGGCGTTCCTGTTCACGCCGGACGAGACTCTGCCGGGGCGTCCTGTCGATGCGCTTCACGGCCAGAAGGCCCGCGAGGTGATTCGTCGCGCGCAGGCCATGGCGTTCTAGACGCGTCACGGAACAACCATTCCACCGCAATTACGGCGCCGATCGCGGCGAGAGCGAGGAACCACGCGTCGTAGAGGCGGTGGTTTCCGCTTCCCTGGAACGCCAGGGCGACCACGATTGACGCCCCGGTGGCCCCCTTCACCACCCACGACGGCGGGCGGAACGTGCCGGTCAGTGAGATGAGTGAGGCGTAGTACCACGGCAGCGTCACAGCGTTTGCGGCAAACGCCACGGCGTAGGCGGCGGTGGTGCCAGCGACCGCGCGCGGCTCGTAGGCGGTGCCGGGCCGGGGGCGGAACAGCCACCACACTGCAACCAGCCCCACCAGCATGAGCACGGAGAAAACGGAGCGGGTCCAGCTCAGCGCGGTGTTGTAGCGGAACGTGTCGTCGAAAAGCTGCAGCAACGGGGTGAGCAGCTCGGCGGCGAACGTGGGGCCGGCGAGCGGGTTAATTACTTTGGAGTTGCCGGTGATCTGCGCCAACCAGCCCCAGGTGGTGCCGGAGGCGACGGTGACCACTTCGATCACGGCGGCGTTGACGACAAGCGCCCATGCGCCGGAGACGACGAGCATGCCCGCGCGCCCGAGGGCGGTGGAGCTATGCCGCTGGACCATCAGCCACACCACAAAGGGCAGCGCGATAGCTGCGGTCGCTTTCAGCGAGACCGCCAGCGCGATGAGCGCTATCCCAGGGGTGCACCACCGTCCCCGCAGGCAGGAAAGCAAGCCGAGGCTGACCAGACCAACCATCACGGCTTCGTTGTGCATGCCGCCGATTAGGTGCAGCAGCATCACCGGGTTGGCCACGCCGAGCCAGAGCGCGAGAGCGGGATCGCCTCCGATTGCTTTGGCGATTCGGGGGACGGACCACACGATGAGCGCGAACCCGGCCACGGAAATCAACCGGTACGCGATTAACCCGGCGGTGACGTTGTCGCCGACAAGCGTTGTCACCGCCTTACCGAGTCCGAGGTGAAGCGGGCCGTAGGGGGTTGTGGTGTTGCGCCAGTCGTGGGAGACCTCCCAGAGAAACGGGCCAGGGTTGACGGCGGCGCCCTCGGAGTACGGGTCGAAGCCGTCGCGCAGCATCGCCCCCTGCATCAAGTACGAGTACACGTCCCGCGAGAGGATCGGCGCGCTGCACGCGAGCGCTCCGGTCCACCACCACACGGTGCGCCGCAATTGCCGTTCAGACGGCCGTGCCTTCCACAGCATCACCCACGCCGCGACGAGTCCGACGATGCCGGCGGTGAGCAGGAGGTCCATGAGTCCGCGGCCGTGGCCGAACGCCAGGAAATCCAGCCCGAGCTCCCGCAGTACCCCACCGCGGTAGCGGGTCGCGCCCGCGCCGAATGAGCCAACCGCGATGAGCACGCATGCCGAGAAACCGAGCACGCGAGGATGACGCCGCATCACTTGCGCCGGTCTGTGGCTTTGTGCGCGAGAGCCGTGAGCGCGTCCACGGCAGCGTCGTTGATACCTGCGTCCTCCAGATACTCGAGGCCCGACGCGGTGAGCTGCTCAATGCGCTGCTCCACCGCGTCCTCGGCACCGCTGCCGCGGATGAGCTGCGCTAATCGACGCAACTTCGCGTCGTCCGCCGTCTGGCCAATTCCGGTGCGCAGCTCCTCAGCGCCATCCGGGTCTGTCTCCGCCAAGAGCCCCACGGCAGTGGCGAAGAGCTCGGTGCGCTTGCCCTCCCGCAGGTCGTCGCCCGCCGGCTTGCCCGTGATAGCTGGGTCGCCGAACACGCCGAGGAGGTCGTCGCGTAGCTGGAACGCGATACCAACATCGCGCCCGTAGCCGCGGAACGCGTGGATAGTCGCCTCATCCGCACCTGCCAGTGCTGCGCCGAGGTGGAGGGGCCGCTCGATGGTGTACGCCGCCGTTTTGTAGCGGTTGACGCGGTTGGCCATCTCCACGGATTCGCTGCGCAGGCTTTCTAACATCATGTCCAGCAGCTGGCCGCCGATGACCTCGGTGCGCATGCCCACCCACGGCTCCGCGGCCCTGACGAGGGCCTCTTGGGACACACCGGAGTAGCGCCACATGTCCTCCGCCCAGGCCAACGCGAGGTCGCCCAGCAGAATCGCCGCATTCGTGCCGTACGCCTCGGCGGAGCCGAGGAGATCGCGGTCGCGGTGCTCGGCTTCGAGGGCGCGGTGCACGGTGGGGTTGCCGCGCCGGGTGTCGGAGGCGTCGATGATGTCGTCGTGCACGAGCGCACACGCCTGGATCAGCTCCAGCGCGCTCACTGCGCGTAGTACGGCGTCGGGGTCTTCTGCGCCGCGCTCCAGGCCGCCTGCACCAGCAAAGCCCGCCCAGCCGTAGGTCGGGCGGACGCGCTTGCCGCCGCCGAGCACGAACGCCTGGAGGTGGCTCACTGCGTGGGCGACAGGCTCACCGATGGCCGCGATGGCGTCGGCGCGCGCCTCAAAGAAGGCGGCGAGGTTGCGCTCAACCCGCTGCGGGATCTCCGAGAGTTCCAGATGCGTTGTGGCCACGTGTTACAGCTCCTTGTGCCCGTTATCCGATACGTCAGTCACCCTACCCAGTGTGTTGTGGAGATCGAGGGCGAGGATGGCAAACGGCCGGCCGTCGCCCTCGTAGAAGAAGTTCCGTGCTACGTCCGTAAAGCCAAATTTGCGGTAGAGGCCGAAGGCGTTGTTCGCCTCTCCGGCGACTTCCGGGGTGGAGAGTAGGGCCCATCGGGCCGTCACCTCCCGCAATAACGCCGCCAGTAATTGTGCGCCGATGCCCTCGCTTTGCCGGGAGGGGACGACGTGCACCTCCGCCACTTCGAAATAGTTGTGCAGCATGTCGCGGTCAAGGGCGCTCAGCTCACCCTTCGCCTTCATCGCGCGCACCAGTTGCTGGTCCCACCAACGCTCCCGCGTGCCCAGGAAGCCGTATGCGACGCCCACGACGACGTCACCGTCGACAGCCACCAAGGCAGTAAACCCGGGGGAGCGGACCTCGCCCTTCCACACCTGGATGCGTTGCGGCCGCATCGAAGGGGCGTACCCCATGGCCTCTATATAGATGTCGACGAGCGCAGGGGCGAGCATGATGAACTCGGCGGGGGTGAGGCGCTGAATGGTCGCAGTCATGTCTCTATCGAAGCACTTGTATAGCCGGCGCGGGGCAACGGCATACGGGCGACGTCGAACGTACGTTCGAAACGGGGCGGGGTGTGTCGAACGGGTGTTTTAGATTGGGCCCATCACGCAAAAGGGGATCGGCTCAAGGCAGGAGGAACCGGACATGGCAAGCGTAGTTTCGGCAACGACGGGATCGGTCTACGGGGCTGGCGCACGTGTCAGCCGCGCCGACCAGTTTCTCGCGGCCGCGGAAAGCCTCATCGCCCAGGCGCACGACGACTTCGAGGCCGGCCGGCACGACCTCGCAATGGAAAACGCCTACCGTGCGGCACTTCGCGTCGCCGGTGCGCGCAGCGCCCAGTCGCCGGTGGTCCGCAAGCGGAAGCGCCTGCCCACCAACGCCTGGGACAAACTCGCACTCACGGGTGCGGCTGGCGCCGACTGGGCGACCGTGTTCAGGCGCTACTCTGCGCAGCGGGGCAGGGTGGCGTCCGGGATCGATCTCAACCCGGGGTCCGCGGTGGTGTACCGGCTGCTGGCGGATGTTGAGGACTTCTACTCTGCGACTGTGGCGGGTGAGTCTGCAGTCGCTGCGTAACCGTAGGGGTGGGTGCGGGGAACAATCTGCGTACGATGGCCGTTATATGAGCAATTGCAGTCCGCCAACGGCATCTGGAGAGTGAGCAGTGTCTCTTTCTGAGCAGGAAATGCGGGCGTTGCGCGAAATCGAGCAATCGCTCTTCGCGGACGACCCGAAATTCGGCAGCAGCGTGGTCACCGATTCGGGTGTGGGTTCTGCCCCGAAGACCGGTCAGCTCACCATGCGCAGCCTGGCACTGATTGTGTTGGGTCTCGTGCTACTTCTCGGCGGCGTTGCCCTTGCGAGCCTGAGCATCTGGACTGTCGTGCTGAGCATCATCGGTTTCGCAGTCATGCTTTTTGGGGGCGTCATGGCGCTGCGCACACCCGCGCAGGCCGAGTCGGTGACATCGCGCGCGTCGAAGCGGTCAAAGCCACGCTCGCAACGTGGCGCAAGCATGGAGGAAAGCTTCCGCCGGCGATTCGAGGACCGGCAGTAACCCTTCACTGGCCCCGTATCTCCTGCGCCCTCCCGTCACCGGGAGGGCGTTTTTTCGTGCACCCGATTAATCTCCCACTTCTCCCCACAGTGCCGCATTGTGGCCCTAATTCGCGCATCGGACCCCCATACAGCCGGTGAAAATTGCGTCTTTTGAGGTTGCATCTACCTCAAGTGAGTGGTGTTAGTCGCAGCGGCGGGAAATTCCCCCACTCGATTATTCACTCATTTACCTGCAACAACAGCCGTAACCAGTGGGAAGTTTCGTGTAGGTGTGGCGCTTGTGGGGAGAAGTGGGTTAAAGTGGGGCGCAGCGGAGTGAAATGGCGTGCATCTTGACTACGTGCGCGCCGTGGAACGAAGCCGAGAAAATTTCACAGCCAACGTCTGAAAGTGAAGGAAGGTAGGTCACCGGATGTTTCTGGGTACCTACACCCCCAAGCTGGATGACAAAGGTCGCCTGACGCTCCCCGCGAAGTTCCGAGAGGATCTTGCGGACGGGTTGATGGTGACTAAGGGGCAGGACCACTCTCTCGCGGTGTATCCGCGCGACGAGTTCGCCGCCCGCGCCCGTAAGGCCGCGGCGGCATCCCGCACGAACCCGACGGCACGAGCGTTCATCCGAAATCTGGCTGCCAGTGCGGATGAGCAATCGCTGGACGGGTCTGGCCGGATCACCTTGTCTCCGGCGCACCGCGAGTACGCAAACCTGAGCAAGGAATGCGTGGTCATCGGTTCCGTGGATTTTCTCGAGATCTGGGACCTCGAGTCCTGGAATAAGTATCAAGAAGAAACCGAAGCCGCGTTCTCCGCGGCGGACGACGACGACATTCTCTCCGGCCTGCTGTAGGACTGACTACCCGGCAGCGGACATCGATAAGGAGAGTGTGTACGGACTCTGTCCGGGGCGTGAAGCGTTCTGGTGTACTTCCCCGACATCAGAACAGCCGCCCCGGGCAGGGCTCTACGCGCTCCCCGCACTGCACACACACAACGCGATTCAACGGGACACGGAGGGCACGACATGGCGAAGTTCACGCTCGCTGACGACCCGCACGGTCACGTTCCCGTTCTGCGTGACCGGATGGCTGAGCTCCTCGCACCGGCTGTCGAAGCCTTCGGTCAAAACGCTGTGCTTCTGGACGGCACCCTCGGGGCGGGGGGACACTCTGAGCATTTCCTCACCGTCTTTCCCCGCGCTCGTGTGATCGGTGTGGACAGGGATCCGGATGCGCTCCGTCAGGCGTCGCAACGCTTGGCTGCATTCGGAGACCGTTTCGTGGCTGTGCAAGCCCGCTTCGACCACATCGACGACGCCGTCGCAGACGGGGAGGGCCCAATCTTCGAGGCAGCCCGCGAGCATGGCATTGCTGGCGCACTGTTCGACTTGGGCGTGTCCTCTATGCAGCTCGACCAGGAAGAACGCGGTTTCTCCTACCGTGGTGACGCGCCGCTGGACATGCGCATGGATCAAACCGGCGGCATCACGGCGGCTGAAGTGCTGAACACCTACAGCCACGGCGACCTGGCACGCATCCTGAAGACCTACGGCGACGAAAGGTTCGCAGGCAAGATCGCCTCCGCGATTGTGGCGGAGCGCGAGCGAGAGCCGTTTGACCGCGCAGCACGGCTGGTGGAGCTGTTGTACGACACGATCCCGGCCGCCACCCGCCGCACCGGGGGCCACCCTGCGAAGCGGACGTTTCAGGCGCTGCGCATCGAGGTCAACCGGGAGCTTGAAGCGGTGGAAAACGTCGTGCCCGTCATCACAGACATGCTGGGTGTCGGCGGCAGGGCCGTGTTCATGAGCTACCAGTCGCTGGAAGACAAGATCGTCAAGGCCGCGTTTTCCACACTCACCGCGTCCAAGACGCCCGCAGGGTTGCCGATGGATCTGCCTGGCTCCGAACCGGCGTTTCGCACCGTGACCCGGGGCGCGGAAAAAGCCGACGCGGCAGAGATCGAACGCAACCCGCGCGCTGCGCCCGTACGGGTGCGCTGCATAGAAAAACTCCGCCCCACCGATTAGCCCCGACACCACCTACCCAGCCCGCAAAGGACGGACACCATGGCCGCACCAGCAACGCGATCTGCAACGCTGAACCGCACCTCGCGCCGACGCGAGCAGTCTTCTGCCCGCACCATGCCTGGTGTCAAACCGCATGAGAAGCACTCCAGGTCCCGCGGCCGCTTGGGGTCGAACCAGGTGGTGTCTGTGCGCGGCCGCCGGGTGGCCACTACCAAGGCCCGCACCAAGTTCTCATCCCTGTCCCAAATTGCGCTGCCGCTGCTGTTCGCCGGTATTGCGGCGGCAATGATCTTGTCCGGTATTGCTACCGCCCAGACCTTTGCCATCCAGAAGTTGCAAGCAACCGAGCAGCAGCTAGCAAACGAGGTGGAGTCGCTGAACCGCGATCTGGAAGACCGGCAATCAGCAGCCTCGCTGGCACAGCGAGCGGACGCAATGGGCATGGTTGTCCCTGGCGAGCCCGGAGTCGTCGCGGTGGATGAAACCGGGCATGCGAAGGAGCAGCGACCGTACAACCCAGAGTCCGCCACCAAAATTGTCGACGTCAACGGCACGGGGTCGCCCGCCTCGCGTGCATCGTCTGACGAGCACGCGACGAGGGAGCTGGAGGACTCCCTGACCCAGCGACCGGGCCGCTCCGCGGAGGCGCCGCGAATTGCCAACCTCGCGCCGTATCAAGCGAACGTCCCCGCTCAGCCATAGCGCTGGGCGTGGCGCACCGCTGCACGAGCAAGAGGCGGTGCATGATTGACGGCGGCAGAGGCAAACCAGCAGTGGAATAACGGAGGCGGACGAAGGAGGTGGGGCAGTGAACAAGCCAGGCGAAAACACCGGCGTACAAGGCACGGGACCCCATCGCGGCCAGTCCAGCTCACCGCAGAAGGCTCCGGTATCTCAAAAGCGCATCACGGGTACGCGCGTCTATTGGCTCGGTGTGGCGTTTCTGGCTGTCGCGGCGCTGCTCATCGGCCGCCTCTTTTGGGTGCAGGTAATCATCGGCGACGAACTGCGCGAGCAAGCCAACGACCAGCGAAGTCGCACCTACGTGGATCGCGCCCGACGCGGCGAGATTGTCGACCGTGACGGCAACACGATGGCTTACACCATGCAGGCCAGGTCCCTGACCGTTTCCCCGGTCCAGCTGCGAAGCGAGCTGAAGGAGCAGCAAGAGCTGGAGATGCGCATGGACGGCCTGTCAGATGCGGACATTGCGGCGCAGGTGGATGCGCGCGTCGAAGACGTGCTGCGGACCATGGCCAACGAGATCCCGGGGATGATCGGCGACGGCGAGGTCAAAGGCGACGCGCCGGCCAGCACGGCAACCGGGGAACCCACCACGCAAGTGGGCCAGGTCAGCGCGAAAGAGATTTTGGACAAGCTGCACGCAGACTCCAGCTACGAAGTGCTCGTGCGCAATGTCGACCCGGACGTCGCTGCGACGGTGGCGGACACATTCCATGGCATCGCAGCCGACCACCAAGACATCCGCCAGTACCCGAATGGCGCGGTCGGCGAAAACATCATCGGCAAAGTCTCGATGGACGGCCAGGGTCAGTTCGGGCTGGAGGCCGCGAGGGACGCTGACCTCACCGGGATCGACGGCCGCTCGACCGAGGACGTCTCGGCCGGCGGGCAGTCCATCCCTGGATCCCTGCGCGACGTGGTCCCGGCCGTTGAAGGCTCCCGCATTGAGCTCACGATCGATCTGGACCTGCAAACCTATGTGCAGCAGGCTCTGGAGCAGGCGAAGGCCAACTCGCAGGCCAAGGATGCCCAAGCCGTCGTGCTCGACGCGCACACGGGCGAGGTGCTGGCCATGGCCAACACGGACACCATCAACCCCAATGGGAATATCGAGCAGCAGCTCAATCAAGGCAAGGGATTTGAAAACCCCAACGTGTCCCACCCGTTCGAGCCCGGCTCGGTGGCGAAGGTCATTACGGCCGCAGCCGCGATCGACCAGGGCTTGACGGACCCGTATGAGGTGCACCAGGTTCCCGGGTCAATCGACATGGCCGGCATCACCGTCCGAGACGCATGGGAGCACGGCGTCATGCCGTACACCACCGCTGGCATCTTCGCTAAGTCCTCGAACGTGGGCACGCTGCAGCTCGTGCAGCGCCTGGGCGAGGAACGCTACTGGGATTACCTCAACCGCTTCGGCATCGGCCAAAGCACGGGCGCCGAGCTGCCGAACGAGTCGTCCGGCCTGCTCCCGGTGCTGGAGCAGTGGTCGGGTGGCACCTTTGCCAACCTACCTATCGGCCAAGGCATGAGCTGGACGGCGCTGCAAATGGCGGGCGTCTATCAGGCCCTAGCCAACGACGGCGAGCGGATCCAGCCGCGCATCATTTCCAGCATCACCGGGCCGGACGGCGAGGAGATCCCGCAGCCCGAGCCGGAGCGCACTCGGGTGGTCAGCCCGGAAGCAGCCCGCACTACCGTGGACATGTTCCGCGCCACGTTCCAAGAAGACCCCGCAGGCGTGGATAACGGCACTGCGCAGGGCAACAGCGTGGAGGGGTATCAATTCTCGGGCAAGACGGGCACCGCACAGAAGGTCAATCCGGACACCGGCGCCTACTCGCAGAGCGCGTACTGGATCACGTTCGCGGGCATCGCGCCTGCGGACGACCCGCGATTTGTCGTGGCCGTGATGCTGGACGAGCCGCAGCGGGGCGTGCTGGACGGCGGAGCCGGCGGGCAGTCGGCCGCCCCGGTGTTCAAGCAAATTGCTGGCTGGCTGCTCAACCGCGAGAATGTGCCGTTGAGCCCGCCCGCCGAGCCGTACAGGCTGCAGGGGGAGTGACGGGGAAACGATGGAGGAAGACAGGATGACAACCCCAACCACCACGCTGCAGGACCTCGCGCGCATTGCAGACGCGCGCATTGTCAACCCTCCGAGCGCGACCATGCCGGTGACGTTCGTCGGCCTCGACTCCGCCAACGTCGAGCCTGGCGGGTTGTTCGCTGCCCTGCCGGGCACGCGCGTGCACGGCGCAACCTACGCGTTCGATTCCGCGGCGGGCGCCATCCTGACCGACGAAGCCGGCCTGGCCATCATCCAGCAGACGGCGGATCGCCGGCCGGTGCTGGTCGTCGAGGATGTGCGGGCGATTTTGGGCCATGTCGCGGCCGAGGTGTACGGGCACCCGTCGAGAAGCTTCACGTTGCTGGGGGTCACAGGCACCTCCGGCAAGACCACGACCACCTACATGCTGGAAAAGGGCCTCACCGCAGCCGGTTGCAAGGTGGGGTTGATCGGCACTACGGGCACGCGGATCATGGGCCGCGATGTTGCGACTGAGCTGACCACGCCTGAGGCGCCGATGCTGCAGAGGCTGTTTGCGCAGATGCGCGACGAGGGGGTCACGCATGTGGTGATGGAGGTCTCCTCCCACGCGCTCATGCTCGGGCGCGTGACGGGGTCCGACTTCGACATCGCCGCATTTACCAATCTGTCTCAGGACCACCTGGATTTCCACCCGACCATGGAGGACTACTTCCAGGCCAAGGCGCTCTTCTTCGACCCGGCAAGCGACCTGCGCGGCAAGCGCAGCGTCATCTGCATCGACGACGAATGGGGCACGCGCATGGCGGCGCTCGCTGACAACCCGGTCACCGTTGCCACCACCCGCGCCGCGGACGTCACTGCTGATCTCGTTAGCGTCCGCGACCAAGGGTCGCAGCGCGTCAAGCTCAACGCCGACGGCAGCCACGAGTTCACGCTGCCCATGCCGGGCGCATTCAACGTCGCCAACGCCGCGCTCGCAGCCGCAGTGGCAACAACCGCCGGCGTCGATGTGGACGCGTTCCTCAGCGGGCTGGAGCGGGCAGCGGTGCCGGGGCGCATGGAGCGTATCGACGAAGGCCAGCCCTTTGTCGCCGTCGTGGACTACGCCCACAAGCCGGCAGCCGTCGGCGCGGTGCTGGCCACCCTGCGTGGCCAGGTGAGCGGTCGCGTCGGCGTCGCTGTCGGCGCCGGCGGGGACCGTGACTCCTCGAAGCGACCGCTGATGGGGGCGGAGGCCGCGCGCGGCGCAGACTTTGTGGTTGTGACCGACGACAACCCGCGCACGGAGGACCCGGCCGCCATTCGCGCGGCGGTTCTCGAGGGCGCCCGCGGCGCCGGCACCGACGCCGAGATCGTCGAGGTCGGCCCGCGCGGGGAGGCGATTGACGCCCTTGTCGCCTGGGCCCAGCCTGGCGACGCAGTGATTGTGGTGGGCAAGGGCCACGAAGTGGGTCAGCTTGTGGGCACGCAGAAGCTGCACTTCGACGACCGGGAAGAAATGCGCAGGGCGATACAGGAAAAGGAAGCGCAAGCATGATTGACATGACGCTGGCACGCATTGCTGAAATCACCGGGGGGCGTCTGAGCCCGGAAGCGGATCCGGACGCGCGCGTCACTGGGTTCGTCGAGTTCGATTCCCGCAAGATCGGTCCCGGGGGCTTGTTCGTCGCATTCCCGGGCGCCCGCGTGGACGGGCACGATTACGTGGACAAGGCCGCACAGGCAGGTGCCGTCGCGGCGCTCACTACGAAGGAGGTGGGAAGCCCTGCGGTGATCGTCGAGAAGCTCCCGCCCCGCGAAGGCGACAACTCGGACTTGGCCGCCAACGACCCCGACGGCTCAGCCGCGGGCGTGGTCGACGGCATGTCCAAGCTCGCGGCCGCGGTCGCGCGTGAGCTCAGCGACGAACACGGGCTGACCATCGTCGGCGTGACCGGTTCGGCGGGAAAAACGTCCACGAAGGACTTGATCGCGGCGGTGCTGTCGCGCGCGGGTGAGACGGTTGCGCCTCCCGGCAGCTTCAACAACGAGATTGGTCACCCGTATACCGTGCTGCGCTGCACCGAGGACACCGATTTTCTGGTTGCGGAGATGTCGGCCCGCGGCATCGGCCACATTGCGCACCTAGCCACCATTGCGCCGCCGAAGATCGGTGTGGTGCTCAATGTTGGCTCCGCCCACATCGGGGAGTTCGGCTCGCGGGAAAACATTGCCATCGCGAAGGGCGAGCTCGTCGAAGCGCTGCCGGCAGATGGCGTCGCGGTCCTCAACGCCGACGACGATTTGGTGGCCGGAATGGCGCCACGCACGGCAGCCCGGGTGGTCACGTTCTCCGAGACCGGCAACACGAAAGCTGACTATTACGCCACCGACGTAGAGCTCGACGCCGTCGCTCGCGCGTCGTTTACCATGCACACCCCGAACGGGTCCCCGCAACGTGTGGAGCTCGGCGTCTTCGGCGCCCACCAGGTCGGCAACGCCCTCGCTGCGGCGGCGGTCGGCGTGGAGCTGGGCGTGGACGAGGTCACTGTCGCGAAGGCGCTCTCCAGCGCGCACTCCGTCTCGGTCAACCGTATGGACGTCAACACCCGAGCGGACGGCGTGACCGTGATCAACGACGCCTACAACGCCAACCCGGAATCTATGCGCGCCGCGATCGCAGCCTTGGGGTACACCGCCGCGGCTCGGCCGGGAGTTCGCTCGGTAGCGGTGCTGGGAGAGATGGGCGAGCTGGGCCCGGACGCGGTGGAGCAGCACGCGCTGCTTGCCGACGAGCTGGCCCGCTACCGGGTGACCCACCTCGTGGCCGTCGGGGACTCAGCGCCGATGGCAGCGCTGCACGAGCGCGCCGTCGCAAACGGCATTAACGCCACCACTGTCTGGGACACCGAGGCTGCCGCACAAGCCGTCGGTGCGCTGCTGGCCTCCCCGCCGGCGGGCGAGGACAACTGGCACGAGCGCTCAGACCGCGATGTCGTGCTGGTCAAGGCCTCCAACGCTGCCCGGCTGTGGGTGGTGGCGGAAGCACTCCTGCAGGGGCATACGCTTAGGTAGACACGCGACAAGAGAACATAGCAAGGCACGCATACCCATGGTTCAAGTTATCTGCGCCGGGATTATTAGCTTCCTGGTTTCGATCTTTCTCACCCCCACGCTTATCCGGTACTTCAACCGCAGGGCCATGGGGCAGGAGATCCGTGAAGACGGCCCGGCCTCGCACGCGCGCAAGCGCGGCACCCCCACGATGGGCGGTCTGGCCATCCTTGCTGGCATCACCTTGGGGTACCTGGGCGGTAGCCTCGCAGCGGTGCTGACCGGTCACACAGCATTCACGGCGACCGGCTTGATCGTGCTGTTTCTCACGCTGTCGCTCGGCCTCGTCGGGTTCGCCGACGACGGCATCAAGCTGTTCATGCACCGCAACTTGGGCCTGAACAAGACCGCCAAGCTCGTGGCGCAACTGGCTATCGCGCTCGTCTTCGGCATCTTGATTCTCCGCTTCCCGGACGAAAACGGGCTGACCCCGGGCTCGCAGTTCTTGAGCTTCGTGCGCGACATCGAAACGATGAACCTCACCCTCGGCGGCGGGGTGATCGGCACGATCTTCTTCCTGATCTTCATCTACATCCTGCTCGCGGCGTGGTCCAACGCCGTGAACCTCACCGACGGGTTGGACGGCCTGGCCGCCGGCACCACCGCGCTGGTGATGGCGGCGTACGTGGGCATCACGTTCTGGCAGTTCCGCAACTCCTGCGACGCGGTGGCCACCACCGGCTGCTACAACGTTCGCGACCCGCTCGATCTGGCCATCTTGGCCGCGTCCGGCTTCGGCGCCTGCGTCGGCTTCCTGTGGTGGAACGCCGCCCCGGCGAAGATCTTCATGGGCGACACCGGCTCGCTCGCCCTTGGCGGCTTGGTCGCCGGCATGTCCGTGGGCTCGCGCACCGAGTTGCTCATGGTCATCATCGGCGCGCTGTTCGTCCTCGAGGCCGCGTCCGTGGTCATCCAGGTGGCGTCGTTCAAGTCCACCGGTAAGCGCGTGTTCCGCATGGCGCCGTTCCACCACCACTTTGAAAACGGCGGCTGGCCGGAGACCGCGGTGGTTGTCAGGTTCTGGATTATCTCCGCGATGGCGGTCATGCTGGGCCTGGCCGTCTTCTACGGTGAATGGCTGTCCCAGAACGGGGCAAACCTATGACGGCCCCGATCCTCCCCGAGTACACGCTCGTTGCCGGCGCCGGTGTGTCCGGCCTTGGCGCCGCGCAGCTGCTGCAGCGGGCCGGGGCCCGGTTCACGGTGGTCGATGACAGTGCTGAGCGCCGCGGCCACGCCGCAGCCAACGGCTATGACACCTGCACGGGCGACGACGCCCGCGCGCGCTTCGGCCAGGTGGGCCTCGTCGTCACGTCCCCGGGGTGGCGCCCGGACGCGCCCTTGCTTGTCGACGCGATGGCGGCCGGCATCGAAGTCATCGGCGACGTGGAGCTGTGCTTCCGACTCGACCGCGCGGCCGTGTTCGGCCCGCCGCGCACCTGGCTGGCGGTTACCGGTACGAACGGCAAGACCACCACGACCGGCATGTTGGCGCAGATGATGGATGAAGCCAGCAGGGACACGGGGCTGCGCGCAGGCGCGTGCGGCAATATCGGAGTCGCGGTGGGGGAGGCGATGCTCTCGCCGGAGCGGCTGGATGTGCTGGTGGCGGAACTGTCGAGTTTCCAGCTGCACTGGTCGAGCGCCCTCATGCCCGACGCCGGCGTGCTGCTCAATCTCGCCGACGACCACATCGACTGGCACGGAAGCTTCGCCGAATACGCCGCGGCAAAGGCGAAGGTGCTCAAGGCATCGGTTGCGGTGGTGGGCATCGACGACGCGGAGGTCGCCCGCCTCGCCGCAGAGACCGGACGCACCGACATCATCGGGTTTACGCTGTCCGAACCCGAGAATGGTCAGGTCGGCGTTTCGGGCGGGCGCATCGTCGCCAAGCTGGATGGGACGACGGTAGACATCGCCAGCGCAGACGGCATTAAGCCCGCGGGTGCGGCGGGGGTGCTCGATGCGCTCGCGGCTACCGCGGTGGCGCTGACGCAGGGGGCGACCCCCGAGCACATCCAGCGGGCACTGGATGCCTACCAGGTTGAGGGGCACCGGGGCTCAGTCGTGCACTCCGCTTGCGGTGTTGACTGGGTGGACAATTCCAAGGCAACCAACCCGCATGCCGCCGATTCCGCGCTGACAGGGGCTGGCCCCGTGGTGTGGGTGGCGGGAGGTCAGCTCAAGGGGGCATCCGTCGACGACGTGGTGAAGGACCACGCAGGACAGCTCCGTGCGGTTGCGCTTCTGGGGTCGGATCGCGAGCTCATCCGCGCCGCCGTCGAGCAGTACGCCCCGGGCGTGCCGGTGTTCGTCTCCGATGCAAGTGACCCGGACGAGGCCATGGACGAGGTCGTGGCGTGGGCGGCTACCCAGGCGCGATCTGGTGACACGGTGCTGCTCGCACCGGCCGCCGCCAGCCTTGACATGTTTTCCGGCATGTCGGCGCGTGGCGACGCGTTTGCCGCAGCCGCGATGCGACACTGGAACCCGGGCAACAAGTAAGCTCAACTAGAGGTTGAGATATCCTCGCGAATGCAATCGACGCTCCGGATCGAAAGGGCAGCATGACGGTTCCACGTGCACAACGGGCACGCGCACAACGGCCAGGCGCGCCGCGTACGCAAGCGGCGCCCGCTCCTGAGTCGAAGCTCAGCGCAGCTGTTAGGCGCATCCGAAGCGCGCTCGATGCCCGCCCGCTGATCGACTACACGATGATCCGCAGCATCGTGCTATTCCTCGCCGGTCTCGGCGTGGTAATGGTGATGAGCTCGTCCATGGCCACCTCATTCGCCGCCAGCGCCAGTGTGTGGGCGCAGGCCGCTCGCCAGTGCTTTATGGTCTTTCTGGGGCTCGGCGCCTTCTGGGCCGCGTTGCAAACTCCGCCCGAGCGACTGCGCAACCTGTCCAACTGGCTGATGGTTGTGGCCGTCGTCTTGCTGGTTGCCGTGCTCACTCCGCTGGGCACAGGCCGCGAAGAGGTGGGCTCGCAATCCTGGCTCGTCGCCGGCCCGATACGCCTGCAGCCCTCCGAGTTCGCCCGCGTCGCAATCGCCATGTGGGGCGCGAAAATTTTGGCCAACAAGGATCCGCGACGGCTGCTCAAGGCAGACAACGGCTTCGCCGCATTCATTATGGTTTCCCTCGTGTGCGTCACGCTGATCGCCATGCAGGGGGACATGGGCATGGCCTTGTCGCTTGCCGTCGTGGTCGCCTTCATCCTCCTGTTTGCGGGCGTGTCCCTGAAAGCCGTCGGCGTGGTAATCGCCTCCGGCTTCATCGCGCTTGTGGCGATCTTTTTGTCCGGCAGCTTCCGCTCGGACCGCTTCCACGTGTACTTTGACGCCCTGCATGGCCATTTCGACGACGCCAAGGGCGTCGCCTTCCAATCCCACCAGGGTTTCTTATCGCTGGCGGACGGGCACATCTTCGGCGTGGGCCTCGGCCAATCCCGCGCCAAATGGTTCTACCTGCCGGAGGCGCGCAACGACTTCATCTTCGCCGTCATCGGGGAAGAGCTGGGCCTGTGGGGTGGTGCCCTGGTGATCCTCCTCTTCGCGCTTCTGGGCTACTTCGGCATGCGCACGGCGCGCCGTGCGCAGACGCAGTACCAGACCCTCATGGCCGCGTCGCTGACCGCGGCGGTCGTGTCCCAAGCCTTCATCAACATCGCGTACGTCATCGGGCTCCTTCCGGTCACCGGCATCCAGCTCCCGATGCTGTCTGCCGGCGGCTCCTCGACGGTGTTCACCCTCGGCGCGATGGGCGTGCTGGCGTCGGTCGCACGCCACGAGCCGGACGCCGTGTCGTCCATGCAGAACTACGGCCGCCCCATGTTCGACCGCATCCTGTGCATCGGGGAGCCGCGGGCGCTGAAGCAGCGGCACCCAGCCGCCACCCCCGCGCCCCGCCGGAAGCGCTACGGCACCCCGGTGACGCAGTCGGCGCGTGGCTACCATGGTCAGCCGCACAGACCCACGCCGCGACACTAGGAGAGCAATGACTACCGAGAATTTCAGCGTCGTCGTCGCAGGCGGCGGCACCGCGGGCCACATCGAACCCGCGCTGGCCGTGGCAGAGGTGCTTCGCGACGCCTACGGGGCCAACGTTGTGGCCTTGGGTACCGAGCGCGGGTTGGAGACCACCATCGTGCCTGCCCGCGGGTTCGAGCTCGCACTCATCGACCCGGTGCCGATCCCGCGCAAGCAGCCGTGGAAGCTGGCAGCGGTGCCATTCAAACTGAACCGAGCTGTGCGCCAGGCCCGGCAGGCCATGCAGCGCGCTGGGGCCGACGCTGTGTTCGGCACGGGCGGATACGTCTCCGCGCCCGCCTACCTCGCGGCCAAGTCGCTCGGACTGCCCTTCTTCGTACTGGAAACCAACGCGCTGGCTGGCATGGCCAACAAGCTCGGCGTCAAGCTCGGAGGAACGGGCTTCAATGCCGTGGCGAACTCCGGCATGGCGGGCGACGTTGTCGGGGTGCCCGTCCGCCCGGGCGTGGGCGTGGACCCGGACGGCGCAAAGCGCGAGCGCGGACTGCGCGTGTGGGGACTTGACCCGCAGCGGCCCACCATCTTGGTCACCGGCGGCTCGCAGGGCGCAGTGAGTATCAACTCCGCGATCGCCGACGCGGTAGAGCCCCTCACCGCCGCGGGCTACCAGATCGTGCACGCGTACGGCCGGAAGAACGACGCGCCCGCTACACACGAGCATTACACCGCCGTGCCCTACATCGACGATATGGAGGCGGCCTACGCCGTCGCGGACGTGGTGGTGTGCCGCTCCGGCGCGATGACGGTGGCGGAAAACTCCGCTGCGGGCCTGCCCGCCATCTACGTCCCCTTGCCGCACGGCAACGGGGAACAAGGATTGAACTCCGCCCACCTCGTGGCCACCGGGGCTGCGCTGCGCATCGACGACGCGGCGCTGAGCGGCGAAGCGCTCGTCGAGAAGCTGCTGCCGCTGCGCGACCCGGAGGCCCGCGCGGTGATGCGCTCGGCGCTGCAGGACTCGGGCGCGGGCAGCGTGGCCGAGGACCTTGCCGGGCGTGTTGCAGCTGCAGCTGGAAAGGACAGAACATGACCGATCTCTCCCGCGTCCACCTCATTGGCATCGGCGGCGCCGGCATGTCCGGTGTCGCGCACATCTTGCTTGACCGCGGTGCCACCGTAACCGGCTCTGACGCGAAGGATTCCCGTCCTGTGCGCGCCCTCAAAGCGAAGGGTGCGACGATTGCGCTCGGCCACGACGAGGCCAACCTGGAGCTGTCAGGTCAGCTGCCCACTGCTGTGGTGACCAGCTTCGCCGCCATCCCGCAGGACAACCCGGAGCTCGTGCGCGCCAAGCGCGAGGGCATCCCGCTCTTGCGCCGTTCCGACCTGCTCGCGGAGCTGATGGAAGGCTCGACGCAGCTCCTGCTCGCCGGCACGCACGGTAAGACGTCCACCACCTCGATGGCGGTGGTTGCGTTGCAGGCGGCGGGGGAGGACCCCTCGTTCGCCATCGGCGGCCAGCTCAACCGGGCCGGCACTAATGCCCACCACGGTCACGGCGAGGTGTTTGTCGCAGAGGCCGACGAGTCGGATGCGTCGCTTCTGCGCTACTCGCCGGATGTCGCCGTGATCACCAACATCGAGCCCGATCACCTCGATTTCTACGGCACGAGGGAGAAGTACTTCCAGGTTTTCGACGACTTCGCCGACCTCGCCAAGCACGTCGTGGTGTGCTTGGACGACGACAACGCCGCGCAGTGCGGTGAGCGCGCCATGGAGCGAGGGCTGACCGTCTCCGGGTACGGCACCGCCGAGGCCGCCGCGCGCCGCCCCCGCATACCCGCGGGGGCGGTGGTCACCGGCGAGCGTCAGGAGGGCGAGCACGCCGTGATCGAGGTGGAGCTTCGCACCGGGCGCGTCTCCGGCGACGTGATGTACACCATGGCCATTCCGGGCCGTCACATGGTGCTCAACTCCGCCGCCGCCCTGCTGGCGGGCACGCTCGTGGGTGCGGACCCGGCCAAGCTGGCCCAAGGGCTGTCCGAATTCACCGGCGTGCGCCGCCGCTTTGAATTCAAAGGCGACGTCGACGGCATCCGTGTCTACGACGACTACGCGCACCACCCCACAGAGGTCGACGCGGTGCTCACCGCCGCGCGCGACAAGGTCGTAGCCGAAGGCAAGGGCGGCCGGGTAATCGTGTGCTTCCAGCCGCACCTGTACTCGCGCACCCGTGAGTTCGCATCCGAGTTCGCCGCGGCGCTGTCGCTAAGCGACGAGTGCATTCTGCTGGACATCTACGGGGCCCGCGAAACGCCGGTGGAGGGGGTGACCTCCCGCATTATCGCCGAGCAGATGACGGTTCCGGTGCGGTTGGAACCGGACTTCTCCGCGGCGCCGGCCACCGTGGCGTCGGTGGCGAAGCCCGGCGACCTCGTGCTCACGATGGGCGCGGGCAGCGTGACCTTGCTTGCCGACGAGATCCTCGACGCCCTGCGGGAGGCGTAGATGTCGCGTCGCGCCATTGCCATCCTCATTGGTTGCGTCGCGGTCGTCGCGGCTGTCGTGGCGGCGCTGCCGTTTACCCCCGCGATGCCGGTGGACGCGGTCAACGTTGAAGGCTCCGTGAATCTGCCCCCTGCGGAGGTCGAGTCGCTCTCAGGCATCGAGGTGGGCACCCCGATGGGGCGGGTGGACGTGCGCGGTGCCGCGCACCGCGTAGCCGGCAACCCCTGGGTGGAATCGGCCACCGTGAAACGGCAGTGGCCTAACGCGGTGGACGTCACGGTCGTGGAGCACACCCCCGTGGCGTGGATTGACCAAGATGGCGAGCCGCATTTGATCAACAGCGAGGGCGAGGACTTCGTTGTGGCGCAGCCCCCGGTGGGCGCGGTGCAGCTCGTGGGTGTCGCCGAGGATCAGATGCGCGACGCGGTCGAGGTGGCGTCCTCGATCACCGATGCAGCGCGCCCGCAGGTCCGCGAACTGACCACTGAAGGAAACCACAGCTTCGTGCTGAAACTCGATGGCGAGCGCACGGTGGTCTGGGGCGCGGCGGAGGACGACCGGAACAAGGCGCTCGCGCTCGAAACCGTGCTGCAGTTGCCGGGACAAACATTCAACATTTCCAACCCGGAACTGGTCACCTCGCGCTAAACGCGCAGGTCACAACCCTAAAGTAAAGGTTTAGGGTTGTGACACGCCGACCCAGAAAACAAATTCCGGCACGCTTTCGCACAAGATGGACAGCAACTGTCAGAACCAACTTGTGAAAGGCGAGACCACCACCATGACCTCTCCCGCCAACTACCTCGCCATGATCCGCGTCGTCGGAGTCGGCGGCGGCGGCGTCAATGCCGTCAACCGCATGATCGAGGAAGGCCTGAAGGGTGTCGAGTTTGTTGCCATCAACACCGACTCCCAGGCGCTGCTGTTTACCGATGCCGACACCAAGCTCGACATCGGACGCGAGGCCACCCGCGGCCTCGGTGCGGGTGCGAACCCCGAGGTTGGGCGGACGTCTGCCGAAGACCACAAGCAGGAAATCGAGGAATCCCTGAAGGGGTCCGACATGGTGTTCGTCACCGCCGGCGAGGGCGGCGGCACGGGCACCGGTGCGGCTCCTGTCGTGGCTGGCATCGCCAAGAAAATGGGCGCGCTGACCATTGGGGTGGTGACCCGCCCGTTCACCTTCGAGGGCAAACGCCGCACCCGCCAGGCGCTGGAGGGCATTGAGAACCTCAAGGAAGTCTGCGACACCGTCATCGTCATCCCGAACGACCGCCTGCTGCAGCTCGGCGAGGCCGAGCTTTCCATGATGGAAGCCTTCCGCGCCGCGGATGAGGTGCTCTACAACGGTGTCCAGGGCATCACCAACCTCATCACCATCCCGGGCATGATCAACGTGGACTTCGCCGACGTGCGCTCCGTCATGGCGGACGCTGGTTCCGCGCTCATGGGCGTCGGCTCTGCCCGCGGCGAGAACCGGGTGATGACGGCAACCGAGCAGGCCATCAACTCCCCGCTGTTGGAGACCACCATGGAGGGCGCGAAGGGCGTGCTCATTTCGGTGGCCGGCGGTTCCGACCTGGGCCTGATGGAGGTCAACAACGCCGCATCCATCGTGGAAGAGAAGGCGGACGAGGACGCCAACATCATCTTCGGCACCATCATCGACGACAACCTGGGCGACGAGGTGCGCGTGACCATCATCGCCACCGGCTTCGACGAGAAGGCCAACGCCCGCCCGGCCGAGCCCGCGGAGCACGAGGCGGCGCAGCGCGAGCAGACCTCCTCCCGAGTTGTGGAAGCGGAGCCCGCTAAGGATGAGTACCAGGCACGCCACCGCTACGAGGCCCCCCGCGGCGGCCTGTTCACCGACCGTGACAGGGACCGCGACGCGCGCGAGCGCCGCGACGGTGGCTTTGACGGCGGTTTCGACGATGTGGATGTGCCGGACTTCATGCGCTAGTTAAGCTGGCTGGCATGCCAGATCTTTCCACCCGCCCCGTCCGCATGGTGTTCACCTCCCGTGCGGGCGGGGTTTCCGCTGCTCCCTACGACTCCTTCAACCTGGGCACGCACGTCGGCGACAACCCGGAGGACGTTGCCGCGAACCGCTCGCGCTTGGCTGGCATCCTCGGGTTGCCCACCGACCGCTTCGTGTGGATGGAGCAACTGCACACCAACACAGTCACGCGTGTCGACGCGCCTTCGGCCGTCCCCGTGGAAGCCACTGATGCCCTGGTGACGCGTGAAAAAGACCTCGCGCTGTGTGTGCTGGTGGCCGACTGCACCCCGGTGCTGCTGTCGGACCACACCGCCGGCGTGATCGGGGCGGCCCATGCCGGGCGGATGGGCGCGCGCAACGGCATTGTGAAAAACACAGTGCAGGCAATGGTGGACTTGGGTGCCCAGCCCTCCCAGATCCAGGTGCTCTTGGGCCCTGCCGCCGCGGGTGCGTCCTACGAGGTTCCGGAGGACATGGCCGCGGACGTCGAGAAGCATTTGCCCGGCTCCCGCACGACAACGACGCGGGGCACCGCCGGTATCGACGTGCGCGCGGGCTTGGTGCGCCAGCTGCTGAGCCTGGGCGTTACCCACATCGACGCAGATCCGCGCGACACCATCACCGACCACGATTTCTTCTCCCACCGCCGAGACGGCGTCACCGGACGCCAAGCCGGAGTTATTTGGATGCCCCATGCCTGATCTTTCCCACACCCTTGAACAGAACATCGCTGACGTCCGCCACGCTATCCACGATGCCGAGCGGGCGGCTGGCCGTGCGGAGGGGAGCGTCGAGCTGCTCCCAGTGACAAAGTTTCACCCAGTCGAGCGCATCGTCGAGCTCGCGGAGCACGGGTTCAACCTCGTGGGGGAGAACCGCGAGCAGGAGGCGCGCGACAAGGCATCCCACCTTGCGGGCCGCTGCGGCATTGCCATGATCGGGCAGATCCAGACCAAGAAGGCCAATGCGGTAGCCCGCTGGGCGGCGGAGGTGCACTCGCTGGATTCGGTGAAGCTGGCCAACGGATTGGAGCGCGGGATGGGCCTCGCGCTCGAGCGCGGCGACCGCACCACAGAGATACTCCCGTGCATGGTGCAGCTGTCATACGACGGCGACGCGGCACGCGGAGGCGCGACTCCTGAGGACGTCCCGGCTGTCGTGGACGTCGTGGAGGGGGCCCGCCACTTGGAACTGGCCGGTTTCATGGTCGTTCCGCCGCTCGACTCGGAGCCCCGTGAGGTGTTTGCCCAGGCCCGCGCGCTCACCGACGCTTACGCCACCCAGCTTGGACGGGGGTTGCGTCTTTCCGCAGGTATGAGCGGTGATTTCCGCGAGGCCATCGCCTGCGGATCGGATATCGTGCGTGTCGGAACAGCCCTCCTCGGCACCCGGCCCGTACGCTGAACCCCACTTCACCGCCCACGAGCATGCCTGCGTAAAAGGAGCCCCCTGCATGTCCTTCTTTGACAGCGCCAAAGACTTTTTCGGCCTCGGCCCCGTCGACAACGGCGAGGACGACGCGTACTACGACGACCCGCAGTACCACCCAGGCGCGGGTGCGGCTGCCGGCTCCACCGCCTACGACCGCACCGAGCGCCTCGAGCGCGCTGAGCGCCCCGAGCGTCCCTCCCGCGTCGAGCGCGCACCCATCGGCGAGCGCCACGACTCTGTGCGTGAACCCGTGCGCCCCAGCTACCGCTCAACCACCCACATTGTCACCGCCGCTCCGCGCAACTACAACGACGCCAAAGAGATCGGCGAGCCGTTCCGCGACGGCGATGCCGTGGTAATGGACCTGACCGACCTCGACGCCGCCGACGCCAAACGCATCGTCGACTTCGCCGCCGGCCTGTGCTTCGCCCTGCGCGGCAACATGCACAACCTCTCCCGCGGGGCGGAGACCCGCAAGCGGGTCTTTGCAATCGTCCCGGAGAACGCGAAACTGGACAAGGACGACTTGATGCGTGCTGCCGGCTTACGGTAGCCGCTAGGGTGATGTGGCGTGGCACTTTTCGGAGCAATTCTCTACGCCCTAGTGGGGCTGTACTCACTGCTGGTGATCGTGCGCATCATCGTCGAGATGGTGGAGGCGTTTTCCAAGCAATTTGACCCGCCGCACTGGTTCATCATGGTGGTCGAGCCTGTCCTCAGGGTGACGGATCCTCCCGTGAACGCCCTGCGCAAACTTATTCCGCCTCTGCGGTTGGGCGGCAGCGGGGTGGGTCTCGACGTCAGCGTGATTGTGCTGTTCTTCGCGCTCGCGGTGGTGCAGATGCTCATCGGGGCGACGATGATCAACCCCGCACTGCGATAGCTGTACTTGAGCGTTACCCCGGCCTTCCGGGCAGGTTGGACTACACTCGTCGAACGAAACGGTTACAATTCAGCAGATAACGCTTCGCGCGAGCGAGTATTCACACGATTATCGAAGGGAACGCAAATGCCGCTGACACCAGCAGACGTGCACAATGTCGCTTTCAGCAAGCCGCCGATTGGCAAGCGGGGTTACAACGAAGACGAGGTGGACCAGTTCCTCGACCTCGTGGAGGACACCCTCGCACAGCTGCAGGACGAGAACGACGAGCTTCGTGCCCGTGCGGAAGAGGCTTCTGGTGGCGCAGCTGCAGCAACGTCGCAGGCCCCGGCCGCTACCCGTTCCGATGTCGACGAGAAAGCTCTGCGCTCCAAGATCGAGGCTGAGCTTCGCAACAAGTTCGACGAGGAGCTCAATTCGCTCAAGCGCGACAACGAAAAGCTGGAGCGCGACCTGCGCACCGCTCGCACCGAGCTGGACAACGAGAAGAAGAAGGCCGCCCGCGACCGGCAGCAGGCAGAGGCGGATCGCGCCGCTGCGGGCTCCAGCCAGCGCGTGAAGGACACCGACGCCCGCACAGCCTCCAAGGCGGCAGGCTCGCAGGATGCGGCCAACACCGACGCTGAGTCCGAGTCTCAGGGCCAGAGCCACATGCAGGCTGCCAAGGTGCTCGGCATGGCGCAGGAGATGGCGGACCGCCTGACCTCCGACGCGGAGCGGGAAGCATCCACCTTGGTGTCCGAGGCCCGTGAAAACGCGGATCGTGAGATCCAGGAGGCGAAGGCCAAGGCGAAGCAGGTGCTTGACGACGCTGACACCCGCTCCCGCTCGCAGCTCCAGGAGGCGGAGACCCGCTCCAAGCAGCTCGTGACTGACGCCCAGAAGAAGGCCGAAGAGACCACCAACGACGCCAACTCCCGCGCCGAGGCACAGATCCGCCAGGCGGAGGAGCAGGCCAACAAGCTGAAGGCCGAGGCCGAGCGGAAGCACACCGAGATCATGAATACGGTGAAGCAGCAGCAGACCGCGCTGGAGAACCGCATTGCGGAGCTGCGGACCTTTGAGCGCGAGTACCGCACCCGCCTGAAGACCATGCTGGAGTCCCAGCTTGAGGAGCTCGAGGCGCGCACCACCACCGCGCCGAACGAGAAGTAGCACCTCGTTCTTCACAAACGCCCAGCATCGTTGTACGATGCTGGGCGTTACTCGTAACACGCGTTGATCCGGCCATCACCGGGGAGCGTTTCCGGAAGAACGGCCACTGCGCCTATTAGACCCGGACGTCGCATACGGAAGACGACACTTCCTTCACCGCAATGAAGTGGGGGCGTTTGCCCCAAGCAGGGTGGTACCGCGCAACACTGCGTCCCTGCACGGCTGAAGGAGGAGTAGCCATGGTTGGCAACGTCTACCCAAAGGTTGACATGACGGGCGGCAGCGACCGCTTCCCGGACATGGAGCGCGTCGTGCTGGATTACTGGGGGGCCGACGGCACGTTCAAGGCCTCGCTTGAGCAGCGCGAGGGTTGCGAGGAGTACGTCTTCAACGACGGCCCGCCGTTCGCAAACGGCATGCCCCACTACGGGCACCTGCTCACTGGCTACGTCAAGGACATCGTGCCGCGTTTCCGCACCATGGCCGGGTACCACGTCCCGCGCGTCTTCGGCTGGGACTGTCATGGCCTGCCGGCGGAGCTGGAGGCGGAAAAGCAGCTGGGCATTACCGATAAAGCCCAGATCGAGGACATGGGCTTGGAGCAGTTCAACGAGTACTGCGCAAAGTCAGTGATGCACTACGCGGGGGAGTGGGAGGACTACGTCACTCGCCAGGCGCGCTGGGTCGACTTTGAAAATGGCTACAAGACCATGGACCCGGAGTACATGGAGTCCGTAATGTGGGCGTTTAAGGAGCTCTACGACAAGGGCTTGATTTACCAGGGCTTCCGCGTCCTGCCGTACTCCTGGGCCGAGCACACTCCGCTGTCCAACCAGGAGACCCGCCTGGACGACTCGTACCGTGACCGCCAGGATCCCACCGTCACCGTCACGCTGCCGTTGACCGGCGGCCGGGAAGGATTCGCGGGGGCGGACACGTGGGCGCAGCACCCCGAGCTCCACGACGCGGCTGCGATCGCGTGGACCACCACCCCGTGGACCCTGCCGTCGAACTTGGCGCTCGCCGTCCACCCCGAAGTGGAGTATTCGTTGGTGAAGGTCGGTGCGGACGGGGCCGAAGGTTTCGTCGATAAGCAGCTGCTGCTGGCGACGAGCTTGCTCGGCGCGTACGGCAAGGAGCTCGGCGACTACGACGTGGTGGCCACGTACGTGGGTGCCCAGCTGGAGGGCTTGGAGTACGAGCCGGTCTTCGACTACTTCCGTGACCACGACAACGCGTTTATGATCCTCAACGCGGATTACGTGACCACCGAGGACGGCACCGGCATCGTCCACCAGGCGCCGGCGTTCGGTGAGGACGATATGCTCACCTGCCAGAAGTACGGCATCGACCTTGTCATCCCCGTGGATGCGGACGGCAAGTTCACCTCGCTCGTGCCCGAGTACGAAGGCAAGCTGGTCTTCGATGCCAACCGCGACATCATCCGCGACCTGCGCGCGAAGAGGAGGGTGGTCCGCGATCAGACCATCGTGCACTCCTACCCGCACTCGTGGCGCTCCGGCGAGCCGTTGATCTACATGGCCCTGCCCGCGTGGTTTGTGAAGGTGACGGATATCCGCGACCGCATGGTGGAGCTGAACCAGGAGATCGAGTGGATCCCTGAGCACATCCGCGACGGCCAGTTTGGCAAGTGGCTCGAGGGTGCGCGCGATTGGAACATCTCCCGCACCCGCTACTGGGGCTCGCCGGTGCCGGCGTGGGTCTCCGACAACCCGGAGTACCCGCGTGTGGACGTCTACGGCTCCTTGGACGAGCTGGAGCGCGACTTTGGCACCCGCCCGAAGTCGCTGCACCGCCCGCACATCGACGAGCTGGTCCGCCCCAACCCGGACGACCCGACCGGTGCGTCCATGATGCGCCGCGTGCCGGACGTGCTCGATTGCTGGTTCGAGTCCGGTTCCATGCCGTTTGCGCAGTACCACTACCCGTTTGAAAACCGCGAGGAGTTTGAGACCCGCCAGCCGGCGGACTTCATCGTGGAATACTCCGGCCAGACCCGTGGCTGGTTCTACGTGCAGCACGTGCTGTCCACCGCGCTGTTTGACCGCGTGGCATATAAGAAGGTGGTTGCCCACGGCATCGTGCTGGGCTCGGACGGGCAGAAGATGTCTAAGTCCAAGGGCAACTACCCGAACGTGATGGAGGTCTTCGACCGCGACGGCTCGGACGCCATGCGCTGGTTCCTCATGTCCTCTCCGATCCTGCGCGGCGGCAACTTGATTGTCACCGAGCAGGGCATCCGCGAGGGCGTGCGCCAAGCGCTGCTGCCTATCTGGAACGCCTACACCTTCCTGCAGCTGTACTCCTCCGAGGAAGCGCAGTGGTCTGTGGACTCGGACAACGTGCTGGACCGCTACATCCTGGCCAAGACGCACGACCTCGTTGCATCCGTGGGCGAGGCGCTGGAGGATACCCGCATCGCGGACGCGTGTGACGAGGTCCGCCGTTACGCCGACACGCTGACTAACTGGTACGTGCGCCGCTCACGCGACCGGTTCTGGGAGGGGCAAGAGGCGCACCCGGAGGCGTTCAACACCCTCTACACGGTGCTGGAAATCGTTTCCCGCACGGTGGCGCCGCTGCTGCCGTACGTCTCCGAGGTGATCTGGCGCGGCCTGACTGGCGGGCGCTCGGTGCACCTGACGGACTACCCGGAGGCCTCGAACCTGCCGGCCGACGCGGAGCTCGTCGCAGCGATGGACGCCACCCGCGCGGTGTGCTCTGCCGCCTCGTCGGTGCGCAAGTCGAACAAGCTGCGCAACCGCCTCCCGTTGCCGAAACTCACCGTCGCGCTGCAGGACGCCGCCAGGCTCGAGCCGTTCCGCGACACCATCCGGGACGAGGTGAACGTAAAAGACGTGGTACTGACTGACGACGTCGATTCCGCCGGATCCTTCGAAGTTGTGGTCAACGCGAAGGTGGCCGGCCCCTCGCTGGGTAGGGACGTGCAGCGCGCGATCAAGAACGTCAAGGCAGGCAACTACGAGCGGCGCGGCGACGATGTGGTTGTCGACGGCGACATCGTGCTCACCCCGGAGCTCTACACCGAGCGCCTGGTGGCAGAGAACCCGGAGAGCACCGCCCGCGTGGACGCGGACGGCACGGTCGGCTTGGTGGTGCTGGACACCGAGGTCACCGAGGAACTCGAGGCCGAGGGCTGGGCGGCAGATGTCATCCGTGGTCTTCAGGACGCCCGCAAGCGCGAGGGCCTCGAGGTGTCCGACCGCATCGCGGTCGTGCTCGCGGTGCCGGCCGAGAAGGAAGCGTGGGCTCGCACACACGCCGAGCACATCGCCTCCGAGACGCTGGCGACGTCCTTTGACGTAGTCACTGAGCCGGTGGACGGCCACGACGTGGTGGAGGGCGTCACCGCGACCGTGCGCAAGAACGGTTAGCCCGCGGACCTTCGCGCTATGCCGCTGCATAGTGGTTTCCTAAACGGGGCCACTATGCAGCGGCATAGTTTTTCCTCAACGTGTTCGGCTAACCGCATTCCGGAATTCCGTTGAGTTGTCCACTTCAGTAGTCATTTTGCTTACAACTCTTGATTCGAACATATGACCGTCATATAACGGGATTACAGCTTCAAACGAGGGGTGTGAACATGACAACTGCAGTGGAAGAACAAGCGCAGGCTCGAACGGGTGGTCTATCAGCGGACCTGCTCGAAGAGCAGATCAAAGGTAACCATCTCACGGCGAACTATCACAGGGCGTGGATGCTCGATGCGGTGGGGCAATTCGACGAGCAGCAGCTCGCGGAAACGTACGGGGAAAAAACGACGGCGACTTGGCTCCGTCGCGAACTCAACCTCCCAGAAGCGACGGCGTTTGAGTATGTACGCGTGGCACGGGGATTGCGGAAGTACCGGCGGCTGTTCCATGCGTTTGAATCCGGGGTGATGCCATATTCGACCGTCCGTTTTCTCCTGCGGTTCCTCGAGGAAGAGAGCGAGGAAGAGCTCGTACAGCTGGCGCTCTCCCTGGCTTTCTCCGACCTGAAGTTGGTACTCGCGGGGGCGGGGCCGAAGGACCACGAGCCGACGGAGCCGTACGCCCGCGCGCGCGAGTGCGACGACGGCATGATCGCCTTCGAGGCCCGGCTGCCTGCGGTGGCTGGCCAAAAGTTACTGTCGGCGCTCAAGATCGCGCAGCTGGCCAGTTTCGGCCTCGAAGATCTCGACCCAGCTCACCTGCATGATCCTGAAAAGGCGCAGATGCTTATCGACGACGCAGCTGACGCCGAAGACGCCGTCCCAGCCGAGCAGGACCGTCAGCCGCGCAGACGCACCAAAATCAGCGCCAAGAGCATCGCCAACACTGTGTCTCGCTTCGGTCCGCCGGAGAAACAGGACGTCTACGGCGCACTGATGGCCATGATCGACATGGTCAGATCGAACCCGGTCAGCCCGCTGCGCAGCCCCGGCGTGCAGGTGAACCTGATGGTGAACCAGGAAGGGGGTTGCTGGATGCCCGAAAACCGCGCAGCCCGGTCCGAAGATGTGCGAAGCTACCTGGCCAACGCGATGGTGCGCCTGCACCTGCTGGACAAGAATGGACTCACTATCAACGTCGGGCGCTCCCAGCGGTTCGCAACGGACGGCCAAGTGCAGGCTCTGCTCGCGGTATGGGGCTATCAGTGCGCGATGCCCGGGTGCTCGCATCGCCGGTTCATAGAGATACACCACCTCAGGGAATGGGAATTCGGCGGGAGGACCGACATGGACAACCTCATCCCACTGTGCTCGAGCTGCCACTCGCAGGTAAGCCACGGCGTAATCACCATCGAGAGTGCGGGGCCCGACCTGATTTTCACGTTTAACGACGGGGCGCGGTTCGTCTCACGCGGCCGGGGGCTACCCAGGCGGATGGACTTCGTCACCGGATCATCGTTCGACGAGTGACGGGATTGGTGTTCGGCGTTCAGGGTGGTGCACAGTGGTGGGCATGAATCGCTGGGTGCTGCACATCGACATGGATGCGTTCTACGCGTCCTGCGAGCAGCTGACCCGGCCCACGCTACAGGGCCGCCCCGTGCTGGTCGCCGGCGTATCCGGGCGCGGCGTTGTCGCCGGGGCGAGCTACGAGGCGCGTAAATACGGCGCCCGCTCGGCGATGCCGACGCACCGTGCAGCGCGCCTCGTTGGCAGCAAGGCAGTGCTCGTCTCACCGCGACGGCCTGTGTACGCCGCGGCGTCGCGCCGGGTATTCGAGGTGATTGGCAGACACGTCGACGTGGTGGAGCAGCTCTCCATCGACGAGGCGTTCATGGAGCCAGCAGACCTTGTCGGGGCGAGCCCCGAGGAGGTGGAGGAGTGGTCGAACGGGCTGCGGGCCGCGATTAAGGAAGAAACGGGGTTGCCCAGCTCTATCGGGGCGGGACCCGGCAAGCAATACGCGAAGATCGGCTCGGGGCGCGCGAAGCCGGACGGGGTGTTTGTCATCCCGCACGACAGACAGCTGGAGATTCTGCACCCGATGCCGGTCAACGCGCTGTGGGGAGTCGGCCCCGTGACTGAGTCCAAGTTGCTCGCCGCGGGGATTGAAACGATCGGCGATCTGGCCCGCTTGAGCGAAAAGGAGCTAGACATCGCCATCGGCGGGGCGGTAGGCAAGCAGCTGTGGTGGCTGGCGCGCGGGGTAGACGAGCGCCCAGTTGCACCGCGTGCCGAGTCCAAACAGATCTCCTCGGAGCACACCTACCCGCAAGACTTGAGCACCGCCGCGGAAGTGGACGCTGCTCTGGAGCGCGCGGCTGCAGAATCCCACCGACGGCTGCGCAAGGACGGCCGCGGCGCGCGCACAGTGACGGTGAAGCTGCGGATGGCGGATTTCCGCATTGAGTCCCGCTCGGCGACCCTGCCGTACGCAACCGACGACGCGGAGACGCTGCTCGCCACCGCGTTTCGTATCGTGCGTTACCCGGACGAGGTGGGGCCGATCCGCCTCGTGGGGGTGTCCTACTCCGGCCTCGAGGACACGCTGCAGGACGTGCTGTTCCCGGAGCTGGACCAGGCGATTGTGAAGCCGGCGCCCGTGACCGCGGATTACGAAACCGGCGTTAGCGACCACGAAACCCGCTTCGACACCGAGGTACAGGAGGAAGCGGCACCGACGCAGGGGATCTGGCGCGCCACGCAAGACGTCTTTCACCCGGACTACGGGCACGGCTGGGTGCAGGGGGCGGGCAAAGGCTGGGTCACGGTGCGGTTTGAAACCCGCGCGACAGGTCCAGGCAGGATTCAGAGCTTGCGAGCGGATGACCCAGCATTGCAGCCGGCGGACCCGCTTGACTCCCTGGACTGGGACGACTGGTTCTCACAGGAGTGAGCGGGGGTTTACCCCTGTCGCCAGCGCGGTCGCCAGAGCGATACGCGCCTGGCCTGCGCTGAGGTAGCCCGCCGGAATCGCGCCGAGACTCCCAAGCGTCGAGCCGCCCCCCGCGCCCCCGTACGCAAACGAGACCTCGCCGTACGGCACCGAGGTCGCGACAACTACCGGCACCCCGCGGCGCAGTAGCTTTGCGACGGCTTCGCCCATCTCGGCTGACACGTTGCCGGAACCGAGGGCTTCCAGCACGAGCCCGTCGATAGGCGGTAGTGCATTGATGAGCGCGTCGTCGGCGCCGGCCCACGCCCGGATGATCGGGATGCGTACACCCTCGAGTGGGGCGGGAGGAACCGCCATGGGGCGGGGCAGCACGCGCGGGCCCGTGAGGGTGAACGCATCCTCGGCGGTGGTCTGTGTTTTCAGCAGCCCGCGCGCCGGGAGAGTCGCGCCCGCGAAATGCACGATGACGCCGCGGCTGTGCGTGGTGGCGGCGGCCTCGATGGCGCCGCGCAGGTTGGCTGGGCCGTCCGGGTTGGGATGATCTGCCGGCCGCATTGCGCCGGTGAGCACCACTGGGCGGCGGTCCGAGTGGACGAGGTCCAGTGCAAGCGCCGTCTCAGCCATGGAGTCGGTGCCGTGGGTGACCACGACTCCGGAGACGTCACCGTCGCGAAGCAAATCCCGCACAACAGCGCGCAGCAGGTCCACTTCACGCAGGCCCATGGACGAAGAATCCAGGCTGGCAATGTCAATCGCGCGCACGTGACGGGTGGTGCCGCAGGATGCGACGAGCTCATCTGCGGACAGTGTCGGGACGAGTGCTCCGCGAGCATCTTTGGTCGAGGCGATCGTGCCGCCGGATGAGATAACTACCACGCTCATGCAGACAGAGTGCCAGAAGCGAGCGGGTGTGCAGTAACGTGAAGCCGGAAATTTACGCTACGCAAGGAGATCTACGTGAAAGCACCGAAACTTGTCGCAGCCGCGGCCGCCGCTGGACTTGCACTGGGCCTGGCGGCTTGCTCCGAGGATTCGGACACGCCTGAGACTACGACTGAAACCCAGGCGGTGACTTCCGAGGCCGCGCCGGCAGCGGAGATGCCCACGGCGGAGGAGCTCAACGCCGTGCTCCAGCGCGCGGCGGACCCGAACTTGCCTATCTCGGAGCGCGCGAACACGGTGCAGGGCGGCGAGACCTCCCCGGAGCTGTTTGATCTGATGACGCAGTCGCAGCAGCAATCCGGCGCGAACTTCCAGGTGGTCAACCCGGTGCTGCCGGGCTACACCGCCAACTCCGTGCTGGCCACCGTGAACTTCACCCGCCCAGACGCCGAATCCCAGCTGGCGGAAGACGTGGAGTTTGTCCACGAGGACGGCAACTGGAAGATCTCCCAGAGCTGGGCCTGCTTCCTGGTTAGCAACACGCTTGCTCCGGAGCAGGTGCCGGACATGTGCAAGACCAACGCTCCCGCGGCTCCTGAGGCGCCTGCAGAGGCACCCGCCGCACCGGAAGCCCCGGCTGAGGCTCCCGCTGAGGCGCCGGCAGCGCCGAGCCTCTAGCTACTCGACGCCGTACTGCACCGCGCGGGTGATGTCCTGGACCACCCGCGCTTTTTCGTCCCCGCCGTAGATGAGGCGGGTGGTCCAGGCGGACTGGCCGGACACCGGCAGCGGACGGGACAGGTCCACCACCAGCTGCCCTTGCGAGGTGGTGCTGGCTGATTCAACTTCCACGTCCTGCCCGTCGACGGCCACGCTGTCGCGCTGAGGACGCTCTTCAACTGCCACATCAAGCGTCAACCTGTCCCCATCGCGGGAGACCAGGGTGTAGGTAGTGATGCGCGACGTTGCTGTATCGCCGGCGACGCGTCGCTCGACCGACCAGCTCGCGCCGGGCCCGATCGGCTCATCCGGGAAAATGACTGTGTTGTTGACAAGGGCGAGTAGCGCGGTTTCCACCTGCTGTAGGCCGCGTTCCGGTGCGCCGTCAGGAGCGAGCAGCTTCAGGCTGGAAATGTTCCCTGAGTCGTCGGCGCGCCAGCTCATGTGGAATCCCTCGGCGGCCGCGACGTCTTGTCCCACGTCCAAATTGGAGTGCTTGCCGGAGCCGACGGTGAAGTCGATGCGCGTGTCGGCATCCTCCTCGCCGTCCTCCGGCGCCGGGGCTTCGGTGCTTTCGGCGGCCAGCGGCAGGGTGGTTTTGTCCACGTCGCCGCCCGCGGGTGCCTCTGTCGCAGTACTATCGCCGGGCTGGGCGACGTGCTGGTCCACGCCGGCGGAAACGGCGACGGTGGTGTCCCATTCGCCGTCGGGGAAGTAGCGCACCTCTTGGGGGTCGTCACCGGGGTTGAGGAGGGTGACCGAAGGAGCGTCGATAGGAAATGCCGGTACCCCGGCCACTGGGTCGTCGCCGGAGGGGGAACATGCGGTCAGGGTGAGAGCAAGGCCGGCGGCGGCGGTGATTGTGCGGAGGCTGCGGAACATTCCTCCGAAGCTACCTGGCCCGGGTGCCACCGGCTAAAATGATACGGCGATGGATCACGCAACTATTCCGGCAAGACCCGCACGTACAGCACCGCGCCACCTCGGCCTCGTGGTGGCCGTCATGGTCACTGTCGCGGCAGTGGACCAGCTGATTAAGCAGTTCATGCTGGGATGGCTGGAGCCCGGCGTGGCGCAGCCAGTGATCGGGGACTGGTTCCGCTTCTACCTGCTCTTCAATTCCGGCGCGGCGTTCTCCATGGGGGAGGACTTCACCTGGGTGTTCACCGCCATCCAGCTCGCCTTTGTCGTCGGCGCGCTGTGGTTTGCGCCGCGGATGGACAACCGGTGGGAAGCGCTCGGTCTGGCGTTGGTGGCTGGGGGAGCGCTGGGCAACCTGTGCGACCGGCTGTTCCGGGACCCCGGCTTCTGGTTCGGCCACGTGGTGGACTACATCTCTGTGGGCGACTTCGCGGTATTTAACCTCGCCGACGCCGCCATCACCGTCGGTGTGGGCGTGTTCATTCTGGCCACGCTCGCAACCGAGTTGAGGGGAGCCGGCGATGAGCGGTGAGTTCCGGGCTCTGCCCGTGCCCGAAGGGCTCGAAGGTATGCGGGTTGACGCGGCTATTGCCAAACTGTTCGGCGTCTCCCGGGCGGTCGCAGCGGAAATGGCCGCGGGGGGCGATGTGCTCGTCGATGGCGCGGCAGCGCAGAAATCCGACCGTGTCGCGTCGGGCGCGATGCTGGAAGTCACCCTGCCGGAGCCGAAGCGCACCCCGCAGCCGGTGACGGAACTCGTGGAGGGTCTGGAGATTCTCTACCACGACGCTGATGTCATCGCGGTGGACAAGCCGGTGGGCGTGGCTGCGCACCCCACGCTCGGATGGGAAGGCCCCGATGTCGTGGGCGGCCTGCAAGCGATGGGCTTTACCCTGCCGGATGCCGGGCCGCCGGAGCGCCAAGGCATCGTGCAGCGCCTCGACGTGGGCACCTCCGGCGTAATGGTCGTGGCCGCCAGCGTGCCCGCGTACTCCGTCCTCAAACGCGCCTTCAAAGAGCGGACGGTGGATAAGACCTACCACGCGCTGGTCCAAGGGTTGCCCGACCCGATTGAGGGCACGATCGATGCGCCCATTGCTCGCCACCCCTCGGCGGGTTGGAAGTTCGCCGTCGCGCACGGCGGCCGGCCCAGCGTGACGCACTACAGCGTCATCGAGGCGTTTCGGCGCGCAAGCCTGCTGGATATTCACTTGGAAACCGGCCGCACCCACCAGATCCGTGTGCACATGTCCTCTGTGGGGCACCCGTGCGTGGGCGATCCGATGTATGGTTCCGACCCCAATCTGGCCCGGGAACTCGGCTTGAAGCGGCAGTGGCTGCACGCCACCAAATTGGGCTTCACCCACCCGCGCACCGGCGAGTACATGGAGGTCGTTTCGGACTACCCCGAGGATTTGCGCGCTGCGCTGGAGAAGGTCCGGCAGGGCTAAATGCGGGCGGCGATCGTTGCTGCGGCGGCGCTTGTGGTCGCTGGCTTTTGGGCGGTGGGTGTCGCCGTGCCCCCGAAGCCGCCAGTGCCGCAGGGGGATGAGCTCGGCCCGGCGCCGGGCGAATCCACCCAGGCGTACGTGCAACGGGCGGAGGGAACCCTCGACCACGAGGACGCTTCGTTTGCGCTCGTCACGTTCGCCCGCCCCCTCGACGCGGCAGCAGCAGCGACGGCGCTCCAGCCGGCCCCGCGCGTGAGCTCGCTCGTTGTTGCCGGCGAGGCTCCGATCGTCGTCCCGGAGCCGTCGCAAGGCAGCTCGCGTATCGACGTCCTCCGGGCCGCCACCACGCAACCCCTCACCGGCGCCGTGGTGTACGCCACGCGAGAAGAACTCCGTCGGATCACGGACGATTACCGCGTGCTTGCAGTGGAAATGCTGCCGGCGGATGCCGTGTGGGGTGCCTTTGCGCTCACCCGGTCAGCGACGGGTGGCCGTGTATAGTTTTGCAACGTTGCATGCAGGCCCCCTACGCGAGGAGATCTCTTGAGTTCCCACACCGACAGCTCGACCGCACGCAGGCGTTTTACTCGCGCGGGGCTTGCGCTAGTGACCACTTCGACGCTCCTTCTCGGCGCCTGCGGCTTCGGCGGCGGTGACAACGATGCCGATGGGGACGGCCTGAAGCCGGGCGACTACACGGTGGCCTCCAATGAGGGAGTCTCAGATAGCGTTGTGGTCAACGGGACGATTGAGCCGGTTCGCTCCGTGAACATCACGACCCCGGTGCAGTCCGAGGTGGAAAAGGTGGCGGTGAAGGCGGGCGACCGCGTCCAGCCGGAGCAGTTTTTGGCCTCCCTCAACTCCGAGCAGCTTGAGCGCCAGCTGGAGGTCCAGCAGAAGCAGCAGGCGAACGCGCAGGCCGATGCGCAGGCGGCGGTGGATCAGCTGCAATCCCAACTCAACGCCTACCAGGCGGGGCTGGATAACGGCACCAACCCCACGATCCGGGCTGCTCAGGCGCAGTTGAACCAGGCGCAGGCAGCCTATAACGCTGCCGTCGCCGCAAACGGCGGAGCTCGCTTGGTCCACCGCGGCGTGGACGCCATCGAGCGCGTTGCCGGCGGCATCTCCTCGCACTTGCCGGGTGTGCGGACCGCTGCGCCGGTGCAGCCGTCGGTGCCGGCGCCGGCGCCCGGCGTGGTGGCGCCGCCCGAGGTGGTGGGTGCGCAGGCTGCTCCCGCCGCGCCGAACCAAGGCGTGAGTCAAGGCAACACCGGCGGGTTAACCGCGGACCAGCTGGCGCAGCTCACGGCCGAGAACGGCGGTGCGGTTGCGGGCTCCGGGGCGGGCGTGGCAGTGAGCACCGACGAAGCGTACGCGGCGCTGGAGGAGGCGAAAGCCAACCTCGCTGCGGCGCAGGCACAGGCCGCGCAGGAGCGCGACCAGCTGCAGGCGGAGCTGGATTCGGCGTGGCGCCAGGCGGAGGCGGCTCAGCTCGGCGACGGCGACGGTACCCTGGAGTACCAGGTGCGCGAATCCACCGTGTACGCGCCGCTGGCGGGCCTGGTCACCAGCGTGGATGTACGCGAGGGCGACATTCCGCAAGGCAAGCTGCTGACCATTGCAGATGATTCCCGCCTGGTGATCCGCACCGACGTGCGCGAGGCGGACATCCCCGACATTGCGGAGGGCGACCGCGTGGAGTTCACCTCCACCGCCACCGGCAAGAAGAAGTTCAACGGCCGGGTCTCGCGGATCGCCCCGGCGGCCGATTCGGTCTCCGGTGGAAACCAGAATCCGGCCATAGAGATGGGTGGCCAGGCGGCCAAGTCCAGCGAGGTCACGTTCCCCGTTGAAATTGAGATCACCGGCGACAAAGAAGGCCTGCTCCTCGGCGGCAGCGCGCGCGCCGAGATCATCACCGCCGAGGCCAAAGACGCTCTGAATGTCCCGCTGGACGCGGTCTACGGCGAGGACAAGGACCAGAAGGTGCTGGTGCTGGCCAATGAGGACGACGACGCGACCACCGGCACGGTGGAGGAGCGCGCGGTGCAAACGGGCGCGTCCAACGACGTTGACATCGCAGTGACGGGCGGCGACCTCAAGCCGGGCGATATCGTGATCAACTGGCCGGACGAGTACACGGACCGCATCGGCGAGAAGGTCGAGATCAACGACCCGAACTTCGATGGGGAGAAGGTGCGCGAGGCCCGCGAAAAGAAGGAGCGCACCACGGCCACGGTGACGGTTACGAGTACCCGCCGGTCCGGCGAGGAGCAGTAAATGACTGCGCCCACCTCCTCAGCCAAGCACAGTGACATGGCCGATTCCGGCCTGCTCATCGACATGCGCAACGTGGTCAAGACGTACAACGAGGGCGAGCCGAGCGAGCTCACCGTGCTGCACGGTATCGACTTCTTCGCGGATCAAGGCGAGTTCGTCTCCATTGTCGGGCCATCCGGCTGCGGCAAGTCCACGTTGATGAACTTGATTGGCATGCTGGACCGCCCGACAAACGGGGCCTACGCCTTCAACGGCGAGCCGGTCTACGCGAAGGAAGACAAGGAACTCGCGGCCTACCGCAGCCAGAACATCGGCTTCATTTTCCAAAACTTCAACCTGATCGGCCGGATCGATGCGCTGCAGAACGTGGCGATGCCGATGATGTACGCCGGCGTGGAGCGAAAGGAACGCGAGGAGCGCGCAGCTGAGCTGCTCAACCGCATGGGCATGGGCGACCGCCTCCACCACAACCCGAATGAGCTTTCAGGCGGGCAGAAGCAGCGCGTTGCGATTGCGCGCAGCCTCGCTAACGACCCTGACCTGCTGCTGGCGGACGAGCCAACCGGCGCCCTGGATTCTAAAACCGGCCGCATGGTGATGGACCTGTTCCACGAGCTCAACCAGGACCTCGGCAAGGCCATCGTCTTTATTACCCACAATCCCGAGCTGGCGGAGGAGACCGGGCGAGTGGTGGAAATGATGGACGGGCGTATCGCGGCCGTGCGCGAACCGGAAGGCGCGAAGTAGATGAACATCCGCGAATCCGTGCGGTTGGCCGTATCCAGCCTGAACACGAACAAGCTGCGTTCGCTGCTCACCCTTCTGGGCATCATCATCGGCATCATGGCCGTGATCATCATCATGACGCTCGGCCGGGCGCTGGAAAACGACGTGATGGGTGGGCTTGAGGACGCGGGTACGACGACCTACCCGGTCATGATCCACGAGCGCGCGGAGGAAGGGGAAGGCTCCGATGACCCGTTCGCCGGTTTTAGCTTGGCCCCGCCGTCGGACGAGCGCGACGGCATGACCATCGACGAGTTAAACGAACTCGCCGCTGCTTTCCACGGCCGCGTGCAGGGTGTGGATATCGAAACCTCCAGTGACGGTGAGGCAGCCCTCGATGACACCACAGCGAGCGTCAGCGTCAATCCGGTACTCGCTGCGTCCCTCGATATCCGCAGCCTGAACGTCCAGTACGGCCGCGGCATCTCGCAGGACATGATCGATAGCCAGCGGCCCGTGGCGGTGGTGTCGCCCGAGCTCGTGGAGGCGCTGTTCGGCGGCGATGCGACCTCGGCCCTTGGCTCCCGCTTCGATGTCGAGGTGAACAACAACACCAGCGTGTTCACCATCGTCGGCGTGCTGGAGGAAACCGGTGACAGCCCAGCGTTCGGCCAATCCGCGTTCGCGCAAATCTACATCCCCATCACGTCGGCTGAGCGGGTCGGGATGGAAGTCGATTGGGTGCCGTCGTTTAGCGTTCGCTCCGCGGCGAACGAAGACCCGGAAGTGTTCCGCAGCGACCTGCAGTCCTATCTAGACCGGAAGTACGCCGGCAATGAGGACTACGAGGCCGAGGTGTTCGACATCTCCGCGAGCCTCGAGGGGCTGACCACCATCTTCCGTACTCTGTCGACGGTGCTGTCCGCGATCGGCGGTATCTCGCTTCTCGTCGGCGGCATCGGGGTGATGAACATCATGCTCATCACGGTCACCGAGCGCACCCGCGAAATCGGCGTGCGCAAGGCCCTCGGCGCCACACAGAGCGACATCCGCGTGCAGTTCATCGTGGAGGCGATGCTGGTGTGTCTCATCGGCGGCATTATCGGGGTGATCCTCGGCGGCGCAGTCGGCTTGATCGCAAGCTCCGCGGTGCTGGAGATGACGTGGCCGCCGCTGAGCGCGGTGCTCTTCTCGCTGCTGTTCTCGCTGGCTACCGGCGTGTTCTTCGGCGCGTACCCCGCGTCGAAGGCGGCGAAGATGCAGCCTATCGACGCGCTCCGCTACGAATAACCGAACAGGGTTTCGAGGGGATTCGCCGGTGTCGGCGTGCCGTCTAAGATGACCCGCATGGCCAAAAAATCCTCCTTTGTGCACCTGCATAACCACACAGAATTTTCCATGTTGGACGGCATGGCCAAGGTGGATCTTCTGGCGGAGGAAGTCTCCCGCCAGGGCATGCCCGCGGTTGGCATGACCGACCACGGCAACATGTTCGGCTCCAATGCGTTTTATCGCCGCATGGTGGACGCGGGCGTGAAGCCGATTATCGGCATCGAGGCGTACATGGCGCCGGAATCCCGGTTCAATAAGAAACGCGTGCTGTGGGGCACGCCAGACCAGAAGCCGGACGACGTCTCCGCCTCGGGCGCGTATCTGCACCAGACCATGCTGGCGGAAAATGCCACCGGTCTGCGCAACCTGTTCAAGCTGTCCTCCCTGGCCTCGTACGAGGGCCAGCTCGGCAAGTGGCCGCGTATGGACGCGGAGCTGATCGCTGAGCACGCCGACGGGATCATCGCCACCACGGGCTGCCCCTCGGGTGACGTGCAAACGCGCCTGCGTCTGGGTCAGTACGACGCGGCGTTGGAGGCCGCGGCAATGTGGCAGGACATTTACGGCAAAGACAATTACTTCCTCGAGCTGATGGATCACGGGCTGCACATCGAGCGGCGTGTGCGCGAGGACCTGCTTCGCATCGGCGAAGCGCTGGACCTGCCTCCGCTGGTTACTAACGACTGTCACTACGTCTTGGAGTCCCAGGCCCCGGCGCACGAGGCGATGCTGTGTGTGCAGACCGGTAAGACGCTGCTGGATCCGGACAGGTTTAAGTTCGACGGCACGGGTTACTACATCAAGTCGGCCGAGCAAATGCGCGAATTGTGGGATTCCACCGTGCCTGACGGCTGCGACAACACGCTGTGGATCGCGGAGCGCGTGGGCGATTACGGCGAGCTATGGGAGGAGCACCCGCACGACCGGATGCCCATCGCCGACGTGCCGGAGGGCCACACCCCGACAACGTGGTTGCGGGAGGAAGTGCTGCGCGGGCTGAAGGACCGCTTTGACGGGGGAGAGGTGCCCGAGGAGTACCTCAATCGCGCAAGTTACGAAATCGACGTCATCGACATGAAGGGCTACCCGTCCTACTTCCTCATCGTCGCCGAGCTGATCAAACACGCCCGCGAGGTCGGCATTCGTGTGGGGCCCGGCCGTGGCTCGGCTGCCGGCTCTCTGGTTGCGTACGCGCTGACCATCACCAACATCGACCCGATGGAGCACGGGCTGCTGTTCGAGCGCTTCCTCAACCCCGAGCGCCCGTCCGCGCCGGATATCGATATCGACTTTGACGACCGCCGTCGCGGCGAAATGATCACCTACGCCGCTGAGCGTTGGGGCGAGGACAAGATCGCCCAGGTGATCACGTTTGGCACGGTGAAGACGAAACAGGCCATCAAGGACTCGGCGAAGGTGAACTTCGGTCAGCCCGGGTTCCAGATGGCGGACCGCATTAACGGCGCGCTGCCCCCGGCGATCATGGCCAAGGACATTCCGCTGTCGGGCATCACCGACCCTGAGCACGACCGGTACGCGGAGGCCGCGGAGGTGCGCTCGCTCATTGAGACCGACCCCGACGTGGCGAAGATCTACGAGACTGCGCGCGGGCTGGAAGGCGTGGTCAGGCAAGCAGGCGTGCACGCATGTGCCGTGATCATGGCGTCGGTGCCGCTGATGGAGCACATCCCGATGTGGAAGCGCCCAGCCGACGGCGCGATCATCACCGGCTGGGATTACCCGGCGTGCGAGGCCATCGGTCTGTTGAAGATGGACTTCCTGGGCCTTCGCAACCTCACCGTGCTCGGCGACGCGTTGGAAAACGTGCAGAAAAACCGCGGCGAGACCATCGACCTCGAGGCGCTCGACACCGACAACCAAGCCGTGTATGAGCTTCTGTCGCACGGCGACACCCTGGGCGTGTTCCAGCTCGACTCTGGTGGCATGCAGGAACTGCTCAAGCGCATGAAGCCGACGGGCTTCAACGACATCGTGGCGTCTCTGGCCCTGTACCGCCCCGGCCCGATGGGTGTCAACGCTCACTGGGACTACGCGGACCGCAAGAACGGGCGCAAGCCGATTACACCGATCCACCCGGAGCTGGAAGAGCCGCTCAAGGACATCCTCGACGAGACGTACGGCTTGATCGTCTACCAAGAGCAGATCATGAACATCTCGCAAAAGGTGGCCAACTATACGGCCGGCCAAGCCGACGGCTTCCGCAAGGCCATGGGTAAGAAGAAGCCCGAAGTCTTGGCCAAGGAGTACGAAACGTTCTCCGCGGGCATGTTCGCAAACGGCTACTCCAAGGAGGCGGTGGACGCACTTTGGGGCACGATCGAGCCGTTCGCGTCCTACGCGTTCAACAAGTCCCACGCCGCGGGATACGCGCTCGTGTCCTACTGGACCGCCTACATGAAGGCGAACTACACCGCCGAGTACATGGCCGCGCTGCTGACCTCTGTGGGCGACAAGAAGGACAAGTCGGCCATCTACCTGTCCGATTGCCGCCACTTAGGTATCAGCGTGCTGCAGCCGGACATCAACCAGTCCGAAGAGAACTTCATCGCTGTCGGCGACGACATCCGTTACGGCCTCGCCGCCGTGCGCAACGTCGGCGCCGAGGTGGTGGAGTCCATCAAGAAAACCAGGAAAGAAAAGGGGAACTTCACCAGTTTTTCCGACTACCTGGACAAGATCGAGCTGCTGGCTTGCAACAAGCGCATCACGGAATCGCTGATCAAGGCAGGAGCATTCGATTCCCTCGAGCACCCCCGCAAGGGCCTCATGCTCATCCAAGAGGACGCAGTGGACTCGGTGTTGTCCACCAAGAAAGCCGCAGACAAGGGCCAGTTCGACCTCTTCGCAGGCTTGGGCGGCGACGGCGGGGCAGAAAACGCGGCCTTTGCGATAGAGGTGCCGGACGACGAATGGGACCGCAAGCACAAACTCGCGCTGGAGCGCGAAATGCTCGGCTTGTACGTCTCGGGCCACCCGCTCGACGGCTTCGAAGAGGCGATTGACGCGCAGACCGACACCCAGCTGACCACCATCCTCTCCGGGGAATTGCGCAACGGCGCCGAGGTGACTATCGGTGGCTTGATTTCGTCGGTGGACCGCCGATTCTCTAAGAAAGACGGCTCGCCGTGGGCCATCGTGACTATCGAGGACCACCATGGGGCTCAGGTGGATGTGCTCCTGTTCAACAAGGTGTACGCGCTCGTTGCGCCGCAAATTGTTGAAGACAACATCATTTTGGTGAAAGCGCACGTGTCCATCCGAGACGATCGAATGAGCCTCTTCGGCGACGACGTAAAGGTGCCTGAACTCGGCCCCGGTAACGGAGCTGGATTGCCGCTGCGGCTGACCATGCGCACGGACCAGTGCACCGTCGACACCATTGCCAAGCTCAAGCAGGTGCTTGTCAATAACCCGGGCGACTCGGATGTGTACTTGAACCTAGTCAACGGGGAACATAGCCAGCTGATGGTCTTAGGGGACCACCTCCGCGTCGCGAGGTCGGCGAGCTTGATGGGGGACCTCAAAGCGACGCTGGGGGCCGGCATCTTGGGTTAACAGCGGGCGCGCGGCGTCGTTATGGGGCGGGCTTTACAGGAAAGCCTTGGTGGCTCGCTTGAGGGCCTGCTGCAGACCAGGGACGGCACCAATGAGCACCACAAGCGCTCCCACGACAGTGCTGATTCCGGTGACCCAGACGGAAATCTTCGCGATGGCTTCAAGAGCGTCCTCCTCGTAGGAGGACGGCTGCATCCACTTCGGAGGAGTGTATTCCGGCGTCGGCTCGGGGGTCGAGGAGGTTGTCGGAGTGGCGGTCGTGTTCTCAGGAGTGGACGACCCAGCCTGGCTTCCGGTGCTCGGCGCCTCGGTCGTGGCAGTGGTTGTCTCAACCGTGGTGGACTCAGCCGTGGAGTCGGCGGCTGCGGCCCCCGCGAGGGAACCGGCGGTAATGGCTGCGGCCGCGAAAGACGCGGCGAAGATGCGGGACTTCATAGTTGCCTTTCCTTGATCAGAAGAGATGTGGTGAGCAGGGGCTCGGAAGCACACTGTGTTCGAACGCGCCGTCGCTAGGGCAGCGGCCGTGGGTTAGGTATCTTCCGTGTCTCCTTGTACGCAGCTGAACAATCTCGCTGCGTGGGCTGTGTCATGCGTGGCACGTTGATGAACGTAGCAGTGCTGTGGCAGTCTCGCAGCGCAAACGGTGCATTTTCAAGGCTGTCTTCGTTCTACTTCTTCATCACGGCGGCGATCACATTGCCCAACGCGCCAAGTGCGCCGACGACGATGGCTAACGCGGCGAGCGCAATTGCAATCACACCGCCCTTCGAGAGGCTGCTCGTCGACGGCGAGGGGGCGGTCTCGTCCGGTTGTTCGATGAGGGAGTCCACCTGGAACACGGTGGTGGTGCCCGAGACCTCGTTGCCAACGAGCAGCAGGTTGTGTTCGTTCGGGGAGTCTTTAGCCGGCACAAACGTCAACCCCTCCGCACCGAGGTCACCGACCTTGCGCAGGCCCTCCTGCACGGCATCGTCACCGTTTTCCGTCAGATCTTCCATGTTCACGGAGAAGTCGCGGTTGTTGATGTAGGCCTGGTACGCCGGGTGCTCCGGGTCTGTGATGTCGTAGACCATCACGCCGCCGAGACGTTCAAACCCAATGAACGCGTAGGTGCGGCCGTTGATCTCGCCGACGGTCACGCCCTCCGGCTCCGGGCCCTTATCGTCGGAGCGGGAATCAAGCTCGTTGTCTGTGTGGCTGGCGTTGAAATACTCGGGCAGCAGGTCGGCGGTTATCTCCTCGAACTGAGCCCCCGAGTCGAAGACGCGTTGCCCGTCGCCGGTGAAGATGGAGAAGCTGCGGCCACCGAAGGTGTACAGGTCCTCGTAGCAGGTGCCGTCATCGTTCAGCCCGAACGCAGTGGTGATCTTCAACCGACCCGCGTTCTCGTCCTTCTGGAACTCCTGGATTTGCTCGGCGTTCATCCCGGCGTAGCCGTCGCAAAGCGGAGGAAGCTTCTTGCTGCCGAGCTTGCTGATGCGCACTTCCTCTGAGTAGGCCTCCCAATCGCGGGCGTCGCCCTCATTGGCCAGTACTAGGTAGGTGGTGCCGTTGACCTCGTACGCTGCGATGGAGTCCGGCTGCAGGATGCCTTTCACCGGCGCTTTGCGGATGTCGATCTTTTTGTCCTTGTCCGAGTAGTCCATCGGCACCTCGCGGCGGTCGGTGTAACCGAGCGGCCAGACGTCCTCGACGGTTGCGGTGGCGATATCAACCACCGCAATGGCGTTGTTCTCCTGGAGCGTGACGTAGGCTTTCCCGCCGGACACGGCGATGTACTCCGGCTCAAGGTTTTGCGCCTCGGTCTTGGAGTCGCCGGCCTGACCGAAGATGTGCACGCCCTTTTCCGCGAGAGTGCCTTCGAAAGCGTGGAAGTCCGCGGTTTGCACGTCGTCCTGGGTCGCAGCGGCAACATCAGAAGGCAGCTTGACGACGGCGACGCTGCCCTCCGGATCGTAGGAGTAGTCCTCGGCGGGCTCGCCCTCGTTCGCCACCAGGGCGTATGCGCCGTCCGGGGTGATGGTGACCATGTCGGGAAGCGCACCCACGGCAACTCGGCCGAGGACGGCACCGAGCTCGTCCGCGCTGGCATCGAAGAAGATCAGCTCGCCGTTGTCCGTCTTATTCTCCGGCTCGACGGTGGCCACCGCCAGGCCGTCGCGTCGCACCGCGACAGAATTGATGGTGGTGTTCTCGCCGCCGGAGACCTCGCCGACCTTTGTGGGTGTAGCTGGGTCGGAGGCGTCCAAGACGTCGATCTTACCGCTGAGCGCATTAACTGTGAGGATGCGCCTGGAGTCCGCGTGGAACGCGACGATCTCCGCCGCAGATTTGTCGAACGCGCCAGCGCCGTACGAACCGAGCACCGAGATATCGGCCGTAGCGCCGTCAGCGATCTGTTTTACAGGCTCGCCGACGACGGCTGCCCCGGCGTGTTGCGTCAGGCCGAGCGTGAGTGCGGTGGCGCAGGCCGCAGCGAGGCCGGTGCGAGAAATGGAGGGCGTTGACATTGGCAGACCTTTCATTTGCGCTGGACGGAGCGATACGTCTTCATGTGTACCGGCTGAAAGTGGGCAGAAAGTTACGGTCAGGTGGCGTGGAAGTGAACGAGGAAGGCAGGCGTAAACTCCCTAACCATGCGCACAGGCACCACAGATCAGTCCGACGCCACCTTCGACGCCGTCCACGCAGCCGATATCCGGTTCGCGCAAGGGCGAATCTCGTCGGTGATTTCGCCTACCCCGCTGCAATACTGCCCGCGTCTGTCTGAGCTGTACGGCGTGGAGGTCTACCTGAAGCGCGAGGACCTGCAAGACGTGCGCTCGTACAAGATCCGCGGCGCCTACTACGGCATCTCCCGGCTCAACGAGGACGAGCGGGCAGCCGGTGTCGTCGCGGCCTCCGCCGGCAATCACGCTCAAGGTGTCGCGTACGCCTGCCGCGCCATGGGGATTCAGGGCAAGATCTTCGTGCCCAAGCCCACTCCGAAGCAGAAGCGCGACCGCATCCGTGTGCACGGCGGTGACGCCATTGAGCTGGTGGTGACGGGCAATACGTTCGACGAGGCGGCGCAGGCCGCTCGCGCGGATGCCGCCGAACGCGGCGCGACGGTGATCGAGCCGTTCGATTCCCGCGACACGGTGATCGGCCAGGGCACCGTCGCCGCGGAAATCGTTGCCCAGCTGGCCAGCATGGGCAAGGAGCTGGATACGGTGCTCGTCCCGGTGGGCGGCGGCGGGCTCATCTCCGGCGTGGTGTCCTACCTGGCGGATATGTCCCCGGCGACAAAGGTAATGGGGGTAGAGCCGAAAGGTGCGGCGTCGCTAGGCGCAGCACGCGCGGCGGGGGAGCCGGTGACCTTGGAATCCATCGACCCATTCGTGGACGGCGCGGCGGTCAAGCGCATCGGCGACATCCCCTGGCGCATCGTCAACCAGCACGAGGACTCGATCGCGCTGTACGCGGCGGACGAGGGCGCGGTGTGCACGGAAATGCTCGGGCTGTACCAGAACGAGGGCATTATCGCCGAGCCCGCTGGCGCGCTGTCCGTGGCTGGCCTGGGGCTGGCGGATGTGGCCCCGGGCTCGACGGTGGTCTGCATCATCTCCGGCGGCAACAACGACGTGCTGCGCTACGCCGAGGTCATGGAGCGTTCACTGGTGCACCGGGGCTTGCGCCACTACTTCCTGGTCAACTTCCCGCAAGAGGCCGGCCAGCTGCGCCACTTCCTCAACGACGTGCTCGGGGAGGAAGAAGACATCGTGCTCTTCGAATACCTGAAGAAAAACAACCGCGAGACAGGGGCGGCGCTCGTCGGCATTGAGCTCGAGCACGCGGAGGATCTCGGGCCGTTGCTGGAACGCATGGACGCTTCCCCCATCGGCTGCCGCCGGTTGGAGCCGGGCACCCCGGAGTACGACTTCATCGTGGCGGGCTAGGGCAGTGGAGCAGTCCTACACCCGCCCTGCGGCGGAGCTTGCCACCTCCGAGTTCGAGGTCAAACGCTCCCGGTTCATCGGCTGGGTTGCGCGCGCCGAAACCGAGGAGCAGGCGCGCGACGTCATCCAGGCAGCCAGGGAGCGCTACCCCGACGCGCGCCACCACTGCTCCGCCTTCATCCTGCACCAGGAGGGGGCTCAGCCGATCGAGCGCTCCTCTGACGACGGGGAGCCGTCCGGCACCGCCGGCAAGCCGATGCTCGAGGTGCTCAAGGGCTCCGGCATGCAAGACGTCGTAGCTGTGGTCATCCGCTACTTCGGCGGCATCAAGCTCGGAACCGGCGGGCTGGTCAGCGCCTACACAGAGTCCGTCACCGAGACGCTGAAGCGCGTGGCACCCGTGACCCGGGAAATCCGGGAGTTAGGCACCGTCGAGTTCCCGCACGCGGAGGCCGGGCGCATCGAGTCCGAGCTCCGCGCGGCTGGCGTCGACATCGTGGACGTGTCCTACGGCCGCGCCGCCGCCTACACCCTCGCCTACGCCCCCGGAGAGCGCGACCGAATCACCACGCTGCTTGCCGCGGTCACCCACGGCGGGGCCGAGATGAAAGATGCAGGCCACCGCTGGGTCGAACGGGGCAGATAAGGCGCTACACTTAAGCCCTATGACCATGCAGCCGCGCCCCAACGACCCGATTGCTCAGCGGAAAGCCGCTGTTCGCCAGTACTCCCGCAACGCCGTCATGTGGGCCGGCGGCGGCGTCGCCGGCGGCATCGCGTTCGGGTTGATCTTCGGTTCCTGGACCATCTTCGCGCTCGGCCTGATTATCGCCGTCGCGGGCGGGTTCTCCAACTGGAACAAGGTCCAGCGCATTGTGAACCACAAGGATGAGGTCTAGTTTGACCCAGCCAACTGCGTCGGCCGTGCGCATCGACGTCTGGCTGTGGGCCGTCCGCATCTTCAAAACCCGCAGCCAAGCCGCTGAGGCGGTGCGCGCCGGGCACGTCAAAATTGACGGCAAGGCCGTCAAACCTGCCGCACAGGTGGTGCCGGGAGAGACCGTGCGCGTGTGGAAAGACCACCGCGAGCTCATCCTCGAAGTGGCGGCGACCGTGAGTAAGCGCGTCGGAGCCCCGATAGCCCGGTCCTGCTACATCGACCACTCGCCGCCGCCCCCGCCGCGCGAGCTGTTTGCCGCGCCGCCGGTGCGCGACCGCGGCACGGGCCGACCGACCAAGAAAGAGCGCCGCGAGACCGACCGCTTGCTGGGCCGGCGGAAGTAGCTACTCGCCGCGCAGCAACGCTAGACGGGTGGTCAGGCGCTTGCGGCGCACCTGCGGGCGGTTGCCGGCATCCCACGTGCGTTCAATGTGCTCGGTGCCGTAGCGGTTGAGCAGAAGATCGTCCACCACGCGCACCTGCCCCGGCACGAACGGGTACGACAGGGAGTTCGACAGCGCCTCAATGTCTGCCGGGTTAATCAGTTCCGCGACCTCGGAGACGCGCTCGATGCCGTGAGCCCGCAGCAGCTCGGTGCAGAACCGGTAGTCCCCGGCGCGTGAGAGGGGGAACTGGTTGCCTAAGAGCACCGTGAGGATGCCGGGCAGTGTCTCCGGGGAGATCTCCGCGTCAACGTCGGTGTTGACCTTCTCCTGCGGGTCGGCCAGGGCAGCGATTTGGTCGAATTGCTGGTCCGCGAGCTCGATCAGGCCAGCCGCCAGGGTAAACGCGCGGTCGACTTGCGGGTCCAGCTTCTCGGCGGCGCGCTTGTAGCGGATGTCGTGCTCGAACTCCGCCCAGGCGTGCTGCAGCACGGTGCGGATTTGCACCTCGAAGACTTGACCCACGTAGTCTTCCAGTCCCTCGGACTGGTGCTCCACGCGCACGACCAAGTGGTGCGAGCCGTAGCCGAAGCCGCCCGCCACGCGCGTCTCCTCGGCCTTGTCCACGCTGCGCAACACCTCGAACTGGTCCGCCAGCAGGCGCTGCACGGCGGGGATCTCGGTCGAGTGCAGGACCGTGATGCGCGCGCCGACGATGTCCTTGATGTCGTTCCAGGGGTCCGGGTAGACCAGCTCACCGTCCGCGCGGGTCTTGCGCGCCTTTTCCTTCAACGAGGTCCACGACTTCACGCGTGCGTCCACGCGGTCGAAGTTCACGCCGGCATCGCGCATGAGTTCGTGCAGCGCGTGGCGGAAGGTCGTCGCGGCGTCCTCGTGTTCGCGCACCCAGGCGAAATACGTTGACCCGAGGCGGGCGATGGTGTCGTCCACCGTCTTGTTCCGGGGTGTTGCCGCCTTAATGCGCTGTTTCTCAGTGCTCATAACGGCGGGCTAGCTTACCTGCTCAGCAGCGCGACGGGCAGCTCGGCACACAGTTCTGCCATCGGCACGCGGCCGGAATATGTTCGCCCGCTGAAGCTGTCGGTCCAGATCCCGTCGGGCAACGTGACAGCAGTGCCGCGCCACCCGCCGTCCCGCTCCAGCGCCAGGGGCTCGCGGGTGGCCAAAGCGATCACCTGGGCCTCGCCGTCGCCCGTGCGGGCCATGCCGACGACATGCTGGCTCGCGTCGCCCTCGGCGAACACCCCGGCGTACCCGCCGCCGAGAAACAGTTGCGGACGCTCGCGCCGCAGCGCCAACGCCTCGCGCACCACGCGTTGTTTGGCAACGTCCTCCGGCGAGCCGGCGGCAGCGCTTCGCGCCGCGTAGTCCACGAATCGCCGGTTGTCCGGGTCCACCAAGGAGAAATCGAAAAACTCCGTGCCCTGGTAGGTGTCCGGAATACCGGGGCCGACGAGCTGAAGGAGTTTGCGCCCCAACGAGACCGCCACGCCACCCGAATGCAGCTTCAGGGCAAAATCGGCGAGCATCCGCGTCGCGGGCCCGTGGGTCAGGTGCGCGATCCATTCGGTCACCTGGGCCTCGTAGGCGTGGTCGCTGTCGTACCAGCTAGACAGCATGTCGGCCTCGCGCACGGCCTTGACCGCATAGGCCTGCAAACGCTGGGTGAAATCCTCGGTCACCCGGCCGTCGCGCGGCCACGCACCCAGGAGGTTGTGTAGGAGAAACAGCCCGGTTGCGGTGTCAGGCGGCGGCGTGAGCGCAAAAACCTCCTCGACCAGCTGGTCGAACTCTCCCGGCAGCTCTGCGATCTCCAGCATGCGGGCACGGGTGTCCTCGCTGCGCTTGGTGTCGTGGGTAGTCAGTGTGGTCATCGTGCGGGGCCAGAGCTGCGCGCGCTCGTCCTGCAGGAGGTGGAACTCTGACGTGCTTACCCCGAAGCGGCCGGGTGCGCCGCCGACTTCCTGCAAAGCCACCAGACGGCAGGCGCGGTAGAACAGGGTGTCTTCCACACCTTTGGCCATCACCGCGCCGCAGACTTGCGCGAAGCGGTGCGCGGCTTCGCCGTGCGCTGCCAGCGCGGAGGCAACGAGGTCCAACGCGGCGCGGTTGCATCCGCGCGGGCTCTGGGCCAGCTCTGCGATCACCGCCGAGGTGACGCGGGACAGCGAACGGTAGTCGGCGCGGTACACCGGCATGCGGGCAACAAGCGCCACCAGCACCTCGGCGAGCGCTGCGTCGCTGACCTGGGAGCCCGCGGGGGAGAGGTTGTCGTGGCGCACCGCGCGCGCCAGCCGGCGTACTTCGGCGGCGAGCTCTTCCTCCGCTACGCGCGCCTTCAGCGCCCGCTCGGCCACCTCGACGGCCGGCTGGTCCCAGCGAGCGCCGCTGTAGCGGTACGCCGTGTCGCCGAGTGGACCCGCGGCGTCTGGGTTGACAAATACGCCGTCGAACTCGCGCAGCGCGTCGTAGCCCGTGGTGCCGTCGATGTTCAACCGCGGGTCCAACGGCTCGTCGGCGGCGAGGATCTTCTCCACGATGAGCCAGGCGTCGTACCCGACGAGTTCGCGCAAGCGGGTGAGGTAGCCGAACGGGTCGGTCAGGCCGTCTGGGTGGTCGACGCGAACGCCGTCGATAAGCCCCTCGCGCACGAGCTTGCGGAGTGTGGCGTGGGTGGCGTCGAAGACGCTTTCGTCTTCCTGGCGCACGCCGGCGAGGCCGTTGATGGAGAAGAAGCGGCGGTAGGAAATGATGCCGTCACGCCAATACATGAGCCGGTAGTGCTGCCGGTCGTGGACCGCCACCGGATCGTCGTCCAGCCCGGCGTAGCTCCCGGGCGCGAGCGGGAAGACGTGGTCGTAGTAGGTGAGCACGTCCTCGCCGTCGATGCGCGACAGCGCGATCGCCGCTGCGTCGTCGGGCGAGCCCAGCACCGGCAGGCCCAGCTTGCCGTCGGCGCCGTTGTCCTGGGCCCAGTCGATGTCGAAGAAGTGGGCGTAGACGGAGTCTTTTCCGTGCTTCAACACGTCCCACCACCAAGGGTTGCGGCGCGGGACCTCGACCCCGAGGTGGTTCGGCACGATGTCCACCACCAGGCCGAGGCCCGCCTCGTGCGCAGTGCGGGCGAGCAGACGCAGGCCGTCAATGCCGCCGAGCTCCGGGTTGACCACCGTGGGGTCGATCACGTCGTAGTTGTGGTTCGACTCCGGTGCAGAGGCGAAGATGGGGGAGAGGTACAGATGCGACACCCCCAGGCTGGCCAAATACGGCACGATGTCGGCCGCCTGCGCGAAGCCGAACTCGCGGCCGTCAGGGTCGGCGTGGGGCCCGCGGAGCTGGAGGCGGTACGTGGAGGTAATCGCGCGTTTCACCCCTCACACCCTAATGCGAATCCGCGCCTCGCAGCAGGGGAAAGCCCACGGAGTACGTCCACACATCCGCACCCGGCAGGCGCGCGGAGAGCTCCGATGCATCGGCGTCGAAGACGAACAACTCGCACCCGTCGCGGCTGGCGTACACCAGCCCGGTGCGGGGCCGCAGCACTGCCTCGAAGTGCCGGTGCAGCAACGAAAACGGCCGCGGGTGGGCAAGCCACCATGCCGCCGGGATACCGTGGCCGTCCACCTCGAAGCCGCGGGGAAGGTCGGTGTCGCCGAGGGCCACGGAGGGGCAACGGACAAGGAATTCCGCGCCGTGCGGGCGCTGCGCCTTCTCGGTCAACTGCGCCGCCGCCGCGTTCCACAGCTGGTGTGCGCTGAACCCCGCAGAGCCGATGTCCTGGTGCGTCAGGCCGGTGCCGGAGGGCAAGTCGAACATGCACACCAGCCCCGGGGACAGACTGATGTAGGCGGTGGAGGCCGCGAACCCGGCCTGGATGCAGGCGCGGGATCCGGCGCTGTCGAGACGCGCGAGGCGCAACGTCACCCCGTCGAGGCGAGCGGGAGCAGTGGCTGTCAGGTGCATGCCTACTTAGACGCGCCCGGCCCCCGCGCGGTTCCCTGCGGCGAGGAAAACCCGCCGCGGCCGTTACTCGCTCAGCCCCAGCACCTCAAGCAGCTTGTCAGCGGGCCAGATCTGGATGTCCTGGCCCTTGTCGTTCAGCTCGCGCGCCCGCTTCTCCTTCGAGGTCATCGTGGCCCACTCGCCGACCACCAGCACCGTGGTCTTCTTGGTCACGTTCTTGCCCACCTGCGCGCCCTGCTCCGCGATCATGGCCCACAGCTCGCCCTTGTCATGCGGCTCGAATTCGCCGGTCAGCGTGACGTGCTCCCCGTAGAGCGGCGCGTTTGGGTCTGCCTCAGTGTTTGGCTCCGGCACGGTGTCGGGCGTGGCCACGGATTGCCACGGCGCAGGCTTCGAGCCGGAGCTTGTGCTTGCCGACGAGCGCTTCGCCGGCCCCGCCTGGTTGGATCCTTGCGGCGCTGCGGTCGCTGCAACCGCCGCGGCGACGCCGCCGTGCGCGGCCTTGTCCGCCTGCATGGCTCGGCTGGCGCCGGAGCGGTCCCGCAGCACGGGCGTCACCCGCGTCTCGTCGATGGAGCCGAGGGTGAAACCTGAGTCGTGCACAAAGCTCATCACGCTGCCGGTGTGGCCTGCGGCGCGGGCCAGGCCCACCATCACACCCGCGCACGCTGCGGCGTCCTCGCACGCGTCGTGGTGGTGGGCTAGCTCCACGCCAAAGTGCTCGGCGAGCGTGGGTAGACGGTGGTTGGCCACGTCCAACTTGGTCGCGCGCGCTTGCGCGAGGGTGCAGGCAAATAACATTTGCGGGGTCTCCACGCCGGAGGCGCGGCAGGCATCGCGTAGCGCGGATGCGTCAAACTGCGCGTTGTGCGCCACGAGGGGCAGGTCGCCGACAAACTCGACCATGCGCGCAATGCAGTCGCGCACGTCCGGGGCGTCCGCCACGTCGTCAGCCGTGATGCCGTGGACCGCCACGTTGTCCTTTGCAAACTCGCTCAGCGCGGCCGGGGGCTTACACAGCCACGACGCGCGGTCCACTTCCTCGCCGTCGATGATTTTGACCAGGCCGATCTGGCAGATTGAGCCCCAGCGACGGTTCGCCGTCTCGACGTCGAACCCGACGAAGGAAAACCCCGGGATGCCGGCGCCGCCCGCGACGGTGTCTGTAGCCGGGGCGTCGCCGTGCTTCGCTTCGTCGAGAAGCTCAGTGAGCTCGGCAGGGCCATCCTCGTCGCCGGGAGCAAACCAGATGGCAAGCGAGTTCTCACCCGCGTCGATGTCCACCCGCGTGCGCGACCACACGTCGCCCGGGGTGACCGATGTGTGTTTGATGTCGGCGATGGCCACCTCGCGGCTGGCACTGCTGCCGCGCAGGGACGCGGCGAGCGCGGTTGGGGTGATAGTGAGCGAGTTGTTGGTGACGGTCAGTGTTGCGCCGTGCGCGGTGATCATTACAGGTTGGCCTCCACGTTTCCTTCGCCTGCGGGTGGCTGGGTGCGGCGCAGGACCACCGTCGAGCGCTGGCCGACGGTGACGGTGCCGCCCGACGGCACCGGCGCGGCGTCCTCCCGCACGCCCCGTGCCTGCGTGGTGTCCACGACAACCTCCCACTCGTCGCCAAAATCGGCCCCGGGCACCGTGAAGTCGATGTCTTCGTAGTGGGCGTTGAACAGGAGCAGGAAGGAATCATCCACGACTCGCTGGCCCCGCGCGTCCGGCTCGGCAATGGTCTCGCCGTCGAGGAAGACCATGAGCGCGCGGCCGAAGGAGGCATTCCAGTCGTCCTGCGTCATCTGCCCGGCCTCCGGGGTCAGCCAGGCAATTTCGCGGCCGTGCTCCCCGTCGCCCAGCGCGCCGCCCGCGAGGAAGCGGCGGCGGCGGAACACCGGGTGCTCGCGCCGCATCGCGATCAACCTGCGGGTGAAATCGTGCAGCTCGCTGGCGGTTTCCAGCATGCCCCAGTCCATCCAGGCGATCTCGTTGTCCTGGCAGTAAACGTTGTTGTTGCCGCCCTGGGTGCGAGCGATCTCGTCGCCGTGGGCGATCATCGGGGTGCCCTGGGAAAGCAGCAGCGTGGTCAGGTAGTTACGGCGCTGGCGGGAGCGCAGCTCAAGCACCTGCGGGTCGTCGGTTTCGCCCTCCACGCCGCAGTTCCAGGACCTGTTGTGGCTCTCGCCGTCGCGGTTGTCCTCGCCGTTCGCCTCGTTGTGCTTCTCGTTGTAGCTGACCAGGTCGTTGAGGGTGAATCCGTCGTGGGCGGTGATGAAGTTGATGGACGCGGTGGGGCGGCGACCGTTGTGCTGATACAGGTCGGAGGAGCCGGTGAGGCGGGAGGCGAACTCGCTGAGGGTGGAGTCCTCCCCGCGCCAGAAGTCGCGCATGGTGTCGCGGTACTTACCGTTCCACTCGCTCCACAGCGCGGGGAAGTTGCCCACCTGGTAGCCGCCCTCGCCCACGTCCCACGGCTCAGCGATGAGCTTCACCTGGCTGACCACCGGGTCTTGCTGCACCAGGTCGAAGAAGGTGGCCAGACGGTCCACGTCGGAGAACTCGCGGGCAAGCGTGGACGCGAGGTCGAAGCGGAAGCCGTCGACGTGCATCTCCGAGACCCAGTACCGCAGCGAATCCATAATCAACTGCAGCGAGTGCGGGTAGCGCACGTTAAACGAGTTTCCGGTGCCGGTGTAGTCCATGTAGTGGAACTTGTCGTCGTCGACAAGGCGGTAGTACGCCTCGTTGTCGATGCCACGGAAGGCGATGGTTGGCCCCATGTGGTTGCCCTCGGCGGTGTGGTTGTACACCACGTCCAAGATGACCTCGATGCCCGCCTCGTGGTAGGCGCGCACCATTTGCTTGAACTCCGCGACGGCGTCGCCCGGGGTGGAGGTGGAGGCGTAGCTGTTCTCGGGTGCGAAGAAGCCGAACGTGTTGTAACCCCAGTAGTTGCGCAGGCCCAGGTCGCGCAGGCGGTCATCCTGGAGGAACTGGTGGACCGGCAGCAGCTCGATCGCGGTCACGCCAAGGTCTTTGAGGTAATCCACCATCGCCGGGTGCGCCATGCCCGCGTAGGTTCCGCGCAGCGGCTCCGGGATGTCGGGGTGCGTCTGCGTCATGCCCTTGACGTGGCATTCGTAGATCACCGACTCTTCCTCTGGAATCTTCGGCGCGCGGTCGTCGCCCCAGTCGAAGAAGGGGTTGATCACCACGGAGAGCATGGTGTGGCCGAGCGAGTCCTCCTCGTTGCGGCCTGTGCCAGGGTCCTCAGCGCCGACATCGTAGGAAAATAGGGAGGAGTGCTGGTCGAACTCCCCGTCAAAGGCCCGGGCGTAGGGGTCCACCAGCAGCTTGCTGGGGTCGCAGCGTTTGCCGTTCTCCGGGTCCCAGGGGCCGTGGACCCGGTAGCCGTAGCGCTGCCCAGGCTGCACCCCGGGCAGGTACGCGTGCCAGACGTGGTTGTCCACTTCCTCCAGCGGGATGCGGGTCTCCGCGCCGTCGTCATCGATCAGGCACAGCTCCACGCTCTCTGCAACGCCGGAAAAGAGCGCGAAGTTGGTGCCCGCGCCGTCAAAAGTGGATCCGAGGGGGTACGCGGACCCGGGCCACACGATGGTGTCAGTCATGGGGTCACAGCTTAATGCGCCCTCACCCGCTTTGCTTTAGCCCGTCGAGCAAGAACCCCACCGCCGCGGCGTGCTCTGCCTCGCCCGCGGCCTCGTCAACGTCGGCGCTGCCCGCGTCCGCAGGTCCGGTGGCCTGCGCGAGCTGCGCCGCCGACTGGTGCACCGCCGCACTGCCCAGCGTCAGGTGCAGCAGCGCCTGGCCCACGATGCGCGCGTTGCTTGCCGACGCCGCTTCGCCCACCGCCGCCTGCACCGAGGCCGTAAACCGCGCTTCGATCGTTCCCCGCACACGGGCGTGCGGCTGGCTCATCGCGGCGATCACCACCTCGGCACCGTCGCGCACCCCAAGTACCGCGCCCCGCAACTCGGCGCTTAGCCGCGCCGGGTCGGGCAACGGCCCGTCCAAAAGCTGCTGCACGATCGCCTCACCCATGCACGCGATGAGCTGCTGCTTGCTGGCGATGTGCCAGTACAGCGCGCCGGGCGCGACTCCCAGGGACGAGGCAACCCGGCGCATCGAGACATCCGCAAGCCCGTACTCGGCGAGAATGCGCAAGGCTGCTTCTGTGATGCGCTGAGGGGTTAACTGCATAGGTTCAACATAGACGGGCCGCCGGCGTGGCCAGGCTGTGCTCGTCCTCACAGGGAGTGCTCAGGAATCTTGCACACGCATTCGACGAGCGCGACAGCCAGCAGTTGGTACTATTCGCCCCAGGCTTTTACTGCGACGGCGCGCGCTAACGTGCCTTCCCACGTGGTCGCAGGTGCCAGCCCGCGCCGAACGACAGGTCGCGTCCGACAACGAAAGGTCCAGGTACACCGTGAAGTTGCAAACGAAACAAAGCGTCGCGCTGACCGCGGCGGCGCTTGCCCTTGTGGCCCCGCTGACGGCCTGCGGGTCTGACGACGAGGGCAGCTCCGGTGGCCTGTCCACCGCTGCAGAGGCCCCCGCCTCCGCGTCTGCGGCAAACGCATCCACCGAGGAATCTGCAGACGGTGCTGATAACGCTGATGACACCGAGGAGTCCACTGCCACCGAGACGACGACCAAGCGCGCGGCGAAGGACGACGCGTCCGAGGGTGCTGGCACGGACGGCGCGTCCGAGGGTGCTGGCACGGATGGCGCTGCCCAATCCGGCAACGGCGGGCAACCCGCGACACTGGCCAATCCTTTTGAAAACGGGGTGCCCCAAAACACCAACCAGCCGCTGCCAAGCGGCACAGCCGGCTCAGACGAGGACCGCAAGCAGATGGAGGCGACGGCCCGCGCCGTTCTCAACCCAGGTTCCTGGGCGAACTGGGCGTCGGCCATTTTGGATAACTCCTGCAAGGCCGTCTCTGATCAGATGATGCAGGAGCTGGAGCGTCAGGGGCTGACCCTGCAGCAGGTCGAGGAAGCCAGCCGCCTCGCCGAGCAGCAGGGGCAGGGGCTCGACATGTACGAGACCGATGTCAGCATCTCCGACGTCCGTGTTGACGGCAATCGCGCGTCTGCGAGCTTGACCGCCCGCAGCGAAAAGGGCGAGGAAACCTCGACCATGATCTTCCAGAAGGAAGACGGTCGTTGGAAACTGTGCAACTAAAGCGTAGGTCTGCACTGGGCGCCGGGGCTGGGCTCCTGGCGCTCGGTTGTGTTTTAGGCATCCTCGGCGGCGCGGTATGGGCGTTGGTGCGGCCGGCCTACGTCGGCCAAGTCGAAGGCTCCGGAGTGCAGGTGGACCAAGCGCTTAGCCCGGTGAACGTGGAGTTTGCGGGTTACGGCTCCTTCGCCCTGCTTACGGCGCTGGCGGGGGTTATTGTGGCCGCGGCGGCAGTCAGGGCAACCCGCAAAGGCAAGGCTGCTGGGGGAGTTGCGTGGCTGTTGTGGGCTGGCGTTGTCAGCGCGATAGCGGCATTTGCCCTGTACGTGTTTGGGGATTGGTTTGTCGCGCTCGCGCATCCGCTGCCGGATCCGGAGGCGCTTGCTAACGGCGACTCGGTGACCTTGGTCCCTCCCGTGCGCCCCGGCGCCGCGTGGGCGGCTGGGCCTTTCGCGGCGGTGCTGGTGTGTTGGACCGCAAACCTCCTCGCGTACTCCCAGGAAGGGTAACTCAGGGACTGCCAGGCCAGTCCACCACCGACTGCCCGGACACCTGCTGGCTCACGTGGTCGATCGCGGCCAAACACGCCGCCATCGCCGAGATGACGAACTCGGCAATCTGAGAAGGGGTCGCCCCTTCGGCCACCATGAAGGTTGATTCCGCGTGCATGTGCACTACTCCGTCGAACTCGTGCAGGTACGCCGCGGTGGCGCAGGTCCGCTCGTTGACGTCGTTGCACACAAGCCACAGCGGCAAAAAGTCGGACAGCGCGTCGCGGCCCGTGTCCCACATGCCGGTAACGCGGGCGTAGCGAGACCCGGGCTCACCGTCGATGGTCAGCGCGAACGCGACACCGTTGACTCCGGTGGCGATAATGCCGTCGTGGTCCACGCCGTAGCTGAACGCCAGCCGCTCGAGCGCGGCTGTGAGGTCGTGCACATCCACGGGGCCGAGCGCGTCGTCGACCGCGCTGTACAGCTCGGGGACGGCGGCGACATCCGGGTCGGTGTCCCGGGGCAGGTGGCGCAGCGACGGGTGGCGTCCCAGCAGCACGTCCGAGTCCTGCAGTCGCATGAGCTGAGGCGGCAGGGGTTGGTCTAAGCCCGCGTCGAGAAAGCGCTCGCGCAGCTGCAGGTAGAACGCGGCGGCGTGCTCGAAGCAGTCGATCAGTTCGGCGGCCAGCTGCTCGTCGCTAAGCCCGTGCTTGATATGTATTCCGCGACGCATGTTCACCCGCACATCTCCGGACTCCGCGAGGCGGTACGAGGCGCAGGGGCCGACACGGTCGTGGTTCCAGGTGTTGATGAAGCGGGCGAGTGCCGTAGAGTGCTCGAAATCGGTGGGGATCCGGTCCATGGTGTCGAATACCAGGCACATCGGCCGGTTGTAGTCCACCCAGAAGGACGCGATGAACGCGTGCGCGCCCACGACGAGGCGGTCGGGGCGCACCAGCGGTTCGAACCCGAGGCTCTCAAGCAGGGACGCAACCCGCTCGAGCTCAACTTCAGTCGGGTGCGTGTTTTCGGCGGGCGCAGCGTGCTTTCCCATGGAGTGAGCATAGCGCTCGAAGATGAGGCTGAGCCGGCCGCGTGCTGTCTGAGGTCTACAATGTCGGCGGTATCACGTCGGATGTACAAGGTCGGATGTACAAGGAGGTCATTGCGGTGTCCGCAGTCGGGAACCCGGTTCTGGTGGTCGTGCTCAGCCTTGTGGCGGGGCTTCTCGTCGGTGGAGTGTGGTCTAGCTACCAACGCGGCGCGTCCCGGGCCGCCACCGCTGTGTTGGCGTCACTGGCCGTGATGGCGGTCGTGCTTGCGGTGCTCGTCCTCGTGGAGGTGATGTGAGGTGGCGTGGTCCAACGCACCGCTGACCCGCGGCGAGGTTGAGTCCTTAACCAACGTGTGGCGCGCCCGCGGCCTCGTTCCCGTGCTCATCGCCGTCGCCTCGGCCTTCGCGGCGTGGGCGCTGTTGTTGCCTGTGGTGCCCACCGCTGTCATCGACGCCGATCAGCCGGCGTCCCTGGCTGGCCTGTCCACCGGGGTGTTCATGCTGGCCACGGTGATCACCCAGGTCTTCGTCCCCAAGGCATTGAAAACCGTCGGCTACCGCTGGGTCATCGCGGTCGCGTCGTTGCTGCTGGGCATCCCCGCGCTGGGCTACATGATCGGGATGGAGCCGGCGCCCCTGCTCACCGTCAGTGCTATCCGCGGCGTCGGATTCGGCGCACTGTCCGTCGCTGAAGCCGCGATCGTCGCCGAGCTGGTTCCGCTTCGGCTCCTCGGTAGCGCCACCGGCATCTTCGGCGTGGTGGTGGGCCTTGCCCAGATGGTCGCGCTGCCGTCCGGCCTGGCGTTGGTGGATGTCATCGGTTACAACGCGGTGTACATCATCGCCACGGCTATCGGCGCGGTCTCGCTCGCCGCGTGTTTTGCTATCCCCACCATCCCGACGCCGGAGCCGGACGCCGAGACCGCGCAAAGCGTCCGCGTGCCGATGTGGCACCTCGCGCTCGTTCCGGCCCTGGCCCTGATGTTCGTCACCACCGCCTACGGCGCGATCACGAACTTCCTGCCCGTTTCCATGCGCGAGCTGGACCCAGTCTCCGGCGCGGCGCTTGCCGGTGTCATGCTCGGCGCGCTCAACTTCGCGGCGATGATTTCGCGGTACGTGGCAGGGCGCATCATGGACCGCCGCGGCTACCCGGGCACCGTGCTCATTCCGTTCCAAATCACCGCCGCCATCGGTGTCGCGCTCATGGCCGTCATTCTCTTCATGCAGCTGCCGGCGTGGACGATGCTCATCGCCGCGCTGTTTTACGGTGCGGGCTTCGGGGGTGTGCAGAACGAGGCGCTGACGTTGTTGTTCTACCGCCTGCCGCGCCACAAAACGTCGGAGGCGTCCGCGGTGTGGAACATCGGCTTCGACGGCGGCACTGGCCTGGGCTCCGCCGTCTACGGCATGTTGGTGACGCAGATGGCGTTCGCGCCCGTCTTCGGCATCGCCTCGGGCGTGATCGCCATCGGTTTGGCCATCACGTTGCTTGACCGCCAGCTGGGCCGCCACCGGGTGGTGGAAGTGAATAACCTCTCGGCGCGGCTCAAGGCGGTGCAGGCCCCGCGGCACTACCCGCGCAGGGGCCGGTAGGCGGCGCGGGGCTACACTACGCACTCATGAGCGACGCATCTCGCACCCCGACACCGCCGACCGTGGCGGTGTTCGACGCTTTCGCAGGCAACGATGTTTGCATTCAAGAACTGCGCGTCGCGCTCGCTTCGTGCGGCGTGAATGCCACTGTCACGGCGGATCCGGCCGAGGCAATCGCATCCGACGGGCTGGTGTTGGCGGCAAGCGGCGACGCGTCTGCGGCGCTGCAGGCGTTCAATCGCGTCCACGCGCCCCGCGTGGTCGGGCAGCGCCTCGCCGGCTCCCGCCCGGTGCTCGCCGTCGGCGCCGCCATGGACGCGTTGTTCGAGCGAGACGCGCAAGGTCAGGCTGGGTTCGGTGAGTGGCCCGGAGGCGTCGCTAAGCTGGCGGCTCCGGTCGAGCGTGCCACGGTCGCCGCGGCCGAGGGATCCCGGATGCTCGCTGGCGGCGAGGAGTTCGTCTTTGACGCGGGGACCGGTGTGAGCAGCTTTGAGCTCGCGGAGGACGAATTTATCGCGTACCCCACGCTGAGCTGGGTCGAGGGCCTGCCCGTGCTGGCGGCGGTAGAGAACGGGCCGCTGTGGGCCGCGCGGTTCCACCCGGAGCGTTCCGGGGAGGCTGGTTCGGACGTGCTGCGGCGCTGGATCGGCCAGCTGGGGTAGCGCCGTGGCGGACACGAGGGGGAGTTTGCAGGCTGCGGAGGCCGCGGTCGACGCTGCCCGCGAAATCTTCATCAACGAGTTGGGTGCCGCGCCGGCGTTGACCAAGGGCCCCGGAGACTTCGCCACTGCCGCCGATCTTGCCGTGGAGAAGCTGCTGCGGCGAGAGCTCACAGCGGCGACCGGATTCGGGGTTGTCGGCGAAGAACAGGGCGGCCAGCTGAGCGAGCGCGCGTGCTGGGTGGTCGATCCGATAGACGGCACGTCGAATTACTCCGTGGGCAACCCTAACTGCGCGATCTTGGTGTCTCTGCTGCGTCACGGGCAGCCTGTCGCTGCGGTGGTCGATGCCCCGCTGCTGGGCATGCGGCTGACAGCTATCGACGGCGAGCCGGTGCACCTCAACGGCCGCGCGCTACCGCCAGTGGAGGCGGCAGACGCCGCTGTGCAGCACGTCGGTATCGGATCCCTGTATTCCCGGGACCGCGACCACCTGCCGTCGCGCGAGCGGGTGGGCCTCGCCCGCGAGTTGACGCAGGCGGGCTTGCGGCCGCGCATCAGTGGCTCGGTGGGCATCGACCTCGCGTTTGCGGCCCAGGGGATCTACCAAGCCGCGGTGAGTTTCTCCCCGCATGTGTGGGACAACGCGGCGGGAATCCTGCTCGCCCGCAGCGCCGGAGCAGTGGCCACGGCCGGCGACGGGAGCCCCTGGCAGCCCGGGAAAGCCGGGGCAGTAGTCGGCACCGCACGTGCCCACGCCGCAGTCATGCGCGCAGTAGAGACGGCCCGGGCAGGCAAAGGCGAAGGCGAGGAAGGCAAGTAGATGACAACAGAGAACACGCCGGACAAGAAGGCCGCGAGAGCTGGCGCGGCGTTGCTCGGACTTTCGGGCGCGTTGACCTGGTTCGCTTCTCGGCAGGAGTGGGTAAACGCCCAGTACAACGACGACATCTCAGGCGGCGGCACGGTAACGGTCAACGGGACAGACTGGTCCACGGAGACTACCGCCATCGCGGTGCTCCTGCTTGCCGGCATGCTGGCGGCCTTCGCCCTCCGCCGCCTTGGGCGACGCATTGTGGGTGGCATTTGCGCGGCGGCCTCGGCGGGGTTGTCGGTGCCGGCGGTAACGCTGCTCGTCTCCGGCGCGGACCCGGAACGCGTGCACACGCTGCTGACCGCGGGCGCAGACCGCACCCAGCAGGCGTCCTCCGCCCCGGCGATCGCCGAATGGGCGGAGATCACCTCGGTGGCGACGCAGCCGTTGGGCCCCGTGCTGACACTCATTGCTGCGCTGCTCGGCGTCGCAGGTGGGCTTGTGCTGCTTGTGCGCCCGGGCACCGACTCGCCGCGGCAGAATAAGTACGAGAAAGAGACCGTGCGCCGGGAGAGGGTGCGCGCGGACTTGGAGGAGGACCCGAACTCGGGACGGGTGCTGTGGGACGCCATTAGCGCTGACATCGACCCGACGGATCCACGTGGCGACCGCGGCCAGGATTTCCCCTCCCACAAGGGCACCAGCTAGCCTTACCCCTAACAGAGTCCTAACAGGCCATGCCCCTTGCGACTGGGAGGTAGCCATGCCGGCACCGGGCACACTCGACGATGTCGTCGCTGGTGTGCTTCGCGACGTCGCAAAGCGGGAGGCAGCCGTTTCCTTCCAAGAGATCAAAGCTCGATCACGCGACATGGCGCCGACCCGGGATGCACGGGCGGCGCTTTTGCGTCACGGGTGCAGCGTGATCGTGGAGATCAAACGCAATTCCCCAGTATTCGGCCCCACCGGCGCTGGCTACGCGCCGGTCGACGCGCTCGCCCGCGACATCGAAGCAGGCGGCGCCCACCTCATCGCATGCCAAACGGAGCGTCTGCGTTTCGACGGCTCCCTGGCAGACATGGCTGAGGCCCGGGCCGCAGTGGAGCTGCCGATGGTGTGCCGCGACGTCATTGTGGACCCGTACCAGATCCACGAGGCCCGCTGCTACGGCGCCGACGCCCTCCCGCTCCAGGTGGGGATCCTGGACCAGCACCGTCTCGAGGCGCTGGTGGACCGCGCCGAATCCCTCGGCATGGTGGCGGTGGCGGAAGTGCGCACGCCGGAGGAGGCGGACAGGGCCCTTCGCGCCGGGGTGTCCGTGGTGGCGGTGAACTCTTGGACGTTCGACACCAACGACTTGAACCGGAACGCCTTTGCAGAGATCGCCCCGGGTCTTCCGAGCGAAGTGATCAAGATCAGCCTCGGCGGGGTGTCTAACCCGCGCGACCTCATCGATGCGGCCTCCTGCGGCGCCGATGCCGTACTTGCCGCCGAGGCCGTCATGGCCGCGGACGATATATTCGCCGCAACCCGCAGCCTCGCCGCGGCGGGGCAGCACCCCGCGTGCCCGTCCCGGCGCTAAATGGCACACTGATTGGCGTGCAAACGCTGAACCTGGCCAACATTCCGTCGCCGCCCCAGGGTGTGTGGTACCTCGGTCCCATCCCGATTCGCGCATATGCCCTGTGCATCATCACTGGCATCATCGTGGCGATGGCGATCTCGCTGCGGCGTTACAAGGCGCGCGGCGGCAACCCGGAGACGGTGTGGGACGCGGCGATTGTGGCCATCCCTGCTGGCATCATCGGCGGGCGTTTGTACCACGTGATCACGGACCACCAGAAATACTTCGGCGAAGGCAAAAACCCCTGGCAGGCGTTGAACATCACCGCCGGCGGGCTGGGTATCATCGGCGCGGTCACGCTCGGCGCACTTGCGGTGTGGGTGATGCTGCGCAGGAAGCATCTGCCAATGGCCCCGTTCGCCGATGCAGTGGCGCCGACGGTCATCCTCGCTCAGGGCATAGGCAGGCTGGGCAACTACTTCAACCAGGAGCTCTACGGCGCCGAGACGGATGTGCCTTGGGCGTTGGACATTTACTACCGCGTCAATGAAGCGGGCCAGTACGCACCACTGACCGGCCGCTCCACCGGCGAGGTGATCGCGAGCGTGCATCCGACGTTCTTGTACGAGTTGATCTGGAATGTCGCAGTCTTCTTCGTGCTCATTTGGGCGGACAAGCGGTTCCGCCTCGGCCACGGCCGGGTATTTTGGCTGTATGTCGCCGGATACACCCTCGGTCGCTTCTTCATCGAGTTCATGCGCCGCGACGAAGCGAACCTCATTCTCGGTCTGCGGGTGAATACTTGGGTTTCCGCCATGTTGTTCATCGTGGCCGTAATCTTCTTCCTTACCAGGCCAAAGGGGAAGGAAACGCCCGCTGAGGTGGACCCGGAGTTCACCAGCTCCTCCACGGCGGAGACGGAGGATGACGAGTACCGTGGGGCGGGAAACCGCACGCAAAACACCTACGAAGGCGAGGTTGGTACACGTGGATAGAAGAACAAAGATCGTCTGCACCCTCGGCCCGGCAGTGGCTAGCAAAGACGCGATTCTCGGTCTCGTGCGCGACGGCATGGACGTGGCGAGGCTGAACTTCTCACACGGCGACTACCCGGACCACGAGCAGAACTACCGCTGGGTGCGGGAGGCCACGGACGAGACCGGGCACGCCGTCGGCATCCTCGCCGACCTTCAGGGCCCGAAGATCCGCTTGGGCCGGTTCGAGGGCGACGGGAAAACCTACTGGGAGACCGGCGAAACCGTCCGCATCACCGTCGACGACGTCGAGGGCACCCACGACCGAGTCTCCACCACGTATAAGCAGCTTGCCCAGGACGCGAAGCCGGGGGACCGCCTGCTCGTGGACGACGGCAAGGTCGGCCTCGTGTGCACGGAGGTGGACGGCAACGACGTCGTCTGCCGCGTCACCGAGGGCGGCCCGGTGTCCAACAACAAGGGCGTCTCGCTGCCGGGCATGGACATTTCTGTGCCGGCGCTCAGCGAGAAAGATAAGGCGGATCTGCGTTTCGCGCTTCGCCTCGGCGTGGACATCATCGCGTTGTCGTTCGTGCGCTCGCCTGCAGATGTGGAGCTGGTGCACGAGATCATGGACGAGGTTGGTAGGCGTGTGCCCGTCGTGGCCAAGCTGGAAAAGCCTGAGGCCGTCGACGCGCTGGAGTCCATCATCCTCGCGTTCGACGCTGTGATGGTCGCGCGCGGCGACCTCGGCGTGGAGATCCCGCTCGAGCAGGTGCCGGCCGTGCAAAAGCGCGTGATCCAGATTGCGCGCGAGAACGCCAAGCCGGTGATCGTCGCAACGCAGATGCTCGACTCGATGATCGAGAACTCCCGCCCGACCCGCGCGGAGGCCTCAGACGTTGCCAACGCGGTGCTCGACGGCGCAGACGCGGTGATGCTCTCTGGCGAGACGTCGGTGGGCGTGGACCCGCACAATGTGGTGCGCACCATGGGCCGCATTGTGCGCTCCGCTGAGGCCATGGGGACCGTGCCGCCGCTGAACCACATCCCGCGCACCAAGCGCGGCGTGGTGTCGTACTCTGCCAACGACATTGCGGACCGGCTCAACGCGCGGGCGATTGTCACCTTCACCACCTCGGGCGACACGGCCCGCCGAGTTGCGCGCCTGCACCCTGAACTGCCGCTTCTGGTGTTCACCCCGGTGCAGCAGGTGCGCTCGCAGCTGGCCATGACGTGGGGCGCGGAGACGTTCCTGTGCGAGGACGTGCACGGCACGGATGACATGATCAAGGTGGTGGACAGGCAGCTGCTGGCCATGGAGCAGTACAACGAGGGAGACACCATGGTCGTCGTCGCAGGCACGCCCCCGGGGGTTTCCGGCACGACGAACACCATCCACGTGCACCAGCTGGGCGAGGACACCCGCCTATAGCACGAATGGCGCCCGGCTAGTCTTGGCGCCATGACTGGAATCCAGGTACGAGACGCCAACCTGCACAACCTCCGCGACGTCGATGTGGACATCCCGCGCGGCACACTCGTGGCGGTGACCGGGGTGTCGGGTTCCGGCAAATCCTCCCTCGCGTTCGGCACCATCCACGGCGAGGGCCAACGGCGCTACCTTGAATCGGTGGCGCCGTTCGCGCGCCGTCTGATCGCCTCCGCGGTGGACCCCCAGGTCGGCGCCGTCGAGGGCCTGCCGCCGACGGTCGCCTTGGAGCAGTCCACCTCCGGCGGCGGGGCGCGCTCCACGGTGGGTACGGTCTCCGCGCTGTCTAACAGCATCCGGCTGCTGTACTCGCGCGCGGGCGACAACCCGAAGGGCTTGTACTCCGACTCCTTCTCGCCGAACACCCCCGAGGGGATGTGCCCGACCTGCCAGGGCACCGGCGTGGTCCACGAGCCAACGGAGGCGTCCATGGTGCCGGATCCCACGCTGTCCATCGAAGACGGGGCAATCCAAGCCTGGCCCGGCGCGTGGGCGGGCAAGAACTTCCACGATATTTTGCAGGCGCTGGGCTACGACCTGGATTCGCCTTGGCAGGATCTGCCCCAGAAGGATCGGGACTGGATTCTGTTCACCAACGAGCGCCCCGTTGTGACCGTGAAGCCCGTGCGCGGAGAGGACCAGATCCAGCGGAACTACAAGGGCACGTGGCGGTCGGTGGCGTCGTACCTGACCAACACGCTCGCCGAGACAAACTCGGACACGCTGCGCAAACGGGTGCTGTCCTACATGGAGTCGCACGTGTGCGAGACGTGCCACGGCCGCCGCCTCAACCCCGAGGCGCTCAAGGTCACCTACGCGGGGATGCCTATCGACGAGCTGGGCGCCCTGCCCCTGGACCAGGTCTACGAGGTGCTCGACGCGCAGGAGCCGTCTGCAGGTTCCGCGGAAGACCTGCTGCTCAAACAGATCCTGCCCGCGCTGCAGTCCGCGCTTGACCTGGGGCTGGCCCACCTGAGCCTAGACCGCCCAGCGCCGACGTTGTCTGCGGGCGAGCTGCAGCGCATCCGTCTGTCCGCTCAGCTGCGCTCCGGTCTCTTCGGCGTGGCGTACGTGCTTGACGAGCCGTCCGCCGGCCTGCATCCGTCTGAACGCGGCGCGGTGCTCGACATCTGCCGCCGCTTCATCGACGCAGGGAATTCCGTGCTGCTGGTGGAGCACGACATGGAGCTGGTCGCCCAGACGGACTGGCTTGTGGATGTCGGCCCGCTAGCCGGCGAGCGCGGCGGCGAGGTGGTGTATTCCGGCCCCACCAGCAAGTACACCGGCGACGCACCGACCGCCCGCGCGCTGGCCAACCGCACACTTTCGCTCAACGACGACCCGCGCCCCGCGGCCGGCGAGCTGTCCCTGTCCGGCGTGCGGGCCCGCTCCATCGACGGGCTGGACATCGCGTTCGGGCTGGGCCAGTTCACCGCCGTGGCGGGTGTGTCCGGCTCCGGAAAATCCACGCTTGTCAGCACCGTGCTTGCCGGTGTGCTGCGCGAAGCGGCGTCCTCCGTCGTTGAGAAGGACGACGACGCCGTCGATGGCGCGGGGGCGGGGGATGCCGGATGGAGCGTCGATATGCGGGCCGGCTTCGACGCCGTGAGCCGCGTCGTGCAGATCACCCAGAAGCCGATCGGCCGCACGCCCCGCTCGACGCTGGCGACCTACACTGGCCTGTTCGACGGCGTGCGCAAACTGTTCGCAGGCACCGACGAAGCGAAGCGGCGCAAGTGGACCGTCTCGCGTTTTTCCTACAACGTGAAGCAGGGGCAGTGCCCGACCTGCGGCGGCGCCGGAAAGATCGAGGTTGAGCTGGTCTTCCTGCCCGGCTCCTACACCACCTGTCCCGACTGCCACGGCGCGCGCTACAACGACGAGACCCTCGAAGTGACGTGGGAGGGCCTCAACATCGCGCAGGTGCTGGATCTGACTGTCGACGAAGCCGCGGACGTGTTCGCCGACGAGCCACGGATTCTGCGCGCAGTGGAGACCCTGCAGGCGGTGGGGCTGGGCTACCTGCGCCTGGGCCAGGGCGCGCCGGAGTTGTCCGGTGGTGAGGCGCAGCGCATCAAGCTGGCCACTGAGCTGCAACGCTCCCGCAACGCGCGCCGGGGCCACACCGTGTACCTGCTGGACGAGCCGACCACCGGTTTGCACCCCGCCGACGTTGCTCTGCTGGTGCAAGAACTCAACAGCCTGGTCGACGCGGGCCAAACCGTGATCGTGGTCGAGCACGACCTCTCCGTAATCGCCCAAGCCGACCGCGTGATCGAGATGGGCCCGGGCGCCGGCGCCGACGGCGGGCAGATCGTCGCCACCGGCACCCCTGCCGAGCTAGCTGAACACGACACCGCGACCGGGAAGGTACTCGCCGAGCGTTCGGCGTAGGTTGCTGTGGGTGGGGACTATGCAGCTGCATAGTCCCGGAGTCGTCGTTCGCTGTATTTCGTAGGTGTGGGCGCCTAAACGAAACTTGTAAATGTTGACCATTTGGGCAGTCGTTCAGCTTTAAAGGTGCAGGTCAGGATCTTATAAGTGTCGCCGCATGTAAAATTGTACGAATTCGAGCTGGCAAGGGGCTCGAATTACTATACAGCTGCATAGTCTCCCGGACCGATTCCACTATGCAGCGGCCATAGCCGCGTGAACGGGGAGGGCTGACTATGCGGTGGCATAGCCGGGCAGGTCGTATTGACTATGCAGCGGCATAGTTTGTCCCGACCTTGAATCGCTATGCAGTGGCACAGTCGTGTGGGCTTGTTTCACTATGCAGCGGCATAGCGGGACGGGCTCGCTTGGCTATGCAGCGGCATAGTTTCTCTGGAGGGTTTGATCCACCGGAAGCTAGTCGTCGAACTCGATACCCGCTTTTTCGGCCTGGTTGATAAGTTTTGCGATTTCTGCGGGGGATTCGGCGACTTTGGTGAGTGTTGCCTGCGCTTTGTCGACGTGGGCGGGGTTTCCGTAGATGCCGATGCCGTCGCCTTCTGGGTCGAGTTGGAGGCTGGGGTCGATGCGGTCGGCTGATTGGAGGTAGCGTGCAACGCCTTCGAGGAAGCAGCCGTTGGCCTCGTTTCCGGTGGCGGCGATTGCTTTGTCGAGTTCTGAATCGACAATCACTTGGACGTAGACCGTGTGTTGGCCTTCGAGTTCGCCCGTCGAAGCGTCGAGTTCCACTTTGCGCATTTTCAGCCCGGTCGGCGTTTCCGTTTCTTCGGCGTCGTGGTCGATGTTCTCGTCTGGTGGGCTTAGCTCTGTCGGTATGTCCAAATCGAGGTGGTAGCAGCGGTACTGCTTAAGCCACAGATCCAGGAACCCGAGCGGATAGTACGTCCAGGGCACAAGCTGAAAGTCGCGTTCCATTTCGGTGGCGGGACGGATGGCGGAGCCGCTAACCCACACGAAGAGTTTCCAATCGGTGTGGTCAACGGCGTCAACGTCGAGTGGTATCTCGTGGTTGAGTTCCTTCGGGACGAATCCGGGAAGGCCCGGCCGGTACAAACTTGTTCCGACTGCGACCTTCGACGCATCGAAGCCGCCGGGGATGGTTCCAACCCTCCCGTCGCGAATGAAAGGACCGCCTTTGCGAAAAGCGTCGCTCAGCAGTGGAAATGGAGGAATGATCCATGGTGACTGCTTCCCGGTGTCGGCGGGAAGACCGAGCACCGCTAGGTTTTCAGCCGTGCGGGGGACGCCGACCAACGAGGCGCCACCGCTTCGGTGTTTCGCTTCCTAGACGTGGACTTCAATGTCGCCGTTTTGGGTCGGCATGCGCAGACGCGTGTTGTCGGACGGGCGGATCGCCTTCATCGATTTGTCGAATTGCATGAAGTACGTCATCGGAGCCTCTCTAGCCGTTACCGCTCGTCCCATGTTGGAGTGGGCTGCTCTTGTGGCCGAGGTTACATTAATTCAGCATCCCGGCCATTCGACCGTGAAGCCGCCCCACCACCAGTCGCGCCACCCGTCGAAACAAGGGTGTGCCGGGGGAGTGATCACGGCGTCGCCGGCGTGCAGTTCGCGAACCGGGCTGATGCCGTGCAGGGAGTTGAGGAACCACAGGGGGCGCTCGGCCGCGAGTTCGGGTTTGAACCGACGCCGCTCGATGCGAATACCTCGCCCCTGGGCCCGCGCAACAACCTGGTGCAATGTCACGCTCGGCAGCCACACTCCGTCGGGAACGCACAGGGTGCCGCCGTCCCACATCACCAGTGCGCCGGTGGTGGTCTCCAGCATGGAGCCATGCCTATCGACGATCACCGTGTCGTCCGTCCCCTCCACCTGGTACCGCGAACGGTACGCGCGAAACGCGGCGAAGTCGGGACCTTTCACCTTGGGACGGGTGCGCGGGTCCGAGGCAGGCGCATAGGTCAGCGAGGTGGTGGGGCGCGGGGGAGGGGCGGGGCGGACGTCGAGAAGCAAAAGCCCTTGCGACAGCGCGATGCGGGGAAACAGCTCGCCGTCTCGCAGCAGTGGCATCATCGCGTCGACGAACCCGTCGGGCAACGGGCCAGCAGATCGGGCGAAACGCTCCAGGTGCAGGTGAAGGCCGTTGGTACGGCCGTTCGAATGGCGCCACGAGTCGGCGACGTCGAGGGGGCCGTCGGGGACGCCGCACTCGACGAAGTCGCCGCGCCAGGCGTACCTACGCATCCCATGCTCCCAGCACGGACTGGGCCTTGAGGTTGCGCTCGGCGAGTTCGGACTCTGGGTCGGAGGCCAGCACGATCGCGCCGCCCGCACCCACGGTGACGGTGTTGCCTGCGCGCACGGCGGTGCGGATGACCACAGACAGGTCGGCCTGGCCGCCGAAGCCGAAATAGCCCAGCGCGCCGGAGTAGACGCCGCGCGGGGAGGTCTCTAAACGGTCGATGATCTCGCAGGTGCGCAGTTTCGGTGCGCCGGTCATGGAGCCGGGCGGGAACGTCGCGCGCACGGCGTCGACCGCGGTGAGGCCCTCGCGCAGCTGCCCGGTAATGGTGGAAACCAACTGGTGCACCGTCGCGTACGACTCCACCTGCATCAGCCCGGGCACGCGCACGGTGCCGGGCTCGCAAACGCGGGAGAGGTCGTTGCGCAACAGGTCCACGATCATGAGATTTTCGGCGCGGGTTTTGTCGTCGTCAAGCAGCGCGGGGTCCTGATCAGCCGCGATGGTGCCCTTGATCGGTTTGGCCTCCACCTCGCGGCCGCGCACGGTGAGGAAGCGCTCGGGCGAGGCGCTGGCGACCTCCACGCCGTCGAAGATGAGGTGCGCGGCGTACGGCGCGGGGTTGTGTTCGCGCAGTTGGCGGTAGATATCGCCCGTCGCTTCGGCGGTGAAAGTGTCGGTCAAGCACACCTCGTAACTCTCGCCCGCGCGCAGCAACTCCTGCGCCGCCGCGATGCAGCCGAGGTAGTCGGGGTTGCTCCAGGAGCCGCTGCCTATCGACGCCCCTTCGGTCCCCGCCCCATCACCGGCCGCGCTCTCAAGCGCCGCCTCGAGTCGGTCCAGCAGGGCCTCGGACCCCTCGCCGGCGAGGGCGCACAGGTGCGCGACCTCGGCTTGGTGGTCGTACACGATGAAGGATTGCGGCCGGACAAAGTATGCGTCCGGGTAGGGGGAGCGGTGGCGCAACGTGATCGGCATGGTCAGCTCGGCGCACTCGTAGCCGAGGTAGCCGATTACCCCGCCGGTGAACGGCAAATCGGGCGCGCCGTGGATGGGGGTGGAACATTCCTGTTCGAGGTCGCGCAGAATGTCGCCGTCGCCAAGCGTGAAGGGGATGGAGCGGGACAGCGCGCCCGCGGTGTCGCCGAGGATGGAAAAGCTGCCGCGCGCATCGGCTGAGTCGAGAAAGAACGCGTCGTTGCCGCTGCGCCTGATGGCGTCGAACACCCGCTGGCAGTCGATGCCGCCGGGCACTGCGCGGTGCAGCAGGCGCCAGCCGCCCAGGAAATTGCGCATGATGGCCGCGCCGTGCTGCGTGAGCACAGACTCGGGGTGGAACTGCACACCCCAGTGGGGAAGCCCGTCCACTTTCAGCGCCTGGACCACGCCGTCCTCGCTGCGCGCGTGGACCGTGACGCCTGGAACCTCGTCGACGTGCAGGGAGTGGTAGCGCACCACCTCGAAGCCTTGCGGGATGCCGGCGAAGATCCCCTCGCCGGAGTGGGTGAGCGTGGAGACGAACCCGTGGCGCGGTTCGGGCGCCCGGGTCACGGCCGCACCGGCGAGCATGGCCAGCCCTTGGTGGCCGAGGCACACGCCCAGCAACGGAACCTGCGCCTTCGCCGCCGCCTCGATCACGCGCCGGGAGGCACCGAAATCCTCGTCCCGCTCTGGGGTGCCCGGACCGGGGGAGATCACAACGTGACTGAACTCGCCGGCGCGGACGCGTTCCGGCAGGCCCGCTGCCTCGCCGGCGGGCACGACGAGGGGCTCGTGCCCGGCCACCTCCGCAATAAGGTGGGCGAGGTTGAACGTATATGAATCGTAATTGTCAACGAGCAGGATCATCGCAGTGGAATCGTATAGCGTTGAGGCGCATGGACGCCACCATCCGGCCCGCCGGCGCCGCCGACGCAGCCATTGTTGCCCACGTGCACAACCGTTCCCGCGCCGCGGCCTTTCGCGGGCGCATTCGCGACGAGGCACTGGACAACGTAGCGGTGCTCGAGCGCGAATGGGTTGAATACTTCCAGGACCCGGACGGGCGCGTCGCCATCGCGGAAGTTGATGGCCAGCCTGTGGGCATGGCGTACGCCATCCCCGGCGAGCGCACCGAGCTGCGTAACCTCTACCTGCTGGCGGAGGCCGCGGGCACCGGCGTGGCCCCCAAGCTCATGGACGCGGTGATCCCGCCGGGCCAGCCCGCGTTCCTCTGGGTCGCGGACTTCAATGAGCGCGCTCAGGCGTTCTACCGCAAGCACGGCTTCGTCTTCGACGGCGAAGAGACGCACCATGAGGGCGACAACGTCACCCTCAAGCGCATGGTGCGCGACTAGCCCCTCGCCGGCTCGTTGCCACTAATCGCGGTCGGCTCGATCTTCCACACGTCCTGCGCGTAGTCGCGGGTGGTGCGGTCGGAGGAAAAGCGGCCTGATTCGCAGATGTTGACCCAGCACTTGCGCGCCCACCCGTCCGGGTCGGCGTAGAAGTCCGTGGCCATGCGGTCGCGCGCCTCGCGGAATGCCGCGAAATCCCCGAGGACGTAGTAGACGTCGCGCTCGCCGTAGCCGTTGTCGTCAAGCAGCGAGGCGCGGATGTCGTGGAAGACGCCGGTGCCGCGGTCGTCGAGTGTTCCGTCCACAAGTGCATCGAGCGCGCGCATGAGGCCGGGAGTCTCCTCGGCCACCTGGCGCGGGTTGTAGTGCGCTTTCAGCTCCGGCAGCTCCTCTTCCCGCGCGCCGAAGATGTAGGCGTTGTCGTCGCCGACGGCGTCCACAATCTCCACGTTCGCGCCGTCCATGGTGCCGAGGGTGAGCGCGCCGTTCATCATGAACTTCATGTTCGAGGTGCCGGACGCCTCCTTGCCGGCGGTGGAGATCTGCTCCGAGACATCCGTGGCCGGGATGATCCGCTCTGCGGGGGAGACGTTGTAGTTTTCCACGAACACCACGTGGATGTACTGCGAGGCCACAGGGTCGTTGTTCACCAGCTCCGCAATGGTGTTGATGAGCTTGATGATGCCCTTGGCGGTGACGTAGCCCGGCGCGGCCTTGGCACCGAAGATGAAGGTGCGCTTCGGTACATCCTGCTCGCCATCGACGGTGATGCGGAAGTACAGATCCAGGATGTACAGCGCGTTCATGAGCTGGCGCTTGTACTCGTGCAGGCGCTTGATCTGGGTGTCAAAGATGGAGTCCGGGTCGATCTGCACGCCCTGGCGCTCGGCGATCCAGTCGGCGAAGTCGCGCTTGTTCGCGGCCTTGATCTCGCGCAGTTCGCGCAGCACCTCCGGGTCGTCGATATGCGGACGCAGCTCCTGCAGCTTGGACAGGTCGGTGACCCACTCGTCGCTGCCGGCGAGGCGGTCCAACAGCGCCGACAGGCGCGGGTTGCACATGCGCAGCCAGCGGCGCGGGGTCACGCCGTTGGTCTTGTTGTTGAAGCGATCCGGGTAAAGCCCGTGCCAGAAGCCGAGGGTGTCGCGTTTGATGATGTCGGTGTGCAGCGCCGCCACGCCGTTGACGGAGTAGGAGGCGTAGCAGGCGATCCACGCCATATGCACGCGTCCGTCGTGCACGGGGGAGTAGTAGTGGGCGGTCTCCGGGTCGATGCCGCGCGACTCCATGTCCAGGCGGTAGCGGCGGTCAATCTCCTCCACAATCTCCCAGATGCGCCAAAACAGCTGCTTGAAGATGGACTCCTCCCACGTCTCCAGCGCCTCCTGCAGCACCGTGTGGTTGGTGTAGGCGAAGGTGTTGGTGGTCACCTCCCAGGCGTCGTCCCAGCCGAGGCCGTGCTCGTCCATAAGCAACCGCATCAGCTCGGGGATGCCCAGGACCGGGTGGGTGTCGTTGAGCTGGATGGCGTTGAAGGTGTGGAAGTTTCGCAGGTCGTCGCCGTGGGCGTCGCGGTAGTCGTCGATAAGCTCCTGCAACGAGGCGGAGACGAAGAAGTACTGCTGACGCACGCGGAGGAGCTTGCCTGCGTAGGTGGAGTCGTTGGGGTAGAGCACGCGCGTGATGTCGTGGACGGCCTCGCGCTCCAAAATCGCGTCAGCGAAGCGCTGGGAGTTGAACGCGTCGTAGTCGAACTCGGCGATCGGGGACGCGTCCCACAGGCGAAGCGTGCCCACGTTGTCGGTGCCGTAGCCCGTGATCGGCATGTCGTAGGGGATAGCGCGCACGTGCATGTCGTCGAACTTCACAATGCGCTGCTCCGAGCCGCGGCGGATGATGAAGGGGTAGAACGACTCCTTCCACGCGTCCGGGTGCTCCCGCTGGAAGCCGTCTTTAAACTCCTGGCGGAACAGCCCGTAACGGTAGAGCAAGCCGTAACCGGTCAGCGGGAAATCCTGCGTGGCGGCAGAGTCCAGGAAGCAGGCGGCGAGGCGGCCCAGGCCACCGTTGCCCAGCGCCGCGTCGTGTTCCGCCTCCAGCACCTCGGTGAGCTCGAAGCCGTTCGCTTCCGCGGCGGCTTTGGCCTTATCGACGAGCCCGAGGTTGGTCAGGTTATTCAGCAGCGCCCGGCCCTCGAGGAATTCCGCCGAAAAGTACGCGGCGCGGCGGGTGCCTTTGTAGGCGTCGCGGGTTTGCTCCCAATTGTCGGCGAACTGCTCGACGGTGGCGGCGGAAAGTCCTGTCCAAAACTTTTTCACCGTGGCGTTGTCCGGGGCGCTTCCGGCGAATGCGCGAACGTGGCCTTCGACGGTCTGCTCGAATGCTGGTGTGGTGGCAGTCATGGGCCCCGAGCGTACCGGCGGACGTGCTGACGTGCAGGTGAGCGCGGTGCGCAGCTACTTGGCCAGGTAGCTCAGCACCGCGGTCACGCCTGCGCGGGTGGCGGCGTCGATGGTCGGCTCGTACTCCGGCAGGAACGTGGACATGTGGTTGACCGGTACGTCTTCGCCGACCCGGTCTTCTTCCACCGCCTTGTCCCAGATGTCGCGCGGCGTGCAGCCGATGAGCCAGAAGAAGTACGGCGCCCCGAAGGCCTGGCTGATGACGGGGAAGTCCTCCGAGACCGTCTTCGGGTCCGCGGTCACGGACGCGTCGCCGAAGACGGCGTCGAACTGCTCGCGCACCCGTGTGAACACGGCCTCGTCGTTGTCCAGCAGCTCGCCGTGGGCGAAGTAGGCCACCGTAGCCTCGTCCAGCGATCCCGACGCCAGCACCTCCGCGTGCACGACGCGCTCGATCGCTGCGTACACCCGGGCCTTCACCTTGTCGGAGTAGAAGCGGCAGTTCAGCACGAGTTCCGCCTCACCCGGGATGATGTTGTTGGTCGTGCCAGCGTGCAAGCTGGCCACCGTGACCACGGCGAAATCCGCCGGGTCCACCTCCCGGCCGACGATGGCCTGCAGGCGCGCGATGATCATCGCGGCCGTGTACGTCGGGTCGACGGAATTGTGCGGCATCGAGCCGTGCGCGGCGCGCCCCGGGATGCGGATGCGGATGGAATCGCACGCGGCGAACTGTGGGCCGGGTTTGGACATCACCTCGCCTGCGCGCCCGGGCATGACGTGCTGGCCGAAGACGACGTCTGGGGTGGGCACCTTGGCGGTCAGGCCGTTATCCGCCATATCCTGGGCGCCGGCTCCGATCTCTTCGCCCGGCTGGAACAGCGCGATGAACGTGCCGGACCAGTGCTCGCGGGTGTGGTCTAGGACGTCGCACATGCTCATCAGCGCGGTGGTGTGGATGTCGTGGCCGCACGCGTGCATGGTGCCGACCGTTTGGCCGTCGGTAGTCTGCACAGTCTTGTGCGAGGCGTAGGGCGCGCCGGTCTGCTCTGTCACGGGCAAGCCGTCAAAATCCGCGCGGTGCATCACGGTCGGGCCGTCGCCGTTTTTAAAGACCGCGCAGATGCCGTATTTGCCAATTGGTGCGATGACCTCGCAGCCGAACCGGGACAGCTCCATCATGAGCCGGCTGTAGGTTTCTTGCTCCTGCATGGACAGCTCCGGGTTCGCGTGCAACAGCTCGTAGAGACGGCGCTGCCACACCTCGTCCACGAAGTAGGAACGCACAATGTCGGAAACAGTACTCAAAAGTCACCTTTCTTAATCGGAGTCTAAGCCGGGGTTGTAACGCAACAGATTCGGCGCCGGGACGCACTCCTCGCCGATGCGGATGGAAGCGGACACGTGGCCGCGCCCGCGCAGTGCGCGAAGCGCGTCGGTGACCTGGTCGCGCACATCGAACGGTGAGACCGTGTTCACGTAGATCTGCGTCGCGCCTTCAAAACCGGCTGGGGTGGAGACGCGCCACTTCACGTTGATGCGCCACGGCATGGCAACGTCGAGGCCCACAGGGCGGTAGTGCCACTCCTCGTTGGTGGCCACCTGCGAGCCGGAGGCGGCGTGCGCGGCGTGCAGCAGGTCGGAGACGGCGCGCACCTCCTCGGGTGAGTGCTCCCACGGCTCGCAGGCGCGGGATTTTGCATACACCGTCATGGTGGGGAAGCGGTGGCCCACACCGGCGGCGAGGATGGCGTGGTCGTTGTCCGCAATGACGAGGCCCTGGGAGAAAGCGAGATCGACGCCGAAGTCGTTGAACAGGTTCGCATTCCGCCGCAGCCTCGAGGCCTCCGCCTCCACAACGGGGCCGTATTCGTCGATAGCCACGAGCTGCTTATGCAGGTGCTCTTTCGACGCTCCGGCTGGTGAAAGCCAGTTTTGAAACACCGCCACGTAGCGCGCGTAGGTGTGCCGCTGGACGAGGTCGCGCAGCGCGTCCACCGTAAACGCGATGAAGCGGTAGTGCTCCTCCGCAGAGAGCTGTCCGGAGCCGGCCAGTTGCGCCGAGTTGTCCGCGCCATCGACATAGTGGCGCCGGGCGATGATCACGTCGTGGCCGCCGCCGAAATACGCGGGAGCAAGCTCCAGCAGCTGCTCATCCGTGACGTCTGTGTCGTGCCCGACCGCGTCCAGGCGGGCGCGCGCCGTTTGCAGCACGTGGCTCCGACCCGCCGGGTCGGCCAGGTAACGCTCCATGTGCGCGCGGCGAGCCGCGGGCATGGTGTAGCCGTAGTTTCGCCGCCAATAGTCGTAGGGGACGATCTCGAACTGGTTGGGCACCCGCCGAAACTCCGCAACGGTCGCGTCCAGCTCGGCGGGCATGACATCGCGCAGGATTGAAAACCCGTCGCCGTCCGCCACCAGACGGGAGCGTTCCGGAGGCGTGCGCAGCTTGTTCGCCTCGCAGAAATCGCAGGCGGCCGCGTGCGCGCCGGGCTTAAGCGGTGCCGGAGAGGCGCGTACGTGGGTCGGGGGCCGGCTGGCGCGCCCAGGCACGGTCCACACCTGCTCGCCCGTAAAAAGGTTGACCTGCTTCACCGTCCCGTCCGCAGTTGACCGCAGCGTACGATTTTGGGCGTGCGCTGGGTCTACGGATGGGTCAAACATGCCCTCACCCTACCGGTTAGCCTTAGACCCATGTCTATGATCCAATTTGACGTTCTTGTCCCGCCCGCCGCTGCCGGCGAGGTCAGGGACGCGTTCCAGCGCGCCTTAGACATCCTCGTGCGCCGCGAGATGCTCGCGTCCGGCACCGTAGCGATGCAGCGCGTGCGTATCGACGACTCCGTTCACGCCGAACTGGCCGAAACCTACGAGCGGGACAGGGGCGAGCCCGCCGACGGGGCCGAAACGCACCGCTACCGCATCGACGTCGAGGGTGTGGACAGCCTTAACAGCCTGGCCATGGGCCTGTCGCGCATTCTCACCCCGAAAGCTGAGCTGCCGCGCGACCCGGTCATGCTGGAAGACCAAGACCGCTTTGAGGCGCCGTCGATCTACCCCTGGACGGTGGAGGTATTCAGGTAGGCCACCGCGATCTCCGCCCCGGCCTGGATCAACTGCTCGCGCACGTCATCTGTCTCCGGCAGCGTCACGGCGATGGTGTCGTCCGCCGGCTGTTCGTCGAACCTTCCTGCGGCAACGGCAAACACGGCGCCGGCCTCGCGGGCCAGATCGCCCACGACGGACGCGACCTTGCCGGTGCCCGTTTGTCCGTCGTAGCGGCCTTCGCCGGTGATCACCAGCGCCGCGCCGTCGGTGTGCTCGGTGAGCCCGTTGGACTCTGCGACAACGCGCGCCCCGGGCAGCACGTGCACGTGGGACGCATCGCCGTGCAGCATGGTGGACAGCCACGTGATGCCGATGCCCACTCCGCCTGCGGCACCCAGGCCCGGGGTAGCGGGGTCCACATCGGCGACCTCGCACAGGCGCGCGAGACCGCGATCGAGCACTTCGACGTCTGCGTCGGTGGCGCCCTTTTGCGGCGCGAACACGTGGGCCGCGCCCTCGGGGCCGGTGGCGGGGGCGGAGGTGTCCGTGAGCAGCACCCACTCCACCGCGCCTGCGGGCACGTTGACTTTGGCGGTGTCAAAGCTTGTTAGACGTTCGAGGGCACCGCCTCCGGGTGTGAGCTGGTAGCCGGCCTGGTCCAGGGGGTTCACGCCGAGGGCCACGAGGATGCCGGTGCCGCCGTCGTTCGTTGCTGTGCCCCCGAGCCCCAGGACGATGCGCTCCGCGCCGCGGGTTTGCGCATCCGCGATGAGCACGCCGGTGCCGTACGTGTCTCCGGTCAGTGGGACCGGGTCATCTTGCACGGCGGGTAGGCCGGAAGCCGCGGAAACGTCGATGTAGGCCGTCTTTGTGGCCGCGTGGTAGGTGTATTCGGCCTCGGTGAGGCGGCCAGCTGCGGTCGTCGTTGGCAGGCTCACGCGTTCGCCCTCGAACAGTGCGGAGGTGCCTTCTCCGCCGTCGGCCATCGGGGTGAGCACGATCTGCGCGTCGCGGATGACCGAGCGTACGCCCTCGGCAAGCCACTCAGCGGCTTCGGCCGCCGTGGCGGTGGACTTGAATGAATCCGGCGCCACCACGATTTTTGGCGAGGGGGCGGGGTCGAACGGGGCGGAAGCGGGGGAAGTCATGGAACAAATTTTACCGAGTTGCGAGAAAAATCCTCCCCTCCGGTTCCTCCTGGAGTAACATTCCCCGGGTACGCAATTCTGCACCCCTATAGGTATTGGAGGACCACGCCGATGAGCGCAATTGACCAGGAAGTCGCCGGCTACTACCAGAAGCTGCTCGAGCGCAACGCCGGCGAGCCGGAGTTCCACCAGGCAGTGGCCGAGGTGCTCGAATCGCTCAAGATCGTGCTGAGCAAAGACCCGCACTACGCCGACTACGGGCTGATTGAGCGGCTGTGCGAGCCGGAGCGCCAAATCATCTTCCGCGTGCCGTGGATGGACGACGACAACAACATCCGCGTCAACCGCGGTTTCCGCGTCCAGTTCAACTCGGCGCTCGGCCCCTACAAGGGCGGACTGCGTTTCCACCCGAGCGTGAACCTGGGCATCATCAAGTTCCTGGGCTTCGAGCAGATCTTTAAGAACTCCCTGACCGGCCTGCCTATCGGCGGCGGCAAGGGCGGCTCGGACTTCGACCCTAAGGGCCGGTCCGAAGGCGAGATCATGCGCTTCTGCCAGTCCTTCATGACGGAGCTGTGGCGCCACATCGGCGAGTACCGCGACGTCCCGGCCGGTGACATCGGCGTCGGCGGGCGCGAGATCGGCTACCTCTTCGGCCAGTACCGCCGCCTGGCCAACCAGCACGAGTCCGGTGTGCTCACCGGCAAGGGCCTCACGTGGGGCGGCTCGCTCGTGCGCACCGAGGCCACCGGCTACGGCGCCGTGTACTTCACGGACGAGATGATGAAGGCCAACGGCGATTCCATCGACGGTGCCAAGGTCATCGTCTCCGGCTCCGGCAATGTGGCGATCTACGCCATCCAGAAGGCGCAGGAACTCGGCGCGACCGTCGTCGGGTTCTCCGACTCCTCCGGTTGGGTGGAGACGCCGAACGGGGTGGACGTGGAGCTTTTGCGCGAGGTGAAGGAGAAGCGCCGTGGCCGCGTGGCCGAGTACGTCGATGAGGCGACCGGTGCGACCCTGCACACGGACGGTTCGATTTGGGACCTGAAGGCCGACGTGGCCCTGCCGTGCGCGACGCAGAACGAGCTCGACGGCGACAACGCCCGCACGCTGGTGGGCAACGGCGTGCGTTACGTGGCTGAGGGTGCGAACATGCCGTCCACCGCCGAAGCGATTGAGGTCTTCCGCGAGCGCAAGATCGGCTTTGGCCCGGGCAAGGCCGCCAACGCCGGTGGCGTGGCCACCTCTGCGCTGGAGATGCAGCAGAACGCGTCGCGCGACTCCTGGTCCTTCGATTACACCGACGACCGCCTGCAGAAGATCATGTCCAACATCTTCACGGTGGCCAAGAACACCGCGGAGGAGTACGACCGCGCCGGCGATTACGTGGTCGGGGCCAACATCGCGGGCTTCAAGAAAGTGGCGGACGCGATGCTCGCCCAGGGCGTGATCTAGGGGGCCAGCAGGTACGCTGGAGCACCATGTACCGCGTTTTCGAAGCCCTGGATGAGCTAGTTCAGACCCTGGAGCAGGCCTACGGCGTGCCGATGACCTCCAATTGCATGGTGCCCCGCAACGAGATGCTCGGGCTTCTCGACGACCTCCGGAACGCCATCCCCGTCGACCTCGACGACGCGCAGGACGTTCTGGACAAACAGGACGAGATCCTGCGGGGGGCGCAGGACCGCGCGGACGTGCTGGTCGGCACCGCGGAGGAGGACGCGGAGCGCATTCTCAGCGATGCGCACTCCGAGGCAGAGTCCATGCTCAGCGACGCGCAAGCGCAAGCCTCTGCGCTCATCACTGACGCGGAGGACGAGTCCGACAGGATGGTCACCCAGGCTCGGAACGTGGCGGATACGACCGTGGACAACGCCCAGCGGGAAGCGGACAGCATCCTCGAGTCCGCCAACGCGGAATACCAGCGCTCTGTGGACAAAGGGCTGGCGGAGCAGGAGCGACTCATCTCCGAGTCCGAGGTCATCCGCCGTGCGGACGAGGAGGCGCACCGCCTGGTGGACGACGCGTCGGCGGAGTCCAACCGCCTGCGCGCGGAGTGCGACGACTACGTGGATTCGAAGCTCGCGGAGTTCGAGGACGGCCTGCGTTCCGTCCTGCAAACCGTCTCCTCCGACCGCAGTGCGCTGCGACGCGGCGCAGGAGCCTCTGGGGCCGCCGGGCGGACCCGACGCACCGATCGTGTGGATCGCGCGCACGGTGGTGAGCGGGTGGAGTACTCCGAGCGTTCCCGCGGCTACGGCGAGGAGTACTAAACGGGGTAGTCTGTGGTCGCTATGGCTACCAATCCTTTCGTATTTGATGTCACCGACGTGCTGGGTGGGGACGGCACGCCCAAGACCGTGACACAGACGGGTCCCTCCCCGTCGCGCATTGGCCCGGAAATGATCGCCATCCCGGAAGGTCGCGAGGTTGAGGTCGAGGCCACCCTCATCCCGCTCGGCTCCGGGGTCATGGTGGATGCGACCGCGACCGCGACGCTGCAGGGCCAGTGCGTGCGCTGCTTGAAAGAGCTCACCCCCACCAAGACCCTGCGCGTTTCAGAGGTATTTTCCGCGTCCGACGACTTCATCACCGGCGACGACGAGGTGGACGAGGACCAGGGTTCCGGCGACGAGATCCGCCAGGTGGTGGACAACACCGTCGACCTCGAGCAAGCGTTCGTGGACGAGGCCGGGTTGAACTGGCCCTTCAACCCCACCTGCGAGCCGGAGTGCGCGGGCGATACGGATGTCCCGGCGCCGGACGCGGTGGAGGGCGAAGACAACGACTTGGTCGACCCGCGCTGGGCTGGCCTGGAGAAGTTCCTGTGAGCCGCTCACGCAAGCCGAAAGTCAGCGCTGACGAGCGGTGGGAGCAGGCCTTTGACGCCGTCGACCACGCGCCGCTGCTGGAACGCCTCGGCGTGGACATCGACCGCGACGGCCTGAAGCTGGCGCTGACGCACCGTTCCTTTGCCAATGAGCACGGCCACCTGCCCAACAACGAGCGCCTGGAGTTCGTCGGTGACGCGGTGCTCGGCTTGTCCGTGGCCACAAAGCTGTTTGAGCTTTACCCCTCACGGCCCGAGTCCGACTTGTCGCCGATGCGCGCCGCAATTGTGTCCCGGTACGGCCTCGCGGATATCGCCCGCGAGATCGACCTGGGCAGCCACGTGCTCATTGGCAAAGGTGAGGCCCTCACCGGCGGACGCGAGAAGGATTCGATCCTCGCCGACACCACCGAGGCCATCTTCGGCGCGATCTACCTGCAGCACGGGTTTGCCACCGCGCGCGACGTGATTCTCACGCTTTTCGACGAAAAGCTCCGCACCGCGACCGTCAGCAAGAAGCACCACGACTGGAAGACCGACCTGCAGGTCCGTCTCGCCGAGCTCAAGCTTCCCGTGGCGGAATACGTCTCACAGGCCTCGGGCCCGGAGCACGACCAGACCTTCACCGCGGACGCGCTCGTGGACGGCGTCTCCCGCGGCACGGGCACGGGGCCGAACAAGAAGCTGGCTGAGCAGGAGGCGGCCCACCAGGCTGTGCTTTTCCTGCGCGACCACGCCGCGGAGGCCGTGCGCGGGAATGCCTGAGCTACCCGAGGTCGAGGTCGTCCGCCGCGGCCTTGACGCCCACGTCTTTGGTCGCACCTTCGCGCACGTCGAGGTGCTGCACCCCCGCGCCGCGCGCGGCAACACCGTGGACTTGGAGACCGCCCTGCCGGGCCTGACCATTACGGGCACCGGACGGCGCGGCAAATACCTGTGGCTCACGCTAAGCGACGGCGCCGCGCTGCTCGTGCACCTGCGCATGAGCGGGCAAATGCTTGTCGCGGCGCACGGCACCGTGACCTCGCCGCACCTGCGCATCCGCGCAGACATCGGGGACGCGGAGTTGGATTTCGTGGACCAGCGCACCTTTGGGTACTGGCAGTACACCCCGCTTATCGACGGCGTTCCGCAGCCCGCCCTCCACATCGCCCCCGATCCCTTCGAGGCGGAGTTCAACCTGCGCGACGCGGCCCGTGCGATGCGGCGCAGGAAGTCCCCACTCAAAAGCGTGCTGCTCAACCAGGAAGTGGTCAGCGGCATCGGCTCGATCTATGCGGACGAGGCCATGTGGGCCGCGCGGCTCAAGCCGTGGCGCAGCGCCAAGACCATGCGTCAACGCGACGCAGAGGCGGTCCTGGAGGCCGCGCGCGAGGTGATGGCCCGCTCGTTGGAACAGGGCGGCACCAGCTTCGATTCGCTGTACGTCAACGTCAACGGCGCGTCGGGGTACTTCTCGCGCTCACTGAACGCCTACGGGCAGGCCGGCAAACCCTGCCCCCGGTGCGGGACGCCGATCGAGCGAGTGACCGTCGGCGGACGCTCCAGCTACTTCTGCCCCGTCTGTCAGGTGTTGTAGCGCTGGGGTACGGTTAGGCGACATGGTTGATCAGTCAGCATTCAAGGAAGCGATGAGCCAGCTGGCTGCCGCGGTGGCGATCGTGACCACAGGCACGGCGGCAGAGCCGCACGGCACCACCGTCAGCGCGTTCATGTCGCTGTCGCTTGAGCCCCCGATGGTGCTGGTGTCGCTGGACCGGAAGTCCTCGCTGCTGGCGCAGTTGGCCGAAGGATCGTCGATCGGCATCAACGTGCTCTCGACGGAGCAAAATGTGCTGGCGCGGCGGTTCGCAGACAAGACGCTCGACCGGTTCGCGGGTGTGCAGTGGGCCATGGCGGACGGCGCGCCGCAGCTGGCGGGGGACCACACGTGGGTTGCGGGGACGGTTGCGCAGATTATCGCTGCCGGCGACCACTTCCTTGTGCTGGTGGATGTGGACGCGGCCGAGGTGAACGCGAACTGCCCGCTGTTGTACTGGCAGCGCGAGTTTGGTACCCACGGGGCGATCACGCCGGGGGAAGTGCGCCCGAAGCTGGCGGAGGGCTAACCTCCGGCTGCGCTTCATTGTGTGAGGTGGGCAACCCGGGGATACACTGCCCGCCATGGATGCAGCCACTACTTTCGTCGAGGATTCGCTCAACGGCGTGATCTGGAACCTCGTGCCATGGTTCTTGGTCGCGGCGGGTGTCTACTTCGGCCTCCGCACACTCTTTGTCCAGATCCGCATGGTCCCGGACATGTTCAAGGCGGTCTCGGAAACGCCGAAGGGCAAGGACCGGGAAGGGCGGGACCTCGACGAGGAGTACGGCGGCCTTTCGGCCTTCAAGGCGTTCACCATCTCCGCGGCCTCGCGCGTGGGCACCGGCAATATCGCCGGCGTCGCGCTGGCGATTTCGATCGGCGGGCCGGGCGCGGTGTTCTGGATGTGGATGCTGGCGCTGCTCGGCGGAGCGACGGCGTTTGTGGAATCGACCCTGGCGCAGTTGTGGAAGACCAAGGACTCGGACGGCAACTACCACGGCGGACCGGCGTATTACATGACGCGCGGGTTGGGGTGGAAGCCGCTGGCCGTCATCTTCTCGGCGTTTTTGGCTGTCACCTACGGCTTTGTGTACAACGCCATCCAGACCAACTCCATCGCGGAGGCCGTCGGCGGATCGCTGGGCAATGATTCGGTGGCGCTCAAGGCGGTCGTCGCGGGTGTCATTGCGGTGCTCACCGCGCTCGTTATCTTCGGCGGCGTCACCCGCATTGCCTCCTGGACCCAGGTCATCGTGCCGTTTATGGCGGGTGCCTACATCCTCATCGGCATCGCGGTGGTGGTGATTAACTGGCGGGAAATCCCGGGCATGGTCGAGCTCATCGTGGGCCACGCGATCGGGCTGGAGCAGGTCGCGGGCGCGGGCGTCGGCGCGGCCTTCGCACAAGGCATGCGCCGCGGGCTGTTCTCCAACGAGGCCGGCATGGGTTCGGCGCCGAACGCGGCCGCAACCGCAACGGTGTCGCACCCGGTGAAGCAGGGCTTGGTGCAGACCCTCGGCGTGTACTTTGACACCCTGCTTGTGTGCTCGATCACTGCGTTCGTTGTTTTGCTTGGTCCGGCCGTGACCTACGGCAGGGACGACATCCAGGGTGCGTCGCTGACGCAGTCCGCGTTGGCGGATTCGGTCGGCGCGTGGGGTGCCCACGCCGTCACGTTCATTCTGTTCTTCCTGGCGTTCTCCTCCGTCATCGGCAACTACTACCTTGCGCAGGCGAATCTGCAGTACCTCACCGATTCCAAGTCGGCCATGACGGTATTCCGCCTCGTTGTCATCGGCTTTGTCATCTTCGGCGCGTTCGGCTCCGTGCCGCTCGTGTGGGCGCTGGGCGACACGATGGCCGGCCTGTTGGCCATTTTCAACATCATCGCCATTGTGCCGCTCGGTGGCGTGGCGCTGAAGCTGCTGAAGAACTTCAACGAGCAGCGACGCCAGGGCGTGGACCCAGTGTTCCACCGCGACATGCTCCCGGAGATCGCGAACGTGGAGTACTGGGACGGGTCTGACCCGGTGACGCGCCGCAGCGAGGAGGACCGCATCGCCATCCGCCAGGACTACGACCGTCGCTAGTCCCAGCTACGCTTGGGCGGCATGGCAACAACGCGCATGACTGCTCACGTCCGTGGCCACGTTCAGGGTGTGGGGTTCCGCTGGTGGACCCGCTCCCGCGCCCTCGAGCTGGGTTTGGCCGGCTACGCGAAGAACCTTGCCGACGGCAGGGTTGAGGTGGTTGCGGAGGGGGCCGAAGGTGACGTCGAGAAGCTGAGGCAGCTGCTGGAGGAAAAGCCTTCAACCGCGGGGCGCCCCGGCAGTGTGGAGCACGTGCAGGCGCAGTACGGCGAGCCGAAGGGTGCTGCGGGGTTCGACGAGCGCTAAACGCTCTCAAGCCGGTAACATCCACAAAATGCACCTCAAATCGCTGACGCTCAAAGGATTCAAGTCCTTCGCGTCGGCGACCACGATGAAGTTTGAGCCCGGCATTTGCGCCGTGGTGGGGCCGAACGGCTCTGGCAAGTCCAACGTGGTGGATGCGCTCGCGTGGGTGATGGGTGAGCAGGGCGCGAAGAACCTGCGCGGCGGCAAAATGGAAGACGTCATCTTCGCCGGCGCCGGCGGGCGCAAGCCGCTGGGGCGCGCGGAAGTGACGCTCACCTTCGACAACACCGACAAGCGGCTACCCATCGATTACACGGATGTGGCCATTACCCGCCGCATGTTCCGCGACGGCGCCTCCGAGTACGAAATCAACGGCTCCAAGGCGCGCCTGATGGACATCCAAGAGCTGCTGTCGGATTCGGGCATCGGCCGCGAGATGCACATCATCGTCGGGCAGGGCAAGCTCTCCGAGATCCTGGATTCGCGCCCCGAAGAGCGCCGCGCGTTCATCGAGGAGGCCGCGGGTGTGCTCAAGCACCGCCGCCGCAAGGAAAAGGCGCAGCGCAAGCTCAGCGGCATGCAGGCGAACCTGGATCGCCTCACCGACCTCACCGAGGAGCTGGGCAAGCAGCTCAAGCCGCTGGCGCGCCAGGCCGAGGCCGCCAAGCGCGGCGCGGCGGTCCAGGCGGAGCTGCGGGATGCGAAACTCAAGCTCGCAGGCGACCAAGTTGTGCGGCTGCGCGCCACGTTTGCCGACGCCGAGCGCGCCGCTGAAATGCTGGCGGAGCAGGTCGAGACCGTCAACGCGACGCTGGAAACCGCGGTGGATGAGCTGGATGCCTTAGAGGCCCGCCAGCAGGAGCTGCAGCCGCAGGCTGAACAGGCGCAGCAACTCTGGTTCTCGCTGTCTACCCTGGCCGAGCGCGTCAGCGCGACCCAGCGCATCGCCTCGGAGCGCGCGCGGAACTCGAACGCCTCGGTGCCGTACTCGGGCCAGGATCCGGATGAGCTTGAGGCGCGGGCCTCGCTTGCGGACGAGCGCTACGCAGAAGCCCTCGAGGCGGCCGAAGAAGCCGCCGAGAAGTTGGAGGCCATCCGCGAGGAAGTCGCCGAGCGGCAGGAGGCGTTTGATAAGGCCGAGCGCGAACACATGGCCCAGGTGCGCGCGATCGCGGACCGCCGCGAGGGCGTGGTGCGGCTGATCGCGCAGGAAGAATCGCAGGCGGCCGCAGTTGAGGCGGCCGGGGCGGAGGTCCGCCGCCTGGAAGAAACCCTCGCGGAGACCAAGGAGCGCGCTCGCCAGGCCGCGGCCGAGGTGCTGGACGTGGAGGAGCGCATCGCACGCGTGGAGGCGGAGCGCTCGCCTCTCGACGACGCATTCGCCCGTGCCCACACCGAGTCCGACGCCGCCGACAAGCGCCTGGACCAGCTGCGGACGCAGCAGCGCGAGCACGAGCGCGCGGTGGCCACGCTGCAGTCGCGCATTGACACGCTGGCTGAGCAGGCACCGAAGCGCACGGGGCAGGAGGTTGTCGAGGGCTTCCCCGTGCTCGCCGGGCTTATCTCGGTGGAATCCGGCCTGGACCGGGCTGTGTCGGCTGCGCTCGGGCAGCATGCGGAGGCGCTAGCCGGCGACGTGTCGGAGGAGGCCGTCGAGGCTCTGGCGTCGGCGGCCCGCACCGTTGTCGTCGAGCCCCGGGGCGGGACCACGTGGCGCCTGGACGTCGACGGCGAAATTGACTGGCTGCTGGACCATATGGAGCTGGACGCGTCGGTAGTTGGCCCGGTGACGCGTCTGCTCGCCGACGTGGTGCTCGCCCCCGACGTCGCGGCGGCCCGCGCTGCCGTGGGGCAGGATGCGCGGCTTCGGGCCGTCACGCCCGACGGCGTGCTGGTGGGCGAGGGCTGGGTCGCGGCTGGAACCGGTCAAACCTCTACCGTCGAGGTCGCCGCGCGCATCGAGGCGGCTCGGAGCGAACTCGCCGACGCGCAGCAGCGGCTCGACGAGTTGGCCGGCACGCTGGAAGGCGCGACCGTGGCTGCCGACGAAGCGCGCGTCAACGCCGCCTCCGCCAAGGCCGCCCTGCGCGAGCACGACACGGAGTTGGAATCGTGGCGCCGCGACCGTGCCCGCCTGGCGAAGCAGGCCGAGGCAAACAGGACGGAACACGAGCGCGCCGCGGCTCGGGCGAACGAGGCGGACGCTCGATTGGCACAGCGCCGCTCCGAGCTGGAAGAAACACGTGACCGCCTCACCCGCGTGGACACCGATGTGGCGGCATCGCCGGAGGAGCCCTCGACGCAGCAGCGCGACCTAGCCCGAAACGCCTTGAACCAGGCCAAGTCGCTGGAGATGGAGGCCACGTTATCCTCCCGGACCGCGCAGCAGCGCGCCGAAGCCGAAGCCGGAAAGGGTGACGCGCTGCGCCGCCAGGCAGAAGCGGAGCGCCAGGCCAAGGCGCGCCACGACGCCGCGATGGCTCGGCGCCGGGCGGACGCGGAGCTGGCCGGCGCCGTCGAGAAGCACGCGCGAGATCTCGTCGCTCGCATCGAGGATGCGCTCGCCCGCGCCACTGCGCAGCGCGACGAGCTGACCTCGCAAGTGAGCAGCCTGCAAGGAAAAGTGCAGCAGGCGCGCCAGCAGGTCAACGCCACCCGGCAGCAGCTTGCGCGGCTGACCGATAGCGCCCACCAGTCCGACATCGCCCGCTCGCAGGCGCAGGTGCGCATCGACGAAGCGGAGGCGAACGTCACCTCGTCCCTCGGCATCGCGGTGTCCGACCTGCTCGCGGACTACACCCCGGGCGACGACTTTGACCGCGCGGCCGAGCAAGCCAGGTTGAAGCGGGCGGAAAAGGACCTGCGGGCGCTGGGCAAGGTCAACCCGCTCGCGCTGGAGGAGTTCAAGGCGCTGGAGGAGCGCTACACGTTCTTGAGCACCCAGCTCGACGACGTCATCCAAGCACGGAAAGATCTCACCGGGGTCATCGAAGACGTTGACGCACAGATTCTGCAGCTGTTCACCGATGCGTGGGCGGATGTGGAAGCGGAGTTCCCGCGCGTGTTCCAGACCCTGTTCCCCGGCGGCGAGGCCCGCCTCGTGCTCACCGAGCCGGACGACATGCTCACCACCGGCATTGAAATAGAGGCCCGCCCGCCGGGCAAGCGCGTCAAGCGACTGTCCTTGCTCTCCGGCGGGGAGAAATCGCTTACGGCGCTCGCCTTCTTGGTGGCGATTTTCCGCGCGCGCCCCAGCCCGTTCTACGTGCTCGACGAGGTGGAGGCCGCGCTTGACGACGTCAACCTCCGGCGCCTCATCGCCCTGCTGGAGGAACTGCGCAGGGATTCCCAGCTCATTGTGATCACCCACCAAAAGCCCACCATGGACGTAGCGAACGTGCTCTACGGCGTGACCATGCGTGGCGACGGCGTCACGCGGGTGCTCTCCCAGCGCATGCAGCCTGCGGGGGCAGCTCCGGGAGCCGAAGCGACGTAGCGCAGCCCCGTGTCGGCGCGGCTGGCACACTAGTGGGTATGAACACCACTGTCCTATGGATTGTCATTGCGGTCATCGCCATCGCGCTGATCATCGCCGGCATCGTCGTCGCCGGGAACAAGCGCAAAGCGTCGAAGACCGTCTCGTTTGAAAAACCCGAGGAGCCGAAGCAGCTCACCCAGCAGGAGAAGTCGGGCAACTACCAAGCGAAGGGCGGCTTCAACTTCGCGCAGGTGGACGCCCAGCCGAAGCAGCCCGAGCCAATTCGGCGCGAGCGGCCGGCGTCTGCGTCTGCCGCCGCGCCCTCCGCTGGGGCTGCTGCTCAGTCCGACGCACAGCAAGAGAGCGTGATTGAACGGGCCATCGGGCAGGACGAGGCGCAACATGCTCCCGTCCAGGAGGAAGCGAAGGCAGAACCGTCGGCAGAGCCTGCGGAGCCCGTCGAGAAGCCCGAGGCGACCCCAGCCGCGGCTGACGAGGAGCTGCGGGCACAGGAAGAGGAGCTGCCGGTGGCGGAGGACGTCGCCGAGCCTGTTGAACCTGCCGAGCCAGCAGACAGCGCACCGGTCGAGGTGGAGCCCGTTGTAGAGGATCCCGCAGGTGAGGAGCCCACTGCGGAGGAGGCAGAGGCGGAAGAAGCGGCGGCCGCTGCTGCCGCCGCCGTGGAGAGCGCTGAAGAAGCCCGCGAGACCGGGGCGCCGGTCTCCGACGATGCCGTTATTGTCGAGGCCCCTTCCGAGGAGCCGCTGGACCAGATCGAGCCGGCCGCGGGGCGCATCGGCAAACTGCGAGGGCGTTTGTCCCGCTCACAGAACGCGATCGGACAGGGCCTGCTGGGCATCCTCACCGCCGGTGACCTCGATGAGGACGCCTGGGAGGAGATCGAGGACACGCTGATCATGGCAGACCTGGGCGCAGACTTGACCATGAAGGTCACGGAATCTCTGCGCGAGAAGATCGCCGAGCGCGGCGTGGAGACGGAGGAAGAGGCGCGCGCGATGCTGCGCGAGACCCTCATCGAGGCCGCTCGCCCCGATCTCGACCGCTCTATTAAAGCCATGCCTAACGACGGCAAACCGGCGGTGATCCTTGTGGTGGGCGTGAACGGCACCGGCAAGACCACCACCACGGGCAAGCTCGCCCGCGTGTTGGTGTCCATGGGCCACTCCGTTGTCCTCGGCGCGGCCGACACCTTCCGCGCTGCGGCGGCGGACCAGCTGGAGACGTGGGGCAAGCGCGTCGGCGCCTCCACCGTGCGCGGCAAGGAAGGAGCGGATCCGGCCTCCGTCGCCTTCGATGCCGTCGCAGCCGGTGTCGCGGAGGGCGCCGACGTCGTGCTCGTCGACACCGCGGGCCGCTTGCACACCTCCACTGGCCTGATGGACCAGCTGGGCAAAGTGAAACGCGTGGTGGAAAAGAAGAGCAACGTCGACGAAGTGCTGCTGGTGCTCGACGCCACCGTCGGTCAGAACGGCATCATGCAGGCGCGTGTGTTCCGCGAGGTCGTCGATATCACCGGCGTCGTGTTGACCAAGCTCGACGGCACCGCGAAGGGCGGCATTGTCTTCCAGGTGCAGGAGGAGCTCGGCGTGCCGGTGAAGCTCGTGGGACTCGGCGAGGGGGCGGACGACCTCGCGCCGTTTGAGGTGGAAAGCTTCGTGGACGCCCTACTGGGGTAGGGGGGGGGCAGAACACGGCCGTAGAGACGCGGCCCGGTCGAGCGTGGCACGCTGCCACGTTTGGCTGGGCCGCGTTTTTGTTCCGCGGCGCCACGCATCTATGGCCTTCGTCACATCTATGAACTTTTGTGCCCGAGCGGATACCTGACGGTTTACAGTTACCGCAGTCGATTTCAATAGATCGACAGGTAGAAAATATCCAGGGAAATCGAAGCGGAAAGAGGTGAGGAATGTGGGCGTAGATGAAGTAGCGGCTGCATCCGGAAACGCGAGTTGGATGTTGGTCTCGGCCTCGTTGGTGCTGCTGATGACGCCGGCGCTGGCGTTCTTTTACGGAGGAATGACCTCGCGCCGCAGTGTGCTGAACATGATGATGATGTCGTTCACGGCGTTGGGTGTCGTGGGGGTCGTGTACGTGCTGTGGGGCTGGTCGATGTCGTACGGAACGCAGTCGCTCGGAGGGGTAGTGGGCAACCCGTTCCAATTCTTCGGACTGCGGGATTCGATCGTGGATGCAGACGGTAACTACGTTGCCGGCAAGAACGGCTACGCCAATGTCATCGACATCGGTTTCCAGATGACCTTCGCCGCGATTTCGACCGCGATCATCTCCGGCGCGATCGCGAGCCGGGTGAAGATCGGGGCGTGGATCGCCTTCGCCGCCGCGTGGACGACGTTCGTGTATTTCCCCCTCGCCCACATGGTGTGGGGCGGCGGGCTGCTCAGCGGGGCGACGGACTCGATCGCCGCGAAGATGTTCGGCGCGGGCGACGACGAGGCACTGATCGCGCCGATCGACTTCGCCGGCGGCACCGTCGTGCACATTTCCGCGGGTGTCGCGGCGCTCGTTCTAGCCCTCGTCATCGGTAAGCGTCAAGGGTTCCCGCAGACGAACTCGCGGCCCCACAACCTGCCGTTGGTCATGCTCGGCACCGCGCTGCTGTGGTTTGGGTGGTTCGGGTTCAACGGCGGTTCGGCGCTCGCTGCTGACGGCCTCGCGGGCCTCGCGTGGCTGAACACCGCAGTGGCTGCGGCGGCGGCGATGCTCGGGTGGCTGTTTGTCGAGCGGCTCAGGGACGGTGCCGCGACGACGCTCGGCGCATCATCCGGCGTGGTCGCCGGGCTGGTCGCCATCACACCGGCGGCAGGGGCGCTCTCTCCGCTGACCTCGATCGTCCTCGGAGCCATTGGCGGCATCCTCGCCTGCTACGGGGTCGGTCTGAAGTACCGGTTCAACTACGACGACTCGCTCGACGTCGTCGGCGTCCACCTCGTCGCGGGTCTGTGGGGCACCATCGGCCTGGCCTTCTTCGCCAACGACCGCGGCATCCTCACCGGCGGCGGCGCGGACGGGTTCCGCCTGCTCGCGGTGCAGACGGTGATCGCGCTGTGCGCGGTGGCCTTCGCGGGTGTGGTCACCTACCTCATCGCCCGATTGATCGGGGCGACGATCGGGTGGCGCGTGTCCAAGGAGCACGAGTTTGAAGGGGTGGATTACTCGGTCCACCGCGAGACCGCCTACGACGTGGGCGGGCCAGGATTACGCCCGGGCGGCGTGCCGGCGGGCAACGCCTCGGCCGCGCAGCTCGGCCTCAACGAGGCGCGGGCCCAGCACGGGCACGAAGACGGAACGACGTCGCAAAGCAACTAACCCGAAAGGAGTAGGACAATGAAGCTTATAACCGCAGTAATCCAGCCGTTCACGCTCGGGGATGTGCGCGAAGCGCTCACCGCGGTCGGGGTCAGCGGCATCACGATGACCGACGCGCAAGGCGCCGGCCGCCAGATCGCGAGCGTTGAGTACTACCGCGGCACGAGGTACTCGTCCGCCTTCGTGCAGAAAGTGAAGGTGGAGGTGCTGGTCACCGATGAGCAGGAGGACGCCGCGATCGACGCCATCTTGCGCGCGGCCTATACCGGCGAGGTCGGGGACGGAAAGATCTGGGTCAGCGACGTTAGCCGCGTCGTCCGGGTGCGCACCGGCGAGCGAGACGACGAAGCTATCTAGGGGACGCGGATGTGTCCCGTTGTGCTCGGACGCGTTAGGCTTGTGCGGACGTATTGAGCTACAGAGGGAGTGCACACCGTGTTCGAGTCACTGTCCGACCGCCTCCAATCAGCCCTCGGCGGCCTGCGCGGCAAGGGCAAACTCACCGAAGAAGACATCAACGCCACCGCACGCGAAATCCGTCTCGCGCTGCTGGAGGCGGACGTGTCGTTGACGGTCGTACGAGCGTTTATCAAGCGCGTGAAGGAGCGCGCGCTCGGCGCCGACGTCTCCGCAGCGCTGAACCCTGCGCAGCAGGTGATCAAGATTGTCGACGAGGAGCTCACCAACATCCTCGGCGGCGAAACGCGCCGGCTGAACATGGCGAAGAACCCGCCGACAGTGATCATGCTGGCGGGTCTCCAGGGCGCCGGTAAGACCACCCTCGCCGGCAAGCTAGCGAAGCACCTTTCCAAGCAGGGGCACACCCCGATGCTCGTCGCGTGCGACCTGCAGCGCCCGGGTGCGGTGCAGCAGCTGCAAATCGTTGGTGAGCGCGCAGGCGTGCCGACGTTTGCGCCGGACCCGGGAACGTCCCTGGATTCGTTCGACCACGAGATGGGCACCTCCCACGGCGACCCGGTCGCGGTGGCGCAGCAGGGCATCGAGTATGCCAAGCAGCAGAAGAACGACGTGGTGATCATCGATACCGCCGGCCGCCTCGGTATCGACGACACGCTGATGACGCAGGCCCGCAACATCCGCGACGCGGTGAACCCGGACGAGGTCCTTTTCGTCATCGACGCCATGATCGGTCAAGACGCGGTGAAGACCGCAGAAGCGTTCGCCGAGGGCGTGGACTTCACCGGCGTGGTGCTGACCAAGCTGGACGGCGACGCACGCGGCGGTGCGGCCCTTTCCATCCGCGAGGTCACGGGCAAGCCGATCCTGTTCGCCTCTACCGGCGAGAAGCTGGAGGACTTCGACGTCTTCCACCCGGAGCGCATGTCCAGCCGCATCCTGGGCATGGGCGATTTGCTCTCGCTTATCGAGCAGGCAGAGCAGACCTACAACGAGCAGGACGCCGAGGCAGCGGCGAACAAGCTGGCCTCCGGCGAACTCACGCTCGAAGACTTCCTTGATCAGCTGCTGATGATCCGCCGCATGGGGCCGATCGGCAACCTGCTGAAGATGATGCCGGGCGGCAAGGCCATGAACGAGATGGCCGACATGGTCGACGAGAAGCAGCTCGACCGCATCCAGGCAATCATCCGCGGCATGACCCCGGAAGAGCGCCGGGATCCGAAGATCCTCAACGCGTCTCGCCGCAAGCGCATCGCTAACGGCTCCGGCGTGAAGGTCGCCGACGTCAACCAGCTGGTGGAGCGCTTCTTCGAGGCGAAGAAAATGATGGGACAGATGGCCAGCCAGTTCGGCCTGAGCGGGATGCCCGGCATGGGCGGCCGCTCGGCGACGAAGAAGAAGCCGAAGGGGCGCAAGGGCAAGAACGGCAAGCGTAAGGCACCGAAGCGCGGCGGCGGAATGCCGGGAATGCCCAAGATGCCGGGGATGCCTGGGATGCCGGGCGGGATGCCCGACCCGAAGGAGCTGGAAAAGCTGCAGCAGCAGTTGCCGGCAGGCATGCAGGGGATGGATTTGAACAACTTGGATTTCGACGAAGCAATGAAGCGCATGCAGAAGGGCAAGTTCTTCTGACCGTTCCTTCGAGGGGCGGCGCTCGCCTGAGCTGGCGGCTCTGAATCCAGCTAGTAGGACCCAGCTATCCGGTCAAAAACCGCAAGATAGCTGGGTCCTTGTAGCTGGATTTGGCGAGCCCGCGGGCGCAGTGAGCAGCGCGCGTGGGGGGGCTGGGTTTAGGGGGTGGCCGGAGGGGCGTCGGTAAGCGAGAGCTCCGCGAAGATGGGGGAGAGAGCATCCCACAGCAGCGGTGATCCGCGTGGCGCCGCGTGCCGGGGCTGGCCGCGCTGGATCCAGCTAGTAGGACCCAGCTATCACGTCAAAAACCGGGTGATAGCTGGCACTTACTAGCTGGATCTGGCGAGCCCGCGGGCGCGGAGAGTAGCGCGCGTGGGTGGGCCGGGTTTAGGGGGTGGCCGGAGGGGCGTCGGTAAGCGAGAGCTCAGCGAAGATGGGGAAGAGCGTATCCCACAGCAGCGGGGCAAGCGACTCGGCGTAGGCGTTGGAAATGTGGTTTTGGTCGCGGTAGATGTAGACGTTGCCGATCTGGGGCGGGCAGACGCCGTCCGGGCAGTACCAGCCGGCGGTGTCGATTTCCCACTGGTTGAAGCTGCCGTCTAGGACCTCCGCGGCCGGGTCTTGCGGGGCGTAGATCATGTCCGCGGGCATGGAGCAGGCGTATTCCGGGTAGCCCATGACGATGCAGATGTTGGGGTCCATGGGGTCGCCGTCGGGGTTAAACATCCACGGGTTGTCGCGCAGACCCACGAACGGGATTCCCAAATCCGAGAGTCGCTGCCATAGCTGGATGTAGGCGTCCGGGACGTAGTCTGCAGACACGACGCCCTGGCCAGCGAAACCGGCTGGCCGGGTGGAGGTGGAGATCACCATGATCGGCTCGAGGTCGATGATTTCCTGCAGCGCGTTTTCGCCCCACTCAGCGCATACGGGCGAGACGATCTCGTTGGCCGGGTTTCCTGGCCCTCCCACGACCAGTGGACACTCCTGGCGCACGAAGGTCGCAATCTTGAAGTGGTGCTCTCGGCCGAGCTCATCGAGGGGGATGATAAACGGCTCGATGTGGGAACCTCCGGCGAGCACGACCGTGGTGTCCGCGTCGAGGTCGCCGTAGACACAATCTGGGCCGGGCATGACATCGGGGCCTTCGGGCAGGAAGATCATGCAGTCCTCTTTCCCGATAGGTGGGAAGATTCCCGCGATGAGGTTCGGGTTCGGCCGTGCCTTCCTGTCCGGTACCTCCGCGCCCTGCAGCGCGCGGGCGCCTGGGTAGCGCTCCGGGTCCAGCGATGTCTCCTCGCGGTCAACGCGGTGTTCCCAGTACGGTTGCACGGCCAGGGCGGTGGCGAACAGCGCGCCCGCCAGCACCCCACCCACCGCGCGGGCGACGCCCGGCACGGTGCGTAGCGACGCTTTTGCGTCCCCAACCGGGTCGTCGTCCCCGCGTGGGCGCGGGCGGTGCTGGCGCAGCGGCTCTTCCACCAACGTGTGGGTCACATGGGCCAGGCAGAGGGACACGAGGATGACCAGCGCACCCAGCCAGGTCGGCGGGGTGTCGTAGCCACCGATGACGGTGACCAGAATGAGCAAAGGCCAGTGCCACAGGTAGAGCGAGTACGCCACCGAACCCAGCCACGTCATGGGGGTGGAGGCCAGGACGTTGGAGACCGGATTCGCGTTCCCAGACAGGATCACCAGCGCGGCGCCGGTGAGCGGGATCAAGGCCACCGGGCCCGGGAACGCGAGCGACGTGGGCACGATCAGGCCGGTCACGGCGATGAGCGCCACGCCCAACAGGGAGGTCAGCCACGCGGTGGTTTGCGGCAGGAAGCGGTGAGCCGGCACGAACGCGAGCAGCGCGCCCAGCGAGAGCTCCCAGGCGCGGGAGAAGGTGGAGTAATAATTCTCGCCAGTTCCTTCCAAGCCGAAGCGCGACGCCCAAGCGAAAGACGCAACGGTAATCGCCGCCAGTACCGCGATCGCCGCGCGACGGGCGTGGACCGGATTCGCACGCAGCTTCACCACCGCAACGGCGACGAGCCAGCCCATCGCGATGCCGAAGACGTAGAACTGCCCCTGCACGGACATGGACCACAGGTGTTGCAGCGGGGATGTGTCCTGGCTTGCCGCTGCGTAGTCCGCGTTTTGTGCCACGAGCTCCCAGTTCTGGAAGTACAGCATCGAGGCGGTGACTTGGCGGGCCAGCTGGGGGTTCATCAACTCGGGGGCGACCGCCAAGACAAGGGCAATGACGACAACCACCACCAGCGCAAGCGCGGGCACCAATCTGCGAATGGTGCGCCACAACGGCCACCAGGGGTTCAGCTTGGGGTTGGGGCGCAGCGCGTAACGCAGCTGGCCGCCGAGGAAGAAGTACCCCGACAGCAGGAGGAATACGTCCACGCCACCGGAGACCCGGCCGACGAAGACGTGGAACACAACCACCAGCGCGATCGCGAACCCGCGCAGCCCGTCCAAGTCGACGCGGTAGGCGGAAGAGCCTTTCGCCGACCGCGGTGCGGGCACTGCTGTCGTCGTCAACCGCGTCTCCAACCTGTCACTTCCGTTCATCGGCAACTTACGTCACAAACGAATATTGACCCTACCGCCCCGCCCACGCGGGGCCGAACTGACATACCCGCTGGTTTTGGTCTGCAGGTGTGGCCCGCGTAAAGTGTCACAGGTTGTCGGGCGTCCTTCGTTGCGCCGGGCACAACAAGTCCATAACTGCGTACGCGCCGGATCCGTCTGCACCCAGCGAGGGAGAACCTCACCGGGAAGGTCGCCCGGCCAGGCACGCGCAGGGTAAATAAAAAGGGTTGAACCGGCTCGTCGGCAAGCGGCGAGTGTCTGTACTGCCCAGTGACCTACAAGGAAGTACACCATGGCTGTAAAGATCAAGCTGCAGCGCGTTGGCAAGATCCGCAACGCGCAGTACCGCGTTGTCATCGCCGATGCCCGCACCCGCCGCGACGGTGCCGTCATCGAGAACATCGGCATCTACCACCCGAAGGAAGAGCCGTCGCTCATCCGCATCGATTCCGAGCGCGCTCAGTACTGGCTCGGCGTTGGCGCACAGCCGACCGAGCCGGTGCTCGCGCTGCTGAAGGTGACCGGCGACTGGCAGAAGCACAAGGGCCTCGACGGCGCTGAGGGCACCCTGAAGGTGGCCGAGGAGAAGCCGTCCAAGCTCGACCTGTTCAACCAGGCGCTGGAAGAGGCCAAGAATGGTCCGACCGCTGAGGCCATCACCGAGAAGCGCAAGAAGGCCAAGGAAGAGGCTGAGGCGAAGGAGGCTGCCGAGGCAGCTGCAGCCGCCGAAGCTGAGGCCGCTGAGGCTGAGGGCGAGTCCGCCGACGCAGAGGCGTCCGAGGAGAACTAGGCGCCCTTCGCCTATCGACGCCACCCCCGTTCCGCGCGCAACGTGCGGAACGGGGGTTTCGCGTTGGAGCACCCGAGCGCTGCGGGATAGATGCGAGGGCCTGCTACCGTAGCCACTCATGGAGTTGCAGATTGGCCGAGTGGTCAAGTCCCACGGTGTGAAGGGTGAAGTTGCCGTCGAATTGCTGGCGGACGAGTCGGAAGAGCACATTGTCCCCGGCGCCGTCCTCACCGGCCGTCAGGCTGGCAAGGAGCGGCAGCTCACGGTAAGGGCGGTGCGCCCCCACCAGAAGCGCCTCCTGGTCACCTTCGAGGAAGTGCCGGACCGGACTGCAGCCGACAGTTTGCGCGGGATGAAGTTCGCGGCCGAGCCGCTGGAGCGAGACGACGACTCGGAGGGGTACTACAACCACGAACTCATTGGGCTTAGTGTGCGCCACGACGGCGATGAAGTGGGCGAGGTCACCGGCGTGATGGACGCGCCGAACCGGAAGATCTTGGAGATCGATTACCGCGGCAAAGAGGTGCTTGTCCCGTTTGTCATGGACTTCGTGCCGGAGCTCGACGTGGAGGAGGGCTTCCTCACCATCACCCCACCGGAGGGCCTGCTGGATGTCTAGCCTGCGCCTCGACGTCATCACCATATTCCCCGAATACCTGGACCCGCTGCGGCATGCGCTGCTGGGCAAGGCGATCGAGCAAGGGATCCTTGCCGTCGGCGTGCACGACCTACGCGACTGGGCCACAGGGAACCACAAGTCCGTGGACGCTCCGCCGCTCGGCGGGGGCCCAGGCATGGTGATGAAGCCCGAGGTGTGGGGGCCTGCGCTTGACGACGTTGCCACGGGCCGCGCCGGAACCGATCTCGAGTCTGCAGCGGCGCACCGCAACGACAAGCCGCGCCACGACGAGGTGCATGCCGTCGCGCCCCGGCCGTACGACAGTGGGGAAGACGCCTCGAAGCCGCTGTTGATTGTGCCGACCCCGGCCGGCAAGCCGTTCACTCAGGCGGACGCGCAGGCGTGGTCGCGCGAGGAGCACATTGTGTTCGCGTGCGGGCGCTACGAGGGCATCGACCAGCGTGTGTTCGAGGACGCCTCCCAGCGCTATCGGGTGCGCGAGGTCTCCATCGGCGATTACGTGCTCATTGGCGGCGAGGTTGCCGTCTTGGTGATCACGGAGGCCGTCACGCGCCTCATCCCGGGCGTGTTGGGCAACACCGAGAGCCACGAGGACGACAGCTTTTCCGACGGGTTGCTTGAAGGGCCGAGCTACACCAAGCCACGGGTGTGGCGAGGGATCGAGGCGCCGGCGGTGCTCACGTCCGGCGACCACGCGAAAGTTGCGGCGTGGCGGCGCGAACAGTCCCTGAAACGCACCCGTGACGTGCGCCCGGATCTGTTGAAGACTACGCCCCTCAGCGACGAGGACCGCTTTATGCTGAATGCCCGCGATGTGGTCACGACGGTCAGAGTGGATGGGGCGAAGCGCGTTGTCGTCAAGCAGCTGCGCCGGGCCTTGAAGCAGGCGGGTTACCGCGCCTCGGCGATTACCCTTGAGGGCGAGACCCTCACCGTTACCGGGCGCACCGCGCTCGCGTTCGAGGAGGCGACACGGGCGGTAGAAAAGGCGCTGCCGCCTGGGATGTATCACTCTGGGAGCACGGTGCAGGTTTAGCCTGGCGTCGCCGACTACACTCGCCCGAATGACATCAATCGCAGCCACGATCGCGAAAGAACTACAGGTGCGGGACAGCCAGGTCGAGCAGGCGCTAACGCTGCTGGCCGAGGGCAACACTGTCCCGTTCATCGCCCGCTACCGCAAGGAAGCCACGGGCGGCCTCGATGACGCGCAGCTGCGCTACATCGAGGAGCGCAACACCTACCTGGTGGAGCTAGTGGAGCGGAAGCAGGCGGTGCTGGAAAGCATTGAGGCGCAGGGCAAGCTCACCGATGAGCTGAAGCGCGAGATCCTCGCCGCCGATTCCAAAGCGCGCGTGGAAGACCTCTACCTGCCCTACAAAAAGCGGCGCAAGACGAAGGCGGACATCGCGCGCGAGGCCGGCCTTGAGGCGTTGGAGCAGCAGCTTATCGACGACCCTTCGGCGTCCCCCGAGGCCCTGGCCGAAGCCCACCTATCGGAAGGCTTCCCGGATGCGAAATCCGCGCTCGAGGGGGCCCGCGCCATCCTGGTGGACCGCTTCGCCACCGACGCGGACTTGGTCGGTGAGGTGCGCGACCGCGTCTATAAGCAAGGCACCATGCGTTCTACGCCCGTGGAAGGTAAGGAAACCGAGGGCGCGAAGTTCGCGGACTACTTCGAGTTTTCGGAGCCGTTTGTCAACCTCCCGAGCCACCGCATCCTTGCGCTCCTGCGCGGCGAGGCCGAGGGCGTGCTGACCTTGGACATGGATCCCGGCGACGAGGCCGTGTACGAGGGCATGATCGCGGAACGGTTCGCTTTGCCGGTGAAGGAGTCGGAGTGGCTGGCCAAGGCCGTGCGCTGGGGGTGGCGCACCAAGCTCCAGGTTTCCGCGAACCTGGACACGCGCATGCGGCTGAAGGAAAAGGCGGAGGAGGGTGCGCTGCAGGTGTTCAAGACCAACCTGCGCGACGTGCTGCTCGCCGCCCCGGCCGGCCAGCGAGCCACCCTGGCGTTGGACCCCGGCTACCGCAATGGCGTGAAGTGCGCGGTGGTGGACGAGACCGGCAGGGTGCTGGCGACCACCATCGTCTACCCGCACCAGCCGCAGAACCGCTGGGACGCCTCGAGCGCGGAGCTGGCGTCGCTCGCGGCGGAGCACGGCGTGGAGCTGATCGCGGTGGGCAACGGCACAGCGTCGCGCGAATCGGAGAAGCTCGCCGGCGAGGTGGCGGACCTCATCGCCCAGGCGGGCGGGAAGCGCCCCACCCCGGTGGTCGTGTCCGAGTCGGGCGCGTCGGTGTATTCCGCCAGCGCGATTGCGGCCGAGGAGTTCCCGGATATGGACGTTTCACTGCGCTCAGCGGTGTCCATCGCGCGCCGTTTGCAGGACCCGCTGGCGGAGTTGGTGAAGGTGGACCCGAAATCCATCGGTGTGGGCCAGTACCAGCACGACGTGAACCAGACCGCGCTGGCGCAGACGCTGAATGCGGTGGTGGAGGACGCGGTGAACTCCGTCGGCGTGGATGTGAACACCGCCTCGGCGCCGCTGCTTGAGCGCGTCGCAGGGCTCTCCGGCACGGTGGCCAAGAACATCGTCGCCTACCGCGACCAGAACGGCCGCTTCACCACCCGCAAAGAGCTGGGCAAGGTGCCGCGCCTTGGGCCCAAGGCGTACGAGCAGGCCGCGGGCTTCCTGCGTATCCGGGGCGGGGCGAACCCGCTCGACGGCTCTGCGGTCCACCCGGAGGCGTACCCGGTGGTGGAGCGCGTCGCCCAAGCAACGGGCCTGAGCACGGAGCAGCTCATCGGCAACACCGCGGTACTGTCGAAGCTCGCGCCGGCGGACTTCGCGGACGGCCAGTTCGGTGTTCCCACCGTCACCGACATCCTCGCGGAGTTGGACAAGCCCGGCCGCGACCCGCGCCCGGAGTTCAAAACCGCCGAGTTTAAAGAGGGCGTCAATGAGGTGAAGGACTTACAGCCCGGCATGATCCTGGAGGGCACGGTGACCAACGTCGCCGCGTTCGGCGCCTTCGTGGACGTGGGTGTGCACCAGGACGGGCTTGTCCATGTCTCGGCGATGAGCCGCAACTTTGTTGCCGACCCGCACGAGGTGGTGCGCTCCGGCCAGGTGGTGAAGGTGAAGGTCATGGACGTCGACGTGCAGCGCCAGCGCATCGGTCTCAGCCTGCGCCTCGACGACGAGCCGGGCCAGCCCGCCCCGAAGAAGGGGGGAGCGGAGCGAGGTGGTAAGAACGGTGGCAAGAACCATGGACGGGGCGGTGGCCGGCGACAGGGCGCGCCGGAGGGGCGTCGCCAAGCATCCGGCTCCATGGCGGACGCGCTCAAGCGCGCCGGATTTGGGAACTGACCGGCGCGTATGTAACATTTGCCGGGTTGTTGTAATCGACACGAACCGGCCGAGCGCCCCGCAGGGGAAGTGCCGCCAGGGTCCTCTGTCCGAACACGTAAAGGATTGCTTTCATGAGCAACGGCATCATTGATCTTGTCGACGCAGGCCAGCTGCGCGACGACATCCCGGATTTCCGCCCGGGCGACACCCTCGACGTGCACGTCAAGGTGATCGAGGGTTCTGTTACCCGTACCCAGGTCTTCACCGGCTTCGTGGTCCGCCGCCAGGGCGACGGCATCCGCGAGACCTTCACCGTGCGCAAGGTCTCCTTCGGCATCGGCGTTGAGCGCACCTTCCCGGTGCACTCCCCGAACATCGAGAAGATCGAGGTCGTCCGCAAGGGTGACGTCCGCCGCGCGAAGCTGTACTACATGCGCGAGCTGCGCGGCAAGGCTGCCCGCATCAAGGAGCGCCGCTAGTTCTGCGCCGCCCCCGCGCCCCGTCCGAGTCGTATCGGGCGGGGCGCTTCGCTTGTCTTTGCACCATGCCCGCGCCATGTCCCAGCGTGCTGGGGCGCGCCCGGGCGGTGCTAACGTATCCCGGGTGACCAACGTGAACGGACCCGCAGGCGGGCAGCAGCCCAACCAGCCTGCACAGCCCCACAACCCCTACGCGAAGCAGCAGTACGCGCCTGCGCAGCCCGCTCGAGCGGGGCGCACACCGGCGGGCACGCAGGAAGAGAACAAGGAACTTCCTTGGTATGTGGAAATTCCGGTGGTGGTGGTGCTGACGCTGCTGATCATGTTTGTGATCCAGACGTTCATCGGCCGCCTCTACGTCATTCCGTCCGCATCCATGGAGCCCACGCTGCACGGGGAGAACGGCTCGGGCGACCGCATTTTTGTGGAGAAGGTCAGCTACTACTTCTCCGACCCGGAGCCGGGCGATGTCATCGTCTTCGCCGGCACAGATTCGTGGAACACGGGCTTTGACTCCAACCGGTCTTCCAACCCAGTCGTGCGCGGGATGCAGGAAGTCGGCTCCTGGGTCGGGCTGGTGCCGAAGGACGAGAACACGCTGGTGAAACGCATCATCGCCACCGGCGGGCAAACCGTGTCCTGCCAGGCGGGGGACCCGGCCGTGATGGTCGACGGCAAGCCGATCGACCAGTCCTACACACTGCAGCCGAACTTCTACCCGGTGGATCAATCGCAAGGATCCGACGCCTGCGGTGGCCCGTACTTCGGCCCCGTGACGGTGCCGGAAGGCCACTACTTCATGATGGGTGACAACCGCACCAACTCGCTCGACTCGCGTGCGCACATGGGCGACGAGCTCCAGGGCACCATCCCGGAGGAAAACATCCGCGGCAAAGTCAAGGCTGTCGTCTTCCCGCTCAGCCGCATACAGGGCGTCGACGACCCGGACATCCAGCAATGATGCTGTGCGCCGCCTAAAGCAGCTGCGCACCTACGAGGTCGCGTTGGAAAAGGCGGGCCTCGGTCCTGTGGCAGGGGTGGACGAGGCCGGCCGCGGGGCCTGTTTCGGCCCCATCACTATCGCCGCGTGCGTGCTCCCGCCGGCGCCGCAGCGCGCGCTGGAGGGCCTAACGGACTCGAAGAAGCTCACTGCACGAAAGCGCTACCTGCTTTTCGACGCGCTAGTCGATACCGCGCTCGCGTACTCCGTCGTGCACATCCCGGCGGCCGAGATAGACCGCCGAGGCATCCAGGCCGCCAACCTTGACGGCGCGCGCCGCGCAATTGCGGGCCTTTCCGTGCAGCCCGGCTACGTGCTTGTCGACGCGTTCCGTATCCCCGGCCTGGTCGCACCCCAGCTGCCGGTGGTGGGCGGAGACTACACCGCCCGCTGCATTGCCGCCGCCAGCGTGCTGGCCAAGGTGAGCCGTGACCGACTGGTTAGCGAGATGGCCAAGCGCTTCCCCGAGTACGGCTTAGAGGGACATAAAGGCTATTCAACGAAGGCGCACATGGATGCGGTGCGCCGCCACGGCGCGAGTCCCGAGCACCGCTATAGTTATGCGAACGTCAGGGACGCTGACGTCTTCTACTCGCAGTCCAGTATGAAGGGGCACGCATGAGCGCAGAGGATCTTGACAATTACGAGGCGGACGTCGAGCTTTCCCTCTACCGCGAATATCGCGACGTAGCCAGCCAGTTCTCCTACGTGGTGGAAACCGAACGGCGTTTCTACCTGGCCAACGGCGTCAAGCTCATCCCGCACACCGAGGGCGGGGACGTGTACTACGAGGTCTTGATGTCGGACGCATGGGTGTGGGACATGTACCGGGCGGTGCGCTTCGTGCGCTACGTCCGGGTGATCACCTACAAAGACGTCAACATCGAGGAGCTGGACAAGCCCGAGCTGACCTTCCCGGAGTAAGTACCCGGAGTCAGTACAGGGGACAAACGGCGGGGTAGCGGACGAGCCGGAACGCGGCAGATTTCCCTGTCGGCGGAACCGCCACGGTACTTCCGAAGTCTGATAGAGGACCGATTCTTGGAACTCAATGACACGCGGGAGGGACCATGCAGGTGGATTATCAGGCCCAATACGAGCTGGGCCGCGCAGGGGAGCGGGCTGCGATCAGGTGGTACGAGGATGAGGGGTATACCCTCCTCGGACACCGGCAGCGAATGCGGGCGGGGGAGATCGATGCCGTCGTTGAAGACGACGACGGCACGGTCGTCTTCGTGGAGGTGAAGTCGCGCCGCGGCAGCGCGTTCGGCGCAGCTGAGGCGGTGACAACGAAGAAGCTGGCCACCATGCGCAGGTGCGCGGCCCAGTGGCTCGAAGAGCACTGCGCAGACGCGTATCGGCCGGTCCGTTTCGACGTGGTCGAGGTGGTCTTCGCGGGCGAGGATTACATCCTGCGGCGCTACCCGGGGGTCGAAGATGGCGCTTGCTAGCACGGTGAGCGCGACCGTGGAGGGCGTCACCGCACGCCTGGTCACGGTGGAGGCAAACGTCGGCGCCGGCCTGCCGGGGATGCACATGGTGGGCCTGGGCGACGCGGCGGTGAAGGAATCCCGTGAGCGCATCCGCACCGCGATTGCGAACTCGGCGCTGCCGTGGCCGCGCACGAAGATTATGGTGTCGCTCTCGCCGGCGCACCTGCCCAAGGCGGGCTCGCACTTCGACCTTCCAATCGCGCTGGCGGTGCTGGGCAGCCTGGACCCGCGCGCGGATCAGGTGCTCAGGGCAACGATGTTCTGCGGCGAGCTCGCCTTGGACGGCACGTTGCGGCGGGCCGAAGGCGTGCTCCCGATGCTGCTTGCAGTCCTGCACGACGCCGACAATGCCGTAGACACGATTGTCGTGCCGCGCGCCAATGCCGCCGAGGCGGCGCTGCTGGGCCGAAGTAACGTGCTCGTGGCAGATTCGCTCAAACATGTCTGGGAGTGGGTGACAGGGGCCGTCCAGCTGGACGTGGCCTCGGCGCCGGTGCGCGAGACGGCACCGGTCGCCGTGCCTGACTTCTGCGATCTCGCCGGGATGACCGAGGAACGCGAGGCGCTTGAGGTCGCCGCCGCGGGCGGCCACCACGTCATGATGATCGGCCCACCCGGATCCGGAAAGTCCATGCTGGCAGAGCGCCTGCCATCGATTCTGCCTGAGCCCACGGTCGAGGAGGTGGTGGAAGTCACTGCCATCCACTCCGCTGCGGGCATCTCTGGGGGAGACGTCGTCGACGCGCGGCCGTTTGTCGCGCCGCACCCGTCCCTCACGCGCGCGGCGCTGATCGGCGGGGGCAGTGGCACGCCGACGCCCGGGGCGGTGAGCCAGGCGCACCGCGGGGTGCTCTTTCTCGACGAGGCGTCGGAGATCCAAGCGCACGTGCTCGATTCCCTGCGTATCCCGTTGGAAAAGCGAGAGGTGAGGCTCACGCGCGCTCGCCGCGAGGTGGTGTACCCGGCAGATTTCCAGCTGGTGCTGGCCGCCAACCCGTGCGCCTGCCCGCGGATCGAGGGGCGCTGCACGTGCAGCTCTCCGCAACGGGCGCGGCACCTGAGCAACATCACGGGTCCGCTGAGGGACCGCATCGACGTGTTCCTCACCACCTCGGCCGAGGCGTCAGTGCTCAGCCCCAAAGGCGCGGAGCGGTCCAGTGCGATCGCGCGGCGGGTGGCGGCCGCCCGGGAACGCGCGGCGGCCCGCTGGTCGCAGGCGGGGCTCGCGGAGTCCGTGAACGCGCGCGTTCCGGCGACACTGATCCGGCGGCACTTCCCGGCGCGGGAATCCGCGATGGCGCTGCTGGAATCTTCCCTCTCGGAGGGGACGATCACACAGCGTGGCGCGGATAAGTGCCTGAAGCTCGCCTGGACGCTCGCGGACCTGGAGCAGGCGGACCAGCCGGATATCGACCACGCCTATCGCGCCCTGGACTTGCGCGCGAACCAGCGGGAGGTGGCCTAAGTGTCTGCGCCAGAATCCTGGGCCTACCTCAGCCGTGTGGTCGAGGGACCCTCGCACCACATCCAGGCACTGCTCAGCATGGGAAAATCCGCGGACGAGATCGCGCACGGTGTGCGCACCCGCGCCACCTGGATCGGCGGCCTGCTCGCGCAGACTGAAAACCGCTTCACCTGGGACCGGCCCGCCGAAGATATCGAGCGCGCGGCCGAAGCGGGCTTCACGCTGCTCACGCCGGATAGCGCGCAGTGGCCCGCGGACGCTATCGAGCGCTCGTTCGCCCGCCAGCAGACTGGCGCGTCCGCCAAGGTCAGCCACCAGCCGGACGGGATCGCGCCGCACGCGCTGTGGGTGCAGGGGAACCCCAACCTCGCCGGGCTGCTCGGGCATTCGGTCGGCGTCGTCGGCACGCGCCACGCAACCAAATACGGCCACGCGGCTGCCAAGGACCTGGTCACCGGATTGGGCGGGCATCGGTACACGATCGTCTCCGGCGGGGCGCTGGGCATTGACACCGTCGCGCACCAAACGGCGCTCGATGTGCAGACGCCCACTATCGTGGTCGCCGCGTGCGGGCCGGGGGAGCACTACCCGCGCTCCAACAAAGCGTTGTTTGAACGCGTCGTGGCCAGCGGGTCTGCCATCGTGACGGAGTACCCGTTCGGCACCACGCCTGACCGGCACCGCTTCCTCACCAGAAACCGTCTGGTTGCGGCGCTGACCCTCGGTACCGTGCTGGTGGAAGCGCCGTTTCGCTCCGGGGCGCTCAACACCTTGAAGTGGGTCAACGCGTTCAACCGGAAAGCCATGGCGGTGCCGGGCCCGATCACCGACGCGCAGTCGCTCGGTGCCAACTTGGCTATCCAGCGAGAAGAAGCGCTGATGGTGCTGAACGCCGGCCAGGTGCACGAGCAGCTCACGGCGGTCGGAGAGTTCGATGCCGACGAGCAGCTGGAAATGCAGTTCCCGCCGAGCGTGACGCAGCAGCTTTCCCGCAATGAGCTGCGCGTGTACGACGCGCTTCCGCCCGTGGGCCAACAGGGCCGCGAGGCTGAGGAGGTTGCCGCGGACTCCGGGCTCACCATCGCGCTGACGGTGCACATCCTTATGGATTTGTCGCAGCGTGGGTTAGTGGAGCGCGACCGCCGTCGCTGGTCGCGGGCAGAGCAGCCGGCTGTGGGAGGGGAGTAAGCTGCCGTGACATGAGTGCACAGCCGGGACAGTTGCAGGCAGCGGTGGACGACTTCGCCGAATACGCCGAACTCGTCCTCGGCCGCTCACCACACACGGTCAAGGGTTACGTAACGGATCTGCGAGGACTGAGCGACTACGCGGCGACGTTCAACGAGTTCACCCTTGACGCGCTGCGGCAGTGGCTGGCGGATGCCCTCGCGGCAGGCAAGAGCCGGGCGACACTCGCCAGGCGCACCGCAGCCGCCAGGGCCTTTTCGGCCTGGGCCTACCGCCAGGGCTACATCGAAAGCGACGCCGCCGCCCGGTTGAAGGCCCCCAAAGTCAACCGCCCGTTGCCCACCGTGGTGCAAGGGGAGCGCGTCGCAGAGCTCGTGGAGGTGCCCCAGGACGACGGGGCTCACCCGGCGGAGCACCTGCGCGACCGGGCAATGCTTGAGTTGTTGTACGCCACGGGCATGCGCGTCGGCGAGCTCACCGGGCTCGACATCGGCGACGTCGACCTCGCCCGGGGGCTCGCCCACGTGACCGGCAAGGGCAATAAGCAGCGCGTCGTGCCCTTCGGCAACGAGGCCTCGGCGGCCGTTGCGGCATGGCTGGAGTCTGGCCGCGACGAGCTCGCCGGTGACACCCCCGCAATGTTTGTCGGCACCCGTGGCGGGCGCATCGACCAGCGCCAGGTCCGGCGGGTGGTTGAGCGCGCCGGGCGCGGCGCGGGCGTGGAGCACGTCGGCCCGCACACGTTGCGCCATACAGCGGCGACCCACATGCTCGAGGGCGGTGCCGACCTGCGCGTGGTGCAGGAGATGCTCGGGCACACCAGCTTGCAGACCACGCAGATTTACACGCACGTCTCCGCGCAGCGACTCAAGCGAATCTACGACCAGGCGCACCCTCGTGCGTAGGTGACGCAGGAGAACCGTCGAGCGGCTTGAGCCGTATGCGCGGCGGCTGCAGCAACGTCAGCGGGTCAATGTAGGTATCCTTGCCGGTTCGTGCGCCCCAGTGCAGGCCATCGTGCGCCCCGGAGAACGTCGTGGGTGCCCGGGTGAGCGCACCCACGGGCTGCCCTTCGCGCACTGCATCGCCTGGGGCAAGATCCGAGCGGACAGGCTGGTAGGTGGTGCGGATCCCGCCGGCGTGGTCGATGGCGAGGACGGGTGTGCCAGCCACCGAGCCGACGAAGGCGACAACGCCGTCACCCGCCGCAAGCACCGGCTGGCCAGCGCGCAATGGTAGGTCGACGCCCCGGTGGCCGGGCTTCCAGTTCTGGTCCGGTATGTTCGCGGGACGGCTCACCCCGCTTGAGTGCGCGGTGCCGGCGACCGGGTCAACCCACGCGGCGGCAGGTGCGGCGGTGAGCAGGAGCAGGGCGGTGGTGGACCGGAGGATCGTCGATAGTCGCATGCTGCGATCAGACCACTTCACCGCTGCAGTGAGAAGGGGTGTAAGCGGTTCTGTGGATAACGCCTCGGCCGCGGCGGGGTTATCCACATGAAGACGCAGATGAGATTAGGTTTTGCTGGGAAAGCCAGGTAGGGTTGCACCGGCAGCTTTTCTGGGCTGACTACGCGCGCCGAATCATGCCTGCTCAGCGACGGTCCCTCTCACAGGGTGCGGGGCGAGCACGGTGCCAGGGTGCGGGATAAAAACCCGCGCGTGAGACTTGCAAGATAACCGAACTATTTTCTCCGAAGGAGACAAAACCATGGCAGTTGTAACCATGAGTGAACTCCTCGACGCTGGTGTGCACTTCGGCCACCAGACGCGTCGCTGGAACCCGAAGATGCGCCGCTTCATCTTCACTGACCGTAACGGCATCTACATCATCGACCTGCAGCAGACGCTGACCTACATCGATGAGGCCTACGAGTTTGTCAAGGAAACCGTCGCTCACGGCGGCACCATCTTGTTCGTTGGCACCAAGAAGCAGGCACAGGAGCCGATCCAGGAAGAGGCGCAGCGCGTCGGCATGCCGTACGTGACGCACCGCTGGCTGGGCGGCATGCTCACCAACTTCCAGACTGTGTCCAAGCGCATTGGTCGCATGAAGGAACTGCAGGCGATGGACGCGGCCGAGGACGGCTACGCGGGCCGCGGCAAGAAGGAAGTCCTCATGCTCACCCGCGAGCGCATCAAGCTCGAGCGTGTGCTGGGCGGCATCGCCGACATGACCAAGGCGCCGTCCGCGCTGTGGATCGTGGACACCAACAAGGAGCACATTGCGGTCTCCGAGGCACAGAAACTCCGCATCCCTGTCGTGGCCGTGCTGGACACCAACTGCGACCCGGACGTTGTGGACTTCCCGATCCCGGGCAACGACGACGCTATCGGCGCAGTGAAACTGCTCACCCGCATCGTGGGCGAGGCTGTTGTCGCAGGTAAGCAGCAGCGCGAGGAGCGCCAGCTCGCTTCCGCTCGCGACGCCGCCGGCGACACCGACGCGAAGCGCCAGGCTGAGGCGTCTGAGGCTGCCGCTCAGGCCGCCGCATCCGACGACGTGTCCGCCGCCGACGCTGCGAAGGCTGCCGTCGCCGCAGAGACCGCTGCTCCGCAGGAGGTCGCCGAGGTTGAGCAGCCGGCAGCTGTGCGCGCCGCTGAGCAGGCGAACGAGGCTGCAGCCGCCAACCAGACCGGCAAGGTCGACGAGGGCATCCAGATCTCTGGCACCGAGTCCGCCACCCAGGCGTAGGCCACGCGGTACGGATCCTTTGATCTGAACCCTCGCGCACCCCGTGTTCGCCAGTGTCTGCCGGTCCGACCGGTGGGGCACATGGCGGGCGCGGGGTGTTTCGCGTGTGAAGGCGCCCTAAACCGTGCGCCAGCCGTGCCGCCGTGGAAAACGTCGGCTACGCTATTAACGGTTATTCATCTTTACGCAACACTTCTATGAGGAGGATCGCCCACTATGGCGAACTACACTGCTGCTGACGTCAAGAAGCTCCGCGAGACCACCGGCTCCGGCATGCTCGACTGCAAGAAGGCACTCGAAGAGACCGACGGCGACTTTGACAAGGCCGTTGAGAACCTCCGCATCAAGGGTGCAAAGGACGTGGGTAAGCGCGCGGAGCGCAACGCCCTCGAGGGCCTGGTTGCCGTCTCCGGCAACACCATCGTTGAGATCAACTCCGAGACCGACTTCGTGGCCAAGAACCAGGAGTTCAAGGACATCGCCGCCCAGATCGCGGACGCAGCAGCCGCTGTGAAGGCGAACTCTCCGGAGGAGCTGGCCAACGCGGATGTCAACGGCGAGACCGCCCACGACGTGCTGGAGCGCCTCTCCGCCAAGATCGGCGAGAAGCTGGAGCTGCGCCGCGCCGCTACCGTCGAGGGCGAGAAGGTTGAGCCCTACCTGCACCAGAAGGCTGCAGACCTGCCGCCGGCTGTCGGCGTCCTGGTTGCCTACACCGGCGACAACGCCGAGGCTGCCCACCAGGTTGCTCTTCAGATCGCCGCGATGAAGGCTCGCTACCTCAACAAGGAGGCCGTGCCGGCCGACGTTGTTGAGAAGGAGCGCGCGGTCCAGGAAGAGATCACCCGCAACGAGGGCAAGCCGGAGGCTGCCATCGCCAAGATCGTTGAGGGCCGCATGGGCGGCTTCTTCAAGGACGTTGTGCTGCTGGATCAGCCGTCCCTGTCCGACTCCAAAAAGACCGTGCAGCAGTACGCCGAGGAGAACGGCATCGAGATCACCGACTTCGTCCGCTACGAGGTTGGCCAGGCGTAAGCGCCTGTAGTCCTTTCGACGCCCCGTACCCCCACCGCCCTCAACGGGCGGCTGGCCGGGTACGGGGTTTCGTCGTGAGGCACGCGCCACCCGAGCGCGGTTCGGTGCAGGTGCATGTGCGGGGCTACTATCATCTGCGAACATGTCCACACCCCGCCGCGCAAAGGAGCGATTCTCGGTGACTGACCTCAATCCCACCCGCACAGGTTTCAAGCGAGTGATGCTGAAGCTGGGCGGTGAAATGTTCGGCGGAGGCAAGGTCGGCATCGACCCGGACGTGGTGGAGTCCGTCGCCCGGCAGATCGCGGAGGTCGCGCGCGGGGGCACCGAGGTAGCCGTTGTCATCGGCGGCGGCAACTTCTTCCGCGGCGCCGAGCTGCAGCAGCGCGGCATGGACCGCGCCCGCTCCGACTACATGGGCATGCTGGGCACGGTCATGAACTGCCTTGCGCTGCAGGACTTCTTGCAGCAGATGGGTGTGGACTGCCGCGTGCAGACCGCTATCAACATGGCGCAGATTGCAGAGCCGTACCTGCCCCTTCGCGCGGCGCGCCACCTGGAGAAGGGGCGCGTGGTGATCTTCGGTGCTGGTATGGGCATGCCGTACTTCTCCACCGACACCACCGCGGCGCAGCGCGCGCTCGAGATCGGCTGCGAGGTGCTGCTGATGGCCAAGGCGGTGGACGGCGTCTTCGATTCCGACCCGCGCGAAAACCCGGACGCGGAGCTCTTTTCCGAGATCTCGCCGCGCGAGGTCATCGAGCGGGGGCTGAAGGTTGCAGATGCGACTGCCTTCAGCCTCTGCATGGACAACAACATGCCGATCCTCGTGTTCAACCTTTTGGAAGAGGGCAACATCGCGCGCGCCGTCTCGGGCGAGCAGGTGGGCACGCTCGTCGCGTAACCCGCCGCTTAGCGGCTCACCTCGCGCTCAAGGAGTGCCTCCGCCTCCTGCGCGAGGCGAAGCAGTTCCGGCCCCGTCAGTCGTAGACTGCCCAGGTGCACGCCGCCAAGCGCAACCGCCGGGGTGCCTAATACATTGAACACGGAGCACCACGGCGACCAGTGGGTCTGCGCGTGGAAACTCTCCTCGGGGGCGAGAGCCGGGAAGTAGCCGAGGGGCGGGGGATCGTAGGCGATGGTGGGGGAGAGCACGGCATCCACATTCCACTGCCGTGCAACGATGCCCGGCAGTGCGCGGGCATGCGCTTTCGCCGCATCCACCTGCTCGGACTCGAGCCGCTGGGCCTGCCGCACCAGCCACTCGATGTAGACGCTGTCCAGCGGTTTTACGTCCCGGAACGCGTGCGTGATCAGGGTGGTGAAGTGCGCGTAGGTGGCCGCAGACTCCGCGTACGGGCCAATCTCCACCACCTCGTGCGTGCGGCCCAATAGCGCCGCTAGCTTCTCGACGTCAGCTCCGCGCCGCTGCGCCACCTCCGGGTCTGCGAACACACCTTTGGTGAGCACGCCGATCCGCAACCGGCGACCGGCTGGCGGCTCCCACCCAGTGAGCGTGCACAGGTCCGCCACGTTGCGGGAGAGGAAGCCGTGCGCGGGCAGCTCGCGGCTGGCCAGCTTCAGCCCCGTCACGCCGCACGCCGCCGCCGGCACGCGGATCGAGCCGCCGGCGTCCGTGCCGTGCGCGGCGCGCGAGGTCCCGTCCGCGACAACCACAGCCGCGCCAGTAGATGATCCGCCAGGCGTGCGGCCGGGGAAGGCGGGGGACTCCAGCACCGGTACGCCGGGGCGCTCCGCGTAGCAGGTTGCGCCGAGCTCGGAGGTCAGCGTTTTGGCGTCGATAATTGCCCCCGCATTGAGGAGCTTCAGTACGAACGGATCCGTCTCGCGCGCGACGTAGGCGCGGGCCGGGTTGCCGTTCGTCGTGGGCATGCCGGCGACATCGGTGCCGTCTTTGACTGGGATGCGCCACCCGGTCAGCCGCCCGCCGGGTGGCCCCGCCAGCACAGCGCCGGGGTGGGCGACGTACGTGAAGGCTGGGTGCGGCATGGCGACAGTCTAGGCAGGCGCGCAGCGCTGGTAAGTTAAGGGGGACGCAAACCCGAGAAGCGATAGGGGTAGACCCATGATTGATGACGTTTTGCTGGATGCTGAAGAGCGCATGACCTCCTCCGTCGAGCACACCCGAGATGAGCTGGCTAGCATCCGCACCGGCCGTGCGAACCCAGCGATGTTCAACGGCGTGATGGCGGACTTCTACGGTGCCCGGACGCCGATCAACCAGATGGCCACCATTTCGGTGCCGGAGCCGCGCATGCTCCTGATCAAGCCCTACGACATGTCCACCATGGGCGAGATTGAAAACGCGATCCGCAACTCCGATCTCGGCGTCAACCCGACGGATGACGGCCAGGTGATCCGCGTGACCGTTCCGCAGCTCACCGAGGAGCGCCGCAAAGACCTGGTCAAGCAGGCGAAGCAGAAGGGCGAGGACGGCAAGATTGCCATCCGCAACGTCCGCCGCCAGGGCATGGAAGCGCTGAAGAAGATTCAGAAGGACGGCGACGCGGGCGAGGACGAGGTCAACACCGCAGAAAAGGCCCTGGACAAGACCACCCAGGGGTACGTCGCTCAGATCGACGAGATTGTGCAGCGCAAGGAAAACGAGCTGCTGGAGGTCTAGGCCGACGTGTCCCTGCCGCGAACGCACACCACGCACGGTGCCGAGGCCGCGCCCAGCCGCTGGCCCACGCGTGCACCGAGGCCGAAGAATAAGGCCGGGCGCAACCTGCCGGCGGCAATCGCCACAGGGGTGGTGCTCGGCGCGCTGGTGATCGCGGCGGTGTGGATCGGGCCGGTGGCCTGGTACCCGCTTGTCGCCGTGGCGGTCGCGTTGGCGATGTGGGAGGTCATGACGCGGCTGCGCGAGGCCGGCTACATCCAGCCCCGCACGCTGCTGATCATCCTCGGCCAGGCCATGCTCTGGTTGTCGGTGCCGTACGGCACGTCCGGCCTCGTCGCCGGGTTCGCCTTCACCGTGCTGGTGGTGATGTTCTGGGGCATGTTCCACAGGGGGCGCCACAGCCAGCCAGAGAATTATCTGCGGGACACCGCGGTAGCTATTTTTGTGCTGGCCTGGATCCCGCTCTTCGGCACCTTCGCTGCCATGATCTCCGGGATCACCGAAGCAGGCGTCGACGGCTCGGCATACATCATCGCGTTTATGCTCTGCGTGGTGGCCAACGACGTCGGCGGGTACGCCGCGGGCGTGATGTTTGGCTCCCACCCGATGGCGCCCGCGGTCAGCCCAAACAAGTCGTGGGAGGGGTTCGCGGGCTCGCTCGTGGCCGGCATCATCACCGGGGTGCTCGTGGTGGCACTGCTCATCCACGGGCCGTGGTGGATGGGCATCGTGCTTGGTGTTGCCCTGGTCATCTGCGCGACGATGGGCGACTTGGTGGAAAGCCAGTTCAAGCGTGAGCTGGGTATCAAGGACATGTCTCACCTCCTGCCCGGCCACGGGGGGATCATGGACCGCCTCGACGGCATGCTCCCGGCCGCCGCGGCGACGTACATCCTGCTCACCACCATCTCGCTGATGAACGGCGCGTAGGCCGCGCGCAAGATTCGTACTCGGCGCTCTAACGTGCAAAGATGGGGCGCACTATGAGCGATTTCCCCCACATTCAGCTGCTCGCGCCGAAGCGCGGCATGCCGCCGAAGCACTTCGCGGACCTGAGCAAAGACGAGCGCATCGAGGCGCTGCAGGAGCTGGGCCTGCCCAAGTTCCGCGCCGACCAGATCGCGCGGCACTACTACGGCAAGTTTGAGGCGGACCCGTTGACCATGACGGACCTGCCCGAGGCGCAACGCCAAGCAGTCAAGGACGCGCTGTTTCCAACGCTGCTCACCCCCGTGCGAACCGTGGAGACCGATGAGGGCGACACGACCAAGACGCTGTGGCGGCTTCACGACGGCATTCTGCTGGAATCCGTCCTGATGCGCTACCCCGGCCGCGCCACGTTGTGCATTTCCTCCCAGGCAGGGTGCGGTATGGCGTGCCCGTTTTGCGCCACCGGCCAGGGCGGCCTAGACCGCAACCTTTCCACGGCCGAAATCGTGGACCAGGTCCGTGCGGCCGCGGCCATGATGCAGGCCGAGGGCTCGCGGTTGTCCAACATCGTGTTCATGGGCATGGGGGAACCGCTAGCCAATTACAAGCGCGTGGTCTCTGCCGTGCGCCAGATCACCCAGCCAGCCCCGGACGGCTTCGGCATCTCCCAGCGCAACGTCACCGTCTCCACGGTGGGGCTGGCCCCGCAGATCCGCATGCTCGCGGACGAGGGGCTGTCGTGCACCCTCGCCGTCAGCCTGCACACGCCTGACGACGAGCTCCGCGACGAGCTGGTTCCAATGAACAACCGCTTCGCCGTCGCCGAGGTCCTCGACGCCGCCCGGTACTACGCCGACCAGACCGGCCGTCGCGTCTCCATCGAGTACGCGCTGATCAGGGACATGAACGACCAGGACTTCCGTGCGGACATGCTGGGCAAGAAGCTGCACGCCGCGCTCGGCTCGCGCGTGCACGTGAACGTGATCCCGCTCAACCCCACCCCGGGGTCCAAGTGGGACGCCTCGCCAAAGGCGCGGCAGGACGAGTTCGTCCGCCGAGTGGCCGCGCAGGGCGTGCCGTGCACCGTGCGCGACACGAAGGGCCAAGAGATCGCGGCCGCGTGCGGCCAGCTCGCCGCGGACGAGAAGGCAAGCTAGCCGGATACGAAAAACCGCCAGCCGGGTGGCTGGCGGTTACGTCGTCGATACGCAGCTAGATGCGCGAGTGCTTACCGCGGGGCTCCACGGTGACGACCTCCACATCCTCGCGCTCGGTCGGCGCGGCAACCGGGCGGGAAACGGAACCCTCGACCGCGCGCTCCTCGCCACGTGCCGGACGCAGGTGCGCAACGCGGGACGGCTCGATGTTCAGGGCGCGAAGCTGGGAATCGGTGAGATTCTCGTACGCATCGCTGGACAGGGTGGCCTGGTTGTAGATCCAGTCGGGTTCCTGGTGGCCCACCGGCTTGTTGTGGGCGGTGACGGTGCGGACCTGGTTGAGCTTGGGCTTGGTCGCCTGCAGGATCAGGCCGAGGGCGATCAGCACCGCAAGCACGACAAGCCAGATGGTCTCAACGTGGCCCTCGTGGTTGCCAAAGTTGTAGGCAACGAGGAACAGCACGGAGATCCAACCGGCGATCTGGATGGTGCGATCCGTGAACGCGCTCCAGCCGAAGCGTGCGGACGGAACGTCCGCCTCGGAAACACCGTTGTACACCTGGGGTGCGTTGTCCTTCGCGTGGGCCACTGGAATGCTCCTTCAAAGCGTGGTTGGCGGTTGGCAAAATTGGCAAAAACTGTCACCGCCCATCATCTCACACCACAGGTGCGGACGGTGACACCTCACCCCCATTGTGTTCAAACTTTCGCACCACCGCTCGCGCGGTGACTGCCGCGTGGTGCCGGACGGCGGCGGTGCGTGCAACAATATGGCGCGTGAAGAATGTAGTGATCCTGGGCTCGACTGGTTCCATAGGCACGCAGGCGATTGAGGTGATCCGCGGCCACCGCGACCAGTTCAACGTGGTGGGGATTGCCAGCGGGGGGTCGAACCCCGAGCTGACGGTCCAGCAAGCCCGCGAGTTCGGTGTGAGCGCGGACTGCGTCGCCGTGCGTGATGCGGAGGCGGCCAAGGAGGTGTCCGAAGCACTCGGCGGTCCCGTTATCACCGGCGAGACCTGTGCTGCCGAGCTGGTGGAGGTGTCCCAGCCGGACCTTGTGCTCAACGCGCTCGTCGGATCCTCCGCTGGCTTGCCCGCAACGCTGGCCACGCTGAAGTCCGGAGCGACCTTGGCCTTGGCAAACAAAGAGTCGCTGGTCGCCGGTGGCCGCTTCGTGCTCCAGGCCGCGCGCCCAGGCCAGATCGTGCCCGTGGATTCGGAGCACTCAGCGATGGCGCAGGCGCTGCGTGCGGGCAGCCGCGGCGAGGTGGAGCGCTTCGTGCTCACCGCCTCCGGCGGCCCGTTCCGCGGCAAGACCCGCGCCGAGCTGATGGACGTCACCTACGAGCAGGCCGTGGCCCACCCGACGTGGGCGATGGGGATGATGAACTCGTTGAACTCCGCGACGATGGTGAACAAGGGCCTGGAGCTCATCGAGGCGTCCCTGCTGTTCGACGTCGAGCCGGACAAGATCGACGTGACGGTCCACCCGCAATCCATCGTGCACTCGATGGTCACCTTCGCGGACGGCGCCACTATTGCGCAGGCGTCTCCGCCCTCGATGAAGCTCCCAATTTCGCACGCGCTGAATTGGCCGCACCGCATCCCGGGCGCGCAGCCCGCGCTCGACTTCTCCCAGGCGTCGGAGTGGACCTTTGAGCCCCTGGACGACGACGCGTTCCCAGCCGTGAAGCTGGCCCGCCAGGCGGCGCAGGAGGGGGACCCGTACCCCGCCATCTACAACGCGGCCAACGAGGTAGCCGTCGACGCATTCGTGGGCGGGCGCGTGAGATTCCCCGAGATCGTGGACATTGTCGCCGAGGTGTTAGACGGCGCCGGCGACTTCGCGGAGGCCCCGGCTGACGTGCAGTCCGTGATCCGCACTGAGGACCGCGCCCGCGAACGTGCGAGGGCCGCGGTTGCCCGCGTCGCCGGCGCATAGCGGCGGAAGGCTCTTGTGAGTGCTCTAGGCATTATTGGCTTCGCGCTTGCGATCGCCCTGTCGATCGCGCTGCACGAAGCCGGGCACATGTTCACCGCCCGCGCCTTCAACATGCGCGTGCGGCGCTATTTCATCGGCTTCGGCCCCACCGTGTGGTCCACCACGAAGGGTGGCACGGAGTACGGCATCGCGGCCCTGCCGTTCGGCGGGTTCTGCGACATCGCGGGGATGACCGCGATGGATCCGCTCACGCCGGAGGAGGCGCCTCACGCCATGGTGAACAAACCGGCGTGGCAGCGCGTGGCTGTGCTCGCCGGCGGCATCGCGATGAATCTGCTCATCGGCGTGGTCATCACGTACTTCGTCGCGGTCTTCTCCGGCATCCCGAACCCAGACGCGGACTTCACCCCGCGCGTCGGCCAAACCGTGTGCGTGGCGGACCAGGTGGACGCGGACACCCTCGGGGAGTGCTCGGGCGAGGGCCCCGCCGGTCAGGCGGGTGTGCGCCCGGGGGACACGCTCGTGGCAGTCAACGGGCGGGAGGTTGAGCAGTTTGGGGATCTGCGGGACGCCGTCGCCAAGCAGCCCGGCGAAACCGTGGAGCTGGAGGTCCTGCGCGACGACGAAACGCTCACCCTGGACGTCCCAGTGGAGGGGGTGCAGCGCATCGACCCTGCGACCGGGCAACACGTCACTGTTGGCGCGGTGGGCATTGTCGCGGCGCCGGTGGTGGATGCCGTGAAGCAGTACGGCCCGCTCGAGGCTGTGCCCGCCACGGCGCGGTTTGCGTGGCAGATGCTGGTGGCGGCCGTCGACGGCATCGTGGCGTTTCCCGGCAAGATCCCGGGCGTGGTCGCTTCAATCTTCGGCGCCGAGCGCGACATCGAAGGCCCCATCAGCGTGATCGGAGCATCACGCACCGGCGGCGAGCTGGCAGAGCAGAACATGTGGTCAGCGTTCTGGATGCTGCTGGCCAGCCTGAACTTCTTCCTCGCGCTGTTTAACTTGGTGCCCCTACCGCCGCTGGATGGCGGCCACATTGCAGTGGTGCTCTACGAGAAGGTGCGCGACGCTGTACGACGCCTTCGGGGGCTCGGCCCCGGCGCTCCCGCTAACTACGAAAAGCTCATGCCGCTGACCTACGCCATGGCCGCGCTGATGCTCGGCGTCGGTGTGCTGGTGATGGCCGCTGACGTGGTCAACCCCGTCCGAATATTTGGTTGACGGTGCTAGAGTTAGCCACCATGAACACCCCCATCGGATTAGGTATGCCAGAGGGCCCGGCACCGACCTTGGCGCCGCGCCGCAAAACCCGTCAGCTGATGGTGGGCGATGTCGGCGTGGGTTCTGACCACCCGATTTCCGTGCAGTCGATGACCACCACCAAAACGCACGACATCAACGCCACGCTGCAGCAAATCGCGCAGCTGACAACCGCGGGCTGCGACATCGTCCGCGTGGCGTGCCCGAAGACGGTGGACGCGGAGGCGCTGCCGGCAATCGCCGCGAAGTCGCCGATCCCGGTGATCGCGGACATCCACTTCCAGCCGAAGTACATCTTCGCGGCTATCGACGCAGGCTGCGCCGCGGTGCGCGTGAACCCGGGCAACATCAAGGAGTTCGACGGCCGCGTGAAGGAGGTCGCGCAGGCGGCCGGCGACGCGGGCATCCCGATCCGCATCGGCGTCAACGGCGGCTCCCTGGATCCGCGGCTGCTGGAGAAGTACGGCAAGGCCACCCCGGAGGCACTGGTGGAGTCAGCGATCTACGAAGCCGGGCTGTTTGAAGAGCACGGTTTCGGCGACATCGCGATCTCCGTGAAGCACTCCGACCCGGTGCTCATGGTGGAGGCGTACCGCCAGCTGGCGGAGAAGACGGATTACCCGCTGCACCTCGGCGTGACCGAGGCTGGCCCGAAGTTCATGGGCACCATCAAGTCCTCCGTCGCGTTCGGCGCGCTGCTTTCGCAGGGCATCGGCGACACCATCCGCGTATCCCTGTCCGCTGACCCGGTCGAGGAAATCAAGGTCGGCGACCAGATCCTGCAATCGCTCAACTTGCGCCCCCGTAAGCTCGAGATCGTCTCCTGCCCGTCTTGCGGCCGTGCGCAGGTGGACGTGTACAAGTTGGCCGAGGAAGTCACCGCAGGCCTCGACGGGATGGAGTTCCCGCTCCGCGTTGCCGTGATGGGGTGTGTGGTTAACGGCCCGGGTGAGGCGCGCGATGCCGACCTGGGCGTGGCGTCCGGCAACGGCAAGGGCCAGATTTTTGTCAAGGGCGAGGTTGTGGAAACCGTGCCGGAGTCCAAGATCGTGGAGACGCTGATCGAGTACGCGCACCGCATTGCCGAGGAAGAGGGCCTCGAGGAGGTCGCGGGGGCGAAGGCCGAGGTCAAGGTCACCCGCTAGCATGCTCCGTCGCAGTGTGGCGGGGGTTGTGGCGGTTGCACTCGGGGCGGCACTGGGTAGCTGCACTCCGCGCCCCAACGACGCGGAGCCAGCCGCTGAATCCTTTCTGGGCGCGTTAGAAAAACGCGAGGTCAACGCGTCGCTCGTCGATAATGCGGGGGCTGCCGAGTCTTCCCTGCACGACACGTGGGACGGCCTCCAGGCGGAGGGCCTGAGCGCGTCCCTCCTGGGGGTTACCCAGGACGGCAACGTAGCTACTGCGTCCTACGAGCTGCGCTGGGACCTCCCGCGCGAGCGGGACCTAACCTACACGGCGCAGATGACGCTGACCCAAAGCGGTGACGCATGGAACGTGCGCTGGCAGCCTTCGATGCTCCACCCGCGCCTCGGGGCGAACCAGCACCTAGAACTGCGCTCGGTCGCGCCCGAGCAGGCGAGCGTGGTCTCAAGCGACGGGGTGGAGCTGCTCAGGCCCGGCACCGCGTACCGCGTGCTGGTGGATACCGACACCATGCGCTCGGCGCGCTCTGCGGCGTCCGCGATCAGCGCGGCACTGGCCGCGGCACACGAGACGGATCGCGGCGTCCCCCTGCGCGATCCGGACGGCCTGGCCAACGAGCTGTCCGAGGCGGCTGGGACGTACTCGGTGGCCGTGGTCCCCGCGCCTGCGCGCGACGTGTTTGAGGCCGCGCTCGCTGGCGAACCGGGCGTGCGGCTCAACGAGGAAGCCGCGATGGTGAATACGGAGCCAGATTTCGCCCCGGACATCATGGCTCGAGTGGGGGAGCTGGTCCGCGACGACCTCGAGGGCGAGGCCGGGTGGAGCGTCGACGTGGTCAATGAAAACGGCGCATCCTACGAGGAAGTCAAACGCGTCGACGCGGCTCCCGCGCCAGCCGTCCACATCAGCCTCGACCACCGGGTGCAGCGCGCCGCCGAGGACGCGCTCGAGCCAGTGGCCGGGCAGCAAGCCATGATTGTGGCTCTCCGCCCATCGACGGGCGGGATCCTCGCGATTGCGCAGACGCCTGCGGCAGACGCCGAGGGCAACCTGGCCACCATGGGCCAATACCCCCCGGGGTCCACGTTTAAGATCCTCACCGCCTTTGCTGCGCTAACGAAGCAGGGCCTTGAGCCCGCCTCGGCGGTGCCGTGCCCGGGGGCCATGGACATCTACGGCCGCACCGTGACAAACTACGCGGGGTTCAGCCTCGGCACAGTGCCGCTGGAAACGGCGTTCGCGCGCTCGTGCAACACCACCTTCGCGGACATTTCGACGAAACTGGCGCCGGGTGAGCTGAAAGCGCTGGGCAAACAGTTCGGCCTTGGCCTGGATATGCAGATCCCCGGTGTGGAGACGATCACGGGCTCCATTCCGGAGGGGGAGGAACCCCTTGACCGCACCGAGGCCGGGTACGGCCAGGGCCTGGACCTGGCCAGCCCGTTCGGCATGGCCTTAGTCTCCGCCACCGCGGCGCGGGGTTCGTTGCCGGAGCCGTACTTGGTGGAGGGCGAGGAAACCTGGGTGAATGAGACACCGGCGCCAGTGGACGCGAAGGCTATCGACGAGCTTCGCCAACTCATGGCCGCCGTGACCGCGCCCGGCGGCACCGCAGGGGGCATGAGCGCTAGTGGCGACATCCGCGGCAAAACCGGCGAGGCGGAAATCAACGGCGGGTCGCACGCGTGGTTCACCGGCTACAGGGCAGACGATGACATCGCCTTCGCCACATTGGTGGTGCTCGGCGGCGGCTCGGAAGCCGCGGTGGCGGTCACTGACAGGATGCTGGTCAACCTGGACTCGCCAAACGAATAGACCCCTGCCGTGCGCTTTGCCCGTTTGACCGCGGGACTACCATCGAAGCCATGAATCAACGAGGCCTACTTACACCGGGAAAGCCCACGCCGGAGCGCGCGGTACCGAAGTCCATTGAGCGCCCAGAGTACGTGTGGAAGGACGAAGTCCAGGAAAACATCGGGGAGCCGTTCATCCAGACCCCGGAGACGATCGAAGCGATGCGCGAGGCCAGCAAGATCGCGGCCAACGCGCTTGCGTTGGCGGGCGCGGCCGTCGCCCCCGGCAAGACCACCGACGAGATCGACGGGATTGTCCACGACTACCTCGTCCAGCACGGCGCGTACCCGTCCCCGCTCGGCTACCGCGGCTTCCCCAAGTCCAGCTGCATCTCCCTTAACGAAATCGTCTGCCACGGCATCCCGGACACGACGGTGATCCAGGAGGGCGACATTGTCAACATCGACGTCACCGCCTATAAGAACGGGGTGCACGGCGACACCAACGCCACCTTCTTCGCGGGCCAGGTTGCACCGGAGCACAAGGACCTCGTGGACCGCACGTACCAGGCGCTGATGCGCGGCATTAAAGCAGCCAAACCCGGGCGGCAGATCAACGTGATTGGCAGGGTCATCGAGTCTTACGCCAAGCGCTTCGGCTACAACGTGGTCACCGATTTCACGGGCCACGGCGTCGGCCCCACCTTCCACAACGGGCTGGTCGTGCTGCACTACGACTCAGACGCATACACGGACGTGTTGGAGCCGGGCATGACCCTGACTATCGAGCCGATGATCAACCTCGGCGAACTGCCGTACCGCATCTGGGACGACGGCTGGACCGTCCAGAACATCGACGGCGAGTACACCGCCCAGTTTGAGCACACGCTGGTGATCACCGACGACGGCAACGAGATCCTTACTATCCCCGACGCAGATGTTGCCGCGGGGCAACACATGCTGGGGGAGTGACCCACACTATCGGACGGTAGCGCGAAACCCCCGTCACAGCGTGACGGGGGTTTGAGCTTTCAGCCGCAGGGCTTAGAACTGGGGCAGCGGGAACTCCGGAAGCTGGACCAAGCCGTTATAGGAAGCGAAGTTCACGCCGGCGATGACCAGGCCAACGAACGCGCCGATGCCGGTAATGGCCGTAGCGTCGATCAATAGACGCATCCACTGGGGAAGCAACTGCCAGTACGTTTGCGTGCCGAAGGCGTCCCTAGCGGAAGCCTCCTCGTTCCTGTCGTCTGGCAGGAACTGTGAAGAACCCTGGCCAGCGCGAATGCCCTCGAAGCCATCGGAGATGATCTCCTTCACCGTCTTGTCGCCCTCGCATGCGGTGCCCTTGAACAGCACGTCCAGCGGGCCACCGGCATTCTCCGGTGTTCTGAAATCATCTTTATTCTTTGCACCCTCGCAAGTTACCTCACTGGTCTGACCCGTCTCACCCCCCGTTGCGAAAGCAGCGGTGGTGCCGGTAGCGGCGATGGCGAGGGCGGTTGCAGAAGCGAGGGCAGCGTTGCGGAAGTTACGCATGTCGGTCTCTCTCAGATTCTCAAGTCTCGGAAGCGGGCAGCCGCTAGCGGAAGTTGATCGGGCCGTGGACGATGAAGTTGTAGGCGGGGCCGACAACGAGGCCGAAGAAGGCGGCGGCGCTGTTGAAAATCAGCAGGCCGTACAGTAGCTTGGCCCACGCGCCAAGCTCCTCGAAATCCTTTTCGACGCCGAAGATGTCCGTGCCGGTCGCAGGCGTGTCTGCATCGAGGCTCGTGCCGATCTTGGAGGAAAGGGACGGGCCGTTCCCGGTTGCCGTCACGTTGGTTTTGTCCTGATCAGCGGCTGCCACTGCGGTGGAACCGAACGTCACGGCGAGGGCGGTAGCGCCGGCGAGGGCTACCTGGCGGAAATTGCGCATGAAACGAAATCCTTCTCTGCTAGTGCTTGCACGACGCCCGGGTGGAATCCGAAGAAGCACAGGGGCTGCGGTCCCCTGGGAAGGAGGCAACCCCGCGCTGGCCTCGGCCCCGGTGTCAGCAATGAAGCTAGCCCAAAACTGCGAGAAGGATGTGGATTGTCGTCGAAAACATTCACAATTCGAATGGAACGCGTCCCAGGAGTGAATCTGGGGTAAATGCCCGGTTAATCGACCTGCCTCCACGTGCGCTTTTCCGTTGCAGCACGAGAAACTGCTCTTAACCTTGCGTCACCCCCCGATATGGGGAAGGCTAGACGCCGTTGAACTCCAGGTCGAGACCGAGAATCGCGTTTTCCGTCACCTCGGCCAAGGACGGGTGGATCCAGTACTGGGACCGGGGGAACTCCCTGAGGTCGAGGCCGTAGGCTATCACCGTGATCATCTGCTGGATCAGAGTGGAGGCTTGGGGGCCCATGTAGTGGGCGCCCAGCAAGGCGCCGGTGGAGCGGTCCGCCACCAGCTTGACTACACCTGTGGAGTCCTCGAGGCCCCAGCCGTAGGCGACGTCGCCGTAGTTCTGCACCTTGACCGTGACGTCGTAACCGGCGTCCACCGCCTGGTCTTCGGTCATGCCCACCGTGGCGATTTGCGGGTGGGTGAAAATCGCGGACGGTACGTGGTCGTGCGGCAGGGGGACGAGCGAGGTCTCGTCGCCGCCGTTCCACGCGGTCAGAACGTTGTGGGTGACGGCGCGCTGCTCCGCGTTTGCCACGTGCTTGAGCTGGTACGGCGAAGACAGGTCGCCGAGGGACCAGACCCCGTCTGCAGTGGTGCGCCCGTACTCGTCGACAGCGACTCGGCCGTCAGAGTGCGTCTCAATGCCGCCGGCGTGGACGTTCAAAGTGTCGCTGTTTGGCACGCGACCTGTGGCGATGAGGAGCGCTTCGGAGGTGACCACGGTGCCGTCGTCAAGTGTTAACGCGACACCCCCATCCGTCTCGGCAGCGTCCGTGATGGTGCGGCCGATGTGGGTGGTGTAGCGCTCCGCGGCAATCGCGTTGAACGGCTCCGCGATGTCTTTATCCAGCTTGCGCAGCAGCTGCGAGCGGCTGATCACGGTCACGTCGGTGCCCAGTGCGTCAAAGACGTGCGCGAACTCCATGGCGATGAAGCCGCCACCGACAATGGTGAGCGACTTCGGCTGGTGCTCAAGCCGCATGATGTCCTCGTTGGTGTGGAACGGCACGTTGTGCGCCCACTCGGGGATGAAGGGCCGGGCGCCCGCGGCAAGGATGATCGTATCGGCGGTGATGAGCTCTTCCTCGCCGCCCCGGCCCGTCTTCAAGGTCTTCGGGGCGACAAACGAGGCCTCCATGTCGTAGACGGTCACGTTCGGGCAACCGTTGCGGCGGTAGTCTTCGCCGCCCTTCGAGATGAGGTCGATGCGCCTGTCAAAGACACGCTCCACAATCGCCGGCCAGTCGGCGCCCTTGAACTCGAGGTCCACGCCGAGCTTTCCCGCCTCACGCGCCGCAAACGCGTGCTCCGCGGCGAGCACGTACATCTTGGTGGGGATGCAGCCCACGTTCAGGCACGTCCCGCCGAACGCCCCTTTTTCCACCATCGCGACCTTCTTGTCGTCGAAGTCCGGGGTGAGGATGGAGTTACCCGAACCCGCCCCCACGATGATCACGTCGTACTGCGTTGCTTCCTGTGTCTCGTCCGTCACGTCGGGCATGGAATCATCCTCCAAAAGAGTTGCGGGTTAGTTGCGGCCGTCGAGCCACGCGAACACCGACTTAAACGCGGCCTCGCGGGCGAAACGCTCGGAGAGGAACACGTCGTGGCGGGCGCCGTCGACGACCTCTATCTCAGCATCTTTGGCCAGTGTCGGTGCCCAGCGTTGAATCTGGTCCACATCGAGCACTGTGTCCGCCGTATCGGCTGCGGGCGAATAGTTCTCACCGAGGTAGGAGTGGGAGGACCGCAGCGTCAACGTGGGCACACCGGTATCAACGTTTCCAGCGTGGATCTGTTCCTGGCCCTTGATCACCGCGCGGATCCATCCGAGGTACTTGCGGTGGCCGTCAATGGGCTTCCACGCAGTGTTGAAGTCCCACTCGCCGTGCTCGTCCTTGTGGATGGACCGGCCGTACGTGCCCTCCCCGCCGTGCGGCAACGGCAGCGACGGAAACACCGCACCGAGCGTGTTCAGCACGGGCTTCAACACCGCGACTTGCCACGACGGGAACTGCAGGTCCAGCCACGGGCTATTCAGAATTATGCCCGCGAGCTTGGCGTGCTCCTCCGGCTCCTCGCGGCGCAGGTGGTCCGCCCACAGCGGCACGATCAACCCGCCGGTGGAGTGGGCCAGCACCACTACCGATCCGTGCTCCCGGGCCAGGATATCCAGCGCCTGCGTCAGTTCCGGGAAGTAGCGGCGCATGCTCAACGTAAAGTGCGGACGCTCGCCCTTGCGCAACGCGCGCCCGCACCTGCGCAAATCCAGCGCGTAAAACGGGTAGCCGTGCGCAGCGAACTCGTCCGCAACGTGGGTGTGGAAGAAATAGTCGGACATGCCGTGGACCCACAGCACCGCCGGCTTTCGCGTGGAGCTTTCCGACGCGCGCACGTCCCGCACCAGCACCGCCTCCACACGAGTGCCGCTGTCGGGGTCCTTGCCCTGGGGGAGCACGGCTTGTTCAAAGCCGCTGCCGAGGACGTCTGGTTGCCAGTTCAGTTCGATCTCGCGGTCAGTCATGTCGACGATGATACTGACAGCTACGGGGACAACCTGTGGCCGTCGTCAAGCCGTTGCACCCTTGTGAGCAAGGGGGACGTAATATGGTCACCACTCCCAAACGTTCAAACCCTCAAAGGATGACTACGTATGTCTGACAACGGTGGTAAAAAGTACGCGGACGAGGTTGACATCCTGCACGTCGGCGCCGGCATCATGAGCGCCACGCTGTCCTCGATGCTGCACGAGCTGGAGCCGGACTGGTCCCAGATGGTCTTCGAGCGCCTCGACGGCCCGGCGGGAGAGTCCTCCTACCCGTTCAACAACGCGGGCACCGGCCACTCGGCCCTGTGCGAGCTGAACTACACGCCGGAAAAGAACGGCCGCATCGACGTGTCCAAGGCGATGGCGATCAACGAGAAGTTCCAGCTCTCCCGCCAGTTCTGGTCCTACCAGGTGGAAAACGGCGTGCTCACGGAGCCGCGCGCCTTTATCAACCCCGTCCCGCACGTCTCCTTCGCGCAGGGCGAAGACCAGATCAAGTACCTGCGTAAGCGCTACGACAAGCTCTCCGAGAACCACATGTTCCCCGACATGCAGTTCACGGACGACCGCGACACCTTCGCCGAGAAGCTGCCGCTGATGTCCAAGGGCCGCGACTTTGACGCGGAGCCGGTGGCGATCTCCTGGACCAACGTTGGTACCGACATCAACTACGGTTCCCTCACCGAGCAGTTCCTCGACGCGGCGAAGAAGAACGGCACCGAGATCCGCTACGGGCGCGAGGTGACCAACATCAAGCGCGAGGGCAACTTCTGGAAGGTCACCGTCAAAAACGTCCACACCGGCGACAAGCAGGTTGTGCGCGCCCGGTTCGTGTTCGTCGGCGCCGGCGGCTACGCCCTCGACCTCCTGCGCAAAGCCGGCGTGCCGGAGGTCCACGGCTACGCGGGCTTCCCCATCTCCGGCATGTGGCTGAAGACCACCAACCAGGAGCTGGTGCAGCAGCACAAGGCGAAGGTCTACGGCAAGGCGAAGGTCGGCGCGCCGCCGATGTCCGTGCCGCACCTGGACCTGCGCGTGGTCGACGGCGAGGAGTCCCTGCTGTTCGGCCCGTACGGCGGCTGGAGCCCGAAGTTCCTGAAGGAAGGCTCCTACCTGGATCTGTTCAAGTCCATCCGCCTGGACAACATCCCGTCCTACCTGGGCGTCGGCGCGACCAACATCGGCCTGGTGAAGTACCTGGTGCAGGAGATCTTCCGCGACTTCGACGGCAAGGTGGACATGCTGCACGAGTACTACCCGGACGCAGACGGCAGGGACTGGCAGGTTGAGGTCGCCGGCCAGCGCGTGCAGGTGATCAAGCCGGCCGCGTTCCCGCGCTTCGGCACCCTCGAGTTCGGCACCGCCCTGGTCAACGACCAGAACGGCACCATCGCAGGCGTGCTCGGTGCCTCCCCGGGCGCCTCCATCACCCCGGCCGCGATGATCGAGCTGTTGGAGCGCTGCTTCGGCGAGCACATGATCGACTGGGCGGACAAGCTGCACGAGATGTTCCCGACGTACGGCAAGTCCCTCAAGCGCGACAAAGAGGCCTACGACGAGCAGTGGGCGTGGACCCAGAAGACCCTGGGTCTCGACACCGACGAGAACACGCTGTAGAGCTCCTTCGTTGCTCTAAAGGGGCATGCGGACGCTCTACGTCCCGCAGAAGGTGACGTAGGGCAGCTGCCCCTCAGGCCGGGCCATCCATTCGGGCCCGGCCTTTTCGTTGTACGGATCGCTCACCGCGGCAAGCAGCTCGTGGTACCTGGTGTAGTCGCCGTGCAGCTCCGCGGCGTCGATCGCGTCCTGCAGCATCTGGTTGCGAGGGATGAAGATAGGGCCCGGTTCGCCGTTGATGCCGTGCTCTCGGTTGTAGGTGGTGATATCCGCCGCCGCGTTGAGGCCCTCGTGGTCGTCGCCGATCCAGCGCTGCCAGGCGGTGTCCCATTCAGACTGGACTGTTTTGACGTACTCGTCCACCGTGTCCGCCCCGAGCAGGGGGTAGAGCGCCTCGGCTAGGCGCGCCATATTCCACGCGATGATGTTGGGCTGGTTGCCAAAGGCGTAGCGCCCCTGGCGGTCGATGGAAGAAAAGCTTGCGGACCCGTCGAAGCGCTCGGTAAAGGCGCAGGGGCCGTAGTCGATGGTCTCGCCCGAGAGCGCGACATTGTCGGTGTTCATCACGCCGTGGACAAACCCGAGGCGCATCCAGTGGGCCACCAAATCGAATTGGCGGCGGGTGACAGTGCGGAGCATGTCTTCGGCGTCGTCGAACCCGGCGGCCTTCACCACCTTTTGCGTGAGGGCCTCGGATTGCGTCGCGGCGTACTGCACCGACCCGACGCGCAGGTGGCTTTCGGCGACGCGGACCACGATGCCCCCGGGAACCGCCCCGTTTTGCCGGATCACGGTGCCCCCGGTGGCAAGCACCGCAAGCGAGCGCGTGGTGGGCACGCCGACTGCGTGCATGAACGCCGAGACCAGGTGCTCGCGCAGCATCGGCCCGATGGCGCCAACGCCGTCGGTACCCGGGCGAGAAAAGGCGGTCAGCCCGGAGCCCTTGAGCTGGATCTCGCGGCCGGCGATGTCGCCCAGTAGGAGGGCGCGGCCATCGCCTAGCAGCGGCACGAACTGGCCGAACTGGTGCGCGGCGTAGGCCATGGCGTGGCCGCCGTAGCCACCGGAGAGGAGCTTTAGGCCGTCGTCAGACTTCAGCCATGCGACATCAAGTCCGAGCTCCTGGGCGAGCGGCTCGTTCAGCGCAACAAGCTGCGGATTCTCAAACTGGGTGCCCGGCTCCTCGTGCGCGAGTTCCGGGAGTGCGTCGGCGAGTGTGTGGGCGAGCTGGGGTCGTTGCATAGCTCCACCCTAAACTGAATGGCTATGACTACAGGCCACATCACTCTTGTCGGCGGCGGCCCTGGCGCGTGGGACCTGCTCACCATCCGCGGCCTGCGCGCGCTGCAGGCTGCCGACGTGATCCTCGCCGACCACCTGGGCCCCGCAGCGGAGTTGGGCGATTTTCTGGACCTGACCGGCAAGGAAGTTGTCGACGTAGCGAAGCTGCCATACGCGAAGCAGGTGGCGCAGGAGCGCATCAACGAGATGCTGGTCGACTATGCGCGGCAGGGCAAGCGCGTGGTGCGGCTCAAGGGCGGCGACCCGTACGTGTTCGGCCGGGGCTTTGAGGAGCTGCAGGCGTGCGCGGCAGCCGGGCTGGAATGTTCGGTGGTGCCGGGTGTGACCTCCGCGGTCTCGGTGCCGGCGGCGGCCGGGGTGCCGGTGACCCAGCGAGGCGTCACCCACGCGTTCACGGTCGCGTCCGGCCACCTGCCGCCGGGGCACGAGAAATCGCTGGTGGACTGGGGCGCGCTGGCCCGCGCGGGCGGGACCATCGTGGTGGTGATGGGCGTGCGTAACGTGCGCGCGATCGCGGAGACGCTGGTGGAGGCCGGCCTCGACGCAGCGACGCCCGCCGCCGTGATCCAGGAGGGCGAGACCAACGCGCAGCGTGTCTTTTTCGCCACCGCGGGGACGCTGGCCGACGTGATGGAGGCTGAAGGCGTCGGGTCGCCCGCCGTGTACGTCTTTGGGGAGGTCGCGGGTCTTGCGCACGCTGGATAGCTTGATCTGGGATGTCGCGTTCGGCGGGGCTGCGTCAGCCGAACCCGCCGATCCCGCAAACACTGAGAAACAAACCCGGAGAGTGGCCGAAAATGGCGCATTCTCAGGGTCTGGCTCTCAGGGTGTGCAGGAGGAGTGGCGGGGGACTGTGCTGATCTGCCACGACCCGACCATGGACCTCACCCGCACTGCCGTGGCAGAGGGCGCGCCGGTGGTCTTCCTCGACTCGGACTATTCGCGCAGCCAGGAAGCCCTGGCGCTCGGGGCCGAGGTAGCCGGAGACGTGCGCCTCGACGAGTACCTGGCCGGCGCGTCCGGCTCAGCGGTCGCGGTTGGGGAGATGCCGAAGTCGCTGGCGCGGCTCAACTACCTGGCGCGATCCATTGCGGGCGCGGGTTACCACGACGTGCGCGTCGTGCTCGGCGCGAACAACAAGCACCTTTCACGCGGTATGAACGCGGTGCTGGCGGGGTCGTTCACGGATGTCGGTGCCTCGCTCGGCCGCGGCAAGTTCCGGTGCCTGGTCGCCTCTGGCCCACGTGAGGTGAGCTACGAACCGACGCTTGGCGACGGCCTGGTCGCCGTCGGCGGTGTCTTCTCCGGCGCGAAGCCGGACCGGGGTGGGGAGCTATTGCGGTCGTGTCTGCCCGCCGAGTGCGGCCGCCTGCTGGACCTAGGGTGCGGCAACGGCTCCGTCACCCGGGGGTTGGGCGGACTGGCGACGGACGCGGATGCGGACGCAGTGCTCTCCGCCCGCGCCATCGGGTTGGAGACGACGTGGGACGACGCCGGCTCGCGCTGGCCGGACGCGTCCTTCGACACCATCGCGCTCAACCCGCCGTTCCACGACGGCACCACCGTCGACGCCACCCTCGTGCAGCACCTCCTCGACGCCTCCGTGCGCCTGCTTGCCCCCGGCGGTTCGCTGTACCTGGTACACAACTCGCACCTGCGTTACCGCGGTGAGGTGGAGCGCCGGTTCGGTGCTGTGGAGCAGGTCGCGCGGAACACGACGTTTACGGTGCTCCGGGCAATCCGTTAGCCCAAGAGGGCGGGGAGGGCGCCTGCGGCGGTGCCTTCGATGACGATGTCCGCCAAGTGCGACAAGTCCGTGCGCCTCGGCGTGACCTCGATGATGGGGATTTCGCGCGCGTGGGCCATGAGCGGCAGCCCGGCGGCGGGGTAGACTACCCCAGACGTACCCACGATTACCAGCGCGTCTGCGGCGCGCATACGCCGCTCCGCCTCCTTCCACTCCGCTTCTGGCAGAGCCTCGCCGAACCAGACCACGCCGGGGCGCACCGGCCCGCCGCAGACCGGGCAGGCTGGGGGATTGATCGCAGCCACGGGTTCTGTGGGCAGGTTGATGGGCTGGACGAAGTGCTCGTCGCAAAGCGAGCAGCGAAAGTCGAACAGCGAACCGTGCAGGTGGACGACGTCCTTGCTGCCAGCGCGCTCGTGGAGATTGTCGATGTTCTGCGTGGTCACCGTCGTCTTCGGTGACTTTGCGACGGCGATGTGGCCCGCGTTCGGTTCCGCTTGCTGCGCGAGGTGAGCGCGCCACAGATACCAGGCGAATGTGGTGTCCGGGTCGTGGTGCCACGCGTCGATGGATGCCATATCCTGCGGGTCTACGTTCTCCCACAGACCGGTCTGCGCGTCGCGGTAGGTGGCGATGCCGCTGTCGGCGCTCATGCCGGCGCCGGTGAAGACCTCGATGTGGGAGGCGTCCGCGAGAAGGGCGCGGGCGGCATCGACGGTGGGTATAGGCCGGGGTGTCATGGTGCCGACGGTACCTTGGCGGCGGTTGCTGGTGCGCTAACCAATCTGCACTTTTGTGGAGCAGTCGATCTTGGCGTAGCGGCGGCCGTTTTTGTCCACGTTGCTGAGGGCGTAGTTGCCTCCGTACGCACGGCAGCCGGTGTAGTTATCTACCGCGGGCACGGAAGGAGCACTGGGGGCGTACTGGCCCGATGCGGGTGACGATGGTGTTTGCTCCTGCTGGCGGATCCGTTCTTGCCGCTGCTGTTCCTCACGCTGGCGCTCCTGTTCCGCGAGTCGCTGGCGCTCCTCCTCAAGCTCGCGTGCCTTGCGTTCCTCCTCAAGCTTCCGAACGCGGGCTTCTGTTTCGTCGAGCTGCGCGGAGGCGTCCCGAACCTGCTCCTCCGTCTCATCGAGCAGATGGGTGAGTTCTGCCTCGTAGAAAAGATCGCGCTGGTGCACTTCGTCGCTTAGCTGTCCGCGTAGGCGGTTGATGGTTGCAAGGCGCTTCCGGGCAACGTGTATCGATGTGTCGTCGTCCAAATCGGCTTCGCCCAGCGCCTGACTTTCCTGGACAAGAGTATCAATCGTGTCTTGCACGTCGCTGTCCGCTGCGAAACAGCCTGGGGCCGCGCCAAAGATTCCGTGCCCTGCCTCGCGGGGTTCGCTTTCCGCATCAAGGATCCGTTGGTAGAAACGGGAGTTCGGCTCGACCAACATTGCGCGGCCGAGGCCCTCGCGTGCCAGTTGCTCGTTGACAAACTGGTCATCCCGGAACACTCCGGCGAGGGTTCGGCCGTATTTGTCCAGACGCTCTTGGTCGTACTCGAGATGCACTTTCGTTCCGGGTGGCAGGAGTTCCGCTAAACGCTGTTTCGCTTCCTCCGCGAAGCACTCGCTCGGGTTCCCGTCTCGGCCAATCTCTGGGGTGTCGATGTTTAGCAACCGGATCCGAACCGTTTCCCGCTGGATCGACGCGTCCAACGTGTCGCCGTCGATGATGCGCTGCACCGTTGCGCTTTCATCACCGTCTGAGACCAGGTGGGCGCCGCCCCAGATGAGTGCTGCGGCGCCGAGTATCGCTGTTAGTTTCTTCACCCGCTCAATATATTCTGCGCGGTTAGCTGATTCGCTGAGGGCGGCCGCGGTCGAGGAGGTACTGGCCCAGGTACGGCTGAGCGAATTCGATGAGGCCCCACCCGGCAGGAGTGATCAAGTCGCGTTCAATCAGGCGGGCGCGAATGTCGGAGAGCGACGTCGCTGGGCGGCCGAGGGCCTCCGCCAGCGCGGACGATGCGATCTCAGACGAGCCGGTCTCGTCCTCGATCTCGGCCATCGCACGCAGGTACTCCATCTGCCGCGTCGGGACATCCCTAAGCGCCGGCTGGAGGACCTGGACGCCGAGGCGTTCAAGCGTGCGCGGGATCGCGGCGGACACTGCATGGGCGTCGATGTTGTCCACCCCGAGCTCGTCGGCGGCCTCCCACGACAAAAAGCCGAGCAGCTGCACGAGGTAGGGGTAGCCCTTGCTGAACTCGGCCGCCCGCTTCGCGTCGCTGAACAACCTCCCGCCGTCGCGCGCCGTGTCTGCAAGCGCAGCGTGCGCGTCCTCCAGCGTGAGTGGGCCGAGTTCGTAGTGGCGGGCGCGTCGGAGAAACGTCGCGCCGGGCAGGTCGAGCAGCGTGTTGATCCCGTGGGTCAGTCCGGCCATCGCCACCGCAACCGGGAGGTCATCACGCACCAGGTCCTGGTACGCCACGGCGACCTGGGTGAGGTCTTCCGGTGAGGCGTCTTGCACCTCGTCGATGGTGATGAGCACCCCGGTGCCGCGGAGGTGGGAGATGAGCTCGCGCAGCTGGGTGGTCAGCCGGGGTACCGGATCGTTGGATTCCACCTCGGTGCGCACCGAGCCAATGCCCGCGACAGACACCCCAGTGATCTGGCGCCGTTGCGGAGGGGACAGCCTGTTGATTGCTTCGGGGATAGCGGACTGGATGAGCGACTCTGCGATCTGTTCCCGCGCGGACGCGCGCAGCACGATCCAGCCTTGGCGCGACGCGATATCCTCGAGCTCCGTGAGCAGCACCGTCTTGCCGATGCCCCTGGACCCCGAGATGAGAATCGACCGGTCCGGATTCCCTGCGGAACCTAAGATGGCGCGCTCGAAATCGGTGAGCACTGTCGCGCGGCCGGCCCAGACAAGGGGACTCGCGCCGAACGTCGGGCGGAAGGGATTGTTCATACTGGTCAGCATAACGCGACCGATAAACCGATAAATTCGATCCGGCCGATAAACCGATAAATTGCGGGCCGCGACGGCTTAGCCCCCGCTACATCACGAAAGGAAGCACGACGCACACGCCGATTGTCGCAACCACAGCAAGCGCCAACCGTCGCACGTAGCGCTTGCCCGGCGCGTGCGCGGTGTTCACCGCGATCTTGCCCGGGTTCGACGGCAGCACCGCCGCGACCATCGGGTCGTTCGGCGCCGAGTAGGTGCCCATCCCGCCCTGGTAGCGCAGCTGCTCGTTGCGCGCCTGTTCCTCCGCGTCCGGTTCGATGCCGTCCTTCGCGGACGTCATGCGCATCCCCATCGCCACCACGTACACGATAAAGCCGACCCATAGCGCGATGTCCAGCCAAATAGGCAGGTTCACGTCGGGTACGACCATGGTGATGTTCAATACCGCGAATAGCGCGGCCATCGCGAGGATCATTTTGGAGACCATGTCAGCGGAGGCGTCGCAAAGCTTCTCGACGCGCCGGGCCACCGTCTCCGAAAACGGCAGCGCGTCCTCCGCCGGAACGTCGACGGTGCGTCGGGCAAACGCCCGCGGCGGCAACAACAGCGGCATCACCGCAGAGACGATGATGCCGATGATGATCAGCGCAGTCGTGCTGAGCAGCGTCTTGGGCGCGAACCCGTCAGCCTCGCCGGTGGGGCCGATGTGCACCGGCACTGGGTCGGGGATTGCGTCCCAGTGCAACAAGATGTAGGCGAACCCGGCGGCGTAGATCAGTGCGGCCGCAGCGTAGCGACGGCAGTGGGCGGGCATAACGCTCAAGCTACACGCGCATCGTGAGCAGCGTGCCGTCGACAGCAACGTCGAAGCCGGCGGCGGAAGCGATCTCGGCAACATCCTCGGCCGACGCTGCGGCATGCGGCGCAAGCGCGCGGGCCAGCTCGCCCTTGTACTGCTTGTTAAAGTGGCTGACCACTTTGCCGGTGTCTGCCTGCTCCACGCGCACCGTCAGCGCTCCCGGAACCGGCCCGAGCTGATGGTAGGCGCCGGAGCGCATGTCCAGCACGAAGTCCTGCTGGGCGAGCACATCGCTTACCGATGTGCCCCACCACGCCCTCATGGTCTTCCCACCCACCTTGGATCCGCCGGAGACGCGGTAGCGCGGAATCAGGTCGCCCGCGCGCACCAACCCGAACAACGCCGAGCCCACGGCCAGGCGGGACAAGGCCTCATCAGCCAAGGTCGGCGCGTCAAGCGCGTCGTAGAGCACCCCGGTGTAGCGCCGGATCGCGGGCATCACCGGCGACGCGCGCAGCGCGAGGTTCTCCTCAGCTTCTGTGCGTTTGCTGGCGGGGATTTTCAGCTCGGACATTTGGGTGTCCACGTCGGTGGCCGTGAGGGCGTCGAGAAGCGACGTGCGCACCGGGTCAAGCGACGGGAACGACAGCGCCATCGGCGCCTCGACGCCGCCGGGTGCCTTGGTCTCTGAAGGCGGGAGCACGATCAGCATGCGCAAAACCCTAGCGGTAAGCTTTCCAACCATGATTACACGCCTGTCCACGCTGTTCCTGCGCACGCTGCGCGAAGATCCCGCCGACGCTGAGGTGCCCAGCCACAAGCTGCTGGTGCGCGCCGGCTACGTGCGCCGCGCCGCGCCGGGTGTGTACTCCTGGCTGCCGCTGGGCCTGCGCGCCCTGCGCAAGATCGAGGGCGTGGTGCGCGAGGAGATGGACGCGATGGGCGGCCAGGAGCTCCTCTTCCCGGCACTGCTGCCGCGCGAACCGTACGAGGCCACCAACCGTTGGACCGAGTACGGCGACGACCTGTTCCGGCTGAAGGACCGCAAGGGTGCGGACATGTTGCTCGGCCCCACGCACGAGGAGATGTTCACCACCGCGGTGAAGGACCTGTACTCCTCCTACAAGGACTTCCCGGTCACGCTGTACCAGATTCAGACGAAGTACCGCGACGAGGCGCGTCCGCGCGCCGGCATCCTGCGCGGGCGCGAGTTTGTGATGAAGGACAGCTACTCCTTCGACATGACGGACGAAGGCCTGGAGCAGTCATACGCCAAGCACCGAGCCGCGTACCAGCGCATCTTTGACCGCGTGGGTCTGCGCTACGAGATCTGCAAGGCTACGTCCGGCGCCATGGGCGGCTCCGCGTCCGAAGAGTTTCTGGCGTACTCCGACAACGGCGAGGACACCTTCGTCGTCTCCACCGCGGGAGATTACGCGGCAAACGTCGAGGCGGTGACCACCGTTGCGCCCGAGCCGCGCTCCTTCGACGGCCTGCCCGAGGCGGTCGAACACGATACGCCGTCCTCCGAGACCATCGCCGCACTTGTGGAGTGGGCGCAGGGCGCCGGCGTGCTTGTCGACGGCCGCTCCGCCGAAGCCGCCGACACCCTCAAATGCATGATGGTGAAAGTCGACGACCCGCGCCAGGTCGACGAGGACGGTCAGCCGGTAGGCCCGCAGCTTGTCGGCGTGCTCATCCCGGGCGACCGCGAGCTGGACGAGAAGCGGCTCGAGGCGTCGCTGGAGCCCGCGACGTTCGAGCTCGCCTCGGAGGAAGACTTTGCCAAGAACGACTTCTTGGTGAAGGGCTACGTCGGCCCGCGCGCCCTGCTGGCAAACGGCGTGCGCGTGCTGGCGGACCCGCGCGTGGTGGAGGGCACCTCCTGGATCACCGGCGCCGACGCCCCGCAGCGGCACGTGGTGGGCTTAGTGGCGGGCCGCGACTTCACCGTTGACGGCCACGTCGAGGCTGCGGAGATCAAGGAGGGCGACCCGTCCCCGTCCGGTAACGGCACCGTGGAACTCGCCCGAGGCATCGAGCTGGGCCACATTTTCCAGCTCGGCCGCAAGTACACCGAGGCCATGGACGTGCAGATCCTGGATGAGAACGGCAAGCGCGCCGTTCCCACCATGGGCTCCTACGGCATCGGCATCTCCCGCATGCTCGCGGTGGTGGCCGAGCAGCGCTACGACGACAAGGGTCTGATCTGGCCGGTCGAGATCGCGCCGTACCAGGTGCACGTGGCGGTGGCGAACAAGGACGCCGCAGCACTTGAGGCGGGCGACCGCATCGCGGCGGAGCTTTCCGACGCCGGCCTCGAGGTGCTTTTCGACGATCGGCCGAAGGTCTCCCCGGGCGTGAAGTTCAAGGATGCCGAGCTGCTCGGCATGCCGTTTATCGTCATCCTCGGCCGTTCCTTCGCCGACGGCGTGGTGGAGCTGCGTATCCGCGGCGGCGAGACGCTGGAGGTGCCGGCCGACGAGATCGTGGCCAAGGTGCAGGAGCTCGTCCGCGGGTAATTTCGCCGGGATGGGCGTGCCGCTAGGCGCGCTGGGCGTGGGCGGCGAGGCGGATAGCGTCCTCGCGCCACTGCGCAGACTCGGCGCGCGCGGCTGTAAAGCGCCACTCTTTGACCAGGTCCGCCTGTAGGTAGCTCGCCAGCTGGGCAGCTTCCTCGGCGGTGGCCGGCTCGGCATAGCCGTCGGCGAATTCGTAGCCGGCGGCGGGGACAGGGGCTTGACCTTCCGTCGAGCCAACTACGCGCGCGAGAGCCGCGGCGCGCTGCTGGGACGCTTCGCGCAGCTCGCCAATGCGCGTTCTCTGCTCTGCGTCGGCGGAGGCGAGTGCGATGCCGAGACCGTAATCGAGGGCGTTTTCGCGGCTCAGCATGTTGCGGGCTGCCTCGTTGTCGGCGGCGTTCGTCACATCTGCGGCGACCGCCTCGAGGTTAACGGGGGCGAGCGTCAGCGCGTCGATAGCCTGGGCGACAACCAGGTCCACCGACTCGGCGGGAACCGTTCGCGCGGCCGCGACAGTGTTTTCGACCAGCGCGTCGGCGTCCGCCGCGGCAGGTAGGACCGCGTCGCCGTAGGCCGTGTCGCACGAGCTGGGGGTTTCGCCGTTCGGGTCGATGCCGCACAGCCGGAGTGCCTCGCCACGCAGCTGCTCCTCGTGGCGCTTGCGCATCTCGGCCCACTGCTTGCCGGCAGGCTCGCCGACGGCGGAGTCTGCGGACGCCTGCTTCGCCAGCGCCATGATCTCGCCGTTAGCGCGCGGGCCGACAACGTCCATCACCGTGCAGCTGGACAGCACGAGCGCGGCGGCCGGCAGCAGGAGGAGTTTCTTCACCCGCTGCACGTTACACGCTAGGTTTGTCGGCATGGCTTTTCCCACAAACGAGGCACTTGAGCGCTTGGTCGAGCCGGTGGCGAACACCCACGGCATGGATGTCGAGGCAATCCGCACGGTGAAAGCTGGCAAGAAGTCGCAGGTGGTGATCGCGCTTGACTCGGATACGCACCCGACGCTTGATGAGCTTGAGGCGGTGTCCAACGAGCTTTCCCAGCTTTTCGACGACGCCGAGGAACGCGGCGAGGTGAACTTCGGCGCGGGCTACACCCTGGAACTGACCACGCCAGGCGTTGATCTGCCGCTGACGGCTGCGCGCCACTTCCGCCGCAACCGCGGGCGCAAAGTGAAGGTGGGCGATCAGCTGTGGCGCCTCGGCCCGTTGAACGTGGACGAGACGCAGGTGGCGCTGGTGCGAGCGACGAAGAAGGACGAAGAAATTCGCATTTCGTCGGTTTCTGAATTGTCCGGCGCAGTGGTAGAAATTGAGTTCAACGCGCCGCTGGCAGCAGAAATGCAGCTGGCGGACCGTGTATTTGAAGATCTTGAGGCCGCTGCGACGGCAGGGAAGGAAAACAAGTGAATATCGACTTGAACGCGCTGAAGGCGATCGAGGAACAGCAGGGCATTCCCATGGACGATCTCCTGGGCACCATTGCGAACGCGCTGCTGTTTTCCTACCGCGAGTTCAAGGAGGAGGAGGCAGACGAGGCTGCCAAGGCCCGTGTAGACATTGACACCGAGACCGGTAACGTCGCGGTCATCGTCAGCGAACTGAACGCTGACGGTGAGGTCATCTCCGAGTATGACGACACCCCGGTGAACTTCTCCCGCATCGGCTCGGTGGCGGTGCGCGACGCGATCAAGGGCCGTCTGCGCCAGGCCGAGGCTGGCCGCGTGTACGACGAATACGCCGGCTTCGAGGGCAAGGTTGTCTCCGGCATCGTGCAGCGCGACGCCCAGGCGGAGTCCCGCGGCCTGAACATTGTCCAGCTCGGCACCGAGGCGGATCCGCAGGACGGCATTTTGCTGCCCGCGGAGAAAATCCCGGGGGAGCGTCTGAAGCACGGCGACCGCATCAAGGCCTACGTGGTCGGCGTGAACAAGGGGGATAAGCGTGTGCAGGTGAACCTGTCGCGCACTCACCCGGAGCTGGTGCGCGGCCTGTTCGCGCTCGAGGTGCCTGAGGTGGCGGACGGCTCCGTGGAGATCGTGGGCATCGCCCGCGAGGCTGGCCACCGTTCCAAGGTGGCGGTGCGCGCAACGGTGAAGGGCGTGAACGCGAAAGGCGCATGCATCGGCCCGCGCGGCGCCCGCGTCACCAACATCATGCAGGAGCTCGGCGGCGAGAAAATCGACATCATCGATTGGGACGAGGATCCGGCGAAATACGTGGGCAACTCGCTTGCACCGTCGAAGGTAGTAAGCGTGGAGGTGCTCGACCGCGACGCCCAGGCAGCCAGGGTGACTGTGCCGGACTACCAGCTATCCCTAGCTATCGGTAAAGAGGGCCAAAATGCGCGGCTGGCCGCCCGCTTGACAGGCTGGAAGATCGACATTCGCTCCGACGCCGACGCAGCGCAGTAGCGCTCGAGCCGTAGTCGCTGGAATACACAACGGAATCACACCGTTGTAACCATCAAACCCGCTGGAAATATAGATCCGGCGGGTTTTGGCGTAGAGTGTTCTACGGCTTTTGTGTCCGCACGCTTTAGGTGCGGCGACCGAGTGAGCAGATGAAGGAAGGGATCGCGGATGGGCGTTGCGCGTAAGCAGCCGATTCGCACCCGCACCTGTATCGCCACCCGTACCGCGCAGCCGGATACCCAGCTGCTGCGGGTCGTCGCCGACCCGGAGGTGCCGGGGCGGATCCTCGCGGACCCGGGAAGGAAACTTCCTGGCCGTGGCGCGTGGATCACGCCCTCGCTGGACGCAGTCGAGCTGGCGGAACACCGTCGTGCCTTCGGGCGCGCGCTCCGTCTGTCCACCGCGGTGGACCTAGGTCATGTACGTACGTACCTTGCGTCGTCGCAAAGCAACTGCGGCGAGGTGAACGACCCAGACGAACAAGGAAAGACTGAACACTGATGAGTACGCAACGATGAAGCAGCATCAGCGATGAATGTCACTGACCACGTCTAGGGGCAGGTAGCCGAAGGGCACCGCTCCTAGCACCAACCAAGAGGAGATACGTGTCCGGAAAGCTACGCGTTCACGAGTTGGCCAAGCAGCTCGGCGTAACAAGTAAGGAACTGCTCGCCACGCTCAAGGAGCAGGGCGAGTTTGTGAAGACGGCGTCGTCGACGATCGAGCCGCCCGTTGTGAAGAAGATGAAGGCCCACTACGCCAAGCAGAACGGCGGTGGGGATGCGGCTGACCAGAACAAGGAAGAAGCCGCGCCGAAGAAGCCGCCGCTGAAGAAGCCTGGCCAGAACCGCGCGAAGCCCGCCGCGCCGAAGCCGGCTGGCGCGCCGAAGCCGGGCGCGCCGAAGCCTGCCGCAAAGCCGGCGGCTGCGAAGCCTGGAGCTCCAAAGCCGGCCGCACAGCCCGCCGCAGCTCAGTCGGCTCCGAAGCCGGGCGCGCCGAAGCCGGCTGGCGCTCCGAAGCCGGGTGCGCCAAAGCCTGCCGCGCCGAAGCCTGCTGCAAAGCCGGCGGCTGCGAAGCCTGCAGCTCCAAAGCCGTCCGGTGCACCGAAGCCGGGCGCGCCGAAGCCCGCGGCACCGAAGCCGGCTGCGAAGAACGACGGCCCGAAGCCGGGCGCGATGCCGCGCCCGGTAGCCAAGCCGGGGCGTCCGCGCGTGGCCAACAACCCGTTCTCCTCCAACGCCGGTGGCGGGCAGCGTCCACCGCGTCCGGGTGGTGGACGTCCGGGCCAGGGCCAGGGTCGCCCGGGGCCGGGCCAGGGTGGTCCGCGTCCGGGTGGCGCACGCCAGGGCGGTGGCTCCCGTCCGTCTCCGGCTGATATGGCTGCTGGGCCTTCGCCGAAGCAGATGCCGTCGAAGGCGGCAACTGGCGGTCGCGGTCGCGGCGGCCAGGGCGGTGGCCGTGGGCGTGGCGGCCAGGGTGGTCCGAACCGGGGCGGCTTCGGCGGCCCGGGCGGCGGTTTCCGCGGACGCGGTGGCCGTCGTGGCGGCACCGCTGGTGCTTTCGGGCGCCCGGGTGGTGCGCCGGGTAAGCGCCGCAAGTCCAAGGGCCAGAAGAGGGCCGAGTACGAAGAGATGCACAAGCCGAACGTCATTGGTGGCGTTCGTCTGCCTGACGGCGGCGGCAAGACCGTTCGTTTGCGTCAGGGTGCGACCCTGTCTGACTTGGCTGAGAAGATCAATGCCGAGGCATCGTCGCTCGTGCAGGCGCTGTTCAACCTCGGTGAGATGGTGACCGCGACGCAGTCCGTTTCCGAGGAGACGCTGCAGCTGCTGGGCGCCGAGATCAACTACGAGGTGCAGATCGTCTCGCCTGAGGACGAGGACCGCGAGCTGCTCGAGTCCTTCGACCTGCAGTTCGGCGAGGACGAGGGCGGCGAAGAGGCGCTGGAACAGCGCCCGCCGGTGGTCTCCGTCATGGGCCACGTCGACCACGGTAAGACCCGTTTGCTGGACTCCATCCGGCACTCGAACGTGGGCCGCGGCGAGGCCGGTGGCATCACCCAGGGTATCGGCGCGTACCAGACCGAGGTCACCTTGGAGGACGAGCCCCGCAAGATCACGTTCCTGGATACTCCGGGCCACGAGGCGTTTACCGCCATGCGTGCCCGCGGTGCGAAGTCGACGGACCTGGCAATCCTCGTGGTGGCCGCGGACGACGGCGTGATGCCGCAGACGGTTGAGGCGATCAACCACGCCAAGGCGGCGGATCTGCCCATCGTGGTCGCGGTGAACAAGGTGGATAAGCCCGAGGCTCAGCCGGACAAGATCCGTGGTCAGCTCACTGAGTACGGCCTGGTTCCGGAGGAGTACGGCGGCGACACCATGTTCATCGACATCTCGGCGAAGCAGGGCACGGGCATCGACGACCTCCTGGAGGCCGTCTTGCTCACCGCAGATGCTGCGCTCGAGCTGACGGCGAACCCGGACATGGACGCACAAGGTGTGGCCATCGAGTCCCACCTGGACCGCGGCCGCGGCCCGGTGTCCACCGTCATCGTGCAGCGCGGCACGCTGCGCGTCGGCGATTCCATCGTGGTCGGCGGCAACTTCGGCCGCGTCCGCCGCATGGTCGACGAGTGGGGCAACGACGTGGAAGAGGCGGGCCCGTCCCGTCCGGTGCAGGTCCAAGGCCTCAACGGTGTCCCCGGCCCGGGCGACAACCTGCTCGTGGTCGAGGACGACCGCGTGGCGCGCCAGATTGCCGCCCAGCGCGACGCACGCCACCGTGCGGCGATGCAGGCGCGCAGCAAGAAGCGTGTGTCCCTGGAGAACCTGGATCAGGCCCTCAAGGAGCGCAGCCAGCTCAACCTCATCCTCAAGGGCGACAACGCGGGTTCCGTGGAAGCCCTGGAGGAGGCCCTGCTCAAGATCGAGATCGACGACGAAGTCGAGGTCAACATCATCGACCGCGGCGTCGGTGCCGTGACCCAAACCAACGTCACCCTCGCGGCGGCGTCGGACGCCATCATCATCGGCTTCAACGTCCGCGCTGATGGCAAGGCCACCGAGGAAGCGAACGCCGAGGGCGTGGAAATCCGCTACTACTCGGTGATCTACCAGGCCATCGAGGACGTGGAGAACGCGCTCAAGGGCATGCTCAAGCCCATCTACGAGGAGCGCGATCTGGGCGAGGCGGAGATCCGCCAGATCTTCAAGGCCTCCGCTGTCGGCCTCATCGCCGGTTGCATGGTCACCGAGGGCAAGGTCAAGCGCGGCGCCAAGCTGCGCTTGGTCCGCGACGGCAACGTCATCACGCCGGACGCGACCATCGAGTCGCTGCGCCGCGAGAAGGACGACGCCAACGAGGTGGCCAAGGGCTACGAGTGCGGCATGGTGCTGTCCTACCCGGATATCCAGGTGGGCGACCTCATCCAAACCTACGAGATGGTCGAGGTGCCGCGCGACTAGCGCCTGCACGCTTGAGGCAGTAAGCGGACCCCCGTCCGGCGCATGGTTGCGCTGGGCGGGGGTTACACTATTGAAAGTTTTGGACAAAGGAGTTGAGTATGGCTGAGAATCCTCGCGCGCAGCGTCTGGCCAAGCAGATTCAGACGATTGTCGCATCCGCCATCGAGCGCGAGATCAAGGATCCGCGCCTGGAGCTTGTCACCGTCACCGACGCCCGCGTCACCGGGGATCTGCACGACGCCACCGTGTACTACACGGTGCGCGGCCGCGACATCAACGACGAGCCGGACTACGACCAGGCTGCGGTCTCGCTGAACCGTGCCCGCGGCCAGATCCGCAAGATCGTCGGCGATCAGCTCAGCGTGCGGTTCACGCCAACCATCTCGTTCGAGCGCGATACCGTCCCGGAGTCCTCCGCCCACATGGAGGAGCTGCTGAACCGGGCTCGCGCGCGCGACGAACAGCTGGCCAAACTGCGCGCGAACGCGAAGCCGGCGGGGGAGAGCAACCCCTACAAGCACACGGGCGACGATGCCTAGACCCCCAAGGTATCTCCCGGAGGCGGCGGCGCAGTTCGAGGCCGTCGCCTCCCGCGTGCGCCGTGCTCCCAAGGTCTCAGTGGTCGCGCACATCAAACCGGATGCGGATGCGATCGGATCCGCATGCGCGCTGGCCGCGGGCTTGAGGAAACTGGGTACGGACGCGCAGGTCTACATCGGTCAGCCGCTGCCGCACTCGTCGAATATGCGCACCATCCCGGGCGTGGACGAGATCCTCTACGATCAGCCGCTGCCTGCGGACGGGCTAGTGGTTACCGTCGATTGCGCCTCTGCGGACCGCACAGGGTCGCACATGCCCGCGATCCTGAACGACCCGTCCCGGGTGGTGGTGATCGACCACCACAACACCAACCCAGGGTTCGGCGGGACAAACCTGATTGTGGCAAGCGAGTCCACCACCGTCATGGTGCGCGAGTTGCTGGGTTACCTCGGCGCGGAGCTCGACCAGGACATCGCCTACGGCTTGTACGCGGGCCTGGTCACGGATACCGGCAGCTTCCGCTGGGGCACGCCGCGCATGCACGAGCTGGCGGCAGAGCTAATGCAATTTGGCCTGAACACGCGGCAAATCGCGATGGACCTCATGGACACAATGGGTCCAGTGGATCTGCAGTTGATGGGGGCCGTGCTTTCCAAAACCCAGATCGTTCCCACGAAAGGGTTCTCGCTTGCGGTGTTGACCATTCCGGCGGGGATACATTCCCGGATGAGCCAGACAGCGGTGGAGGCGATTATCGATTACGCCCGCTCGCTCGAGGGCACGGGCGTGGGCGTCGTGCTGAAAGAGCAGGCCCCGAAATTCTGGGCGATGTCCCTGCGCTCCACCGTGGTGGATGTCTCCGCTGTCGCGCAGCGCCTCGGCGGAGGCGGGCACCGGGCGGCAGCGGGCTACTCCGCCGCCGGCAGCCGCGACGCGATCATCCGCGAGCTTATCGACGCCTTCCCGGAGCACCCCTCGGCCCATGACTAAACCGCGCTCTAGAGCCGGCCGCTCCGTCGGCCGCGACATTCTCCTGCTCGCATTGCCGGCGCTGGGTGTGCTGGCCGCCAATCCACTGTACCTGCTGCTGGATACGGCCATCGTCGGGCGCCTCGGCACTGCGCAACTCGCCGCCCTGGCGGCAGGCGCGGCAATCCAGTCCACGGTGACTACCCAGCTGACGTTCCTGTCGTACGGCACAACCGCCCGCAGCTCCAGGTTTTACGGGGCGGGGCAACGCGACAAGGCGGTGGCGGAGGGTGTCCAGTCCACGTGGGTGGCCTTGGGCGTCGGCACGCTGCTGGCCCTCGTTGTGGGGGTGTTCGCCCAACCGCTCGCGCAGGCGCTGGCCGGGGATTACGACACGAGTGTCCGGGCCGCGCAATGGATGCGAGTGGCCGCCCTGGCTGTGCCGATGACGCTGGTGATCATGGCGGGAAACGGGTGGCTGCGCGGGGTGCAAAATACCCGTTTGCCGTTCTACCTCACCCTCTGCGGGCTCGTCCCAGGCGCCGCGTTGCTGCCGGTTCTCGTGGGACGCTACGGGTTGGTCGGGTCGGCGGTGTCCAACGTCATTGGCATGGGGATAACGTCGCTGCTGTTTGTCGCGGTGCTTGCCCGTGAGCACCGCAGCTACGGCGGGAGCTGGGCGCCGCGGTGGGATGTGATTAAACAGCAGCTTGTGCTGGGGCGGGATTTGATTCTGCGGTCGCTGTCGTTCCAGGTGTCGTTGCTCACCGCAGCGTCCGTGGCGGGGCGTTTCGGCGTGGTGGCGCTGGCCGCGCACCAGCTCATGCTGCAGCTCTGGAATTTCCTCACCCTCGTGCTGGACTCGCTTGCTATCGCGGCGCAGACGCTCACGGGTGCCGCACTCGGCCGCGGGGGCGCGGCGCAGGCCCGGGCGGTGGGGCTGCAGGCGCTGCGGTACTCGATGATTTTTGCTGTGGTGTTGTCCGGCGTGTTCGCGGTCTTCGGTGCCCAGATTCAAGGGCTGTTCACCTCGGACCCGGAGGTCATGGATACGCTGCGGGTGCCCTGGCTCTTGCTCATCGCCATGATCGTTGCGGGCGGGGCGGTCTTCGCCCTCGATGGGGTGCTGCTCGGCGCCTCGGACGCGGCGTTTCTGCGCAACCTCACGCTGTTTTCGCTGCTAGCCGTTGCACTGCCGATCATTGTGGCCTCCGGCATCTTCGGATGGGGGCTGACCGGTATCTGGGTCGGACAACTCGCCCAGGTTGTTGTCCGGCTGGTTGGTGTGGTGTGGCGCTTTCGGTCCATGCGGTGGGCCGTGTCTGGTGCCGATGGTAGGAATGAGGAATGACCACCACGCTTTGGGCCGTCAGCGACCTGCACGCGGCGGTGAAACGCAACGCCGCGCAGATCGACGCCATCCGGCCCGCTGACCCGTCGGACTGGCTCATCGTCGCCGGCGATGTGGCCGAGCGCCCCGAGTTGGTCGTGCAGGTGATGCGGGAGCTGGCGGACAGGTTCGACACGGTGATCTGGGTGCCGGGCAACCACGAATTGTTCTGCCGCTCCGCGGACCGGCACCGGGGCCGTGACAGGTACACGATGTTAGTCCAGGCCATGCGCTCCATCGGCGTGATCACGCCCGAAGACCGCTACCCGGTATTCAGCGGGGTGACTATCTGCCCGCTGTTTACCCTCTACGATTACTCGTTTCGCGCCCGCGACCTCACCGTCGACGAAGCACTAGCGGCCGCCCACAAGAACAATGTGGTGATGACGGACGAAATGGCCATCGCTCCATTCGTGGATATCCGCGCCTGGTGCTGGGACCGGCTCGCCTACACCACGAAGCGGCTCTCCCGCATTACCGGCCCCACGATCCTGATCAACCATTGGCCGCTGGTGCAGGAGCCGGTGCAACAGATGCGGTGGTCCGACATCGCGCTGTGGTGCGGCACGCGGCACACGCGGGCGTGGCCGCAGCGGTACGGCGCGCAGGCCGTCGTCTACGGGCACCTGCACATGCCGGGGGTGACAACGGTGGACGGCGTTCCGCACATTGAAGCCTCGCTCGGCTACCCGCGCGAGTGGGAGCGTTACCCGTCCGCCCGGCCGTTCCCGTATCCCGTTATGGAGGTAGAGCAGTGATGCAAGACATTGCTCTCTTTCCCCCTGAAGCGCGGTGCGTCTTCTACCTCACCGGCAACGCCGGACGCGCAGTGGACCTCACCCGGTACGAGCACCTGCACCCCGCGGAGCGCGACGTGGTCGGCTCGGCTGTGGACGTGCGTAAGGGCGAATTCGGCGACGCCCGCTGGTGCGCCCACCAGGCTTTGCGGGAGCTCGGTCTAAAGTCCGCCGGTGCCATCCTGCGCGGGGAGCGGGGGATGCCCCTGTGGCCTCGCGGGTACACCGGCTCGCTCACGCATACCGACGGGCTGCGCGCGGCGGTGGCAGCCTCCACCCGCCACGTGCGATCCCTGGGCCTCGACGCCGAGCCGGCCGAGCCGCTGCCCGAGGGGGTGCTGCGCTCCATCGCGAGCGAGACCGAAGCCGCAATGGTGCGCCAGATGCAGGCGGACGGATACGGCTGGGCCGATCGCCTCTTGTTTTGCGCCAAGGAAGCGACCTACAAGTGCTGGTATCCCATGACGCGGCGGTGGCTGGGCTTCGACGAGGCCGAGATTGAGCTGCGTCCCGACGGCACGTTTATCTCCCAGCTCCTGGCGCGCCCGGCCCCAGTGCCGGTGTTTGAGGGGCGGTGGGTGCACCGCCACGGCTACGTGGTCGCGTCCACCTACGTGCGCTAACCGCTGGATGCTTACTCCAGGGTGCTTACTCCTCGGGTACTGCATGGACGGGCAGACGCTCCCACCCGGGAAGTAAGCACCCTGGGGTAAGCATCTTCGCCAGGCCAAGCGCACTGCGACCTACAGCGTCGAGGGCCGCGCCACGAACACTGTGGCGAGTCGCTTGCCCTGTTCTTTTACCAGCGCAACAACGCGCCCGTCCGGCCCCTTCGCCGCGTGTACTCCGCGCAGCTCACGCGGCTCGAGCCATTTGCCCATTGCCAGGGCGTCGTATTCCTCGGCCGTCACGTCCAGCACCGGCCAAGCGCGGACCAGCGCCTCGTCCAGCCCAAGCGACAGCTCCGCCGCGTCCTCGAGCTGCTCGAGCGTCCGCGCGTCGTCGAGGGAGAACGATCCGACGCGTGAGCGTCGCAAGGCAACCAGATGCCCCCCGACGCCAAGGGCGGCGCCCATGTCCCGCCCCAGCGAGCGTATGTAGGTGCCGGACGAGCAGTGCACCCGCGCGTCCACATCGACGAATTCGCCGTGGCGGCGGATCTCCCCGAGGTCGAAGGAGTGGATGGTCACCTCGCGCGGAGGAATTTCCACTTCCTCGCCGGCCCGCACCAGTTCGTGCGCCCGGCGCCCACCGATCTTGATCGCCGACACCTTTGACGGCACCTGCATAATCGCGCCGGTGAGCTTTGCCGCCTCCGCGCGGACCTCGCCGTCCGTCACGCCGGAAGCGTCATGCTTCTCGACGACGTCGCCTTCGGCATCATCCGTCGTCGTCGCTGCGCCGAGGCGAACGGTGGTCTCGTACACCTTGTCCTGCGCAACCAGGTGAGCCAAGAGCTTCGTGCCGCGCTCGATGCCCGCCACGAGCACGCCGGTGGCCATGGGGTCGAGCGTGCCAGCGTGGCCGACCTTGCGGGTGCCGAAAATGCGGCGAAGCCGGGCTACAACGTCGTGGCTGGTCATGCCAGCCGGCTTGTCCACGACCACGATTCCGGAGGTTGCGAGGGGATCGTTCATGGTTGCCGAGTATGCCGTACGCTAATGCCCCGTGGATATTCTGCGTGGGCTTGCGAGTGTGCCGGATTCCTTCGCGGAGACTGGCACGGTGGTGACGATCGGTGTGTTTGACGGGGTGCACCGCGGCCATCAGCTGCTCATCTCCAAAGCGGTCGAGACCGCCCGCGAGGCCGGCGCGCCGTGCGTGGTCATGACGTTTGATCCGCACCCGGTGACGATTTTCGCCCCCGAGCACGCGCCAAGGGCACTGATGCCGCTTGAGGAGCGGGCCCGCCACATCGCCGACTTGGGCGTCGACGCGCTGTTGGTGATCGACCTGCGCCAAGAGATCGGCGGGCTCACGCCTGCGCAGTACATGAGCGAGGTACTGGTAGATACCCTGCACGCCACGCACGTGCTGGTGGGGGAGAACTTCACGTTCGGGCGCGATGCCGCCGGCACAGCGACCACGATGGCGCAGCTCGGCGAGCAGGCTGGCGTCGACGTGTCTGTGGTGACGCTGCTCGGCGACGGCGACGTGCGGATCTGCTCCACCGCCATCCGCGACCACCTGTCCGGCGGCAACGTCGATCTCGCCACCGACTTCATGGGGCGGCCCTTTTCCGTCATCGCTCCGATCGAACGGGGCGCAGGCCGCGGTGGCAAAGAGCTGGGCTATCCCACCGCGAACCAGTACGCCTCCGACACAGCGGCCGTCCCCGCGGACGGCGTCTACGCCGGGTGGCTGACCATCATCGATGACGGCGACATCCGCGGCGACATGGAGCCCGGCGTGCGGTACCCGGCGGCGATTTCCGTCGGCACCAACCCGACGTTTGGAGACGCCCGCCGCAGCGTGGAGTCGTTCGTGCTCGACCGCGACGCGGATCTGTACGGGCGCATGGCGCGCGTGGAGTTCGTGGGCAAAGTCCGCGACATGGTGAAGTTCACGTCCGTGGACGAGCTGCTGGATAACATGGCCCGCGACGTGGAAACGGCCCGCGAGATACTAGGAGTTGCCTAAATGGCCCGCAAGCTCATCCTCGACGTTGACACCGGCATCGACGACGCGCTGGCGATCGCATACGCGTTAGCGTCGCCTGAGCTGGAACTCATTGGCGTGACCTGCACCTACGGCAACGTGGACGTGGCGCAGGCGGTGCGCAACTCCCTGGCCATCCTGGAGCTGTTCGGCCGGACGGACGTGCCGGTGTACGCGGGGCCGCAGCGAGACGGCTTCGAGGTCATGGACATCTCCCAGTTCATCCACGGCGTGAACGGGATCGGGGAGGCAGAGCTTTACGACGCCGCACGCGCCCCCGAGCAGCTCTCCGCCGTCAACTTCATGGTGCAATCCGTGCACCGCTTCGGCGACGACCTGGTCATCGTGCCGGTGGGCCCGCTGACCACCGTGGCCGCCGCCGTTGCAAAGGACGAGCACTTCGCGGCGCGCGCCCACATCGTGTGCATGGGCGGCGCCCTGGCCGTGCCGGGCAACGTCACCCCGTGCGCGGAGGCGAACATCAACCAGGACCCGGAAGCGGCCAACCTGGTGTTCCGTCATTGTGAGGACGTGACCATGGTCGGCCTGGACGTCACGCTGCAGACGCTGCTCACCACCGTAGAAACGAAGCAGTGGAGGGCGTTGAAGACCGCGGGAGGAGATTTTCTCGCGGACGCGGCCGATTACTACATCAAGGCGTACGAGACAACGTCCCCGCACCTTGGCGGCTGCGGGCTCCACGATCCGCTGGCTGTCGCTGTGGCGGCGGACCCGTCGTTGGTGGAGACGCTGCCGATCAATTTGAAGGTGGACACCAAAGGGGCGTCGAGAGGCCGCACGATCGGTGACGAGACGCGCCTGAACGACCCGGTGAAATCGGCCCGGGTGGCCGTGGGCGTGGACGTCGCGCGGTTTTTGGATGAGTTCATGCGGCGCCTGACCGGTTTGGCCAGCGAGACACCGGTCGTGTAACCTCATCCGAGGTCTTGCGCCAGCCGACTGTGGTTCGCGGCAGTTCAGGCGCAGCACGACTTTTTCCGCAGAACGCGAACTGAAACAACCAAGGAGTACCTCATGGCACTGTCCACTGAGAAGAAGGCCGAGATCCTCAAGTCCTACGGCCTGCACGAGACCGACACCGGCTCCCCGGAGGCGCAGGTTGCCCTGCTCACCGAGCGCATCAACAACCTCACCGAGCACCTCAAGGACCACCAGCACGACCACCACTCCCGCCGTGGCCTGCTACTCTTGGTCGGTCGCCGCCGCGGTCTGCTGAAGTACCTGCGCGAGAACAACGTCGAGCGCTACCGCGAGCTGATCGCACGCCTCGGCCTGCGTCGCTAAGACAGCACCGGGCCGCGGCCCGAAATCACGCCTCACCTGCACGGTGGGGCGTTTTTTGTTATCATCATTGGCCGTTGCACGAGAACACACGACACTGGCGGCACCGATGATCGCCATGAACCTTCAAGGAGAGGGACCTTTTGAGCAACTTCAAGCCCAAGAATGCGTTCGACGTCCAGGTGGACGAAGAATTCGGCATCACCGAGGCAGTAGCTACCCTGGACAACGGCGACTTCGGCTCCCGCACCATCCGGTTTGAAACCGGCCAGCTTGCGCGCCAGGCGGACGGATCCGTCACGACGTACCTGGACGAGGAGACGATGCTGCTCGCCACTACCACCGCATCCAACCAGCCCCGGGAAGGCTTCGACTTCTTCCCGCTCACCGTTGATGTGGAAGAGCGCATGTACGCCGCAGGCAAGATCCCGGGCTCGTTCTTCCGTAGGGAGGGCCGGCCCTCCACCCAGGCGATTCTCGCCTGCCGTTTGATCGACCGCCCGCTGCGCCCCACCTTTGTGAAGGGTCTGCGCAACGAGGTGCAGGTTGTCATCACTGTGATGTCGCAGCACCCGGAGGAGTACTACGACGTTGTGGCCATCAACGGCGCGTCCGCGGCCACCCAGCTGTCCGGCCTGCCGGTGTCCGGCCCGGTTGGTGGTGTGCGCATGGCACTCCTCGCGGACGACAAGCATCCCGAGGGCCAGTGGGTGGCGTTCCCCAACCACGAGCAGCACGAGCGCTGCCTGTTTGAGATGGTTGTCGCGGGCCGCATGGTGGAGCGCAAGCGCGGCCGCAAGACCGAGGAAGACGTCGCCATCATGATGGTGGAGGCAGGCGCTGGCGTGAACGTCGTCAAGCAGATCGAAGCCGGGTACCCTGCTCCGACCGAAGAAACCGTGGCGCAGGGCCTCGAGGCCGCCAAGCCATTCATTGCAACGTTGTGCCAGGCCCAGCGCGCCCTCGCAGAGGAGATGGCAAAGGAGACGAAGGAGTTCGATCTCTTCCCGGCCTACTCCGACAAGGTCTTCAACGCCGTGGAGAAGAAGGCTGCGAAGAAGCTTTCCAAGCTGCTCACCATCAAGGGCAAGGCGGAGCGCGACGACGCCACGAACGCCTACATGGAAGAGATCGAGCACGAGCTGCTCGATAATTTCGACATCGACGACGATGACCGCGAGGAGTTCGCCGCGGCATCCAAGGAGATCCGTGCCGCCTACAACGCGGTGATGAAGCAGATTGTCCGCGAGAAGATCCTCACCGAGGGCTTCCGCATCGACGGCCGAGGCGTGACCGACATCCGCGACCTTGAGGTCGAGGTGCAGCTGATCCCGCGCGCCCACGGATCCGCGCTGTTCGAGCGCGGCGAGACCCAAATCTTGGGCGTGACCACCCTGGATACGCTGAAGATGGAGCAGCACTTGGACTCCCTCCACCCGGAGGAATCCAAGCGCTACATCCACCACTACAACTTCCCGCCGTACTCCACGGGTGAGACCGGCCGGGTGGGCTCGCCGAAGCGCCGCGAGATCGGCCACGGCGCCCTCGCGGAGCGTGCGCTGGTGCCGGTGATCCCGTCGCGCGAAGACTTCCCGTACACCATCCGCCAGGTTTCCGAGGCGCTTGGCTCCAATGGCTCCACCTCCATGGGCTCGGTGTGCGCCTCCACGTTGTCCCTGTACAACGCTGGTGTCCCGCTCGCTGCACCGGTGGCCGGCATCGCCATGGGCCTGGTCTCCGGCGAGGTCAACGGTGAGACCGAGTACGTTGCCCTGACCGACATCCTGGGCGCGGAGGACGCGTTCGGCGACATGGACTTCAAGGTCGCCGGCACCCGCGAGTTCATCACCGCCCTGCAGCTTGACACCAAGCTCGACGGGATCCCGTCGTCCGTCCTCGCCGATGCGCTGAATCAGGCCCACGACGCCCGTGAGGCGATCCTGGACACCATGGCCGAGGTCATCGAGGGGCCGGACGAGATGAGCCCGATTGCTCCGAGGATCACCACGGTGAAGGTTCCCGTGTCCAAGATCGGTGAGGTGATTGGCCCGAAGGGGAAGACCATCAACCAGATCACCGACGACACTGGCGCTGAGGTCTCCATCGAGGACGACGGAACCGTCTTCGTCTCTGCAGCGTCCGGCGAGGCAGCGGACGCCGCAGTCGAGAAAATCAACTCGATTGCGAACCCGCAGCAGCCGAAGGTGGGCGAGCGCTACCTCGGCACCGTGGTGAAGACCGTGGCGTTCGGCGCGTTCGTGTCCATCACGCCGGGCACCGACGGTTTGATCCACATCTCGAACCTGGGCGGCAACACCCGCGTCGAAAACGTCGAGGACGTCATCAATGTCGGCGACAAGGTCGAGGTTGAGATCCGTGACATCGACAACCGCGGCAAGATCTCGCTCGTGCCGGTCGAGGACGGCGAGTAACAGAAGCGCCAAAGCGGGTGCCCGAAGTGGGCACCCGCTTTTTGCGTATCGACGATCCTACGGCAGGAAGCGCAGCTTCTTCCCCAGATCGAGCGCGGTGGTCATGAGCTGACCGTAGTACCGGCGCGGCAACTGCTTGGGGCCGCGCATCGACATGATCCGCTGTTCCGAAATGTTCTTCACCTCGGTGTACTTGGTCAGTCCCTCCGGGCCGTGGCGGCGCGCCACACCCGACTGCTTCACGCCACCGAGCGGGGTGGACACGGACGCCCAAGTAGCTGCGTAGCCGTCGTTAATCGTTACGCCGCCGGCTTCAACCTGCTCCGCGATTTCCCACGCGGTGTCCGGGGCGCCGAAGACGGAGGCATTAAGGCCGTAGCTGGTGCTGTTGGCCAGGCGAATGGCTTCGTCGGTATCCGCCACGCGCTGGACGTAAACGACCGGGCCGAAGACCTCCTGGGTGAGCAGGTCAACGTCGTCGCTGACATCGGTGAGCACCGTGGGTTCGAAGAAGAACGGTCCCAAATCCGGGCGCGGTTTGCCACCCGTGACAACGGTGGCTCCCTTGGCCACCGCGTCGTCGACGAACTTCTGCACGGTGTCGAGCTGGTCCTGGTTGATCAGCGAGCCCATCTGGTAGTTCCAGTTCAACCCAGTCCCCAGCGTGATGCGCTCGGTTGCGTCCCGGAACTCGTTGATGAAGCGGTCGAAAATCGCGTCCGGCACGTAGATGCGTTCGATGGAGACGCAGAGTTGCCCGGAGTTGGAAAAGCAGGCGGTGGCGATGGTGTCGATGTGCGCCTCGATGTCCGCGTCCGGCGCGATGATCATCGGGTTCTTTCCGCCGAGCTCGGCAGAAAAACCGACGAGGCGCTCGCCGACGACCTCGCCGAGAATCTTGCCCGTTTGCGTGGAGCCGGTGAACATCAGGTAATCGCAGCGTTGCGCAATCGCCTGGCCCACCTCGCGGCCGGTGCCGGTGACGATTTGAAATACGTCGCGCGGCAAACCAGCGTTGAGCAGGAGGTTCAGCGAAATGATGTTGGAGAACGGCGTGTTCAGGTCGGGCTTGGCAACGACGGCGTTGCCGGCGACCAACGCGGCCAACGCATCGGAAATGCCGAGCGCCAGCGGGTAGTTCCACGGGCTGATCTGACCGACGATGCCCTTCGGCACGCGCTGCTGCACCGTCTTGGTGATGACGGGGAACGCCCCCGGTCGGGCCTTCATCTCCAGCTCATCCTCGGCGATGTTGGCGTAGTAGCGCGCATTATTCATCACATCGAGGATTTCGTCGTAGGCGGCGGTGCGATCTTTACCGGTTTCGAGCTGGACGATGTCCGCGAGCAGCTCACGGTTTTCCTTGACCAAGTCGTGGAAGCGGTTCAAGAGCGCGGCGCGGTATCTCACCGGCTTCGCGGCCCACATCGGCTGGGCGCGGCGGGCGAGGGTGAATGCTTCTTCGACGTCTTCGACTGTGCCGACACCGACCCAACCGAGCTCTCCCTCAAAGAATGGGGAGGTGACGGCCTTACGCTCGCCCGTGTAGAGCGACCCGGTCGACGCGTTGGTGGTGAACTTTTGCAACCGGTCCAAAAAATCAGCGGGGAGCGGTTGTGCCTTCAGGCGCTTGATAGCCATGTGATCTCCAAAAAGGTGGTTGTGGGAGAAAAACACCCCAGTGCCAGCGGCACCTGCAGTGGAAGGGGAGCAGGGCCAGTAGTCCTGGGGTGATGGAAAGGTTAGAACGGGCAGCCGGCCGCACGGCGCTCTTCCGCACCGCCGTCCTTCGGGTCAGCTTGTGCGGTAGCCGTCGTATCAGTGTCCGCTTCACTCTCGCCGTGCCCGTTGTACGCGCCGGCGAGCTTCGGCTCCTTGTACTTGCCGTCGATCATGCCCGCCTTGATCATCATCGAGCGACCAGGCTCCATGTAGCGCTTGTCCTCCGGCAGGATGGTGAACAGCTTCTTCACCGCCTTTGCGATGCGGTCAAAGCGGCGCTGGTCCTTTTCGGTCCACGGCAGGTCGATGATCTCCCGCTGCTTCTCGCTCAGGGTGCCGTACGTCATCCAGATGACGCTGTTCATCAGCGGCTTCCAAATGACCTTCCACACTGCCTCCGGCACGCCGTCCGGGGCCTTAACCGGCTCGACGCGGGCGGTGCGCAGGGCGAAGTCGACGGTTTCATTGCGCTCGAGGACGTTGTTCTCCATCTCCTCGAAGTACTTGATGTAGCCGTCGAGAGTGTCAATCGCCGGGCGCTCGGACATGCCGTACATGTCCCACCACGTCACGCCCTCTTGGATGATCTGCTCCTTCTCCTCGCGGGTGAAGGGGGTGCCGAACAGTTCCTGCGCCCAGATGACGCGCCAGACGAAGGTGGCGTGCGCCCACCAGTAGACGTCCGGGTTGAGAGCGTGGTAGCGCTCACCGTTGCGCAGCTTGCCCTTGATGGTGTGGTGGTAATCGCGGATCATCTTCGAACGCGTGCCGTCGTCGTAGATGGAGTAGATGATCTGCGGGGTCGAGCGCTCCAGTCGCGCAAACGGCTCCTCGAAGAACCTCGAGTGATCCAACAGCGACTGGCCGATGGCCGGGTGCATGTTCTGCAGCACGCCGGTGTAACCGCGCAGGAGTTGCAGGCGTTGGTCGGAGCCCCACTTCCACAGCAGCGAATCCGGGCCTAGCGGCGCGCGCTTGAGTTCGCGCTTCGCGCGTTCTGGCTTGTCCAGGTTGTCCGGCTGGGCAAAGCGAGTGTTGTTACCGTCTTCGTTCTTCTGGGTGTTGTCTGCTTCGTCAGGCGCAAGTGCGTGGGACATCAGTGTCTTCCTTTCCTCCGGGGATAGCCGGACCGAATGCGGTGTGGTGTGAAGTGTAATACACACCAAATACGGCTGCGAACTGGGTCACGGCTAGGTCGCGTACAACCTGAGTAAAGAATGTTAAGGCCCTTACAGACTGTGTGCTAGGGTGTTGCAGATCATAACTGGCCACCGTGATGGCAACCGTCGATACGCTGGCGGTTTGGCGTCCGGTCACGGACGGAAGGAATTGTCATGGGAAGGATCAACAAGACCAAGGCAGGCGTGGCCCTGCTTGCGGGGCTTGTGGGCTTCGGCGCGACAGGTGTTGCCGTTGCGCAAGGCGGACTCACCGCCAACCTCGCGTTGTCGGGGACATTCTTCAAGATCACCATGACCCACCTCGAAGGCGAAGGACTGAGCATCTTCACCGACGGCGAGCAGATGGCCGAGGAAGCGGTCCCTGTGGCGAGGGTCAAGTTCGAGCACGCGTACGCGTCCAATCTGTGCCTCTCGGCCGCGCTTCCGGACGTTCCTCTTGTTGGAGAAAGCACGTTCACGCTCAAGGCGCTCGGCGACAACAGCGTCGAGGTTGAGGACCTGGTTGTGGGTGCCACCGACATCAAGGGCGCCCTCGACTTGACGGACGCCACGGTCGGTGCCGATGCAAGTCAGTTCAACTCGATGGCGCAGCCGAATGCTTGGAGTCTGCACGCGAATAAAGTGACGCTGCGGGCGGACGACATCCGCGCGACGTCGGTCGGCGCAAAGCGACTGGCGGCATCAGGTGTTGCTGTTGATGTAAAGCGGGGTATGTCGGATGGCTGCACAGCCTAACTCTGACGTAGAGGGAGACGATTTCTTCTTCGGCGACAACGATGTCGAGCGTGCCGACGACACGGCCGTGCTGACCCCTGTACCGGAGCAGGCGACCCCAACCCAAGACGTGGGCGGCAGCGACCGTGGCCACCGCTCCGCGCCGAGGCCCGCCCGGGATCGCTTCAAGACGTGGCGGGCCCAGCGCCCCTTTATCCCGGGCTTGTTGCTGGTGCTCTCCGGCGCAGTGATGCTCGCACCCGCGTACTTGACCATCCACGTGTCTGACCTGCTGGTGATGATCTCCACCATTTCAGGCGTCTCCACCCTGCTGATCGGAGCCGTCTTGATCATGTTCGGCATTGGCATGTGGCTACAGCCGCTCGCCGCCCCGTACCTCGGCGTGCTGGCCATACTTGTAGCCATCATTGCGCTGCCGACGTCGAATATCGGCGGGTTCGTGGTCGGATCACTGCTGGGCATTGTCGGCGGTGCGCTCGGCCTCGGCTGGGAAGGCCGGGACGAGAAACCACGTGGCAGGCACTCTCGCAAAAGGAAGCGGGCGCAGGAGCCAGGAACAAATGGCGAGGGAGCAATGAGTCAAGACCGCGGTGGGTCAACCAAGATTGACCTTGACTCATTGCGAAATGCCAAGTCTGTCGCAGTCGTGCTCGCCGCCACGGGGATTATTGCGGCCAACGTGGGGGAGGAGCCCGCGGTGAGCGCGCAGGAACCTGCGTCTCTGCCTGCACAGGTCCCCCCGTCCGCGTCTCTGCCGCAGCTCCCGGCTCCGCGCGAGATCATTTCGTACCCGGAACTCGAGCCGACGCGAACGATCGCGCCAGGCAACCTCAGCACCGTGACTGCTGACTATGTCGCCCTCACAGGGAATGTCCATGCGTCCATCGGCATGGTCACTGTCGGAGACGTGCCAACCCGCACGCTCATTTTGACCGGCGATCGTCTCGCAGCCCGGAATCTCTCCTTGGAACTGCCGGGTTTCGCCGCACGCGGGCAGATGGAAACCGGAGATGTGGAAACGACGATGACGGACGGACCGGTCACCGTTGTCGCCACGGCGCTCACCGCCACTCCGGCGGTCGCAGGCGTGCCCACGGTTCCGGTCACCGTCGATCTTGAGGGCGAGCTCGGTGACGTGCTCGCTGAGCTCGGTGTCCCGGATGCGCACCCCGTGCCAAACGTGCCTGTACCGAACTTTGTGATGGACCGCGTCGCGCTCCAGGGCGTCACCATGCAGTTGGTGAGCCTGGACGGGCTGCACCTCCACGCGCCAGCGGTGAACCTGCGGGTGCCGAAGTAACGTCCAATCTCTAGGGCACGGAGAAAGGGCCGCCGGAGGAAAAACCGGCGGCCCTTTTCTGTTGCGTTAACGGCCTTGTGCCTCGGCCTTTTCAATGGCGCGGGACGCCATCGGAACCATGCGTGCCTTGCGCGGCAGCACCGAGAACACACCACGGGTTGCCCGTGCGAAGATGTTGAGCTTGCGCTGGTCGGAACTGGTCCATTCCAGCCCCAGGTTGTCGCGGACCTTTGCCGGCAGCAAGCCGATGGAAACCCACAGCAGGAGCTTGGAAGCAAATGGGGCGACCGGCTTCCACGCCCAGCGGGGCACCGACGGATCCGGCGGATCGAGCGTCAGGCCGTTCATGATGCGCGAGCGGTCGATGGTCTCGCTCGGGCCGAGCTTGTCGTACATCGCATCCATGTACTTGACGTATTCGTCGTAAGTTTTCGGAGCGTTTTCCGGCTCTGCGACCCCGTAGTAGCTGTACCACGTACGCGACTCCTGGAAGAGCTGCTCCCGCTCGACGCGGCTCAGCTCAGGCATGAAGTTGCCGGCGAGGCAGTACGGCATCGCGGTGAACGTCGCGTGCGCCCAGTAGTACACCTCCGGGTTGAGCGAGTGGTAGCGCGTTCCGTCCGGGTGGGTGCCCTTGATGTCCTTGTGGAAGTCACGGATCATCGCGCCCACCTCGGGGCCTTCGTAGACGGTGCGGATGATCGGGAATGCGGAGCGCACAAGGCGTGCCACCTCGTTGTCAAACACGTTGGACTGCTGCACCAGCGAGCGGCTGATGTCACGCTGGGCAATTTGCAGCACACCTGCGCTGAGGGCGACAAACATTGAGCGCCAGTCGCCGAAGCGCTGCCACAGGATGGAATCCGGGCCGAGTTCGGGCAGGTTGGCGGTGTCGATCTCGCTTGCCGCGGTGGTAGCGGGGGCAGGAGCTGTGCTGCCGGAGGGCTTGAGGGTGGTCATCGTTTCTCCTTGATTTAGGGCAAAGTGGGGGGCGTAGGTGGGGGTTATCCCGCGACGCTGGGGGCTGTGCGGCGTGTCTGCGGACGGTGGTTTGCAGCACGGGTGAATTCGTGCGCGTCAGTATCGAACTCGACGAGAGCGCCCTTCAGACCCCGCACGGTACCTGGCTGGACGCGCCACTTGTCGCGCTTGACGGTCATCGCACCTGGCCCACGAATCTCCAGCTGGCGGACGTACCGCCGTGCGTAGTCGCCGCGGGCCTCGCAGACGGCCCAGGATTTCTCGTCGAACTTCGGGTCGGGGGTGTGGTAGTCCACAAACAGGGTGTTGGGCAGACCAACAACGTCCACGCCGTTGTGCAGATATAGCTCGTCCGCGTCCGCATGCTCGCGGCCGGGCACCGCGATCCACGGGGACGGCTCACCGGTTGCCCGAATCAGCACGTCGAAGCACTCGGTGTGCTGCTCTCCGTCCCGGGTGAACGTGATTTCCCACTGGCCATCGTCGGCGTCCCATTCGGCGGCGGTCACCTCCGAGCCGCCGCTGAACACAGCCCCGCTCTTTTCAATAGCTGCGCTCAGGTGGGAGGTGAGCGAGCTGGGGGAGCCGTCCGTCTTGGTCAGCTTCAAGTACGGAGTGCGAAAGTGCTGGCGCCTGGATACCTTCTGGGCTCCCGGTTCGTTGAGGTGACCGCCGACGCGCTGTTCGCGGTCGAACAGGGTCGTGTCAAAGCCGGAGAAGGCGCACTCTGCAGCAGCCGTGCAGCCTGCGATGCCAGCGCCGACGACTGCCACTGTGGGGCGACGATAGGGGTCGAACATTTCCAAAACCTTTCACACAGAGCCTTTGACGCCAGCAACACTCTGGCGTCAGTGTGTCCCCCTTCACTTTAGACTCTGCGCGGGTCCCGTCCAACACCCGGGCCGGAAATTACTCAGCCCCGGCACCACGCCGTGGCGCGGTATCCCCGTCGGGGTCGCCGTCGATGTCGCCGTCACGGGGCTCGTCGCTGTGGCCAAACAGGTCGTCGCGCTTGTTGTAGGCGTACAGCCCCGCGAGGGGCGAGAGCGCCATGAGGAACCCCCAACGACGTTTGGATTCTTCTTCCATGCCGCTTCGATCAATGTCGCGGAGGGTGCTCGCCAACACGACGATCCCGCCGATGGCCATCAGCACAACAAATCTGAGACCCAGCCAGGAGACCAGATTCACTTCGGCCTCCTACTTGGCAAAATCCACCACAACGCGGGTGGGGTTTTCCAACAGATACAGGTTGTACGGGCGCTTTTCATCCAGGCCCACGACGTACTGCGCGTTCGCTTCGAACACGCCGCCGTCCGCGATTTCCAGAATCCCGCCCGCGGCCACTCCCGATGGGTCAGCCTTGGCCAGGTCCGCCTCGTTCAACCCCATGGTCCAAGGCACCCCCTGGATGATGAGGTCGAAGTAAGCGTTGCCCGCCGGGACGAGCGGGTAACCGGATGCTTGCTGCCGCGGGTCTGGGTTGTAGCCAGCGAGCACGTCCGGCGTTCCAGTGCCGGAAAACTCGACGACAATGCGGTCGTACCCTGCATGCGACCCGGCCCGGACCCCCTCGATCTGCAGCTGCGAGTTGCCGGGCGTTTGCAGGTGGGTGTCTTCCAGGGTGAAAGGGGAGGGGCCTTGGGGCTCGGTCGTCGGTGCTGCCGCTGCCACAGAGGCCTCGTGGGTCTCGCTTTGCGCGGCGGCACTATGTGCCGTCTCGTTCGAGCGAGTGGTTGCACTGTCGCTGGAGGCGCGGCTGGACGGGGTAGCCGTGGTTGTCACCGTCTCGGGCGCCGGGGTACCGGTATCCTCCTGGCTCTGACCACCGCATCCTGCGAGCAGGGCGGCGGTCGCGACCAGAAGCGGGAATAGGGCTGTGTTGCGGTGTGTCATGGCTCCACCCTAGCGGGGCTACCATTGCGTTTGAAGGAACGAAGAAAGGACGCACATGATCAAAGTTGGAGTGCTCGGCGCGGCAGGCCGGGTCGGATCCGCAGTTGTCGAAGGCGTGAAAAAGGCCGACGACCTTGAGCTCGCCGCCGAGGTAGGTGCAGGGGATTCGCTGCAGGTGCTTGTCGACGATGGGGTTGACGTGATCGTCGACTTCACCACCCCAGACGCCGTAATGGGCAACCTGGACTTCTGCATCAACAACGGCATTCACTGCGTGGTGGGGACCACCGGTTTCGACGACGAGCGTTACCAGCAGGTGCGTGAGTGGTGCGACGCGAACGGGAACGTCGGGGTGCTGATCGCACCAAACTTTGCCATCTCTGCGGTGCTGACCATGGCGTTCGCGCGCCAGGCTGCCCCGTTTTTCGAGTCCGCTGAGGTTGTGGAGTTCCACCACCCGAACAAGCTGGATGCGCCGAGCGGCACGGCGGTAAAGACTGCGCAGGGGATTGCAGAGGCTCGTCGAGAAGCGGGGATGGGCGATATGCCGGATGCGACGAAGCAGGCGCTCGATGGTTCCCGCGGAGCCGATGTCGACGGTGTGCCCGTGCACGCCGTGCGGATGCAGGGCATGGTCGCGCACGAGGAGATCATCTTCGGCACAACCGAGCAGTCCCTGACCATCCGCCAAGATTCCTACGGGCGCGAATCCTTCGTTCCCGGTGTGCTGACCGGCGTGCGCGACGTGGCAGATCACCCGGGTCTGACTATCGGCCTCGACGCATACCTCGGCCTGTAAATGCACGTCGAACTCGTCGCTTCCACAGCGGTGCGCGTCCCCTTCCCGGACACCGTTAGCCCGAGCGAGGCGGCAGTCGCATTCGCATCGTTGAGCGACGCCCCTCCGGCGACACAACTTCGCCGCAGTGTGGACGACCTCGCGCAGTCCCGCTCAGAGCTGCTCGACCACGCGAGCGCGACTCTTCATATCCGAGGCGTTTCCCGCGATGCGGCAGCTGCAGTGCGCGGCCACGGCTTGGCGGTGAACGAACGCGCGATCGAAGGCACGGTGGTGCCCGCGGTGATCGCGGCCGACGGCGATCTCACCCGTGCGTTTGAGGCAGCGGTTGAAGAAGCGGAATTTGTGCGCCGTGAGCTGTTGCAGGCGCTTGAGGACGCGATGGCGGAGGAGACCAACGCGCTGGTGCGGCGCAAACGCGCACGCGAGGCCGCCAACGCGCTGACCCCAGCGGCTGCGGCAACCGAGCTGGTCGCCACCGGGACCTTCCGGGCTTGGCGGGGGTTTATCCAGGCCTATCAAGGGCGGTTCGAACACGACGAGATTCGGGAGCTGGCTGCGGCGGTGCTCGACGTCATGGCAGTAGAGGCGCCGCTGCTGTTTGGGGATTTGCGGGCAGAGCAACGTCGATAAGCAATAGCGTCGGCGGGGCGGGTATCCTACTTGGCCATGGGCACATTTCTGAAAGCTGATCGGGGAGCCGATATCTTCGGCTCCGTCTGCGTTGCAATGGTCACGCCGTTTGATTCCGACGGCGAAGTCGACCTGCGCGCAGGCCGCGATCTCGCTGCCCACTTGGTAGAAAACGGAATTGACGCACTAGTCCTCGCAGGCACGACGGGCGAATCCCCGACGACCACCGACGAAGAGAAAGTCGCGCTGCTCAAAGCCGTGCGCGAAGAGGTAGGGGACAAGGCGCGCATTATCGCGGGGGCCGGATCCAACAACACCCGCCACGCGGTGGCGATGGCTCAGGCCGCGCATGCCGCAGGCGCCGATGGGCTGTTGGTGGTGACCCCGTATTACTCCAAACCGTCGCAGGCGGGTGTGGAGGCGCATTTCCGCGCAGTTGCGGAGGCAACCGATCTTCCCATTTGCCTGTACGACATACCGGGCCGCTCGGGCATCCCGATCGAGTCAGCCACCGTCCGCGCGCTCGCGCAGGTGGACAACATCAAGGCGATGAAAGACGCCAAGGGTAATTTCCTGGAGGCGGCGACGCTGATCCAAGAGACCGGGCTGGCCTGGTACTCGGGCGACGACCCGTTGAACCTTCCATGGCTGAGCATCGGTGCGACCGGAATGATCTCGGTGGTGGGGCATGCCGCGCCGCAGGCCCTGCGGGAACTAGTGACTGCATTTGAGAACGGCGATCTCACCCGCGCACGGGAAATCAACGCCAACACTCTTAACGTGCTCGCGCGCCAACAGAGCGCGCTGGGCGGCGTGGCATTTGCAAAGGCAGCTCTGCGACTGCAGGGCATCGACGTTGGAGACCCGCGCCTACCCGTCGCCGCGGCGACGGAACAACAGGTGGAGCGGCTCCGAGACGACATGACACAGGCTGGAGTCCTATAGATATGAATGAACCCCGCAACCGCGCACGCAAAGTGACGCGCAAGGCTGGACCGCCGGAGGCGACCGACCAGCAGCCGGTTTTCCAGGCACCGAGCGAGACGCCCGCGAACGGCGGCGGCAACGATGCCCCCGCTGACGCCGGCGCCAACAACGGCGACGACGGCGGCCGAGGGAACCGCGAGGGCGGACACAACCGCGGTGGACACGGCCGTGGAGGCAACGGAAGCAATGGCGGGAACGGCGGCAGCAACCGGAACCGGCGTCGCCGCGGACGCGGCGGCAATGGAGGCAACGGCGCAGGCAACAACCACGGGAACAACGGTGGCGGCCGTCGCAACCCGATGAAGTCCATGCAGGGCGCGGATCTGACAAAGCGCCTGCCCGCCCCGCCTAAGCTGGCCAAGGACACGCTGCGCATTTACGCGCTCGGCGGTATCTCCGAGATCGGCCGCAACATGACGGTCTTCGAATACAACGGCCGTCTGCTCATCGTGGACTGCGGTGTGCTGTTCCCGAACTCGGACGAACCGGGCGTTGACTTGGTGCTGCCGGACTTTGGCCCCATTGAGAACAAGCTGGACAAGGTCGACGCCCTCGTGGTCACGCACGGGCACGAGGACCACATCGGCGCTATCCCGTGGCTACTCAAGCTCCGCCACGACCTTCCCATTTACTCCTCCAAGTTCACCAACGCGCTGATTAAAGCGAAGACGCAGGAGCACCGCCAGCGTCCGAAGCTGCACGACGTGAATAAGGACTCCGAAATCACCGTTGGTCCGTTCCGCCTCCGCTTCTGGCACGTCAACCACTCCATTCCGGAGTGCCTCGGCGTGTCCATCAAGACCGGCGCCGGTCACGTGGTGATGACTGGCGACGTGAAGGTGGACCAAACCCCGTACGACGGGAAGCCGACCGATATCCCTGCGCTGTCGCGCCTCGGCGACGAGGGTATTGACTTGTTCATGTGCGACTCCACCAACGCCACCATTCCGGGTATCTCCGCTTCGGAGGCTGGCATCGAAGAGACGTTGACCCGCCTGGTGGCGGGTGCGCGGCAGCGGGTGGTTATCGCGTCGTTCGCGTCCAACGTCTCGCGCGTGCAGATGGCCGTCAACGCGGCCGTGGCCAACAACCGCAAGGTGGCGTTCAATGGTCGGTCCATGCTGCGCAACATGGAGATCGCGGAGAAGATGAACCTCCTGCGCGCCCCGAAGGGCACGATCATCCCGATCGAGGAGGCCGCGAAGATGGCGCCGCACAAGACGGTGCTCATCACCACCGGCACGCAGGGCGAGCCGATGGCGGCGTTGTCGCGCATGTCTCGCCGTGAGCACCGCCAGATCACCATTCACGACGGCGACACGATCATTTTGTCCTCCTCCCTCATTCCGGGCAACGAGGAGTCAGTGTTCGCGGTGATCAACAACCTCGCGCAAATCGGCGCGAACGTGATTACCAACTCCGAGGCGCACGTCCACGCTTCCGGCCACGGCTACGCCGGCGAGCTGCTCGCGCTCTACAACGCGGCGCGTCCGCGCAACGCCATGCCCGTGCACGGCGAGTGGCGCCACATGCGCGCAAACAAAGAGCTGGCAATCTCGACCGGCGTGAAGCCGTCCAACACGGCGCTGGCGCAAAACGGTGTGGTCGTGGACATGCACAACGGCCAAATTAAGGTGGCCGGGCAGTACCAGGTGGGTCAGCTCTACGTGGACGGCACCACGATGGGCGACGTTGACCCGGATGTGCTGGGCGAGCGCTCGTCGCTGGCGTCCGGCGGTGTCGTCTCCATCACCTGCGTTATCGACGACCGCACGGGCCGCCTCCTCGAGGTCCCGCAAGTCTCCACCACGGGGTACACCGACGACGACCGGGACTTCAACAAGAAGGTTGTTGAGGGCGTGGAGGCCGTCATGGGCGACCTGGCCGCGGAGGGCGAAAACGACCCGTTCCGCATGGTCCAGCAGATCAGGCGAAAGGTGTCCCGCGCGATCGAGCAGAACTACAAGCGCCAGCCGGTGATTCTGCCGACCGTCGTGCCGATGTCGTCCGAAAACCACGCGGTCAGCGACGACGAAGTGGCTGCGAACCGCGAGTCGCGTTAAACGGCTGCTGCTCAGTGCTCACCCCCTTGGCCTGCTTCCTGCGGGCTGAGGGGGTGTTGCCGTCACACGGGCACAGGTTGCTTCAACCAACCACGCGTACCTCGACGTGGCTAGGCTGGGCGTCATGTCTTTCGCCCAAAAAGAACGTGAACGCCTCGCCGAGCTGTTCCTGCAGGTCGGCCCCGATGCCCCCACCTTGAACGAGGGGTGGACGACCCAAGACCTCGCTATCCACCTGCTTGTGCGCGAGTCGAAACCTGCTGCGGCGCCAGGCATCTTCATCGACGCGCTTTCCGGCCTAACGGAGAAAGAAACCCAGAAACAACAATCGCGCCCATACGAGGACGTGGTGCGCGAGTGGGCGGCGGGGCCGCCTGTGTGGATGAAGCCGCTGAACACCGCGATGAACACATCAGAGCACTTCATCCATCACGAAGACGTCCGCCGAGGTGGGGGAGTGGTGGAGCCCCGTGAGTTCTCACAGGCTGTCAACGAGCAGCTTTTTGCTTTAGCGAAGCGCTTTGGCGCGCTCACGATGCGCAAGGCACCGGTGCCGGTCATCCTCACCCCTCCGAACTTGCCGCCGGTGACACTCGCAGATAAGGCAGGGGTGGCTCAGCGCGGCGACCACGTGCTGCGGGTGTCAGGCGAACCGGGCGAGTTGCTGTTGTGGGTGTCCGGCCGCGACGCGGTGAACGTGAACCTTACCGGGGCCGTCGATGAGTTCGATAGCTTCAATGTCAAGATGTAGCCCTTGACCGTGCCTGTCTGGTGTGGCGAGAGGTAAATATGTGACGCAAGGCGTTAGAGTGGCACCCATGTCTGTCAAAAACACCGCGCCGCGCTCTTCGCGGTCATCGTCACGCCGTCCTGCCGGCGGCACCCGCTACGGCGGTCCGGTGTCCATGACGCACCCGCCGACATCGACCAACGTCGCGGCCGACACAGCCGATGAGCGCGTCGGCTCCGCTTACAAGGCCGTCGGGAGCTCGTTGGGCGCGGCGGCCCGTGGTGTCGGGTCGTTTTTCCGCCGGGATAAGGGCCAGTCTGACGACGACCCTTCGGCTTCCACCTCCCGTTCGCGCCGCTCCCGCCGCGACGACGATTGGGACGACGACTTTGATCTGGCCGACGACGATGACGAGCAAACGGAACGCCGCGGCCGCAGCCGACGAGCGCAGCGGCCCCGCCGGGAGAGCCCGAGCACGTTTGAATCCCACGCTGACGCGTGGGGTTTAATCCTAATCGGGCTTGCAGCGGTTATCGGCGGTTCTGTGTGGTTCAACGTCGCCGGGCCTGTAGGGGACCTCATTTCCACGGGCACGCACTGGCTGATCGGCGCCGGTGCGCTGATCCTGCCGGTCGTACTGGTGGGGATTGCGGTGGCGCTCATGCTCAATGTGCGCGCCACGGACGAGGTCCGGGGGAGGGTGACGCTCGGATTCTCCATCATCGCGGTTGCAATGCTTGGCTTGATCCACGTCTTTGCGGGCAACCCGACAGCGTGGGCTGAGCGCAAACTCGCCGGCGGCGCAATCGGCGCGTTGACTGGCGGAGTGCTTGCGGCGGGATTTTCTTCCTACGTTGCCGTGCCCCTGCTTGGACTTGTCATCCTCTACGGGGCGCTGAAGGCAACTGGCATCACCGTGCGCGAGGCGTACGACTACATCAAAAACCTCATCTCGGAAATGCTGTCCAACACGGATACGCCTGACGACGATGACGCGGACCCGTCCAGCCACGTCTCTGGAGACTTGGACGACATTGCGGCGGGGCGAGAACGCCGCTCCGCCCGCAGCCGGCGCTCCGACGCGTCCGCCCCTTCCCGTCCGACGCGTACCCGTTCGCGCCGCCGGCCGACGCCAATGGAAAGCTACCCGGCCGACGGCGATGACGATTTCGACCTGTTCGACTTCGCCGACGAGGTCGATGAGGGCGACGATGCGCAAGATGCCGACGACAGCCAGGCAGAGAAGACCGCAGTGGTGAGCCGCAGGGCCCCTGCCCGGAAGCAGCCGTCCACGCACACCACTCCAAAGCCTGCACCTGCTCCTCAGCCGGCGGCTCCGATGAGCCCGCAGAACGACAACGAGACGAAGGAGCTGTCGCGTGCGGAGCCGGAGGGTGAGCGTCGAGAAGCAAGCGCCCCCGACGCAGTAGCCAGCTCCCGCGAGCAGATGGCGAAGGCCATCGCCGCGCGCTCGGGCGTTGACGCGTCGAAGATCCCTGCGACGGCGCCAAAGTCCGAGAAAGAGGCGGCGGCGCCAAAGCAGGTGCGCAAGATCCCGCAGGGCGATTACACGCTGCCGTCGACGGATCTGCTCCAGCCCGGCAGTGCGCCGAAGACGCGTACCGAGGCAAACGACCGGATGATCGAGGCGATCACGGACGTCTTCGAAGAGTTCAACGTCAACGCCCAGGTCACCGGGTTCTCCCGTGGCCCGACAGTGACGCGCTACGAGGTTGAGCTCGGGCCTGGCGTGAAGGTCTCCAAGATCACCAACCTCCAGTCGAACCTCGCCTACGCGGTGGCCACGGACAACGTGCGTTTGTTGACGCCGATTCCGGGCAAGTCCGCGGTGGGTATCGAGGTGCCGAACCAGGACCGTGAGATGGTGCGCCTGCGCGACGTGCTGGACGCGCCGAAGGTGGCGTCCCAGGACGACCCGATGCTCATCGGCCTGGGTAAAGACATCGAGGGCGACTTCATCGCATCCTCGATCCAGAAAATGCCGCACCTCTTGGTGGCTGGCTCCACCGGCTCCGGTAAGTCCGCGTTTGTGAACTCCATGCTGGTCTCGCTGCTCACCCGCGCGACGCCGGAAGAGGTGCGCCTAATTCTGGTGGACCCGAAGATGGTGGAGCTGACACCTTACGAAGGCATCCCGCACCTGATCACGCCGATTATCACGCAGCCGAAGAAGGCGGCGGCGGCGTTGCAGTGGCTCGTGGAGGAGATGGAGCAGCGCTACATGGACATGAAGTCCGCGCGCGTTCGCCACATCAAGGACTTCAACCGCAAGGTCCGCTCCGGCGAGCTCACCGCGCCCCCGGGCTCGGAGCGTGAGATGCGCCCGTACCCGTTCATCGTGTGCGTGGTGGATGAGCTGGCGGACCTCATGATGACGGCTCCGAAAGAAATCGAGGAGTCCATCGTCCGCATCACGCAGAAGGCTCGCGCCGCCGGCATCCACCTCGTGCTGGCAACGCAGCGCCCGTCCGTGGACGTGGTCACCGGCCTGATCAAGACCAACGTGCCGTCGCGTCTCGCGTTCGCCACCTCCTCGCTGACGGACTCGCGCGTGATTCTGGATCAGGGCGGCGCGGAGAAGCTCATCGGCATGGGCGACGGCCTGTTCATCCCGCAGGGTGCCGGCAAACCGCAGCGTCTGCAGGGGTCGTTCGTCACCGACGAGGAGATCCAGGCGGTCGTGGAGGCTGCCAAATCGCAGCAGGACGAGCCGGACTACGTCGAGGGCGTCACCGACGACAAGCAGGCGGAAGCGAAGGTCATCGACGACGACATCGGCAAGGACATGGACGACCTGCTCGAGGCCGTCGAGCTAGTGGTCACCTCCCAGCTCGGCTCCACCTCCATGCTGCAACGCAAGCTTCGCATCGGCTTTGCCAAGGCAGGCCGCCTCATGGACCTCATGGAATCGCGCGGCGTCGTTGGGCCGTCGGAGGGCTCCAAGGCGCGCGACGTGCTAGTCAAGCCCGAGGAGTTGGATACGATCATCTGGATGATCAAGGGCGCGGACCCAGCCGAGGCGCCGAAGGATGCCATGCTTGACGACGACTCCTCCGGCGACCCCGACGAATCCGGCAGCGACAGCGCTGGCGGGTCGGATGGTGGCTCGGACGCCCGCACCGTGACGGCAACGTACAACCCGACCGGCGGCGCGTTCTAGGCGCCGCGCCCAAGCGCGCTGCGTCGCGGTTCCAGCTACCAGGACCCAGCTATCCCTGCCTCTGGGGCCGTTTAGCTGGTTCTTAGTAGCTGGATCCGCGGACGGGGAAGGCTGCCCCCGTCGCCCAATCCGCCGCCGCTGCCCGATGGTGTAGAGTAAATCGAGCTTGGAGGGGAGTACCCCGGAAGGGCCCAGGATCGTCAGCACGGAGCCGTCGAAATGCGATGGCCCCGGTCCGGGCCGCCCGCGCGGGTGGGGGAGACCTCCGGTCTGTTTCTGTAACTCGTGACCGGAGGTGTTTATGCACGTTCCTCTGTATATTTGGCTGATCACCTCAGCGGTGATCCTGGGGTTTTTCATCTTTGACTTCGTCTCGCACGTGCGCACCCCGCACGAGCCGACGATGAAGGAGTCCGGGGGGTGGGCGCTGTTCTACATGACGATGGCGGCCATCTTCGGCGGCATTGTGTGGTGGCTGTGGGACGCTGAGCACGGCATCCAGTTCTTCACCGGTTACATCACCGAGCTCTCATTGAGTGTGGACAACCTCTTCGTGTTCGCCCTCATCATGGGCGCGTTTAAGATCCCACGGGCCTACCAGCAAAAAGTGCTGCTTATCGGCATTATCATCGCGCTGATTTGCCGACTGCTGTTCATTCTGCTGGGCGCGGTGATCATCGAGGCCTGGTCGGACGTGTTCTACATCTTCGCGGCGTTCCTTATCTACACGGCCATCAAGCTCGTGTACGACGAGGTGACGGACCAGGAGGAAGAGGACCCGAACGACATGTTCGTGGTGAAGACGCTCCGCAGGGTCATTCCGGTGACGAAGTCGTACCACGGCGACCGCCTGTTCTCGCGGACGGAGGCCGGGAAGAAGGCCGTCACCCCGCTGTTCGTGGCGCTGCTGTCCATCGGCTTCGTCGACGTGATGTTCGCCTTCGATTCCATCCCTGCGATCTACGGCATCACCCAAGAATCTTTCCTGGTGTTCACCGCCAACGCGTTCGCCCTGCTCGGCCTGCGCCAGCTGTACTTCCTGCTCAACGGCCTGCTCGATCGCTTGGTGTACCTGCCGTACGGACTTGCCGTGGTGCTTGGTTTCATCGGCGTGAAGCTGCTGCTCCACGCCCTGCACGAGAACAACTTGTCGTTCATTAATGGCGGTGAGGGGCTCAACGTGCCGGAGGTTGGTACCGTGACATCCCTCTTGGTCATCGTGGGCACGCTGGTCATTACGGCCATCGCCTCGTTGATTAAAGACCGGGCGGATATTAATGCCGGCCGCAAGGACGCGGGGGAGAAGGAGTTCCACATCGACTTCGACGACCACGGCAACCGCCGCAAGGTGGACAAGCACGGCCACCACGTCGAGTGGATCGACGATCCTGCAACATCGGGCAAGGGCGACCACACGGCGGACGGTTCGCGTGAGACCGACCACCTCGACGTCGCCCGAGGGGGACGGACGGGCTAACCGCCGGCGTTAGCTGAAGATGTTTGTGACCGGGTTCCACTCGCGGACGTCCCGTGCTGCGAGTGCGCCGGCCACGGTGTACGGGTCGTCGTCCAGCACCGCCGCGGCGTCCGCCTCCGTGGCGGTGTCCGGCAGCTGCAGGATAATGAGCGCCTGCGTCCCGTCCGTGTACGGGCCGGAACCGACAATCCGGCCGAGTGAGAGCTGCGAAGCGATGAACTCGCGGTGGGCGGGACGTGTGGCGTCGACAAGCGACTGCTCGCCGTAGGTGTACGTAGCTGCGAAATACTTCATGCAGGGCAGTCTAGGTCGCCGGCCCGGGGTGGGTATGGTGGAGGCCGTGATGCAACCCGACAAGCCGTCGAACTGGAACCTTCCCAACGTGCTGACATCGTTGAGGATCCTGTTCATTCCCGTCTTCGCCTGGCTCGTTCTTTCCGAGCGGTGGTGGTGGGCGTTTGGCTTGTTCGCCGCGCTGATGGTCACTGACAAGCTCGACGGCGACATCGCCAGGGCCCGCGGGCTCATCACCGACTTTGGTAAAATCGCCGACCCGATTGCGGACAAGGCGCTCATGATCACGGCGCTGGTCACCCTGAACATCGCCGGGCCGTTGCCAGTGTGGGTGACCGTCGTGATTGTCGTCCGTGAGCTGGGCATCACCGCGTGGCGCATGGTGATGTTGCGCCGCGGCCTCGTGGTGCCGGCCTCGAAGGGGGGCAAGCTGAAGACCGCGCTGCAGACGTTGGCCGTGGGTCTGTATCTCTGCCCGTTGCCCGCGTGGATGGATACTCCGACATTTGTCGTGATGCTGCTCGCCGTCGCGGTTACCGTGGTGACTGGTGTGCAGTATCTCCTTGACGCAGGGAAGGTGAATTCGTGACCACATCGCAGCTGCTTATCGACGAGCTCCGCTTGCGCCACCAGACAATCGCATTCTGCGAGTCGTTGACGGCAGGTCTCGCGGCCGCAACCTTGGCAGACGTGCCAGGGGCGTCGGACGTTCTCGTCGGCGGCCTGGTCACGTACTCGGCGGAGTTGAAGACCTCCCTTGCACACGTGTCTGAGGAGTTGATCGAGCGCGAGGGGGTTGTTTCTGCCGCGGTTGCCCGGGAGATGGCGCGCGGGGCCCGCCGCGCGTGCGGGTCCGACTGGGCGGTCTCGCTGACCGGAGTTGCTGGGCCAGCAGACCAGGACGGTGTCCCCGCTGGCACTGTGTGGATCGGGCTTGCTGGACCGAAATGGACGGCTTCCTCCCAGGCGGCGGAGCTGCTCGATGCGGGCAAAGGCCGCTACGCACTGGTTCCCGGAGCACCGGTGCCCGTGCGTGTGTTGTCGGGGGACCGCAATGAGGTGAGGCGGCGCGCTGTCGAGGCTGCGTTGCTCGGCGCGCTTTCGGGCGTGCGGGAACAAAGTTAGTCGCCCGGCCGTTGGAATGTCTGATGACCACTACGACTCTACTGCACGACATTCCGGTTGACCTGACCGTCGCCCCGGCCGGGGCCGCACCCGCGTCCGCGCCTGCTGCGCGGGAGCCGCTGTTCCGCGAGGCGCTCGGCATGTCGCTTCGTGCTTTCCGTGCCGATAAGGGCGTGACGTTGCGAGCCTTGGCCAAGGAGGCTCGCGTGTCGTCCGGCTACATCTCCGAGCTGGAGCGCGGCCGGAAGGAAGTCTCTTCCGAGCTTCTAGCTGCTTTGTGTGACGCGCTTGGAACCACCGTTTCTGAGGTGCTGCTCGAAGCCGTGGCGAACATGTCGCTGCACTCGTTCACGGAGGAATTGGAGCGCACTACCCCGGCTGCGGCCGAAGCGTAAGTGGCGATGGGTGACTACAGTAGTTGAGGATTAACGCAATCTACTGACAGAAAGGTCACGGTGCTCTCGCCATGGCGAACCCATTTTCCAAGTTCTGGAACTACCTGATGGCGCTCTTCGACAACAAGATCGAGGAGAATGCTGACCCGAAGATCCAGATCGAACAGGCCATCAACGACGCGCAGCGCCAGCACCAAGCGTTGTCCCAGCAGGCCGCGGCTGTGATTGGCAACCAGCGCCAGCTGGAGATGCAGCTCAACCGCCGCCTGGAGGATGTGGAGAAGCTGCAGGCGAACGCGCGCCAGGCGCTGCAACTGGCTGACAAGGCCCGTGGGGAAGGCGACGCCCAGAAGGCGCAGGAGTACGAAAACGCCGCTGAGGCCTTCGCGGCTCAGCTGGTTACCGCCGAAGCGAGCGTGGAAGACACCAAGCAGCTGCACGATCAGGCCCTGCAGCAGGCTGCGCAGGCGAAGCAGGCGGTTGAGCGCAACGCGGCCCACCTGCAGCAGCAGGTGGCCGAGCGGTCCAAGCTGCTCTCTCAGCTGGAGCAGGCCAAGATGCAGGAAAAGGTCTCCGAGACCATGCAATCCATGAACGCCATCACCTCCACGGGCCCGAACCTGGACCAGGTGCGCGACAAGATCGAGCGCCGGTACGCTAACGCTCTCGGCGCGGCGGAGCTGGCGCAGAACTCCATCGAGGGTCGCATGGCAGAGGTCGAGCAGGCGGGAATCCAGATGGCCGGCCACGGTCGCCTAGAGCAGCTGCGCGCCGAAATGGCAGGCGAGCTGACCTCCGGGCAGAAGCCGGCCATCGAGCAGGGCAGTGCCGACCAGGGCACCGCTGCCCAGAGCGGCGGCGCCTCTCGCCCGATGGGCTCTGAGGTCTCCGACGACGCCGTCGCGCAGCGCATGCGCGAGCTGCGCGGCGAGTAATCTCAAACGAGGATTTCCGCCCGGTCCCTCCTGCAGGGGCCGGGCGGAACGTCGTATTAGGGGCGTTAGTCCACGGCCCCGCGAGCCATGAGGGCTTCGCCCATCATCTTCGCCCGCCGCACCGAGCGGATGACCATCGGGATGCCAAACGCCGCGAGCGAGAATCCTGCACCCCGCGCCTTACGGGCGTCGAGCACCTCGTTGGCGGTTGCGAGGGTTAGCGGAATCAGGCGGATAGTCAGGGCAATGGTGAGCGAGATCAGTTCCCCCGTGCGCCCAAGCGGTGCTAGGGCGCGGTCAAGGGACGCGAGGAGCTCTTCTACAGGGGTGGTAAGCGTGAGCAAGTTCGCGGCCGCAATGGTCGCCAGCAGCCCGATAAGCAGGGTAAGTGCGGATCGCGCGCCGTTTTGCCACACCATGAATACGGCGAAAAACAGCAGCACGGGCAGTAGGGGCGCGAGCTGCCGGCCTGCCACACCAGCGGGGATGCGGGCCCACGCGTAGAGCATGAGCACGAACACGAGTGCCACGAGGGAGTGCCACGGCTGCGTGGGCAAGGCGGTGACGAGGGCGATGAATACGACGAGGGCCACGAACTTCGCTGCGGCACCCATGCGGTGCAGCGCCGTCGAGCCTGGCACGTAGACGCCGAGGGGCAATTCCCGGATCACGGTTTCGCGTCCATCAGATCGGTGTAGAACGCGATTGCGTCGCTTGGGGCGCCGTCGAACACGAGCGAGCCGTCGTCGATGACCAGCACGCGTTCAAACTCGCGCAGCATCTCAAGGTCATGGGTGACAACGATCAGCTGCTGCGGCAGCGCCATCAGCTCGCGCACGATGCGGCGGCGGTTGCGCAGGTCCAGCAGCGTGGTGGGCTCGTCTGCGATGATGGTGTCCGGCTGGATCACCAGGACAGATGCGAGCGCCAGCATCTGCTTCTCCCCTCCGGAAAGCGTGTGCGGGGAATGCTCGGCGCGATCAGCGAGTCCGAAGCGGTCGAGTGCCTCAGTTACGCGGCGGCGCACCTCGTCGCGCGGGAGTTTGAACCGCCTCAGAGAAAAGGCCACGTCGTCTGCCACGCGCGGCATGACGATTTGGGATTCGGCGTCGGAGAAAACGAATCCGACGCGTTTGCGGATCTCTTTGCCGTTGGACTGGGGCGACAACCCGTCGTACAGCACCTCGCCCGACGTCGGCTCGATGAGCCCGTTGATCATGCGGACGGTGGTTGATTTGCCGGAGCCGTTGGAACCGATGATTCCAATGCGCTGCTCGGCAAGGCTCACAGTCAGGCGTTGGAGCACGGGTTCGCCGTCGTAGGTGACGGCGGCCCTGCGGAATTCGATGAGTGGCATGTGCTACGCGCGCCGCCCACGCAAGTCAGGGAAGGCTTGGTGCACGGCGAACGCGATCGCGATCATGAGAGCGATTTTGCCGGCGTCCGGGAGGAGGAACGGCACCTGAGCTGCCCAGGCCGCCCCGAAGGACATCTGCGCGCGCCACATGAGGCCGAACACGCCGCACAGGTACTGGAAGAACAAGGCGACGTAACCGGCAAGGATGAGAATCCCGATTGTCGCCGCTTTGTTCGACTTGAACGGCGCCGAGTACGCAATCGCGCCCGCCACGGCAGCGGAGACGAGGTAGCCCGCCAGGTAGCCCACGGTTGCGCCGCCGAGCGCGGAGATGACGGTGCGGCCGCCGGCGAGCACGGGGAGAGCGAGGCCGACCAACAGGAAGATCGCCGCAGTGGCGAAACCGCGGCGCCACCCGAGGACGAGGCCCGCGAGGATGACTGCCGCGTTTTGTAGCACGATGGGCACGCCCGCGGCACCGACGGGAATGGAGACGAATCCAAGGACGATGACGATCGCGGCAAAGACGGCGATAAGGGCGATGTTCTGTGCGGTGGAGTTCTTGGTCATGCGCGGGAGTGTACCGCTGCGCCCGACGTGTAGTGTCGGCCACATGCGTTTGACAGAGTTTGACCAGCTTGTGCGCGACGAATTCGGCCCAGACCGTGCGCAGTGGATTATCCAGACGCAGGTCTTGCCCGGGTTTGAGAAGACTTCGGCGGAACTCATCGACGACGGGGTGGATCCGCGAGAGGCGTGGCGTGGCCTGTGCGAGGCGTTCGACATCCCCGAGGAGCGCAGGCTTGGCGTGGACCGTCCGGGGAACTGAAGCTGCTGCTTGACGACGGCGCTGCGCTCGTGCGCCTCGTTGATTTTCGAACACGTTTGCGTGTATTCTCTGGCGTGTCGCCGTCGCGTTCTACAGTGAGCCTCGTTTTCCGCTTGGACTTGAACTCGAACAGTGTTTCCACGGTGTTCTCCGTGTGCGAGGGAACCGAAGCGGTATGGCGATACGTCTAACAAGCAAACTGTGCACGCGACGCATACGCGCCGCCGACAATTGGAGGTAGAACAACCACATGGCAACGAAGAAGAAGGCTGCCGCCTCGGCGGGCAACGACCGCCAGAATGCGCTGGACGCAGCCCTGGCGATGATTGAAAAGGACTTTGGTAAGGGCGCCGTCATGCGCCTGGGCGATGAAAACCGTCCGCCGATCCAGTCCATCTCTTCCGGTAACACCGCAATCGATGTGGCCCTCGGTATCGGCGGCTGGCCGCGCGGGCGCATCGTGGAGATCTACGGGCCGGAATCTTCGGGTAAGACCACCGTGGCGCTGCACGCGATCGCTGAGGCGCAGCGCGCCGGAGGCATCGCTGCGTTCATCGACGCTGAGCACGCGCTGGACCCCGACTACGCCAGGAAGCTTGGCGTGGACACGGACAACCTGCTTGTGTCCCAGCCGGACACCGGTGAGCAGGCGCTGGAGATTGCGGACATGCTTGTGCGCTCCGGCGCAATTGACATGATCGTCATCGACTCGGTGGCCGCGCTGACGCCGAAGGCCGAGATCGAAGGCGAGATGGGCGATAGCCACGTCGGTCTCCAGGCCCGCCTGATGTCGCAGGCGCTGCGCAAAATGACCGGCGCGCTGTACAACTCCGGCACCACCGCCATCTTCATCAACCAGCTGCGCGAAAAGATCGGCGTGATGTTCGGCTCGCCCGAGACCACCACGGGCGGTAAAGCGCTGAAGTTCTACGCGTCGGTGCGCTGCGATGTCCGCCGCATTCAGACCCTGAAGGACGGGCAGGACTCCATCGGCAACCGCACCAAGATGAAGGTGGTGAAGAACAAGGTGTCCCCGCCGTTCAAGATCGCAGAGTTCGACATCATGTACGGCGAGGGCATCTCACGCGAATCCTCCATCATCGACATGGGCGTGGAAAACGGCATTGTGAAGAAGTCCGGTTCCTGGTTCACCTACGAGGGCGACCAGTTGGGCCAGGGCAAGGAAAAGGCCCGTATTTTCCTGAAGGAAAACCCGGATTTGGCCAACGAGATCGAGGACAAGATCTTCCAGGCGCTCCATGTGGGTAAGTACGCAAACCCCACGGATGAGTTGACGGACGACCCGGTGGACATGGTGCCCAACATCGACTTCGACGACGAAGACGAGGTTGCTCCGGCAACGGCGGAGTAAATAGTGCCCGACCGCGAAAAGATTGCCCGGCTCCAGGCTACGCTCGACGCCTACGAGCCGGGCACCGGCCTTTTTGACCGCGAGCATGAAGAAGCATTGGCGCCGGTGCGGAAGCGGGCCCTGGGGTTGCTGGACCAGCGGGCGCGCTCGCGCTCGGAACTGCGCGAGCGGTTGCTGAAGGCGGAGTTCGAGCCCCAGCTGGTGGATGAGGTCGTTGATGATCTCGCTGCCTCAGGGCTGGTCAATGACGCCCAGTTCGCCTCCGAGTGGGTGCGGCAGCGAGCAGCACGTCGGGGGAAGTCAGCTCGGGCGCTCGACATGGAGCTGCGCGATAAAGGGGTCGGGGGAGCGGACCGCGCGACGGCACTGGAGCAAATCTCCGACGCGGACGAAGAACGCACCGCGCGCGCAGTGGCGGGAAAGGCAGCGCGGAAGGTGAAATCTACCCCTGCGGACCGAGCGGAGTACGACAAGCACCTGCGCCGCATCGTCGGCGCGTTGGCCCGGCGCGGCTTCAACCAGGGGATGGCGATGCGGATCGGGCGGGAGGCGTTGGACGAGCGTATCGCGGGGTGCGAGGAATAGTCCGCACAACACTGAACGGTGTTCAGGGAGGTTTTCTAGACTTGCCCGCATGAGTTTGTTCAGCGTGAAGATGCGCTCCAGTGCAGAAGGCATGCACATCTCGGGCGCGGAGCGCATCGTGGAGGCGGACGAGGTAGCGGACGTGTGCGCGGCGATGAGCCGCCGTGCGCTGTCACACAGTAAGGGAACGCCGGACTCCATCACCGTGACCGTCGCAGCCATCGACGGGGAAATAATGCGCGTCCCTGCGCTGGCCATCACCGAGGCCACGTGCGAAGACCCCTCAGAGGCCCGCGCCACCGTGATCAACGCCCTAACCCCGCTCACTCCGCACGCCGCGGATGCCTGGGAACTACTGACTGGCGTGCGCGACATGCGTGGCGCGATCCTGTTCCACGCTGAAACCGGCCAACGTCTCGAGCCGGATCGCGCTCGGGGCGTGCGGGTGACGTCACTGGACGCCGCGGCCGCGACCGGGCACCGCCCCGAACCAGGCTCGGGTAAGGCCCGGGTGACCGAGGCGCTGGTACTCGCCTCTAAGGTCGCTCATCACCCGTCGGTGCTCGCTGAGGTCTGCATTTCCGACGACCCGGACTACACCACGGGGTATGTGGCGGCGAAGTCGCTTGGCTACGTGCGGGTGCCCAACATGAAGCCCGCCGGTTCCGCGGTGGGCGGGCGGCTTTTCCTCGTGGATGGGCGCGACACCGGCGGCCTCATCCATTACCTCGAGCACACTCCTGTGCTGGTGGGAGACACAGAATGAGCTGGCTCGACACAGCCGCCCGCGAGGCGTTCGGCCAGTGGCGCGGCATGGGGCTCGAACGCGTCCCGGCGGTTTTCAACACTGGCCAGGATCCGGTCTGCACCGTGGACGGGCGCGAGTACGTGCTTTTCAGTTCCTCGAATTACCTCGGGCTGGCGGGGCACCCGGCGGTCGCGGAGGCGGCTGCATCCGCCATCGGCCGTTACGGAGCAGGCTCTGGGGGATCGCGCCTCACCACCGGCTCGACAGACTTGCACGTCCAGGTCGAGGCCGACTTCGCCCGTTTCTTGGGCTATGAGGACGCGGTCTTTTTCTCCGCAGGGTTCCTTGCCAACACCGGAGTGCTGCAGACACTCGCCGCCCCCGACACGCTTATCCTTTCGGACGAGCGCAATCACGCCAGCATCATCGACGGCTGCCGCCTTGCCAAAGCATCGGGTGCCGCGGTCAGCGTCTACCGCCACCGCGACCCATCGCACGTGGACGAGCTGCTCAGGCGGCACGCCGGTAACGCCCTCGTCGTCACCGATGGGCTGTTCTCCATGGACGGCACGCTCGCGCCGGTGCCGGAACTCCTCGCCGTCTGCCGGGCCCACGGCGCCGCCCTCATGGTCGACGATGCGCACGGCACCGGCACCCTGGGCGCGACTGGCCGCGGCATCATCGAGCACTTCGAGCTTCGAGACGACCGCCCGGACATTCTCGTCGCAACGGCATCCAAGGCCCTTGGTGTGGAGGGTGGGGCAGTGGCTGCCTCCGCGCCGGTGGCTGCGCTGTTGCGGCAAAAGGCGCGTCCCTTCGTGTATTCCACCTCCTCCACCCCGTCAACGTGCGCAGCGGTCTCGGCGGCCATCGGCGTGCTCGAAGACGAACGCAGTCCGGTACCTGCGCTGCACCGCAACACCCAGCGCTTAGCTGCCCACCTAGGAATGGGCGCGTGGCCCAGTCCCATCATCCCGGTGCCCATAGGCGACGAGGCCCGCGCGGTTCGCGCCTCCGCAGCCTTGCGCGACGCCGGCTTTTTTGTGCCCGCCATCCGGTGGCCCACCGTCCCGCGGGGCGAGGCGATGTTGCGGGTGACGGTGATGGCGACACACACCGACGAGCAGATCGACGGCCTGGCAAACGCCATTTCGCGGTTGTAGCTCACCTGGTTAAACTGTCACGCCGTGACTACGGCGAGCACCACCCCAAACAGCAATCCCCGGACCTACGAAGTGCGCACGTTCGGTTGCCAAATGAACGTGCACGACTCCGAACGGCTCTCCGGCATGCTCGAGGGCGCAGGTTATGTTGCTGCCGGTGCAGGGGAGGAACCCGACCTAGTGGTCTTTAACACCTGCGCGGTGCGCGACAACGCGGACCAGCGCCTGTACGGCTCGCTTGGGCAGCTGAAGAACGTCAAGGCGGATCACCCGGGCATGCAGATCGCCGTCGGCGGTTGTCTTGCGCAGAAAGACCGCGACACCGTCATTTCAAAGGCCCCGTGGGTGGACGCTGTCTTTGGTACCCACAACATCTCCGCGCTGCCAGCGCTGCTGGACCGCGCACGCGTGGAAGATGAAGCGCAGGTGGAAATTGTGGAGTCCCTCGAGGTCTTCCCGTCTGTCCTTCCCGCCAAGCGGGAGTCCTCCTACGCCGGCTGGGTCTCCATCTCCGTGGGCTGCAACAACACGTGCACGTTCTGTATCGTGCCCAGCTTGCGCGGCAAGGAGATCGACCGCCGGCCCGGCGAGATCCTCGCCGAAGTCCAGGCGCTTGTGGACCAGGGCGTGTCCGAGGTGACCCTGCTCGGGCAGAACGTCAACGCCTACGGGGTGAACTTCGTCGACGACGACATGGAGCGCGACCGCTCGGCGTTCTCGAAGCTGCTTCGCGCATGCGGCGACATCGAGGGTCTTGAGCGTGTCCGGTTCACCTCCCCACACCCGGCAGAATTCACCTCGGATGTCATCGACGCCATGGCGGAGACCCCCAATGTCTGCCCGCAGCTGCACATGCCGCTGCAGTCCGGCTCGGACAAGGTGCTCAAAGACATGCGCCGGTCCTACCGCTCCAAGAAATTCCTGGCCATCTTGGACGAGGTGCGCGAGAAGCTGCCCCACGCGGCGATCACCACCGACATCATCGTCGGATTCCCGGGTGAGACGGAGGAGGACTTCCAGGCCACGCTCGACGTGGTGGAGAAGGCCCGCTTCACCTCGGCGTTCACCTTCCAATACTCGCCGCGCCCCGGCACGCCCGCGGCGGACATGGCGGAGCAGATCCCCAAGGCAGTGGTGCAGGAGCGCTTCGAGCGCCTCCACGCGCTGCAGGAGCGCATCAGCGCGGAGGAGAATGCGAAGCTCGTCGGTACGCGCCAGGAGCTCCTTGTGCAGGAGGACGGCCGCAAGAACGACCGCACCCAGCGCATGTCCGGCCGCGCGCGCGACGGTCGACTCGTGCACTTCGCGCTCGAGGGAAACATCGACCGCGAGGTCCGTCCAGGCGATTACGTCACGGTCACCATCACCGAGGCGAAGCCGCACTACCTGATCGCGGATTCCGGCATTCACGAGCACCGCCGCACCAAGGCTGGCGACAACTCCGCGGTGGGCCAGGTACCCACCACCGCGCCGATCGGAGTCGGCCTCGGCCTGCCTTCAATCGGCAAACCCGCTGCCGTTGCTACGGATTCCGCCTGCCGCGGGGGCTAGGGCTACAGTTGGGCGACATGACGCAGCCCAATCCCGCAGCCCTGGCCCACGCAGAAAAGACCGCCGCGTCCACGGTGGACATGGGTGCGAAACGCTGGGTTCTCGCAGCCGCCGCGGCGCTCTACCTGGTCGCGATGGTGCTTCCGTTCGTCGGCGACGCATCTGGGTGGCAGGTGCTCGCCGCAGCCAGCGCGGCGAAAGACGCGCAAACCGCGATTACGGAGTACGTCTTCGCGTGGATTTCGTTCATCGGCGTCGGCATCCTGACCACCCTCGCGGTTGTCACGCAGCGCTTTGCAATCACCGTGCCCGCGTGGATGGTCACCACCGTCTCCCTGGTGTTTTCCGTCCTGGGCATTTGGCTGCGTAACTCTAGCGGGCTCGGCATCAGCCGCGGCCCCGGTTACTACCTGGCCATCCTTTGCGTCATCGCCGTCGTGTTCACCACATTCCCGCTCATTTTGTCGCGCAACGAGTCGCAAGCGACAGTCGCCCTCGAGCGCGCCGAATCGCAAGGCAAGGATGAGGTAGCGATGGCGCAGCGCGCGGCGACAAAGCAACAGGACAACCCTCTGCTAATCGACGACCGCAGGTCCCGCGCCGCCCAGCGCCACAAGCGAGCGCGCTAGGACTTCTGCCACGCGGTTGTGGAAGAGACAACCCCGGCACCAAGCCGCCGCATGAGCGCTTGCGCGGCGGGGGAGTCTGCGGGGTAGGAGCAGTAGACGGTCTCCAAGTCCTCCCACGTTTCCTTCGCCCGTTCCAGTGAAGTGCGCAGCATGCCCGCGCCGATTCCCCGGCCGCGGTATTCGGGCATGACGTAGACGAGCCCCAGCTCGCACACTTTGGGGTCGTCCGAGGCGTAGCGCACCACCTCGCACAGCCCGACGCACTCGCCGTCAACGTAGGCAAGGCCGGTGAGCTGCGAGCCACCGCGGTCCTGTAAGCGCGCGCCGGCATCTCGGATGCGATCAAGGTCCCACTCGATGGTGTCCATGACCAACTCGCCGCGCGGGTAGTCACGCGATGCGGACGTCAATAGGCGCGAGAACTGCTCCACCCCGCCGGGCGTCGCCGTCCGGGCCACCGAGAAACCAGGTCCGTGCACGACTGCGAACTCTGCCGGGGAAGAGGCGGGCAAGGTTGCTATCTCCCCCGCTGCGAAGGTTGCCTGATCCTCCCGGAACGCCGGGGCGTAGCCGAATTCTCGGATCCGCGGCGGCTCAGAAGCGTCCGCGGTATGGGTCACCCACAGCTGGCGGGTGGGGCGGTTGAGTCGGGCCGACAGGTCGTCGAGAAGCGAAAGTGCACTGGCCCACGGTGCCGCGGGGGCGGGTTCACCCGGCAGCGGTGCAACCTCGGAGTCGAGGGTGAAGTTGGCTTCGATCACCCCGCGGTCTTCGAGCAGCGGCAGTGAGACGAACAGCCAGGCGTCCACGAATTCCAGGTCGGCCGCGAACAGCTCGGGGTACCCGAGTTCGGTCACCGGGCGCAGGTGCTGCGATGAGGCCAGGCCGAACAGCATGGCCTCGGACTCAGCAGACGGTTCAAGGCGCTTGGCAATGTGCGAGGCGGACACGCCTGAGGTGACAAGACCGGTGATGTCCTGGATGGCAAGCGTCGCGGAAAAGGCGTAGCCCCCGACCACGGCCTCGACATCGTCGCCGTGGCCCGGACGGGGGACGTAAAGGTGAGGGTGGAGCACTCGCTGGATCTAGCCTTCGTTCACGGCCTTGGCGGCCACGTCCGCGAACTCCTGCCACTGCTTGGCCTGCTCGCGCAACGACGCGGCCTTCGCAGCGTCGCCCTGTGCCTCAGCAGCTTGGGCTTGGCGCTCGAAATCGTCGGCCTTGACCTGGAACTGGTTTACCTTCTCCTGCTGCGCGGGGTCGGTCTTGCGCCAGCGGGAGTCTTCAGCGGCGACGACGCGCTGTTCAATGCGCGCGATCTTGTCCTCGAATTCGCGCACGCGCCCGCGCGGGACGAAACCGATCTCGTCCCACTTGTCCTGCAGCTCGCGCAGTTTCGACTTCGCCGCGCCGAGGCCCTTCGCCGGGTCGATGAGCGGGTCGTATTCCTCAATGAGCGCGTCCTTGGCGTCCGCATTGGCCTCGAACTCGCGGTCGCGCTCAGCGTTGACGGCGTTGCGTGCGGCGAAGAAGTGGTCCTGGGCGGCGCGGAAGCGCTCCCACAGTGCGTCGTCCACCTCGCGTGGGGCGCGTCCGGCCGCCTTCCACTCGGTCATCAGGTCGCGGTACGCGCGTGCGGTTTCGCCCCACTCGGTGGAGTCCTTGAGCGCCTCAGCGCGCTCGACCAGCTCTTCTTTCGCCTTCTTCGCCTGCGCGCGGCCGCGATCCAACTCCGCGAAGTGCGAGCCGCGGCGGCGGTTGAAGCTGTCGCGCGCGCGGGAGTAGCGCTTCCACAGCTCGTCGTCCGTGGCGCGGTCAATGCCGCGGATGCCGCGCCATTCCTCCAGGATCGCGCGGATGCGGTCGCCGGCTGCCTTCCACTCGGTGGAGTTTTCCGCGAGGTCCTCAGCCTCAGCGGCAAGCGTTTCCTTTCGGGCAATTGCCTGTTGCCGCCGCTGTGCTTTCTGCTCCTTCGCCCTCTCGCGCGCGGCAGCGGAGTCTTCGACCACCTTTGCCAGCCGCGCCTCCACGGCATCGACGTCGCCGATAACCGCAGCGTCCGCAAGCGTTGCCTTGAGCGTCTCCGCTGACTTCCGGATCGCGTCGGCCTCCTCCGGGTGGGCGCGCAGACGCGTCTCTAGCAGCTCAACCTCGGTGACTAGATCGTCGTAGCGCTGGCCGTAGTGCGCCAAGCCCTCAGCGGGGGTGCCGGCCTGCCAGGACCCGATCTGTCGCTCCTCGCCGCCGCGGGTGAGAAAGACGTTGCCGTCCTCGTCCACACGACCAAACTTGGACGGGTCCGAGGGCTCACGCGCCGGCACCGGTGCGGGAGTGACCGTCTTCACCGCGGCACCCGGCCGCGGGCCCGGCTTTTTGGCCATCGCAGCCGGCGACGGCACGCTCGTACCCGGGGTGGGGGTGGAGTTGGCATCAGTCATCGGGGAATTCCTTTCTGCGGCCGAGCTGGCCGCACTGTGCCGCGCGTCGCGGCTGCCTTGCGCAATGCGTGCGATATTACAGCCACCACGCCCGGCGCGGGGCGCAAATGGGGCGCTGGGTAGGGTTGTGCGCGTGAGACCCAACCTCTGGATTGTGCCGGGTTCGCCGGCACTCGCGCTTTCGCCTAGCGACGCCGCTTCGCTGCGCCTCCTCCAGACCGTCCGCGAACTCGCGGGCACCGCAGCCGGACGGGCGATCGACATTGTGAGCTCGCGCGACAGCCGCTGGTACACCGCCCACACCGGGTCGTTCGCGGCGTGGGGCGGGCCCGACGTGACGGTGCGCGGCGGGAACTACTTGGGCGAGTTGGTGGCGCGATTCGCGCTGGGCGATCCGGTCATCCGCGAGGCGCGCGACAGCATTGGCGCCCCGGACCCGAACGCGGTGACGGTTGTGGTGCTCGACGGCCCGGCGGGATTGACCCCGCGGGCCCCGCTCGCGCTCGTGGACGGCGCGCCGGAATACCACCAGCAGGTGCTCGACTGGCTGGACGGCGGGCAGCCGGAGGTCGTCGACAAGCTCTTGCTAGAACCCGCGCTCTGGCACGAGCTCGCGGGCGCCAGGCCCCAGGAGGCGCAGTTGATCGACCACGACGACACCTTGGGCGTGGGCCGCTACGTGGCGCAGTGGTGCGTATGAGGCCGGTTGCAGTTGTCGGGCCGACGGCCAGCGGCAAGTCAGCGCTCGGCATCGCGTTGGCCCGCGAGCTGGGCGGCGAGGTAGTCAACGTCGACTCCATGCAGCTGTACAAGGGCATGGACATCGGCACCGCGAAGCTGCCGGTGGGCGAGCGCGGCGGCGTTCCGCACCACCTGCTGGACATCTGGGACGTCACGCGCACCGCCTCTGTGGCGGAATACCAGGCGCTCGCGGTGGAAACGGTCGAGGAGATCATGTTCCGCGGCAAGGTGCCGGTACTGGTGGGCGGCTCCATGTTGTACGTGCAGTCGCTCATCGACGCGTGGTCGTTCCCCCCAACCGATCCCGCCGTGCGTGAAAAGTACGAGCAGCGGCTGGCGGAGATCGGTGTGGACGCGCTGCACGCGGAGCTGGCGCAGGTTGACCCGGACGCGGCAAGGGTGATCGAGGACAAGGACCCGCGGCGCACCGTGCGGGCCCTCGAAGTGATTGAGCTGACCGGCAAGCCATTCAAGGCCTCCCAGCCGCCCAAGAACGCGCCGCCGCGCTGGGGCACGCGCATCTTGGGCCTGCGCACGCAGGCGGACTGGCTGAACCCGCGCATCGAGCTGCGAACGCGGCTGATGTTCGAGCAGGGTCTAGTCGACGAAACTCGCTCGCTTATTCGCGACGGCCTAGTGCGCGACTCCACCGCCGGGCGGGCCATCGGCTACGCCCAGGTGCTGGCAATGCTCGACGGCGAGCTCACCGAAGACGAGGCGGTGGAGCAGACTATCACGGGCACCCGGCGGTACGTGCGCCGTCAGCGCTCCTGGTTCAACCGCGACCCGCGCACGGTGTGGCTCGATGCTGCTGGCCCCGGCGTGGTGGGGGCCGCGTTAGACTCGCTGGCGTGAAATTCCTCAAAGCACACGCCACCGAAAACGACTTCGTTGTCATCATCGACGTTGAGGACCAGCTGGACCTCACCCCGGAGCGCGTCGCGTTCCTGTGCGACCGCCGCGCCGGGATCGGCGGCGATGGGTTGCTGCGCGTCGTGCGCCGCGGCGGCGCAGCGGACGGAAAGTGGTTCATGGACTACCGCAACGCCGACGGCTCCGTCGCGGAGATGTGCGGCAACGGCATTCGCGCGTTCGCCCATGTGCTGGCGGCGGAGGGCCTAGAGAAGGCCGAGGAATTCGACGTGGACACTCGCGCCGGGGTCAAACACATCCGGATAATCTCCGCAGACTCCGCCGACGCAATCGTTGCTGTCGGCATGGGACGCGTCGAGGTCACCGGCGTGTCCACTGCGTCGATGGGGGCAGCGCAGTTCGCCGGCATCGGCGTGGATGTGGGCAACCCCCACCTGGCGTGCGTGATCCCGGGGATGACCGCCACCGACCTTGCAACCATGGAGTTCGAGGCGCCCGATTTCGACCCCGAGTTCTTCCCGCACGGCGTCAACGTTGAGGTGCTCACCGAGCTTGCGGACGGCAGCGTGCACATGCGCGTCTGGGAGCGCGGTGTGGGCGAGACCCGCTCCTGCGGCACCGGCACCGTGGCCGCAGCGCAGGCCGCGCTTGCGGACGCAGGCATCGAAAACGGCGCGGTGATTGTCAACGTGCCTGGCGGCTCCATCGAGGTGCTGCTCGATGACGGCGAGGCGACCATGACGGGCCCGTCCACGATCGTGTTCCGCGGAGAGTTGGCGGACGGTCGCTAACGCCCAGCGTCGACTACGCCGGGCCAATCTCCTTGGCCGCCCGACGTGCGTCGTCCCAGGCCTCTTGGAGCTCGAAAGCGCGCTGGTCGGCCACGGAGAGGATGCGCTCCAGCTGCGCTTTGTCGGTTGTGGGGGAGTCGAGATAGCCGTCGACGCGCGCCAAGAACCTGCGCGCAGAGGAAGCCCGGAGGAGGAACTCGTTGATTTGAGGCACGGTGTTATCCGGGTTCGCCAGCGCAGGGTAGTGCAGCGTGCGGTCGGCGACATCGGCGGCGGAAACACCGTGTTGTAGCTGGTCGTATGCCGCCAGCACCTCGGCTATGTCGTCGCGGGCGTACTGAAGCGAGGAGCGAATGGCCAGCGCCTCCGGGTCAGCCTGCACCCGGCGGGCCATGAGGATCGCGCCGATGACCAGCAGCACCGACAGCAGCAGCCCCGGCAGTTTCAGCGTAAGCACGAGCAGCACGGCGGCGGCAAGCACGAGCGCGCCCAGCAGCGCACGTGAAAGGTCCCTGTCCGGTGAGCTCATCGTGCCCTCTTACACGCTTAGTGCCCGCCGCAGCCGCACGATCCGCCGCAGCCGCCGCAACCGCCCCCGGTGGGGGTGGGGATGGAGCCGGCCATCACTGCAGTGCCGGCGATCACGCTGTCGCGCTGGGGCAGCTCGCCGTCCGGCAGGCACACGTCAAACGGGAACGCGGCATCGACGGAGACGTGGATGAACCGCTGGCCGGTCAGCGCCGAGGTACGGTACTCGGCCTCCAGCACGCGGCCGGAGAACTCGGCGCTCGCGTCAGGGGTGGTTGCACTCCCGCTGGCCACCGCGTCCGCACCTGCAGAGGTCACCGCGCCCACCACGGCTCCGGGGTGCAGCGCAAGGTAGGACTCGGTGGATTCGTACGAATCCACGGCCAGGCCGAGCGCGGTCACCGACAGCTCCTGCCATTCCAGCCCGGGGTCGTCGACAAGCAACGGCTCCTGGGCGAGGTTGACCGTCAGCGACGCGATCGCGTTGCCGCGCGGGTCGACAACGTCGGCGAGCGCGACGACGTCGTTGAGCGGCGTGATGTGCGCGTATGTGCGTGTGACCGAATCAAAGCCGGCGAAGGTGGCAAACGGTTCGACGGCCAGGATGTTCAGCTGCGCGCCGGACGGGTCAGTGTACTGGATCAGCTGTCCGCCTCGGACCTCACCCACGACAGACAGGCGGTCCGTGGCAATCGCGGCCTCCACCGCGTCCTGCCACTTGTCAAAGTTGAGGCCGAGTGCGGAAAGATCGGTGCTCACTGCTGTGCTCATGGCGCTAGATCCTAGCCGTTGTCCAACAACGGGAAGAATCCCGGGCCAGCCCGCGTTGAATCCGGTAGATATGACAGTGAACCTTGCTAGAGACAGGAAAGAACACTTTTTGCTTGACGACGAACTGACGCCGGAGCAGCGCACCCACGACGAGCTGCTGCGCCAGGCATTCCGCCACAATGAGCCGCAACCCGGTGCGGAGCCGACTGTCGGCGCCCTCGATTTGGCGGAAAGAAACTCGTTCCGTTCCGTTACAGGTGCCACCGAGCTCCGCTCCGAGGAGCAGGCGGACGGGTACGAGGTGGAGTACCGGAAGCTCCGTATTGAGCAAGTCCTTCTCGTGGGCGCGTGGACCGAGGGGACCGTCGCGGAGATCGAGGCGAGCATGTGGGAGCTCGCTGCGCTTGCCAAGACCGCCGGCGCTGAGGTGCTGGACATGCTGTACCAGAAGCGGGATAAGCCTGACCCGGGCACGTACATCGGCTCCGGCAAGGTTGCGGAACTGCGCGACATAGCGCAGGCCACCGGGGCGGATACGGTGATCTTCGACGGTGAACTTTCGCCGTCGCAGATGATCGCGCTGGAGGAGGCCCTGAAGATCAAGGTGATCGACCGCACCATGCTCATCCTGGACATTTTCGCCCAACACGCGAAGAGCAGGGAGGGCAAGGCGCAGGTGAGCCTCGCGCAGATGGAGTACCTGTACAGCCGCACGCGCGGTTGGGGCGGCAACCTGTCGCGTCAGGCCGGCGGCCGCGCCGGGTCCAACGGCGGTGTCGGCCTCCGTGGCCCGGGTGAAACCCGCATCGAGGCCGACCGACGGCGACTCCGCACGGAGATGGCCAAGTTGCGCCACCAGCTACGCGACATGACCACCGCCCGTGAAGTGAAGCGGGCGCAGCGCCAGCGCTCGACCATCCCCAAAATTGCGATTGCCGGCTACACCAACGCCGGCAAGTCCTCGCTAATCAACGCGATGACTGGCGCAGGCGTGCTGGTGGAAGACGCGCTGTTTGCCACCCTCGACCCCTCCACGCGGCGGGCAAAGCTTGCCGACGGGCGCAACGTGGTGCTCACCGACACCGTCGGATTCGTCCGTCACCTCCCCACCCAGCTGGTTGAGGCATTCAAGTCCACCCTCGAGGAAGTGTCCGGCGCGGACCTACTCCTCCATGTTGTGGACGGTTCGGACGCGTTCCCGCTGAAGCAGATTGAGGCGGTCAATGAGGTACTCGCGGAGGTCACCCGCGATTCGGGCGAGGACATGCCGCCCGAGATCGTCGTGGTGAACAAGATCGACGAGGCTGACCCGCTGGTGCTCGCGGAACTGCGCCACGCGTTTGAGAAGACCGGGCGCACCGCGGTGCTCGTCTCAGCGCTCACCGGCGAGGGCATCGAGGAGCTCGAGGCGCGCATCGAACAGCACCTCAACTCCATCGACGCCCACGTCACCATGGTCGTGCCCTACACGCGCGGCGACGTTGTCAGCCGCGTCCACGACGAGGGCACGGTGCGCTCCGAGGAGTACGAGGAGGCGGGGACGCGCATCGACGTCCGCCTGCCGCGCGTCCTCGCCGAGCAGTACGCGGAATTCGTGGTCGGCTAACGCGTGAGTTTCGCCGCGGCTGCCTCGTCTAGGACGATCGTGGTTCGCGGATGCTGCTGCAGCGCCGACGCTGGGCACGCCGGAGTGACTGGGCCCTCCACGAGTGCGTGCACGGCGTCGGCCTTCCTCGCGCCGGTAGCCAGGAGCACGATGGTGCGCGCCTCCATGATGGTGCCTACGCCCTGCGTGAGGGCTTGGCGCGGCACCTGCTCCTCGTCGTCGAAGAAGCGCGCGTTGTCGGCGACGGTGACGGGGTGCAAATCAACCATCCGAGTACGCGAATCAAGCGCGCTCGGCGGCTCGTTGAAGGCGATGTGGCCATTTGCCCCAACCCCGAGGATCTGGACGTCAATCCCGCCCGCCGCCGCGATTCGGGCCTCGTAGACGCGTGCTTCCGCTTCCAGGTCTGACGCCAGCCCGTTGAGCGAATGCACCTTCGCGTCCTTGATATCGATATGGCTGGTGAACCCGCGGCGGATGGTGGAGTAGTACGACTGCTCATTCGCCGGCTCGAGGCCGACGTACTCGTCAAGGAGAAAAGCTTCGCAGCCCGCAAAGCTCAGCCCGTTCTCGCGGTGGCGGCGCACAAGTTCCGCGTACGTGGGATTGGGCGTCGAGCCAGTTGCCAAACCGAGCGTGGCACCTGCACTGGCGAACGGCGCGATCAGTTCGGCTGCGTAGACGCCGACTTCCACGGCGTTAGGGCGCACAACGATGTCCATGCGGCTTAACGTAGCAAGAACCTGCCGCTGAGTTCCGCGCTGGCAGGTACGGGGTGGCTGAGTGGCTCCGACCACCCCCGGTGCACCGCGAAGCGGGCTCACGGGGTGATAATGCAGACCCGTGAAGCACTCTCTTGGATGGAACTTGCACGGCGACGGGCGCACCGTCGAACCCGGGGCCGTAGTTGCGCCCGACGAGCGGCTCAGCTGGCCGCGCACCATCGGCATCGGCATGCAGCACGTCGTCGCGATGTTCGGCGCCACACTGCTCGTGCCCACCTTGACCGGGTTTCCAGTCAACACGACGCTGTTGTTCTCGGGCCTGGGCACCATCATCTTCCTGCTGCTCACCCGCAACAAGGTGCCAAGCTACCTGGGATCGTCCTTCGCGTTTATCGCGCCGCTGACCGCTTCGCAGCAGTACGGCATGGGCGCGCAGCTCGGCGGAGTGTTGGTGACGGGCCTTGTGCTCATACTCGTTGGCGTCGTTGTCCAGTGGGCAGGAAAGAGGGTCCTCGACGCGGTGATGCCCCCTGTTGTCACAGGAGCGATTGTGGCCCTTATCGGGTTCAATCTCGCGCCGACGGCGGTGGCCAACGTTGAGACCCAGCCGTGGGTCGCAGGGGTCACGCTCCTCACGGTTGTGGTGGTGACCGTCGCTACGCGCGGCATTCTTTCACGGTTATCCATCTTGATCGGCGTGTTGGTGGGCTGGATATTCGCGGCGCTGACCGGGGGTCTCGGCGAGAATGCACTGGAGACCATCGGCGAAGCGCCGTGGATTGGGCTACCCCAATTCCACCGCCCCGAGTTCCATCTCGCCGCAGTGCTGGTCACGCTGCCGGTGTTGGTGGTGCTGATTGCGGAAAACGTCGGTCACGTCAAGGCGGTCTCCGAAATGACGGGGCGCGACCTGGACCACCTGCAGGGCAAGGCGTTGATCGGCGACGGTATCGCCACGACGCTTGCCGGTGGCTTCGGCGGATCGGGTACCACCACCTACGCCGAGAACATCGGCGTCATGGCGGCGACGAAGGTGTATTCCACGGCCGCGTACTGGGTCGCGGCCGTCTTCGCCATGATCCTCGCGTTCATCCCGAAATTCGGCGCCGTGATTTTTACAATCCCCGCCGGCGTTCTCGGCGGCGCGTGTCTCGTGCTGTACGGCCTCATCGGCATGCTGGGGGTTCGCATTTGGCAGGACAACAAGGTGGACTTCACCGATCCGGCCAACCTCACCGCCGCAGCTGTCGCCCTCATTGTGGGTATCGGTAACCTCACCCTCGATGTCGGCGATGTCACGCTGGAAGGCATCGCGCTGGGGTCGGTGGGCATCATCGTCGTATACCCGCTCATGCGGTGGGTCTACGACACGATTGGGGAAGGACGACTCCGGAACTAGGGCAGACAGAGAAACGCCCGGGCGGCCGTATCGGCTGCCCGGGCGTTTCGCCGTCGCTAAGCGAACACCGCTTACTCGTCGTCGAGGTTCTTGGCAATGAGCGCCGCGATTGCCTCGACCGCCTCAGCGTTATCGGAGGTGACGACAACCTCGTCGCCGAATTCCGCACCCATCGCCATGATCATCAGCGAAGACGCTGCGTCGGTTTCGTCGTCATCGTCGCCGCCTACAAGGGTGAGCAGGATTTCGTCGTCGTACTCTCCAGCGGCGTCCGCGATCACAGTCGCCGGGCGGGCGTGCAGACCAACGGTGGAGCCGACCTTCACTGTCTTCGAAGCCATGATGCAATCTACCTTTCAGGGTTTGTCAATACGTCGGATCATTGCCGAGTGTACGCCCCTACGCCGTGGCGGACACGGGGGTTTGCGCCTGCTCTGCGGCCTTGCGGATCTCGTGGTTGGGCCAGAACTGCTTCAGCGCAACGACCGCGACCGTGGCCACGGCAACGCCGGCCGCTAGCGCGGCGAGCATGCCCCACCAAGGGTCGTAGGCGAAGATGACGAACACACCGCCGTGCGGCGCCTGGGCCCCGACCCCCAACGCCATGGAAACTGCACCGGCGGTCGCGCCGCCGAGCATCATCGCTGGGATGACGCGGAACGGATCGGCGGCGGCGAAGGGAATCGCGCCCTCGGAGACGAACGAGAGGCCGAGCAACCACGCGGACTTGCCGTTTTCCTGCTCCGCGGGGGTGAACAGCGAGTTTCGAAGGAACGTGGCGATGGACAGCGCGATTGGCGGCACCATGCCGGAGATCATGACGGCGGCCATGATCTCGTAGGCGCCCTGTGTACCGGCGGACAGACCGGCGGTGCCGAAAAGGTACGCCGCCTTGTTCACCGGCCCGCCCAGGTCGAAGCACATCATCAGACCGATGATTAGGCCGAGCAGCACCGCGGACGAGCCGGACATCGATTCGAGCCAGCTTGTCAGGCCCTCCATGACCGCACCGAGCGGGCGGCCTAGGAGCAGGAACATGAGAACGCCGATAATAAGCGAGGTCAGCAGCGGGATGATCACCACCGGCATGAGCGAGCCGAGCCAGCGTGGCACCTTCCAGGTCTGAATCCAGTACGCGATAGCACCGGCGAGCAGGCCGGTGATCAAACCGCCGATGAAGCCCGCGCCGACCATGATCGAGATCGCGCCGCCGACAAACCCGGGGGCGATGCCGGGGCGGCCCGCGAGGCCGTAGCCGATGTAGCCGGACAGCGCCGGCACAACAAACTGCATGGCCATCTGACCTGTAGCGAAGAAGACCGCGCCGAGGTAAAGCAGCCAGCCGGAGCGGGCGAACGAGACGACTTCGCCGTCGATGGTGATCTCGTTCCCAGGAAGGTTCGTCGGCGAGTAATCGGTGACGAGGGTCTGCCACCCGTTCGCCATATCGGCGCCGCCAAACAGGAAGCCGAGCGCCAGCAGCAGACCGCCCGCAGCGACAAACGGCACCATGTACGATACGCCCGTCATAATCGCCTGCTGCAGACGCTTCGGCCACGTCTCGGACGACGCGGCCGTCTGCTCGGTGCCCGATGTCGACGACACAGCGGCCACGCGGGGCGCGTCGGGGTTGCCAGCAGCGGCGATCGCCTCGTCGATCATCGCGTCGGGCTGGTTCACGCCGCGCTTCACCGGGCTATCCACCACAGGTTTTCCGGCGAAGCGCTCCTTGTCGCGCACGGCAACGTCGTGTGCGAAGATGACGGCGTCGGCGGAGTCGATGAAGGCCTGGTCCAGCCGGTCGCCGCCGGAAGAGCCCTGCGGCTCCACGCGCAGCTCCACATTGCCGCGCCTTTCTGCAGCTTGCGTCAGCGCGTCGGCGGCCATGTACGTGTGCGCAATTCCGGTGGCACAGGATGTCACTGCGGCAATGCGCACAGGCGCCTTGCTTGACGACGATCCTGCCGGCGCAACGGGCGCCGCCTGTTCATCAGCCGGCTTCGCCTTCTTTTTCGGCTCGGCATTGACCACCTCAAGCACCGCATCAACGATCTCTTGCTCGGTTGCCGCGGCGCGTAACCGGTCCACAAAATCGCCTCGCACCAGCGCGCGCGCAAGCTTGGACAGGATCTTCAGGTGCTCCTTACCGCCACCCTCCGGGGCAGCGATGAGGAAGACTAGCTCTGCGTCCCCGTCGGGGCCATTGAAGTCCACAGGGTTGGAGAGTCGGGCAAACGCCAGCGTGGGTTCGGACACCGCAGCGCTGCGGCAGTGCGGGATGGCGACCCGGCCATTGACGCCTGTGCCGGCCTTTTCCTCGCGAGCAGTTGCCGCATCCGCTATCGGGGCGGCGTCCGTGGCTCGCCCTGCGCCAACGACCAAGGCCGCGAGGCGAGCGATGACGTCAGGCGGCGCATTGCCCAAATCTGCGTCAAGTTGCACAAGCTCGGGTGTAATAAGAGGGGAATTCACGGGGCCTTCTCTCGTGGAGTCATACAGGGAAAACGTCAATCTGATCGAGGTGTGCGTCCGCAGGTGCGGGCAGCCCGGTACCTGGCAGTGCGGCCGCGGCCGATCCGTACGCGACAGCGCGGCGCAGGCAGTCGGCAAGCGTCTCGCCGTCGATACGCGCAGTGAGGTACCCGGCGAGCGAACTGTCGCCGGCGCCTACCGTGGATTTCACGACGGTGGGCGGCGGAGTTGCAGCCCAGGCTGCTTCAGCGGTGATCAGACACGCGCCCGCGCTGCCGAGCGTGACAAGGACCTCACGGATGCCGCGCTGCACTAGATCGCGCCCGGCTGAAACGACGGGGGCATAGTCGCCTGCAGCAGCGCGGGCCTCCAGCTCACGGCCGTCGTTATCGGTGAGCTGGGCGAGCTCGAACGCGTTGGGCTTGATGACATCGGGGGCGGCGAGAGGCAAGTGCTCACCAAGCGCGAGAAGCGGCGCGTCCGAAGTGTCCACGGCGACGATCGCGTCGGTGGCGCTGGCGCGCACCGTGTGCACCAGGGATGCGTACCAGTCGGTAGGAGCCCCCGGCGGAAGGGAGCCAGCAAGCGCGACGGCGTCTGCGCCGCTGCAGTGCTGAGCCAGAGCAGATTCCACCGCATCCAGCTCAGCGTCGGAGAGTTCGGAGCCCGCTTCGTTGACCTTGGTGGTGGTGCCGTCGTCCTCGGTAATTGCCGTGTTCGTTCGGACGGCAGACGCAATGTGCACGGGGACAAACGCGACGGGGACGGCACGCATGGCGGTGGCGAACGGGTCGGACTGTTGACAAGGTGCCACCGCGGTCGCGTCGTAGCCGGCCATAGCCGCGGCGTGCGCGACATTGATGCCTTTGCCGCCGGCCTCTTTGCGGGTGGCGGTGGCACGCACAACCTCCCCGCGTCTCAGCGCGGGAATGTGCACCGTGGCGTCGATGCTGGGGTTGGGGGTGACCGTCACGATTCGCTTCGTGCTCTTTGTGCTGCTCACACCCTTAGTGTGTCCGATTGCGTGGGTTTGCGCAATGGGTCGGACACAATCGGCGCTAAACGGGGGGTAGGTCACACCTGGGCAAGGACTACCTCGATGTCATGTCGCCGTAGCTCTTCGACGAACAATTGGGGAGCGCTTGCGTCGGTGACCACAACGTCCACGGCATCGAGCGGAGCGAAACTGACCAGATAGTCGTTGCCGATCTTGGTCGAGTCGCACAAGACGACAACCTTCCTCGCGTTGGTGACCATGGACGATTTCACCGCAGCTTCTTGTGCGTCGGCGGTGGATAAGCCGTGATCGATAGTTAGCGCGTTCGTGCCGATAAAGGCCACGTCCGCCTTCATGAGTGCGAGGGTGCGAAGCGCGGTACCGCCGACAACAGCCTGGGTGATCGCCCGAACGGAGCCGCCGAGCAATTGGACGTTGTCGAGGCCGGCGGACGCCAGATCGAATGCGATCGGCAGCGAATTCGTCACAATCGAGAAGTTCTGCGCGGGCGAGTGCTCGGGCAGAAGGCCGGCGAAGAGTTGGGTGGTTGAGCCGGAGTCGAGGAAGATGCCAGCGTCGGCGTGGCGGGGCAGGAATTGGAGGGCTTCGCGCGCGATGGCGTTCTTGGCAGCGGACGCAGAGCGGGACCGGGCGTCGAGAGGCAGTTCCGTGGTGAGAAACGCCTGATTGACAACAGCGCCGCCATGGACCCGGTGGACGACCCCTTCGGCGTGCAGCGCGGTGAGGTCGCGCCGAATGGTTTCTGCCGTGACATCGAATTTCTCGGCGAGGTCCGCAACACTCACACGCCCTTCGACGGCCGTGAGTGATGCAATCTGGCGCTTGCGCTCCTCTGCATACATGCGAATGAGTATCCCAAAAGCGGGCATGCAGCCGCTGGAGTCGGTTTCAGTCTTCCCCCGGACGTGGGGATTTGCGTCCTACAGGGTGCGGAATACGGAAACGACGCGCCCCATCACCTCAGCATCGTCACCCTTGATGGGGGAGAACGCGTCGTTGTGCGGGAGCAGCCACACGCCTGTCGAGTCGCGGTGGAACTCCTTCACCGTCGCCTCGCCGTCGATGAGCGCGGCGACGAACTCGCCCTCCTCCGCAACGGGCTGGGAGCGCACTACGACCCAATCCCCGTTGAGAATGCCCGCGTCCCGCATGGACTCGCCGACAACCCGGAGCATGAACACATCGCCGTCGCCGAGCAGATCCTCCGGCAACGGGTAGTAGGTATCGACGTTTTCCTCGGCGAGGATCGGCGCACCCGCGGCGATCTGTCCCAAGACTGGGACGAAGCGGGCGTTCGACGCGTCCTGCGGTTTCGCCTCCTGTGGCTTGCGCTTCTTCCGTTCGGTGTCCGGGAGCTGGCGCAAGTCCACGGCTCTCGGCTTGTTTGGGTCGCGGCGCAGGAAGCCCTTCTTCTCCAGTTCCTTGAGCTGGTAGGCAACCGAGGACGTCGACTGCAGCCCAGCCGCGTCACCGATTTCGCGGATGCTCGGCGGGTAGCCGCGAAGCACGACGGCGTCCTGGATGACCTGCAAGATGCGGCGCTGCCGGTCCGACAGCGCGTTGTAATCCGGTGTGGCGGGGTCAGACTTCTTCCGTGCCATGACAACTCCTTTGGGCTCTGTGGGGTCTGTTGCGGGAACTCTGCGGGTTTTCGTCTTTCAAAACCTACCAGAGAGGGCACTCATGTTCGATCGGCTGGATAGCGGGGTGGACACCACGTGAACCGCCTGCTATAAATCGAACACGTAATCGCATTCGAACATATGAACGCACGCGCGAGCAGGCGCATCGGCGCCCACCTTAATGTGTGCCGCAGAGTAAAGGGAGTATGACCGTGTCTATTGCTATTAATCCTGTGCAGAACCGTTACCAAGCCGGTCACAGCGGTGTGTCCGTGGTGCCGCCGGCCGAGGTCTGGGACGTGGATTCCGGCGCAAGCCGTCGTGTCGGAACTCCTAGTGTTCGAACGCTTAACAGCTTGAATCGAATACATGAACGCACGCCCAGATCTGGCTCCGGGGCAGAGGGCAGCAGGGGAGAAGTATTCGAATCTCGGCACGAGACGCGGGATACGGTGATCCTCGGTGTGTCTATGACCGCGGCCCTGCTCATCGGCTCTGCCTTCGGCGGCGTGTTCTCCGGTGGAGAAAGTTCTGCCGCAGCGCCAAGCGGTGAGGTGGCGCGGACAGCTGCTGTAGCCGCACGGTAGCAGGGGCGTAGACTCACTGCCACGCCAAATTGCTACTACCCCGGGGGTGAGAAAACGTGTTTTGTCCCTTTTGCCACAACGAGCAGTCTCGTGTCACTGACTCGCGGCTTGTCGAGGCAGGCTCGGCTATTCGGAGGCGTCGAGAGTGCACCGAGTGCGGGGGGCGATTCACTACCGTTGAAAAGGCCGTGCTGACCGTGGTGAAACGAAACGGCGTGAGTGAGCCGTTTGACCGCGACAAGCTTATTGTCGGCGTGCGGCGCGCGTGCCAGGGGCGGGATGTGAGCGACGACGCGTTGAAACGCCTCGCCCAAGAGGTGGAGGAAACCGTCCGCGCCCAGGGGAGCTCTCAGGTCCCGGCCCATGAAATCGGGCTCGCGGTGCTCGAGCCACTCCGGGCGCTCGACGAGGTTGCTTATCTGCGGTTCGCCTCGGTGTACAAGTCGTTTGAAAGTGCGGACGATTTCGAGTCCGAAATCCGGTTGATGCGCCGCCGCGACCGGGAAGACTTCTAGCGCGGCTAACATCGGCGGCGGTGAGCGCTAGCGTAGTGCATCGATTTTCTTCTCGATGCGGCGTTGACTTACCGGTCTCGGAGTGCCCAGCCGCTGCGCGAACAAACTCACACGCAGCTCCTCGATCATCCACAGGATGTCCTTGTACGCCTTGGTTTTGGTACGCCCCGCAGGCAGCGACTTCATGCGCTGCGCCAGGTAGCGCTTTACTGAGTCGACTACAGATTGCCTGTCTGCGTCCCTATCGGGGTCCAGCCGCATGTCATCCAAGCGGATGCGCATCGCGTCGATGTAGCGCGGCAGGTGCTGCAGGTGCCCAATGCCGTGCACGGTCACAGCGTTTTTGGGCAGGAAGAACTGCAATTGCCCCTTCATGTCGTCGATAGCCGGCCCCTCCCATTGGTCGAGTTCGCTCGCAATGTTGGCGTATTCCGCGAGCGCGGGGGCCAACGTGACCACGGCGCGGCGCACGCCACCTGCGACCTGCGGACGGATGGTGTCGGCGAGCGCTTCGAAGTCTTCGGGCGAACGGACGGGACCGCCGTTGGCGAGCAGGAGATCCCTGATCACCGCCACCCGCGCGTCCTCGACAAGTCCGGCGGCTCCGCCGTGCGGGTAGCGATCCACCGCGACCTTCTGCCGCAGCGGCAGTCCCTTGGTCATCTGCGAGGCGTTGACGGTGATGTCCCGCAGCAACAGCGTCAACGTCGCCGTCACCATCGAGGCGTCGGCAGCCGCTTTCGTCGGGTGCACCGTTACCCGCACACCGTCCTTGGTGGCTTCCAGGGCGGGGTAGGCGTCCACGTCATTGCCGTCAATCGTGGTCGTGACGGTTTCGGGAACCGTACCCAGCGAGTCAGCCGTCCACTTTGCCACGGCATCGGATTCAGAAGCGTGGCTTGCCTTCGACACAGACGACCTGATCTGACCCGCTTGGCGGCGCTTCAGCGCGTCGAGGTCGGTGTCGTGGTCGACGACCTTGCCGCGACGGTCGATCGCGGCGAACGACACCTTGAGGTGGGCGGGTAACGCTGCCGGGTTGAAATCGGAGCCGTTGATGCCGCGGCCGCCAAGGCCGCGCAGCGCTTCCGCCAGGGTGTCTGCGAATGGCGTCGCGCGAAGTTCCTGTTCGGTTGCCCTGTCCTGCGCCTGGCGGATGGCCTCCAATGCCCGGTCCGCGAAGTCGGGAGCGGGCACCACGGTCTTGCGCAGCGCCTTCGGGAGCGTACGGATGTACTCAGCTGCGAGTTCAGATCGCAGTCCCGGCACAAGCCAGTCAAACCCTTCCGCGCGCAGGTTGGCCAGCAGCGGCACCGGCACATCGACGGTCACGCCGTCGAACGGGTCGCCGGGTTCGAATTTGTATCGCAGCGCGTAGTCGATAGTGCCCTGGCGCCATGTCTGCGGGAAAGCGTTCGCGGACGAGTCAACACCGTCGTCGTCCAGCAGCGAGTCCGGGTCGAAGTCGAGATAGTGCTTGTCCTTCGCCCGCTTTTTCTTCCACCAGGAATCGAAGTGGCGTGCGGTGGTGACATCCGCGGGGAGGCGCGAATCGTAGAAGTCGAAGAGGGTGTCCTCGTCGACAACCAGCCCCCGACGCCGCACTTTCTCTTCGACCTGCGCGGCCTCAGCGAGGAGCGCATCGTTGTGTTCGATGAACTTGTGGTGCCGGTTCCAGTCGCCCTCGAGCAGGGCGTGGCGGATGAACATGTTGCGCGCCCCCTCAGCGTCCACTCGGTGGTAGGGGACAAGGCGGTCGCGCACGATAGTGACGCCGTACAGCATGGATTTCTGGTGGACCATGGCAGCGGAGCGTTTACGCGACCACACCGGCTCAGAATAACTATGCTTTACCAAGTCGCCGGCGGCAGCCTCGACCCACGCAGGCTCGATTCTGGCCACGTCCCGAGCCCACAGCCGGGAGGTCTCCACCAGCTCCGCGGCCATGATGAACTCGGGCGGTTTCTTGCTTAGCGACGACCCAGGGAACACCATGAATCTAGTTCCACGGGCACCCTGGAATTCTTTCGAATTCCCGTCGCGTGCGCCGATGTTGGACAGTAAGCCGGTGAGCAGGGATTTGTGGATCGCGTCCGCGTCGCGTTCCCCCGCGACGTTTTCTGCACGAGACCAACCAAGCTGGCGTTCGACGTCGCGTAATTGGCGCACGAGGTCGAACCACTCGCGGATGCGCATGTAGTGCAGGAACTCGCGCTTCATCCGCTTGCGGAACGCGTTGCCGGACAGCTCGTCGCGCGAATCACCGATGTAGTCCCACAGCTTCAGCGACGACAAGAAGTCCGACGTCGAGTCTTTGAACCGTGCGTGGGCTTGATCCGCCTGGGCCTGGTAGTCCAGTGGGCGCTCGCGCACATCCTGGATGGTCATGCTCGCCACGATGACGGTGACGTCGTCGAGCACGCCAAGACGGTTGGCCTCGACTAGCATCCGCGCCATTTTCGGGTCCACGGGAATCCGGGCGATGTCGCGGCCCACCTCGGTGAGCCCCGGTGCGCCGTCGCGTGCTGTGCCGGTGATGGCGCCAAGTTCGTGCAGCAGCGCGAGACCGTCGCGCACCGCCTTCTGGTCCGGAGGCTGGATAAAGGGGAATTGAGAGATGTCGCCAAGACGCAGGGAGATCATCTGCAGCACCACCGAAGCAAGGTTGGTGCGCAGAATCTCCGGGTCTGTGAATTCGGGGCGGGCCTCGAAGTTCTCTTCGGAGTACAGGCGGATTGCTATGCCGTCTGCAGTTCGTCCAGAACGACCCGAACGCTGGTTGGCGGAGGCCTGGGAAATTTCTTCGATGGGCAGCCGCTGCACCTTCGTCCGTGTGGAGTAGCGCGAGATGCGCGCGAGCCCCGTGTCCACCACATAGTGGATCCCGGGCACGGTGAGCGACGTCTCTGCAATGTTGGTGGACAAGACGATCCGCCTGCCGGAGTGCGGGGCGAACACCCGGTGCTGCTCTGCGTTGGAGAGGCGGCCGAAAAGCGGCACGACCTCGACACCGCGCCAATGCTCCTTCTCAATGGCTTCCATGCAGTCGCGAATGTCGCGCTCCGAGGAGAAGAAGCACAAGATGTCGCCGTCGCCTTCGCGCATGAGTTCTTTGCACGCGTCGATGACACCCTCGATCATGTCGGTGTCGATTTCCTTGACCGACCCGTCCTTCGCCTGCACTTGCTCAACCAAGGGCCGGTAGCGGATCTCCACCGGGTAGGTGCGTCCCGAAACCTCGATGACGGGCGCTGGGTTGCCGTCCGCGTCCGCGAAGTGGCGGGCGAACGCCTCCGGGTCGATGGTCGCGGAGGTGACGATGACTTTCAGGTCCGGCCGCTTCGGCAGCAGGCGTTTGAGGTAGCCAAGCAGAAAATCGATATTGAGGGAGCGCTCGTGCGCCTCGTCGATGATGATCGTGTCGTAGGCGTTGAGGAACCTGTCGCGCTGCATTTCGGCGAGGAGGATGCCGTCTGTCATTAACTTCACCGCAGTGGAGCCGGACACCCGGTCGTCGAAGCGGATGGCGTAGCCCACGGATTGGCCGATTTCTTGGCCCAGTTCTTCGGCGATGCGCTCCGCCACGGTGCGTGCCGCCAGCCTGCGCGGCTGGGTGTGGCCGATCAGCCCGCGTCGGCCGCGGCCCATCTCCAGCAACATCTTCGGGATCTGTGTGGTCTTACCCGAACCGGTCTCACCTGCGATGACCACGACTTGGTTGTCGCGCACCAGCTCCATGATGTCCTCACGCCGCGCCGACACAGGCAAGTTCTCTGGGTACGTGATGTCGGGGATGCGCGCGGCTCGCGCATCAACCACCGCGCGCGCCTTTTCCACGTCCGCGGCAATCGCTTCTAACGCTTCGGGGGAGCGAGCGTTTTTCAAGCGGCGGCGGAATCGCCGGACGTCTGCGATTGGGACGCTGTCGAGTGCCTCGTACAGCGCCGACTTCTGTATTGCGTGCTCATTCATAACCAGAGCGTGAGTCTAGCGCGGCAGCAGCGCAACGCTAGCTTCCGTGGCTTTCGCGAAGGCACGCGTAATGAGCTCTCCCAGGCGCGCAAACTCCTGCTGGCGCCGTGAAGACGACCGCATGACAAGTCCGACGGTGCGCTTCGCCTCCACGCCGTCGGCGAACGCAGAGACGGCGATGCCGGGTCGTGTGCACTCAGTAGCAACGGCCGACATTGGCACCAGCGTCGAGCCCAGACCCGCGACAACCAGTTGCACCACCGTGGTCAGCGAGGCGGCGCGCGTCGCCGATTGTGCGCCGGGGCTACGGTCAACCTCCGCCAGCTGGCACAGCTCCACAATTTGGTCGCGAAGGCAGTGCCCGTCGTCGAGAAGGAGGAGCTCGAGGTCGCGCAGCGCATCCAGCGTCAGGTCGCCCCGCCCCGCCAATGGGTTATCAGGGTTGGTCACGACGGCGAACGCTTCGTCGTAAAGCGGGATCTCCGTCACCCCGGTCGCCCCGGTGGGGGTGGCCAGGACGGCGACGTCGATGTGGCCGTCGCGGAGTCGCTGCAGCAAGTTTTCCGTCTGGTTCTCCACGATGCGGGGTTCGAGCTCCGGGAATTCCTCCGCGATGAGCGTGAGCAGCGTGGGCAGAATATATGGGGCGACGGTGGGGATGATGCCGATGTTGAGCGGGCCGGCGAGCTCGCCTCCCGCGCCGCGCGAATGCGCAACGAATGCGTCGGCTGCTTCCAGGGTTGCCTTGGCGAATGGCAGAAGCTGTTCGCCTATCGGCGTGACGATGACGCGCCGGGTCGAACGCTCGATGAGCTGGATGCCCAGGCCGCTTTCCAAGGCGGCCAAGGCCTGGGAGAGCGACGGCTGGGAGATGCCGAGTTTGTTCGCCGCGGAGACGAAGTGTTTCTGCTCGGCGACGGTGACAAACGTCCGGAGTTGCGCGATCGTCGGTTTATACTCTTTATTGCCCATGCCTATAAAGTTACACGATGTTCATAGGTTTTGTGTTGAAAGCGGGCTACATCTGTGTCATACTGGATCGCGTCCACAGACAAACCCCTGAACCAGTTTCTTTGGAGGAACTCACATGCCGATCATGACCGTTGGAGAGCGTTTCCCGGAATTTGACCTTGTCGCACTGAAGGGCGGCAACCTGAAGGAAGCGAACGCGGCTTCCCCGGACGATTACTTCGAGAACGTCTCCCTGGACAAGTACGAGGGTAAGTGGAAGATCGTGTTCTTCTACCCGAAGGACTTCACCTTCGTGTGCCCGACCGAGATCGCGGCATTTGGCAAGCTCAACGAGGAGTTTGAGGACCGCGACACCCAGGTGCTCGGCGGCTCCACTGACAACGAGTACTCCCACTTCAACTGGCGCGCGACGCACGAGGACCTGCTGGACGTCCCGTTCCCGATGTTCGCCGACGTCCGCCACGACCTCATCCGCGCGCTGGGCGTGGAGAACGCAGACGGCGTTGCTGACCGCGCCACCTTCATCATCGACCCGGACGGCGTGATCCAGTTCGTTTCCGTCACCCCGGATGCGGTCGGCCGCAACGTTGACGAGGTGCTCCGCGTCCTCGACGCACTGCAGTCCGAAGAGGTTTGCGCTTGCGACTGGCAGAAGAACGACCCGACCAAGAACATCGACAAGATGGCCGTGGTCCAGGATTCCTTGAAGTAACGGAAGTAGAAGGAGGACATTGTGTCCATTGAGAATCTGCGTGGGGCCCTGCCCGAGTACGCGAAAGACCAGAAGCTGAACCTTGGCTCCCTGACCCGCTCTACTGAGCTCAGCGAGCAGCAGCTCTGGGGCGCCCTTCTCGCATCCGCGGCTGCGACCCGCAACGCGAAGGTCATCGCCGAAATTGCGGAGGAAGCCAAGGATCACCTCTCCGACGAGGCTGTGGAGGCCGCCTACGGCGCTGCCACCGTCATGGCGATGAACAACGTCGCCTACCGCGCGAAGAACTGGCTCGGCGACGACTACGCCAACGTCAAGTTCGGCCTGCGTATGAACATCATCTCCAAGCCCGGAGTTGAAAAGGCTGACTTCGAGCTGTGGTCCCTGGCCGTGTCCACCATCAACGGCTGCGAGCACTGTGCCGTGGCGCACGCCAACACCGTCCGCGAGGAGGGCGTGACCAAGGAGCAGGTCTGGGAGGCCGTGAAGGTCGCCGGCGTCGTCCAGGCGGTGGCTCAGGCTATCACCATCGAGGACGCCCGCTAGGCAGTAGCTTATTGACGTCTAAAACCTCCGGCCAGGAACCCTCCTGGCCGGAGGTTTCTGCTGCTATGGGCGTCGCGGGAGCGGTGGGCTACAAGCCGCCGAAGGGGCCGCGCAGCGGGTCGAACGGTGCGATTGTCTCATCCACCTCGCCGGTCTCGATCTGCTTCGCCAGCATCTTCCCGGACAGCGGACCGAGAATGATGCCCCACATGCCGTGGCCGCCGTTGGTGTAGACGTTTGGCGCTTTGGTGGCGCCAACGAGCGGCAGGCCGTCCGGGGTGACCGGGCGTGATCCCACCCACTCGTCCTGCCGGTCGTCCCAGTCGATGCCGCGGAAGAACGGTTTCGTCGTGTGGATCATCGACGCCACGCGGCCAGGCTGGAATGGCTCGTCGGGTCCGCGGAACTCCATTGTGCCGGCGATGCGGAACCGGCCCTGGTACGGGGTGCAGGCGATCTTCGGGTCCGGCAGATACACCGGGCACGTGGCGGGCTCTTCGGTCTCTACGGAGAAGGAGTAACCGCGGCCGGCCTGGACGAGGGTGGTCACTCCCAGGACCTTCGCCAACTTAGGAAGCCACGCGCCGGTGGCGAGTACCACGTTGTCGGCGTGCAGCCACTCACCGGTGGCGAGTTTGACCGCGGGTGTGCGGGTGGAGGTGACTTCCACGACCTCTGCACCGGTGGTGATGGTGCCGCCGCGCTGGACGATCGAATCGGCGATGGCCTGGCAGTATGGCCCTGGCTCGATGAAGCGCTGTCCGCCCATGCGGTATGTTGCCCCGACTTTGTCGGTGAGCATCGGCGCGTCTGTTCGGGCGTCGTCAAGCGTGATCTGCTCGAACGGAATGTCCTGGCCGTGACGTAGCGCCCCTTCGACCTCCTTTAGGAAGCCGGCGGCTTTGCCTTCGTTTTCGAAACCGATGATGAACGGCCCCTCGGTAGTGGACGCATTCACTCCGCCCGCCTCGAGCTCGTCGTATGCCGCCAAGGCAGCCAGATCTGCCTGAGTCAGACCCGCCATCGTCTTGTCCCAGGCGCGGCCGGTGGCGTGCGCCATGAAGTTCGCGCAGAAGCGCCACAGCTTCGGGTCGATGCGCACAGGCACATCGAGGGCCGCGTGCTTGTCAAAGAGCGCTGTGGGCCCGTACGCCCACAAGCTCGAGTTGGCAAGGGGGATCGTTTTTCCTGGTGCGAGCCATCCAGCGTTGCCCCAGGATGAGCCGGCGGCGACATCGATGCGTTCAAGCACCTCCAACTCATGTCCGTACTCTTGTAGGTGCCACGCGGTGGCGAGGCCCGTCATGCCAGCACCGACAACGATAGTGCGGGTCACGTGTGTTCCTCCTCACAACAACTATGTAAACGTGTTGAGGGTAATGTAACGCAGAATCCGCGCCGTCGCCCCGGCTTTGGCAATTGGCTATCCGCGCTACCCTCCGCGGATTTCTAACGAGGAGAGCCGTACTTCACCTGCCTCGTCGGAGGCGTCCAGATCCACAACCCCGTGCAGCTGGAACGCGTTGTCCCCCTCGGGGTCCTTGATAATTTGGGTGACCCTCCACGCTCGGCCGGCAGAGTCCTCCAGCCGGAAGAATTCCGGGCCGCGCGCGTCGGGGCCCAAGTCCACATCCGTGTATTCGTCGAAGTAGTCGTCCATTGCAGCCGGCCAGTCCACCCGCGCGTCCGGCTCCAGGTAGCCCAGCATGTCCTCCAGCTGGTTCTCCTTCTCGTAGGCGAAGAGTTCCACGAGGCGGAAAAAGTAGTTGCGCACCATGATGGTGAAGGCGCGTCGATTAGCGGTGAGCGCCGTGGGGTCTTCCACGCCGAACGCGAGCTCGCGGTCGATGGTGTCCTGGCTCACGGGCTGGTCGTCGCCGGTCATGTGCGCCCACTCGTCGATGAGCGACGAGTCGACCTGGCGGATCAGCTCACCGAGCCACACGACGATGTCCTCGAGATCATCGTTCATGTAGGTGTCCGGGATGGAATAGGAAAGGGTGCGCCACGCATCGGTGAGGTAGCGCAGCACCACGCCCTCCGAGCGGGCTAGACCATAGGTGGCGATGAGGTCCGAAAACGTCATCGCGTGCTCGATCATGTCGCGCACAACCGATTTCGGCGACAGCTCGAATTCCTTCGCCCACGGATTGCCTTCCGTAAAGGTGGCGAACGCCTCCTCTAGTTCGTCAGCAAGCGGCTTGGGGTAGGTGACGTCCTCAATGATGGCCATCCGCTCCGTATAGTCCACCCCCTCTGCCTTCAGAGCGGCGATCTCTTCGCCGCGAGCAGCTGTTTGCTGGGCTTGGAGCAGCTGTCTCGGGTCGTCCAGAATCGCCTCGAACGTCGAGATGACGTCGAGGGTGTACGTGTCCGACTCAGGGTCGAGCAACGTGAGGAACGCCAAGGCGAAAGGGGACAACGGCTGGTTCAGCGCGAAATCCCGGTCCAGCTCCTGGGTGAGCGTGTACGGCCGAAAAGCAGGGGAGTCGGGAGTGCGCTCCACCACGCCCGCGGAAATCAATCCGCGGAAGAGATGCACCGCCTGGATGATGTCCCGGTTTTGCTTCGCACGCGGGTCGTGGTTCGAGCGCAACAAGTGGCGCATGTGTTCGTAGCCATCTCCCGGCCGGGCCACCACGTTAAGCAACATCGAGTTCGAGACCCTGAACTGGCTGGTCAGCTCCTCGGGCTCCGCCACCTTTAACCGTTCGAAGGTGTTCTCGGACCAGCTCACTTCACCCTCACGGGCAGACTTCTTCCGCAGCTTCTTCAACTTCTTCGGGTCGTCTCCCGCCTTTCGGCGCAGCTTCACGTTTTCAATCTCGTGTTCCGGTGCCTCGACGACGACCGTGCCCTCAGTGTCGTACCCCGCCCTGCCAGCACGGCCGGCAATCTGGTGAAACTCGCGGGACTTGAGGATCCGCTGGCGTGTGCCGTCGTACTTGGCCAGGCCGGTAATGAGGACCGTGCGGATCGGCACATTGATGCCCACGCCGAGGGTGTCTGTTCCGCAGATGACCTTGAGCAACCCGGTTTGGGAAAGCCGCTCAACCAAGCGGCGGTACTTTGGCAGCATGCCCGCGTGGTGGACACCGATGCCGCGGCGGACGAGCTTGGAGAGTGTCTTGCCAAACGTTGTGGTGAAGCGGAAGTCTCCGATTTCCTCAGCGATGCGCTGCTTTTCTTCAGGCGTGTCGATGTTCAAACTCGTCAGCGCCTGGGCGCGTTCCGTCGCTTCGCGCTGCGAAAAGTGGACAACATATATCGGCGCTTTATTGTCTTCCAGCAACTCCTCGATCGTCTCGTGGACAGGGGAGAACACGTAGTGGAAGTCCAGCGGCACCGGGCGCTCGGCGCCGCCGACGTAGGTGGTCTTTCGGCCGGTTCGCTCGGTGAGGTCTTCCTCCAGCCAAGCCGTGTCCCCCAACGTCGCGGACATGAGGAGGAACTGCGCCTTCGGCAACTCAAGTAGCGGCACCTGCCAAGCCCAGCCTCGGTCGGGTTCGGAGTAGTAATGGAATTCGTCCATCACGACCTGGTCGATCTTGGCGTTTGCACCCTCCCGCAGCGCGATGTTGGCAACGATTTCAGCGGTGGCGGCGATGATCGGCGCATTCGCATTCACCGTCGCGTCGCCGGTCATCATGCCTACGTTCTCCGCGCCGAAAATCTCGCACAGCGCGAAAAACTTTTCGCTGACCAGGGCCTTAATCGGGGCGGTGTAAAACGTCCGCTGACCACGGGCCAAAGCGATGAAGTGCGCAGCGTTGGCCACCATGGATTTCCCCGACCCTGTCGGGGTAGCCAAGATAACGTTGTCGCCCGCCAGCAGCGCGAGCGACGCCTCTTCCTGCGCGGGGTAGAGCGATATCCCTCTCGAAGCCGTCCACGCGGTGAAAGAGTCCCAGACAGCATCGTCGAAGAGCGACTCTGGGACGTGCGCAATGTCGTCAAGCAAATCGGTCAGCATCACAGGTTTTACCGTAGCCGACCGCACGGCACGGCTACCTCGGGTCGTCGCCCTGCCCGTCGGGGCTCTCGCCGTGCGGGGTGTCCCTTTGGTCGTCGTCAAGCTGTTTCTCAGGCTCTTCAGAGTCGACCACAAAGTGATCGCGCAGCCGCCGAGCTGTCTCTTCGCTGTGGGGGAGCCCACGCTGGTCCGCACGGTTGCGGTCGCGATCCTCGATGGCCGAGAGGTAGTTTTCAAATGCCTCGCTGATCTCCTCGCCGCTGGGCATCTGCGCCTCCCCAGGCATCATCGCCTGCGGGTGACGGTCGCGGTATTCCTGGATCTCACGGTCGTAGTGCTCTTCGAGGGCCTGGACGACCTGGGTGATTTCCTCGGAGTTACCGGTCTGCTCTGCAAGCTGCTGGGACACCCTGCGCATGTCCGCTTCCAGGGAACGCAAGGGGAACTTCAGATCCGTCGCATCCTCAACGGACTGCAGTAGCTGGAACGTTGCATGGGGGTATGGGGAAGCAGCCACGTAGTGCGGCACGTGCGCGGTATACCCTGCCACCGAGCGGCCACGCTTGTGCAGCTCGCGCTCGATAAGGATCGAGGCGGATCCGGGGATGCTCACCATGCCGTCAAAGGTGAACATCGACCCGACAAGCTCGCGGTCATTGCCGTGGGCAGACACCACCAGCGGGCGCGTGTGGGGCGCGCCCATCGGTGCCGCGTACAAGCAGATTGTCTTGCTCACGCCGAAACGCTCCACAAGGTCGGCCACTGCGCTTCCAAATGCCTCCCAACGCAGGTCCGGTTCCGGACCAGAGAGGAGCAAAAAGGATGCGCCCTTCTCATCTCGCAGCACGCGCATGTCCAACTGCAGGTCGGCGACATCAGTGATCTCGGCGTGGTCCAGCGTCACAGTGGGGCGACGGGACCGGTAATCGATCAACTCGTCGTTGTTAAAGGTCGCGACGGTGCGCGACTCCAGCGCGGCCTTGAGGTGGTCAGCTGCGGCCTCGACCGCGTGACCCGCGTCTGCATACCCGTGCATGGCGATGACCAGCGCTGGGCCGTTCTGCGTGTCCTCGCTCACCTGCGGCGCGGGGTACTCAAGTTCGTACATGCGACGTTCCTGCGTCATGGTTGTGGCCTCCTACATTCGCTCGCCCAGCCGGCAGTTCGTCCGGGCTTTCTGCTCCACCAGCACAACGGATCTCGGTGCGCAATCATTCCATTGTGCCCGAGTGGCGCGGTCGGTGCCTCTGGCCGGTGCAGGGCGGGTGAGATGGCCGCGCGGGATGAGTAGATTGTTCGGCGCGGGGAACCGCAGCTGACTAGGCACGGTCTAATCGTTATGGATACACAGCCTCAGCCAAACGAGACCAACCAGCCAGCCAGTGCGAACTTGCCGGAGCAGGGGCAAACAGCTCTCCGCTCACCGTCGCACCTGATCGCCGCCATTCCGGGGGCGCTCGGATATTTTCCAAACGAATCGGTCGTGCTCATCAACGTCTACTCGCACCCTGGTGCTGACCAAGCGCTCGACATTGGAACCTACCTCGACGCCGACGTGGGAAACACCGAAAGCATCCAACGCGCGCTCCAGCTGATCCCAGTGGGTAGGCATGTGGCAACGTTCGCCGTGATCGTCACCCGCGTGCCAGACTCCCAGATGGTTGCGGTGGCCGTGGAAGGGTTGCGCCGAGCCGCAGATGAGTTCGGTGAGATTGTGGAGGCATGCTGGATTGTTTCCGAAGTCGCTGACGGCACGCCCTACCACCTCGTCTTCGGCCCGGACATCTGCTCAGCGCGCAATCTTTGGGGCTGGGACGACACCTACCAGTGCGGCACCGTGTCCTCGATCGTCGCTGCCGAGCCGATGCGCCCGCTCATTGACCAAGGCGCACTGCCCGAGCTACATAAAGACGAGCTGTTCGCGCACTTCGATCCAGTCTCTACCCCAGACGCGCGCAAATGTCAGGCTTTGGCCCCGAGCGCGTACCGCCGAGGGGCCGAGCTGATGGACCTGGTGGACGTAGCCCCGGCCCTTGCACGAGAGAGGCTTGAGCGCGCATGCGACATTTTCCTCGGCGCACCCAACACCAGCGTGATTGACAACGACGGGAGTCTGATCATCGCCGACGTGTTCACCTGCGCGGAAGACGTGGAGCTGCTTGCCTCGGTACTGTCCCGAAATGCGCTGCGCGACTGCCTCATTGTGGACGCCTTAAACCATCCCCGCGCCGCGGCTGCGGCCCTGCTCACCATCGCACGGAACTTCAGCGGACGGATCCGCGTGAACGCGCTGTGTCTCTGGGCGATGGTGGCGGTCTCACTCGGGCTCACAGGCTGGGCAAGCGCTGCCTTAGCATCTGCGCAGAAGGAAGTGCCCGGTCACTCCCTGTCGGGCCTACTCGCAAGTGTCTTGGGGATAGGGCAAGGCCACGCGCTTCTAGAGCTGTGCCGCCAGGGGTGCGCCGATACGTGGGCAGGTCTCGAGGGGTGAGCGCTAGCGGGCGGAATGCGACCGGTCGCCGAGCTGGCGCGTGAACTCCCAGGCGTCGCGCACAATAGTGCGCAGCTGGGTGCGGGTCGGGTCCCACCCAAGCTCGCGCCGGATCTTTTCCGACGAGGCGATGAGCGTTGCAGGATCGCCGGCACGCCGCGGGGCTACCTCCGACGGGATGGGGTGGCCCGTGACGTCACGGCACACCTCAATGACCTCGCGCACCGAGTACGCGTCGCCGGAGCCAAGATTGAAAATCTGGTGGGTGCCGGCGGTGTTGGCTTCTAACGCGAGGATGTGCGCGTCCGCAAGATCCCGGACGTGGATGTAGTCGCGCACGCAGGTGCCGTCTTTTGTAGGCCAGTCGTCGCCGTACATCATGATCTTGTCGCGGTAGCCCATAGCCACCTGCAGCACAATCGGGATGAGGTGTGTCTCGGTCAGATGGTTCTCGCCGATGCCGTTGTACGCGCCCGCGACGTTGAAGTACCGCAGGCTCGTGGCGCCGAGCCCGTATGCGTGGCAGTAGGAGGTAATAGCGTTGTCGATGGCCAGCTTGGTTGCGCCGTACGGGTTTGTCGGGCGCGCGGCGGCGTCTTCGGTGATCGGCACAGTGTCCGGCTCGCCGTAGACCGCGGCGGTGGACGAAAAGACGAGCGAGTCCACTCCGTGACGGCGCATCGAGTCTAGGAGCGCGAGAGAGACATCAACGTTTCCGTGCCAATACTTCGCCGGATCGTCCACGGACTCACCCACGAGGGATTTTGCGGCGAAGTGCAGGACACCGTCCACTGGCCCGCCCGCGGTATCTGCGAGAACGTCGTCAATCACGTCCTGGATCGTGCCCTCAACGAACGTGGCGGCCTCCGGAACCGCGTAGCGGTTCCCAGTACTTAGGTCATCGACGACAATGACGTCGTGGCCCGCGTCCAGCAATGCGGCCGTGCACACGCTTCCTACGTAGCCGGCGCCCCCGGTGACAACGAGCCTCACAGCCGAGTTCCCGTCTCACCGTCGCGTTCCACGCGCAGGGCGTGGGCGGTGTCGGCGGGGAGGTGGAAGCTGCTGCCGTTGTCGGTTGTCACCTCGAGCGCACCCCCGTCGAGAGGAGTAAGCGTGACGGTTTTCCCGACGAGCTGGCCTACGGTTTTTGGCACGGCACCGTCTTGGAGGATTTCGCTGATCTGCACGACGGTCACTCGCCTCGGCTCCTTCAACCGAAGATCGGTTGCGCGGATGCCTTCTTGGCCGGCATCAACCGGGGAGACGCCGAGCTCATCGAGTGCCGGGATCGGGTTCCCAAACGGGGAGCGGGCGGGATTGTCCAAGACCGCAACAACGCGGCGCTCGACTTCCTCGCTCATCACGTGCTCCCAGCGGCACGCCTCGTCGTGGACCTGATCTAGGTCGAGCTGAAGAATGTCGGTGAGCAGGCGCTCAGCAAGCCGGTGCTTGCGCATGACGGCCGTCGCCCGGTTTCGGCCCTCTTCGGTCAAGGAAAGCGAGCGGTCGTGCTCGACCACGATGAGGCCATCGCGTTCCATGCGGGCGACCGTCTGGGACACGGTGGGGCCGGATTGTTCCAGGCGTTCCGCGATACGGGCTCGAAGTGGCGTGATGCCTTCTTCCTCCAGCTCGTAGACGGTACGCAGGTACATCTCTGTGGTGTCAACGAGGTCACGCACGTTGACGCTCCCTTCCAATCGCAACGGATTCCAGCCCGTACACTCTCGGGCAACATCGTAGCCCAGCGCCCACAGCGATACCGGGAACGCTGGACTTGGCGCTGGACTGGGTAGATACGGGTGGTGAACTACAAGGCGTAGTCGCGCAGGCGGTCCGCGCGTTCACCGGCGCGCAGTTTGGCCATGACCTCTCGTTCGATCTGGCGCACACGCTCACGCGATAACCCGAACTGGCGACCAATCTGGTCGAGGGTGCGAGGCACGCCGTCCGTCAAGCCGTACCGCATGCGGATGACATCCTGTTCCCGTTGCTCGAGACCATTGATAATGTCCTGAATGTCGTCGTGCCGCAGCGTGGTCACCACGGCGTCTTCCGCATCGGTCGCCTCTGCATCCTCGATGAAGTCTCCCAGCGGAGCCTCCTCGTCCGCGCCGACCGGCATATCTAGGCTCACCGGGTCGCGCGACTGGCGCAGGAGCATCTCAATCTTGGATTCTTCGATGCCGGATTCCTCCGAGAGCTCCTCGTTCGTTGGTTCGCGCCCAAGGGACTGGTACATCTCGCGGCGGATGCGCGAGAGCTTGTTCACCTGCTCAACGAGATGCACTGGGAGGCGGATGGTGCGCGATTGGTCCGCCATGCCGCGCGTGATGGCCTGGCGGATCCACCAGGTCGCGTACGTGGAGAACTTGAATCCCTTGGAGTAGTCGAACTTCTCCATCGCGCGGATGAGGCCCAGGTTGCCTTCTTGGATCAGGTCCAGCAGCGGCATGCCGCGGCCGGTGTACCGCTTGGCAAGGGACACCACCAGACGGAGGTTGGCCTCCAAAAGGTGAGCGCGCGCCTTCCGGCCCTCCTTGGCCAAGATCTTCAGGTCGCGCTTCTTCGCCCGTGTGAGCTTGACGTCCGGGTCGTCCAAGAGGTGCTGCGCGTACAGGCCGACCTCAATTTGCTGAGCGAGCTCTACCTCTTCCTCCGCGTCCAAAAGCGCCGTTTTGCCGATGCCGTTGAGGTAGACACGAACGAGGTCCGCTGACGGGTTGTCGTTGGTTTGGTTCCTGCGGCTGCCGCGGTCAACGGTTTCTGCAGAATCTTGCGTACCCTGTGCAGCGTGATCCGGCTGGGTCATGTGCAACGCCTCCTCGGACTAGGTGGAACAGCTGGGCAGTCTAGTGGGGAAACGTCCCGCAGTCGCGTGATGTTCCCGCCCGGCCGAAATTCATTCATTCCCGTTGATGGTCACGCTTCGACGATGACAGTAAACGGCCCATCGTTGACGCTGGATACTTGCATGTGGGCTCCGAAACGCCCTTCCGCGACGTCGATGCCCCGGGAGCGCAGCTCCCGAGCGATGTCGTCTATCACTGGCGCGGCAACGTCAGCGGGCGCCGCGTCACTCCATGACGGCCTGCGCCCCTTCGCTGTCCGGCCCATGAGCGTGAACTGGCTAACCAGAAGCACCGGTGCGCCGACTTCTTCGACGGAACGCTCGCCGCCTAAGATCCGCAGCTCCGCAATCTTGCGCGCCACCGTCTTCCAGGCGTCAGGAGCGTCCTCGCGGCCTACACCAACCAGCGCGAGAACCCCGCCGGTTTCTGGGCACTCGATTTCCCCAACCGTCGCCCCGTCAACCGTCACCCTTGCACTGGTGACACGGGTAAGCACTGCTCTCATGGTTGCTCCTAGAGGTGCGTCAGCTGTGCGATCTCGGCCGGCAACACCAAGCCGTGGCGCACAAGGTCGACCACCGCAGCCGCCGCATCAGCCTCAAGCTTCTCGACGTCCTCCGATGCGCCCACACCCTGGGAAGCAGCGTAGAGGCCGACCACGTCACGCAGCGGCAACCCGTTGGGGTGCAACCCCGAAATCAGCGAGAGAACCGCCGCATCGACGGTATGGGAAAACCGCGGGCCGTCAGTGCGAGTGATCCGAAGTGCCTCGTCCGCAAAGCCCATCCCTGCCTCGGCATCAGCCAGCTTGATGTCCTCGACCGCGACGGTAGGGCGCACCAGGTAGGTTGCGTCGAGGACGGCGTCACGGTCTTTGCCCCGCAGCCATGCCGCGCGGGTGAAATACTCTTCGGCTTCCGGCCCCAGCGGGTCGGTAAACGCGTGGGTGAGTTCCTCGCAGGTGATCTCACTGGGAGCATCACCGATGTCTTCCAGCATGACCCAGCCAAACCCAACCGCATGGACGTCGTTGTCGGCGAAGTGGTCGAGCCACTGCAGCGTCCGATTCACCCCCTCGTCGGAGCGGGGATCGATGGATTCATCCCGCAGCCAGGTGGAGACATACATGCCGGGGTCCACCACGTCGCGCTGCAGCACCCACGCGTTGATGCCGCGCGATGGCAACCAGGAGGCGACACGGGACTGCCACGGCTCGTCAAGGACGTGGACCCACGATCCCAGGATGAACGCCCGACCGCCGGGTGCGAGATGCCCGGGTGCGTCCTGCAGCACCCGTTGCGTGGCACCGTCTAAGTCCAGGCCGGAATCCCGGTAGACGTGGCCAACCTCGGGCAACCCGACCACGAACGGCGGATTAGCCACGATGCGGTCGAAGCGCGCGCCCGCCACCGGTTCGAACCAGCTGCCCTGGCGCAACTCAACATTGTCGACCGCATTGGCGCGCATAGTCGCCTCTGCGAACGTAAGCGCGCGGGCGTGGACGTCGGTAGCGACCACGGTGGTTGCCGCATCCGCTTGCGCGAGCGCTTGGACACCAGAGCCGGTGCCAAGGTCTAGCACCGACTCCACAGGGGTGCACGGGGTAGCGGAAAGCAGCGACAGTGACGCGGAGCCGACACCGAGTACGTGATCGCGGCCCGGGACGATGTCTGTCATCGAGGCGTCGAGGTCGGAAAACACCACTCGGGGTTTGCCAGCGACAACGTGGGCGCGCACGTCAACGGCGACGCTGTAGGTGCTCGCACCGGCAACGGGGAGGACCGTATGGGCGTCGATAAGCGCGAGCGCGAGTTTCGGAGTGAGCATGTCGCCGAGAGCCTCCGCCGTGGCCGGGCGTCGCAGAATGAAGAAGCGGATGAGGGCGGACAGGCGGGTCCCGTCGGCGGTTGCGGCGAGAACCACCCCCGGTTCACGCCGGTACATCGCTTCGGTGGCCTCCGGTCCGAGGTGGGCGGCGATGCCGTCGGCGGTAAAGCCAGCCCGCGACAGTTCGTCCGCCAGCGTTCTGGCAAGCTCCGGGAAGGTGGGGGAGAGGTCGCCGGGGTTGGTCACGCGGGGCTCCTGCGGTGAGGTTGGGCTATTCGTCGTGGTCGATGATAGCGGGGGAGTTGCGCGCGCTAGAACCAGAAGCGTCAAGCGCGGCACGTTGCTGCTCGGCCAGCATGTGCTGACGGGCGGCGGCTGGCTTGTACACGTTCTTCTCGCGGTTATCGCGCACCTCGCCCTGGGCATTGCCGCGCACTACCGCGATCCAGGGCAGCGGCACTGAGACGACAAACAACACACTGGCCAGCACCCACAGGTGCGACCGGGCCGCGAAAAACGCCCCCAAGATAAACGGTATGCGCAGCCCCTGGAGCACGGCATACTGCCGCTCGCGAGACTGACGGTTTTGCTCCGGTGTGTAGGAGGCATCTGTAATCAACGCTCGGGACGCACGTGCGCGGCGCAGATGCTGCGACACCCGTCGCGACGCCCCACGGGGTTGGGGCGATCCGTCGAGCGCGTCGGGTTCCGCGTCCACCGTCTCCGGACCCAACTCTGGGCCCGGTTCAGGGCCCGACTCAGGGCCCGACTCAGGGCCCGGCTCAGGGCCCGGCTCAGGGGCAGTGCGATCGTGGGAACTCATGGACCTCGAGGTTAGCCCGCCGGCTTAACCTCTCGCACAAATTGGGGCATGATGGACGCCGTGAATACGACGACACAGACGCTCGAGCGCACCGACCTCAGAGAAGACACCTCGTCGACCACAGACGACGGCACCCCGAAGTTCTTCCACTATGTCAAGAAGGACCAAATCGTCGATTCCGCCATCTCCGGGAAAATGGTGGTGGCTCTATGCGGCGAAACATTTCCCGTGAAAAAGCAGGCAAAACCCGGTTCTCCCGTCTGCCCTGACTGCGAGCGCATTTACAAGGGGCTGCGCCGCAAGTGAGCTCCGCGTCCACTGGGCCCCAGCTGCGTAAATGGCAGCAGGAGGCCCTCGATTCGTTTCTCAGGGACAAACCGCGCGACTTCATGGCGGTTGCGACACCGGGTGCCGGTAAGACCACGTTCGCGTTGACCCTGGCCTCGCGGCTGGTTGAAGACAAAACCGTGCAACGCATCATCGTCGTGGTGCCCACGGAGCACCTGAAGCACCAGTGGTCAGACGCCGCGAAGCGCTTCGGGCTGTCGCTAGACCCGAACTTCACCAACTCCTCGGCGGTAAACGCGTCGTACGACGGCATCGTGGTCACGTACGCGCAGGTGGGGATGCACCCGTTTAAACACCACGCGGTCGCATCCGCCCGCCGCACCCTGGTCATCTTGGACGAGATTCACCATGCGGGTGACTCTAAGAGCTGGGGCGATGGCGTGTATGAGGCGTACAACGACGTCGAGCACCGCCTCGCACTGACCGGCACCCCCTTCCGCTCAGATGACTCGCAAATCCCGTTCGTCCGCTACGTCGAGGACGGTGAAGGACACCTGGTCTCGGAGGCGGACTACACCTACGGCTACTCCCACGCGCTCGCCGACGGCGTTGTGCGCCCGGTGGTATTTCTGGCCTACTCGGGAGAGGCCCAGTGGAAAGACTCCGCCGGCGAAGAGTACTCGGCTCGCTTGGGGGAACCGCTTACCCCTGAGCAGACCTCCCGCGCATGGCGCACCGCGCTCGACCCGAAAGGGGATTGGATCGCCGCCGTGCTTACCGCGGCGCACACCCGGTTGAAGAAGATCCGAGCGAACATGCCGGACGCCGGGGGTTTGGTCATCGCCACCAACAAGACCACCGCGCGCGCCTACGCAAAGATCCTCGAGACGCTATCCAACACACCCGTGACTGTTGTGCTTTCGGACGAGGCCGGCGCCTCCGACCGCATCGACGAGTTCTCCGCATCGCGAGACGAGTGGATGGTTGCGGTCCGCATGGTGTCCGAGGGCGTGGACGTGCCGCGCCTGTCCGTGGGTGTGTACGCCACTTCTGCATCCACGCCATTGTTCTTCGCGCAGGCGATCGGCCGTTTCGTCCGCTCTCGTATGCCGGGGGAATCCGCCTCAGTTTTCCTGCCATCGGTGCCGGTGCTGCTCCGGCTCGCAGAGGAGATGGAAGTCTCCCGCGACCATGTCCTGGGCAAGCCGCACCGGGAGTCCGGCTGGTCCGACGAACTGCTGGAGCAAGCCAACCGCACGCAGAACGAGCCCGACGAGCTCCCCGCGTACGAATCAATCGGTGCATCGGCGGAGCTGGACTCGCTAATCTTCGACGGATCCACCTACGGCACACCAACGCAGGCGGGCTCGGCAGAGGAGCAGGACTTCCTCGGCCTTCCCGGGCTACTCGACGCCGACCAGGTGCGGACCCTCCTAGCCAAGCGGCAAAGCGACCAGCTGGACGCCCGAGACGCCGAAGAGAAGGCGCGCCGGGCCGAGGAACGCAAGGCACGGGAACGCGCCGAAGTGCTTGGCGAGCCTGTACGTCACGCGCCGGTTGACGCGGGCACAACCGCGGAGCCGGCCACCGCGGCGGACGAACTGCCCCAGCTGCGCAAGGAACTCAACGCCAGAGTAGCTATCGCGGCGAGCAAGACGGGTCGGCCACACGGGGCAATCCACACCGAGGTACGCAAGGCGTGCGGCGGCCCGCCGACCGCCCTGTGCAACGCAGAGCAGCTCCGTCAGCGCATCGCGTTCCTGCGGGACTGGTAAGGCCGCCGGTAGGGTTGCCAGCGACACGCCGACACGAAAGGACACGCGATGAGCACCCCGTACAACCCTGGACAAAACCCCGAAAACAACCCCGACGAATCGAGGGGCAATAGCTCCTTCGGCCAGAACCCCAGGGGTGAGAACTCGTACGGCACCAACCCGGGGGAGGGCAGCTTGGGGCACCACCCAGAAGGTGTGTCCGAATACGGTGGGTACGCGGGCCAGCAGTGGCAGCAGGCGAACTACGCCCAGGGTGAGGCAGGCAACGCTGGTTACAGCGCAGCCGGCGGCAACTACGGCACCACGCCGATTTCTTCCGGCTACGAGCCCGAGCCTGGGCGCCAGCAGACCAACGGTGTTGCGCTCGCCGCCATGATTCTCGGCATATTGGCGCTGCTTGGCCTAGTCTTCATCCTCCCTGGATTCATTCTCGGATTGATCGCTCTCATCCTGGGCATCATGGGTTTGCGGAGGGCTAACGCCATCGCCGGCCCCGGGGCTCGGAAGGGGATGGCCATCACCGGCATTGTCACGGGCGCCATCTCGTTGATCCTGTCGGCGCTGATGCTTATCTTCGGCTTCTCTGTAGCAAAGCAGCTGGTGGACGACGGCGTATTTGAGGCGTGTGAACAGTACCAGGACGATGACGAACAACTGCAGGCATGCTTCGAGGATGAGGTGGAGAGAAGCCTCAACAACTAGGCCCCGGCGTCCTGACACAACTAAAGCCCTGACCGTTTCGGTCAGGGCTTTAGTTGTGGTGCCAAGGCGGCGGTTTAATCCAGGTAATCTCGCAGCACCTGCGAACGCGACGGGTGGCGGAGCTTGGACATGGTCTTGGACTCGATTTGCCGGATGCGCTCCCGAGTGACGCCGTACACCTGTCCGATTTCATCAAGCGTGCGGGGCATACCGTCCGTCAGGCCGAACCGCAGACGGACCACGCCAGCCTCGCGCTCCGAAAGCGTGTGCAGGACATCTTGCAGCTGATCCTGCAGGAGCGTGAACGAGACCGCGTCCACCGCCACGACGGCTTCCGAGTCCTCGATGAAATCGCCCAGCTGGCTGTCGCCCTCGTCGCCGATGGTCTGATCGAGCGAGATCGGCTCCCGCGCGTACTGCTGAATCTCGAGGACTTTCTCCTCGGTGATGTCCATTTCCTTCGCTAGCTCAAGCGGCGTGGGCTCGCGGCCAAGATCTTGCAGCAGCTCCCGCTGGATGCGCCCAAGCTTGTTGATGACCTCGACCATGTGCACCGGAATACGAATGGTGCGGGCCTGATCAGCCATTGCGCGGGTGATGGCCTGGCGGATCCACCATGTGGCGTACGTGGAGAACTTGTAGCCCTTGGAATAGTCGAACTTTTCCACAGCGCGAATCAGGCCCAAGTTGCCCTCTTGGATAAGGTCCAAGAAAGCCATGCCGCGGCCGGTGTAGCGCTTTGCCAGCGAAACCACCAGACGAAGGTTTGCCTCCAGCAGGTGGTTCTTCGCCTTGCGACCGTCGCGGGCGACCGCCCGAAGATCACGCTTGACAGCGGGCGTGAGCTTCGCGTCTTTGTCGCCCTCGGCGGCGGCGCGCGCCATTTCGTCCAATCGGTACTGAGCGTAGAGTCCTGCCTCGATGCGTTTTGCCAGGGAGACCTCCTGCTCGGCGTCGAGGAGGGCGACCTTGCCAATCTGCTTGAGGTATGCACGTACCGAATCCGCCGAGGCAGTCAGTTGGGCATCTTTGCGGGCCTGACGCAACGCCGCGGATTCCTCGATGTCCCAGACGGAGGCGCCTTCGTCTTCTTCTTCCTCGTCGTCATCAGACTCGTCTTCGGCACCGAGCTCGTCCTCGTCGTCATCCGAGACGTCGTCGCCAAGGGCGTCGTCGATATCTTGTTCGAAGGCGTCGTCCTTGTCGCCGATCTCCGGATCGTAGTCCGGATCTTCGCGGTCTGCGTCGCGCTCGGTCAGCTCGTCGCCCGCGCCCAGCAGCCCGGTTTCCAGCTCGCCGGCATCAGGAGTGGCCGGACTTGCTGCCTTCGTGGCCTTCTTTGCGGTGGTCTTTCGGGCGGACTTCTTGGCCGTTTTCTTTGCGGTCTTCTTCGCCGTCTTTTTGACCGTCTTCTTGGCGGTCTTTTTCGCGGTTTTCTTTACGGCCTTTTTGGCCGTCTTTTTCGCGCCGGCTTTGGCAACGCTGCCTGCGCCACCGTCAGGAGTAACCTCAGTTACGCTGTCGGTGTTATTGCTTGAAGCTTCGCTGGCTACCACGTACGCCCTTTCGAATCATTGGACCTTACCACTGGCAACCCAGGGTACGTCTGCGTCCGAGAATTTTCAGAACGCCAATACTAACAGTCAGCCGCAGGCTATATTCCTTCTCCTCGCGCACTGGCTGCCCAACGGCAGCTACCGTACCGCAACGCTGGTAGAGGTTTACGGAGCGACATGGCCGTGCGCAGCCATGGCGGCGCCCACAATTCCTGCGTTGTTGCGCAACGCGGCCGGCACGACAGGGACGTCGACGGTCAGCAGCGGTACCCACTGCTCGGCTACACCGGAAATGCCCCCGCCAACGACGAACGCGGACGGGTTCAACAAGCGGGCGTACTCGTGCAAGATTGTGTCCACGCGAGCAGCCCATTCCGCGAAACTCAGCTTCTCGCGGTCGCGCGCTGCGGAGGACGCGAAGTGCTCCGCCTCCGCGCCGTCGATATGCATGTGCCCGAGCTCGGTATTGGGAAAGAGCGTGCCGTCGCTAAAGAACGCGGAACCGATCCCGGTGCCGAAGGTCAGGAAGATAACTGCCCCGTTCCGGGCAGCCTCATCGCCGAATGCCACCTCTGCGATACCTGCAGCGTCCGCGTCGTTGAGCACTGATACCGGCGCGCCTCCAAGGGCCTGGGTAAATAGCTCGTGGACGTCGAGACCCACCCAGGAATCGTCGATATTCGCAGCGGTGCGCGCTATCTGGCCTGTGACCACCGATGGCACCGCGATCCCGACGGGACCAGCCCATGCGCACGTTGCGACGATCTGTGCCACGGCGTGGGCAATTGCGGCCGGTGTAGCGGGCTGCGGCGTGGCGACCGTAGCGCGCTCGCGGACGAGCTCGCCTGTTGCCATGTCGACAACAGCGCCCTTGATGCCAGACCCGCCAATATCGATGCCGAATCCAAGAGCCGTTTCAGTCATGGCAGGAAGTGTACAAACGGCGCCGACACCTCGCGCCCGAAGCATTCTTTTCAGTGCCTGAGCTGGGAAGGTGACAGGGCTATATGTATCCCCTAGTATTCCGCTCAACTGACGACTTTCAGGCCCTTTCTGGGGCATTCACCCTGAGCTGGAGGACACACCACCATGGCCACCGATTACGATGCGCCGCGCCGCCGGATGGACGACGAGATTGAGACCGATTCACTGGAAGGTCTCAAGGCCGCTGAGGTAGCTGGCAGCAGCATGGATGACGACGGTGAGATCGTCGAGCCAGTCGAGCCGCCGACCCAGGACCTTTCCGGCGAGGAGCTCAATGTGGAGGTCAAGCCGCGCCAGGACGACGAGTTCACCTGCGCGTCGTGCTTCCTGGTGCAGAAGAACAACCGCCTCGCATACACCGAGGACGACGGATCCAAGATCTGCCTCGACTGCGAGTAAGCAAGACGCCTATCGACGGCCAAAGGGCGGCCCACCTGCAACGGTGGTGCCGCCCTTTGGTCGTAACAGAGCTGCGGCGTTACGCTGCTTCGCTACCGGGCGCAAACGCGGCGAGTACGTCTTCCGGGTGTTTCGCGGAGATGAGCCAATAGGGGGTGGGGTCATCGGGGTCGTCCAGCACGATGAGAACGTGCTCGCTGACCCAAGGGCGAGACACCAGGAACGCCGCTGGATCCAGCTGACGTCCAAGCGCGTTTTGCCGGGCAGAACCCGGGACCACCATCGAACGCGCGACGACCGTGTCGGGGAGGTTGGCATCGTCGACGCTCAACCACCGGGTGCCGTCCGGATCTCGCTCAACCGTCAGCGTGGTGCGCGAGAGCCACAGAAGGAACCAGGAAAAGAGTGCCCCAAACAGTACGAGCGGGCCGATGAACCACCAGATGTTGCGGTTCAGGGCGAACTGGCCCGCGAGCAGCAGCGTGAGCCCAGCAAGAGCTACCCACCAGTACCAGGGCACCCACTGGCGCTCCGTGTACAGCACTTCAGCCGCCGCATTTGAGTTCGCTGCCTCCGCAGCGCCGGGGTTTGCAGGGGTCGACGCGGTTTCACTCACGACCCCTACAATAGGCGGGAGCGTCCCGCAGACATATTTGCGCGGGAGTCGCGGCCGAGACTGTGTCTAAGCGGTCACGTAGGGTGGACCGGGTGGAACAGCACAGTACTGAGCATGAAATGTCAGAGTGGGCCACGATCCCGCCGATTCAGGTGAAACGGCTTGACCCGGAACTACCGTTGCCGAAGCGGGCCCATCCCGAGGACGCGGGCGCGGACCTGTACTCCGCGCAGGATCTCATTCTCCAACCTGGGGAGCGGGCACTGGTGCGCACAGGGGTGGCCATCGCGCTTCCAATCGGCACCGTCGGGCTGATCCACCCGCGTTCCGGAATGGCCGCAAAGCACGGCCTGAGCATCGTGAACACGCCGGGCACCATCGACGCGGGTTACCGGGGCGAGCTGATGGTGTGCCTGCTCAACACCGACCGCACTGAGGCGATCGAGGTCGCCCGTGGCATGCGCATCGCTCAGCTTATTATCCAGCGCGTGGAGCTTGCGCAGTTCGAAGAGGTCGATCAATTGGACGAAACAGAGCGGGGATCCGGCGGGTACGGCTCCACTGGAACCCACTAGCGCGGGCTACAGTGTGTAACCGCAAACGCACGAATGACACGCAACCGCGACCACCAGTAAGGAAGTGACGCTCATGGCGTTCTGGCCGTTCGGAAAGAAGAAGCAGCAAGATGAAGCTGCCGCAGAATCCACACCGCTTGCCCCCACGACGGAGGGGCTGGCGGCGGAACCCGCTGGTGGCCCAGAAACGGGCGGGGAGGTCGAAAGCGGGGCCGGCGCGGAGCTCGTCGAGAAGCAGGAGACTGCCTCGCTTCCGCTCGCCCCCGGCGTCGAGGTGCTGAACAATTACGACCCAGTGAATGGCTCGACCGGCCCGTTCGACGGCGACAACGTTGAGATCGAGGACTTTGACTTTTCCGATTTCTCCGACGTCACGCTCAATCTCGGCTCCGTCCGTGTTCCGCTGCCGAAGGAATCCCAGGTGCAGGTGGAGATGGGAGAGCAGGGGCCCAAAATGGTGCATGTAGTCACGCGCCACGGTCGCATCACGCCGGTCGCTTTCGCGGCCCCGCGGACCGGGGGGTTGTGGGAACAGTCCGCAGAGGAAATCATTCAGGGGATGCGCTCCGAGGGCATGCCGGTTGAGGTGCAGCAAGGCCCGTGGGGCAAGGAGATTGTCGGCACTGGTTCCAACGGGGTGATTCGCATCATCGGCGTGGAGGGGCCGCGCTGGCTGTACCGCGTGACGTTGGCGGCGCCGGCAGGTTCTGAACAGGCCCTCGCGGAAACCGGACGTGAAACAATCGCGCGCTCGTTTGTCTACCGCGGCGAGGACCCGGTCCTGGCTGGCAACTCGCTGCAGGTGGTGCTCCCGGCCCAGTTGGCCCAGCAGGTGCAGGCTGCGGCTGAAGCGAGGGCCCGTCAGGCACAAGAGGCGGCGCAGGCTCCCGCGAACGGCAACCCCGATGCGCTCAGCGACGCGCTAAAGCAGATCATCGCCCAGAATGCGGACAACAAGCAGCAGCTGCAGCAGCTACGCGACCAGCGCGCCAACGGCGCAAACACGGACGAGGGCGGCGCGTCTGCGTCGACAGCCAAATAAATGGGGCAGTTGTCTGAGGGGGCAGCCTCCGCGCCTCTCGAAGCAGGCCAATCCGTGCGTTTGCGGGTCCGGGCCATGGCGCACGGGGGAGAGGGTATCGCTGACGCCCCCGACGGCCGCGTGGTGTTTGTCCGAGACGGTGTGCCCGGTGATGTTGTGGACGCGACGCTCGCCAAGGTGAAGAAGCGGTGGGCCAGGGCGGATGCCGTCGAGGTGAGAGAGCCATCCCCGGACAGGGTGGAGCCGACGTGTCCGGCTGCCGCCGCCGGTGCGGGCTGCTGCGACTACTCCCACATCCGCCCGGATGCACAGGTGGGCTTCAAACGCGACATCCTGCTCGGCCAACTCGGGGCGCTCTCGGCACATTCGGGCGTTCTCGCCGGTTTCGATTTCGATCACCTGGAAATGGCGCAACTTGACCCTCCCACGGGGTGGCGCACACGGGTTCGCCTCGGCATTGACAGCCGGGGCAGGGCGGGGATGCGTCGCGCCCGCTCTGCTGACGTGGTGGCAAGCACCGTGTGCACCCAGCCGGTCCCGGGACTTCTTCACGACATAGTCGGAGAGGACGCGCGCGCGTTTGCGCCAGGCGCGGAGCTCGTCGTCGCGCGCGACGCGAACGGGCAGCGCCATGTCGTTCAGACTCATGCGGCTCAGCGCGGGCGCCGGGTTGAGGCGGTGCAGCGGGTGCTCGAAGGCGACGGAAAAGTGGTCGAGCGAGTGCGCGGCTTCGACTTCGTGTTCCCGCCCACGGCGTTTTGGCAGGCGCACGTGCAAGCACCCGAGGCGTACTCCGACACCATTGCTGACTGGGGCAGGGGAGAATACGCAACACCTGTTGGGTGGGACCTCTACGGCGGCGTCGGTGCGTTCGTCCCGGCCATCAGCGACGCGCTCGGCGGCGGCGCCGTTGAGTCGGTTGACTACTCAGATGCAGCCGCGGCGCGGGAACAGCAGGTGACAGACGCCTTCAACGTTCGCATGCACCACGGCGACGTTGCATCCACGGTGAGCCAGCTGCCGAAGCCGGGTCTTGTGGTGCTGGACCCTCCCCGTGCAGGCGCAGGTCAAGATGTCGTGGACGCGATTGCAGACGCCGCGCCGCAACGCGTAATCCACGTCGGTTGCGACCCGGCGACGTTCGCGCGCGACCTCGCTGGCTTTGGCAAGCGCGGTTATGCAGTGACGCGGCTCAAGCTTATCGACGCGTTCCCGAGTACCCACCATTTCGAAGTCATTGCCGCGCTAGAACGCGCGTGACGTGCCGGGCCGGGGCGCGGTGCCCGGCGTGTAGACTACTGAGAACGTTACGCCCGGGTGGCCTGTGCTACGCAGGCCCATTATTGCGAAGGAGTACGACAGGACCGTGGCACTGCTCGAGCACATCGCAACGCCGTCCGATGTCCGCAAGCTCTCTCCCGCGCAACTCGATGACCTGGCGGTTGAGATCCGCGAGCTGCTGATCCAAAAGGTTTCAGCAACCGGCGGTCATCTTGGGCCGAATTTGGGCGTGGTTGAGCTGACCATCGCGTTGCACTACATCTTCAACTCGCCACACGACCCGATTATCTTCGACACCTCACACCAGTCGTACGTGCACAAGATCCTCACGGGCAGGGCTGGACAGTTCGACACCCTGCGAAAAAAAGACGGCCTGTCCGGTTACACCGCGCGCAGCGAGTCCGAGCACGACTGGACTGAGTCCTCCCATGCGAGCGCGTCTTTGTCGTACGCAGACGGTTTGGCGAAGGCGAAGGCGCTGACCGGCCGCGGTGAGGACAACGTGGTAGCGGTCGTCGGCGACGGCGCACTCACTGGCGGGATGTGCTGGGAGGCCCTGAACAACATCGCCACAGCGAACCGCAATGTCGTCATCGTGGTCAACGATAACGGGCGGTCGTACTCGCCGACGATCGGAGGCTTCGCCGACAACCTAACCAAGCTGCGCGATCAGCTTGCGGCCATCCGGATGCAGCCGGCTTACGACGAAGTCATGGAATCGGGCAAGAAAACCCTGAAATCCATGGGGTGGGTCGGAGAGCGCACATTTGACGCGCTGCACGCTCTGAAAGAAGGCGTGAAATATCAAGTGGTGCCCACCGAAATGTTTCCGGAGCTAGGCATGAAGTACGTGGGCCCGGTCGAGGGCCACGACATCAAGAGCCTGCTCAACGCGTTCAAGTACGCGAAGCGTCACGACGGCCCGATCATCGTCCACGTAGTCACCGAGAAGGGCCATGGCTTCGCGCCCGCGGTTAACAACGTCGCCGACCAAATGCATTCCACTGGGGCAATCGATCCGGTGACGGGCAAGACGCTGGCGAAGACCGAACCGGGGTGGACTGCAGTGTTTACCGAGGAGCTGCTGCGGGCGGGGCATCAACGCAGCGACATCGTGGCCATCACTGCCGCGATGGCGGGCCCGACCGGTTTGCAGCCGTTTGCAGAGCAGTTTCCGGACCGATTTTTCGATGTCGGTATAGCGGAGCAGCACGCGGTGGCCTCCGCCTCCGGTATGGCACTGGGGGGGTTGCACCCCGTGGTGGCCCTCTACTCTACGTTCCTCAACCGCGCCTTCGACCAGCTGCTCATGGATGTCGGCCTTATCGGGCAGCCAGTCACCCTCGTCCTTGACCGAGCCGGAGTCACTGGCTCCGACGGCGCCAGCCATAACGGCGTGTGGGACATGGCTATCGCGTCGATAGTGCCTGGGATTCGCATTGCCGCGCCCCGCGATACCGCACGGCTGCGCGAGGAGTTCGCAGAAGCGATCACGGTTGACGACGGACCTACGGTCGTGCGCTTCCCCAAGGGCGCAGCCGGCCCAGACATCGACGCCGTGGAGCGGTTGGAAGGCGGCGTGGATGTCCTCGCTCGCCCCGGAGAGGAAGAGTCCGACGACTTCAACGTGCTCATCGTCGCTGTCGGCGCTTTCTCGCAGTACGCGTTGGATGTCGCCGCGGCGGTGCGGGCGGATGGGATCCGCGCAACCGTGGTGGACCCCAGGTGGGTCATTCCAGTGTCGCCCAGCGTGATCGACGAGGCCGCGCAGGCCGACTTGGTAGTTGTCTACGAAGACGGCGTAGTGCGAGGGGGCGTCGGCTCCGCGGTCGCCGAGGCCGTCGCCGCAGCGGAACTGGACGTGCCAGTGCGGCACCTCGCGTTCCCCGACGTCTTCCCGCTGCACGCGTCACGCACCGAAATTTTGGAACAGTACGGGCTGGATCCTGTCTCTGCCGCCGCGCAAGTGCGCGAGTGGGCGCGCAGTTTGGAGGACTAGTCCGCCGCGACCCTCTCGGCATGGGCGTCGGCCAGAATCGGCGCGGTGATGTCGACCTGCCACGGGCGCGCACCCGTGGTCCGTAGCGCACCGGCCGCTTGGTGCGTGTCCCACGCCGGGCCGTGCTCGGGTGAATGCCACACCGCCTCGCGCAGGTGCGCCGGGCCGAGCAGGATGTCGGGCTGGATGTCCAGCGCTTCAGCGGTGGCCGCTATCTCCTGCCGGCACGTCTGCAACATGTGCCACGAGTCCGGGTAGTGCCGTTCCCAGCCCGACTTTGACGGAACTGCATCGGTTCGCTGCGCGTGTCGCTGCGGCCACGTGGCGGGGTCGGAGGCAAGTGCCTCGTCCACGACGCTTAGCCAGCGTCGCGAGTCCCGGGGTGAGAACGTAACCCGTCCGGCGGCTTTGGAAAGCTCGTGGGGCGTAGCGGGTCGCGTGCGCGCGATGTCAAGGAGCGCCCGGTTGGACAACAGACGCCCGGGCGACACGTCGCGCGTTTTCCCTAGCTCCTCGCGCGCGTGCCATAGTTTCCGCGCCACCTGCAGGCTGGATTGCTCGCGCAGCGCGGACAGCCCCTTGAGGTCGCGCCACGTTTTCTCCGGCCGGGGCGTCAGCGAGTGGGTTTCGATGAGATGCCCGAATTCTTGATGGGCCCAGCCCAGTTTGCCTTCAGCGTCGAGAAGCTCAGTGAGCGCCTCGGCTAATTCGTGGAGGTACTCAACATCCAGCGCCGCGTATTCCCGCCAGGGCTCGGGCAGAGGCGTGCGCGACCAATCTTCGTGGCCATGGCCCTTTTCCAGCTCAACGCCCACAAAGCGCTCCACCATGGCGGCGAGGTTTGGCCGGCTGTAGCCTGCGAGGCGGGAGGCGAGCTCCGTGTCGAACAGCACGCCGGGGTGCAAGCCCAACAGGGCGAGACTGCGCAGGTCCTCACCCGCAGCGTGGATGATCCACTCAGCGTCGTTGAGCACGGGCGCGAATGTTGCCCGCGCAGCCTCGCGGTGTCCCTCGGGGGCGATGAGAAATGTCCCCGCCCCGCGGCGGCGCACCTGCACTAGAAAGGCGCGTTCGCCGTAGCGGAAGGAAGAGGCTCGTTCGGTATCCACCGCGAACGGGCCGCGGCCGCGCTCCAGAGCCTCCGCCGCGTGAACAAACGCGTCGGGGGTGTCTACAAGGCGATAGTCAATGCGGCCGCTCATACCCAGAAAATTTAGCGCGAGCCGAGCTGCGTCACACCTTCCGGTGGCAGGCCGGCAACATGGGCGAGCACTTTCGAAAACGCTTCCACGTGGTGCCGCAAATCCGTGCCCTCAGCAGTCCACGACGCGCGCATCTCCAACTGGTACGCGCGGGGAGGCCCGCCAATCTCGCCGAAACGCACCGACGCCGTGGATGTCACCGTGCCGCCGAGGTTGGTGTGGCCCGCTCCGGTCTCTGCCAGGGATTCGTTGAGCCACTGCCACGCCACGTCCGGAAGCAATGGGTCGGAGGCGACGGCGTCGTCCATGTCGGCCTGAATGTAGGCCACCAAGCGCATTGAGCCTTCCCACGCCTCTTCGGCGGCGGGGGAGTGCAGGAGAATGAGGCGACCGAAGGCGTCACCCTCCGAATCCACAGGCACATCGTTTTCGTTAGCGTGCGCCACCTCGAGCCCCACGGCGTGGCTAAACGGTGCGGGGCGCTGCGGCGGGCGGATCGTGCCCAGCGTGATCTCGGGCCGGAGGCGCGCCGCGTGCATGGATTCAACGGCGGCACTGAATTCGGCCGGCCAGGAATCGTCGCGGGCGTGGTCGTCCCTGTTCTCGCCCGCCCCGTCGGCAGACAATGTGGAGGTGGAGTCCGAGTTCATCACAGGCTCAAACGTATCCAGCAAGCGGCCACGTTGGGGGAGGCGCGCCGTGGGGGCGGCCGCCGACGGCGTAGAGTGGACTACGTCTTTCGTTTGATCTGCCGCATGGCAGGAAAGGGGTATTCACCATGGCCAAGCTCGACTTTGACAAGCTCAACGCGACCCAGCGCTACCTGCAGTTCGCGGTGTTTCGCGCGGTACCCGGCGCACTCGGCACCGAGCGCGGGCAGCTTATCGACGAAGCTCGCGCCTTCTTCGCCGAGTTGGAACGGGAGGGCGTTGTGGCTATCCGCGGCATCTACGACAACACCGGTATCCGTGCAGATGCAGACTTCATGATTTGGTGGCACGCTGAGGAGTTTGAACACCTGCAGAAGGCGCTGGCAGACTTCCGCCGCGAGACCGCGCTCGGCCAAAAAGTGGAGCTGAGCTGGATTGGAAACGGTCTGCACCGCCCGGCAGAGTTCAATAAGTCTCACCTGCCCAGCTTCATCATGGGCGAGGAACCGGGCGACTGGATTACCGTGTACCCCTTCGTTCGTTCCTATGACTGGTACGTCATGGACCCGCAGGAGCGTCGCCGCATTCTCGCGGAGCACGGCATGGCCGCGCGCGATTTCGCCGACGTCCGTGCGAACACCGTCGAAGCGTTCACCCTGGGCGACTACGAGTGGATGCTAGCGTTCGAGGCTCCGACGCTGGAGCGGATTGAATCGCTGATGAAGACGATGCGCTACACCGAGGCCCGTCTCCACGTGCGGGAAGAGATCCCGTTCCAGACTGGGCGCCGAGTCAGCGACATCGCGGAGATCATCGAGGTCCTGCCGTAGGTAACGTCGTCAAGCGGCTGCTTACGCCTCGTCGAGGGTGAGCGAGACGGAGTTAATGCAGTACCGCAGGTCGGTGGGGGTGTCGAAGCCCTCGCCGGCGAAGACGTGGCCGAGGTGGGAACCGCAGTTGGCGCAGAGCACCTCGGTGCGGATCATGCCCAGTGAGGTGTCCTCGCGCTCGATGATCGCGTCACCTGCGAGTGGCGAGAAGAAGGAGGGCCAGCCGCAGTGCGCGTCGAACTTTTCCGTGGAGCGGAACAGCTCGGCTCCGCAGGCGCGGCAGCGGTAGACACCCTCAGTTGTGGTGTCGGTGTATTCGCCGATTCCGGGAGCCTCAGTGCCTGCTTCGCGCAGCACGCGGAACTCCTCCGGCGAGAGCTTTTCGCGCCACTGTGCCTCGGTGAAATCCTTGTAGTTCGGGGTCTGCTCGGTCATCGCACAGTCCTTTCCGTCCTGGTCGTTGAGGTATCACGCTTGTGTGTTCTCGACAATACCCACGCCGCGCAGGAAACGATGAAAACGGCCCATCCGAGGGTAGGCAGAAACGTGTTGAGCCAGCCTCCGAAGAGCGGGTGTTCGTCGCTGACCCAATCCAGCGGGGACAAGCACAGTGTGGCTCCAAGCCACGCAATCGACGACCGCATCGGACTGTCTTGGCGGAAGCCGGTAAATAACGCCGGAAATAGCATCATCGAGTAGTACGCCTGTCCGAGCGATGACAGGAGGCACACGCCGGCGAGCAGCACACCCGAACCGGCCGCTAAGTAGAGCAGCTCGTCCGTTTGGCGCCAGCGGGCGAGACCGAGAACCGCCCCGGCGACGGCAGCTGCCAGAAGCGACCACAAGACGGCCTGCGACCACGGTGGCATGCCGAAGTAGACGGCGAAGCCCGGCAGGGACGAATTGGCGTAGTCGCGCGTGATGCGGAGATACGGCACGACGACGTCGAGGTAATCGCGGGCGCCGGGAGTCAGCGGCCACGCAACAAGGTTCATCGCTACCGGGACACCGAGAGCACCGAGCGCGGGGCGCCAGCGCAGCTGTAGGAGCGGCAACACCAGCAGCGGCGCGAACATCGGCTTGACTAAGATGGCCAAACCCAGCACCACACCCGCGGCTATGTCGCGGCGGGCAAGTAGTAAGGCGATGAACGCTACCAGCGCAAGCAGGAGGACGCCGTTGATGTTGGAAAACACCAGTGTGTTTGTCACGGCTTCTGTGCAAAACGCCAGCGCGATAGCGACGGGAAATATAGGGCCGGACAGCGGGCGGCCTGTGATTTTGGTCAGCCAGGCCAGAGCGGCGATGATGCACGCCGCGTTCACCGCGATGAACAGCGGGCGCGCCAGGTTGATGTCCGAGATTAACCCCAAAGGCGACAGCAGCAGTGTCGCACCCGGGTTATACAAGTAGTGCGGATTGACGTGGCTGTAGACCTCGTCGTACACCGGCACCCGGTCGATGAAGCGGCGGGTGGCGGACCACACCGTGGTGAAATCGTCTGTCACCGATCCCGCGCGCGCGAGAATGAATAGCCGGTGTAGGACCAGAAGCACCGCGACAGGCCATGCGGCAGCCGCAATCGCCGGTGCGAGGCGTGTGCGCTCATCGGCCGACTGGGCCTGCTCAGCGGTTGACTCGGTCTCGGGTACTTCACGGACGCTTCGTGGCGGCGGGGTAGCAATCACGCGCCTAACCGTACCGCCCACGGTGTCGTTAGCTTTCTCGCACGCTCCGGTAGCGGAGGAAGAGCATCGAGTCGTTGTCGTCCTCAGTTGAGAGCGCAGCCTCCAGAAAGTAGCGCTTGTAGAAGGAGGGCTGACGATCGACCTGCGCGAGACCCCAAGGGCCGTCGTCGGCGCTTACGGACGGATCAAGAGTGACATGGCAAACGTCGAGTAGATCGTGACTGATGAGATCCGCGTACACACTCGGCCCGCCCTCGCAAGCTATACGGTGAAAACCCTCCCGGTGAAGTGCTCCAAGTACTTCTGGGGCGGAGCCGGTCCCAGTGGAAACAAATTTTGCACCGGCGGCTTGGAGGGTAGCGCGCTTGGGCGCGAGATCGACGTCGTCAAGCGACTGCTGTGGGCAGGCGATGATCACGTCGCGGCCTGAGAACACTCCGAGTGAAGGGTCGATGTTGAGTGAGCGGGTGAGCAAAGCGATGGGCGTCTCGGCGGGGCCGTAACCTTCGGCGGCGGCGGTAGAAGCGGAGACCAGTACGACGTCCGCCCATGCTCGCAGCTCTTGAAGAAACGAGGAATCAAGGTCGTTGCCGAGGGCACTGGAGGTGCGGTGCCGGCCGAATGCGCCGAATAGCGTCATTACCATTGCCGCGCGGGTTTCGTGCTGATCGGGCGCCCGCACGGGGCCGAGAATGTCCCTTGCGTTTATCATGTGCAAAAGGTTAACCCCGGACTGGCCGGGGTTTTAATGGAGCGGATGACGAGACTCGAACTCGCGACCCTCACCTTGGCAAGGTGATGCGCTACCAACTGCGCTACATCCGCAGTGCAAACGTTCGTTTGCACAGGAATCCAGCAAGGATCCCGGTGCGCGATACTGGGATCGAACCAGTGACCCCTACCGTGTCGAGGTAGTGCTCTACCGCTGAGCTAATCGCGCAAGGCTAGTGACAGCTTGGAGGTGGATACGGGAATCGAACCCGTGTACACGGTTTTGCAGACCGTTGCCTAACCACTCGACCAATCCACCGTGGAGTTACCTCCTAAGTATCCGGTGTGCCCCGAAGTACTTGGAGCGGATGACGAGACTCGAACTCGCGACCCTCACCTTGGCAAGGTGATGCGCTACCAACTGCGCTACATCCGCATTGCTATTCAGTTTGCGAGGGGCATACCCTCTGTGCGCGATACTGGGATTGAACCAGTGACCTCTTCCGTGTCAGGGAAGCGCTCTCCCGCTGAGCTAAACGCGCCCACGTTCCTGGATGGAACTGGAGCGGATGACGAGACTCGAACTCGCGACCCTCACCTTGGCAAGGTGATGCGCTACCAACTGCGCTACATCCGCAAGCTTTCCACGCTGTCTGCGTTGAATGCGAGAACAAACTCTATCCTCACCACGCCCGTCCCTACAAATCGCCACGTCATCACCCCTTTCCTCCCGCTTCTTTTAAATTGCATCGTTGTGATTCCCGTGGCAGGTGGAGGTGCTTTTGTCATGCGGTTGCCGCGGCTTACTTATCGCGGCTCAATTGGTGTAATGACCAGCGGATTCGGTTCTTTCGGGTGCGGCGTGTAGTGTTTCACCTCGTTCGGTCCTATGGCTCAGTGGAAGAGCGTTCCGTTCACACCGGAAAGGTCGCTGGTTCGATCCCAGCTAGGACCACAAGATCGAGGAAACCCCAGGCTGCACTTGAACTGGGGTTTCTTCTTGTTTCCATCGGTCGTGATCAATGCGGCGAGAGCCGGCCAGTCAAGGCCGACGTAGCTCGCCGGCGTCAGGGAATGGTCAAGTGGCAGCCGCTGGCCAAACTGCCGGGTCTGACCGATCAAAAGTGGGTTTTCCCTGCGTGTGGCCGCATTGCCATGTTTAGCGGGGTGTCAGTACGTGTCCAATCAAAACGGGAGTGCGCGCTTCCACGCCGGTTCTGGGCGTGGATAAACGTGGCCCTGATAACAATGTTGGGTCGGGCCCGGTGGGAACTAGCGTGGCTGGAGAAACGACTACTGCATCTAGCGCCAGCCGGCGTGGATGTTTTACTTAAGGAGGCTTCATGCTCATTCCGACAGCAATGCGACGGGGGGCGGTAGTAGCAGCGGCTGCAGCAGGCTCGCTCGTGGCAGCAGCTCCAGCTCTTGCACATGACTCGGTCGTCGGTGCGGTTCCCGAAGACAGCAGTGTTGTGCACGAGTTCCCGGACGAGGTCACCCTGGAATTCTCCGGGGAGGTGCAGGAGGGCTTCAACACCGTGGCAATCTCACGCGAGGTCGATGGCCAGTCCGAGGTGGTTTATACGGGTGAGCCGGCAGTGGAGGGGCGCTTGGTCACACTGGACGTGCCTAACGATGTGGACGCTCAGCCGGGTGAGTACACGGTCGGCTACCAGATCGTGTCGTCGGATGGTCACGCGACGAAAGGCGTAACTTCTTTCACGTTCGCACCGGATGAAGCGCCAGCCGAAGAGAACCAGGCTGCTGCGGACACCACCGACGAGCCGGCATCCGACGACGCCGAGGGGATGGGGACGCCTGCGAAAGTCCTGCTGGCATTGCTGGGTGTCCTGGTCATCGGGGGTGCGGCAGCGGCTGCGTTGGCCAGGGGCCGCCGGAACCCGGCCACTGCTCAGGACGAGGCCGAGTAGGAAGACAAGCATAGTCGCAGCCCCTTTGCACCTAGATGCCGGGTAGCGGCGGGCGGCTCGCCGCTCGTGGGGCGAGACTGTAATGCTGGGCCAGCAAGGGTAGGATCCCTATGGTCCGGCGCGCTACCTGCGCCGTCGGGAGAGAACGTAGATGATGGGCTGCGTCCAGGTATGCCGCAGCCCAGTGACGCGCAAAGGAGCGCACGACGAATATGTCCACCGAAGCAGCAGTCGAATTCGCGCCGTTCGAGGTTCCCGCCGGAACCGCCGTCGGCGCGGCCATGAGGGAGCTGAACCTGCCGAACAAGGGCGAGGACGCCATCGTGTGCGTTCAGGATGAGGCAGGCGACCTGAAGGATCTATCCCACGTCCCTGATGCGACTGCCACGTTCCTCCCGGTGCCTGCCAACACCGAGCTTGGCCGCTCCGTGATCCGCCACTCCTGCGCGCACGTACTCGCCCAGGCTGTCCAGGCGGAATTTCCAGGCACGAAGCTGGGCATCGGCCCAGCCATTAACGACGGTTTTTACTACGACTTCGATGTCGCACAGCCGTTCACGCCCGAGGATCTGAAGTCGCTGGAAAAGCGGATGAAGAAGATCATCAAACAGGGTCAGAAGTTTGTCCGCGGCGTCTACGCGTCTGCGGAGGAGGCAGCCGAGGATCTCAAGGACGAGCCGTACAAGCTCGAGCTGATCCAAGACAAGGGCAGTGTTGACCCAGACTCGGACGAGGCGACCGAGGTGGGCGCGGGTGAGCTGACCCACTACGACAACGTCAATCCTCGTACCAACGAGGTGGAGTGGCATGACCTGTGCCGTGGACCGCACGTGCCCACCACCAAGTACATTCCGGCATTTGCGCTCACTCGTTCCTCCGCGGCGTACTGGCGTGGCGACCAAAACAACGCGGGCCTGCAGCGCGTCTACGGCACCGCCTGGGAGTCCAGGGACAAGCTTGACGAGTACATGACCATGCTCGAGGAAGCCGAAAAGCGCGACCACCGTCGCTTGGGCAACGAGCTGGACTTGTTCTCCTTCCCGGACGAAGTCGGCTCCGGCCTCCCGGTGTTCCACCCGGACGGCGGCATCGTGCGCATGACTATGGAGCAGCACTCGCGCGAGCGCCACGTGGCTGCGGGCTACTCCTTTGTGAACACCCCGCACGTGACCAAGGGTGACCTGTTTAAGAAGTCGGGCCACCTGGACTGGTATGCCGACGGCATGTTCCCGCCCATGAAGCTGGACGGCGAGGTGGACGCGGACGGCAATGTGACCAAGCAGCCGGTGGACTACTACGCCAAGCCGATGAACTGCCCGATGCACAACCTCATCTTTGACTCGCGTGGCCGCTCCTACCGCGAGCTGCCGCTTCGCCTGTTCGAGTTCGGCACCGTCTACCGCTACGAAAAATCTGGCGTGGTCCACGGCCTCACCCGCGCCCGCGGCTTCACGCAAGACGATGCCCACATCTACTGCACGGAGGATCAGCTTGAAGAGGAGCTGACCAGCGTGCTGGAGTTCATCATCTCCCTGCTGCAGGATTACGGGTTGGACGACTTCTACTTGGAGCTGTCCACCAAGGATCCGAACAAGTACATCGGTGACGATGAAATTTGGGAACGCTCGACTGCCATTCTCGAGTCTGTGGCTAAGAAGTCCGGCCTGGAGCTCGTGCCGGACCCGGCAGGCGCGGCGTTCTACGGCCCGAAAATTTCCGTGCAGGCTCGCGACGCCATCGGCCGCACCTGGCAGATGTCCACCGTGCAGCTGGACTTCAACCTGCCCGAGCGCTTTGACCTGACATACACCGCGTCCGACGGCTCGAAGAAGCGGCCGGTAATGATCCACCGCGCGCTGTTCGGTTCCATTGAACGCTTCTTCGGCGTGTTGCTGGAGCACTACGCAGGTGCGTTCCCGGCGTGGCTCGCACCGCACCAGGTGGTGGGCATCCCGGTGGCGGACGCGTTCGGCGATCACCTGGAGGGGGTCACCGAAAAGCTGCGGGAGCGCGGAATTCGCGCCGAGGTCGATCATTCCGATGACCGCATGCAGAAGAAGATCCGCACCCACACCACGGGGAAGGTGCCGTTCATGCTGCTTGCGGGCGAGAGGGACGTTGAGGCCAACGCGGTGAGCTTCCGTTTCTTGGACGGCAGCCAGATCAACGGCGTTCCGGTGGACGAAGCTGTAGAAACCATCAGTGAGTGGATCAGCGCGAAACGCAATGAGCAACCCAGCGAGGAAACCGTTGCAATCGGGAACTAGCGGCGATACCTACGCCGACGCAGGTGTGGGCGACCCGGATCGTCTCACCCGTCTGTGGGCGCCGTACCGCTCGCGCTACATCGCCTCCATGCCGGGCCGCGAGGCAGGTGATGACGGCGAGGAGGCCGGAGGGTCGTCGGCAAGCGCAGGCGATCCTTTCCTGCGCATTCCGGAATTGAGCGACGAAGACGGTTTGATTGTCGCGCGTGGCAAGACCGTCTATGCCGTATGCAACTTGTACCCGTACAACGCAGGGCACCTGATGGTCGTGCCGTACCGCAAGGTCGCGGAGCTGGAGGCGCTCACCGATGCTGAGACGACCGAACTCATGGCGTTTGCCAAGCATGCGGTGAAGACGCTCAAGCGCGTTTCTCAGCCCGAAGCCATCAATGTCGGTCTCAACCTAGGCAAGGCCTCCGGGGGGTCTGTCGGCGACCACCTGCACCTGCACGTTGTGCCGCGATGGGCGGGTGACTCGAACTTCATGACCGTAATCAGTGGCACGAAGGTCCTACCACAGTTGCTGCGGGATACTCGGGCCTTGCTTGCCGACGGCTGGCGCGAGGTCGACCTACTGGAGGCAGGTGACAGCGATGCTTAGCGTGCACGGCCGCAAACCCGCCGCAGTGGTGGTGGAGCCATTGGCGAAAGGGCTGCTGAAGATCGGTTTGACCCCGAACGCGACGACGATTGCCGGCACGGCGTTGACGGTGCTCAGCTCGGTGGCGCTCATTCCCACCGGCCACCTTGTGTGGGCTGCGGTGCTGAGCTTGTTCTTTGCGGCCTTCGACATGGTGGACGGCACAATGGCCCGCCTTCGCGGCGGCGGCACCGCGTTTGGCGCCACGCTCGATGCGAGCTGCGACAGGCTCACGGACGGTGCGTTGTTCGGTGCGATCGCCATGTGGCTCATTTATGTCGAAGGCGCCGCGCCGGTGAACGTTGCCGTGTGCCTGGCGGTACTCGTTTTATCCCAGACAATCAGCTATATCAAGGCGCGTGGTGAAGCGGGCGGGCTGACCATTGTGGGCGGCTTGATCGAGCGCCCGGAGCGGCTCATCCTGGGACTAGGCGGCCTTGCACTCCAGGGCTTCGGCGTGCCGCACGCTGTGGTTGTGTCCCTCTGGATTCTCGTGTTCGGGTCTGCATTCACAGTGGTGCAACGGCTATTGCTCGCCAAACGCGACGAAAAGGCGGGCAGCCGCATCGCGCCGCCGGCGGGGGCGTAAATGACCTCCGCGCGTGAGCGGCTCACGGCCGCGGGTTATATCGCCGGCTGGAAAATTGCCGGCGCGCTGCCCGCCGGACTGACCTCGCTGGCCGCCCAATGGGCCGCGGACCGCGTCTCAGACGACGGGGCAGGTATGGAAATGCTGCGGCGCAACCTGGCCCGGGTGGTGGGGCCAGAGCACGTCACGCGCAAGCTCGTACAGGATGCAATGCGCTCGTACGCGCGCTATTGGTTGGAGGCGTTCCGGCTGCCGCGCCTCGCAGGGGATCCAGCGTTGGACAGCAAGCTTTCCGCGGGATTGGAGGGGCGTGACCACCTCGACGCCGCGCTGTCGCGTGGCAAGGGCGCGGTGCTGACACTGCCGCACTCCGGGAACTGGGACATGGCCGGCATGTGGCTGGTCGCCCACTACGGGCAGTTCGCCACCGTCGCTGAGCGGCTCAAGCCGGAGGCACTGTTCAACGCGTTCGTGGAGTTTCGGGAGACGCTAGGTTTCGAGGTCGTGCCGCTCAGCGGCGCCGCTCGCGCACCGTATGCGAGGCTCAGAGAGGTGCTTGAGGGTGGCGGGATCGTGTGCCTGCTGGGCGAGCGCGATTTCACCCGCGCTGGAGTGCCGGTATCGTTCTTCGGCGAGACAACCACGTTTCCGGCCGGACCGGCGAAGCTGGCGCTGGACACCGGGGCGCCGTTGCTCGTGGCGCATTCCTGGTTCACCGGCACCCGCCGCGACCCGGGGTGGGGTATGCGGGTGTCCGCGCCCGTCAAGGTGACCACACTGGAAGCGACCGTGCAGCGGGTGGCGGACGCGTTCGCGGCTAATATCGCGGCGCATCCCGCGGACTGGCACATGCTCCAGCCGCTGTGGCCGGCGGACGCGCCCAAACGCAGCCGCCGCAAGGCGTTCGAGCAGCGCCAACGCGCGGCGGGGAGGTAGCCGGTGCGAGTCGGTCTCGTGTGCCCGTATTCCTTCGACGCACCGGGCGGAGTTCAAGCCCATGTCCTTGACCTGGCAGCTGCGTTGCGCGGGATGGGCCACGAAACGCAAGTCCTTGGCCCGGCATTACCGCGCGCGGAGCTGCCCCAGTGGGTGACCCCGGGTGGGCCGGCCGTGCCGGTGCGCTACAACGGGTCGGTCGCTCGCATCTCGTTCGGGCCCCAAGTGCGCCGCACCACCCGCCAGTTCATCGAAGGCGGCGACTTTGACGTGCTCCACGTCCACGAGCCGAATTCGCCGAGTTACTCCATGGCCGCTGTACGCATGGCCACCGGACCGATCGTCGCGACGTATCACGCCTCTGCCGCATCCTCTTACGCGCTTAAGCTGGCTCTTCCGGCGCTGCGGGGAAGCCTGGAAAAAATCCGCGCCGGTATCGCGGTCAGTGATGAAGCGTGGCGCTGGCAAGCCGAGCAGGTGGGCACCGATCCCGTGATCATTCCGAATGGCGTGGACACGGCTCGGTTCGCGGCAGCTCGTCGAAGCAACACGTCAGATGCTGTGGAAGTGGTCTTTTTGGGCCGCCTGGATGAGCCGAGGAAAGGTTTGGACGTGTTCCTGCGCGCTGTGTCGATGCTGCCGCAGCGGCCCCGAGTCACAGTTGTCGGGGCAGGCGCCCAGCGTTTTGTAGAGGGCGTGGAATTTACCGGCCGAGTCACCGAGGATGAAAAAGCAGCGATCTTGGGCCGTGCCGACATCTTCGTCGCGCCGAACCTCGGGGGTGAATCCTTTGGCATTGTTCTCGTGGAGGCGATGGCTGCGGGGTGCGCCGTAGTGGCCAGCGATATTCCTGCGTTCGCCGCCGTGTGCGGCGAGGATGCGGGCTTGCTGTTCCCACCCGGCGATGCGGCGGCGCTCTCAGCACAGTTGCAGCTGCTTATCGACGACGTCCCGTTGCGCACCCGGCTTGCCGAAACCGGCGGCCGGCGGGCGGGCCACTTTGACTGGTCTGTGGTGGCCCGTCAAGTACTCCACGTGTACGAGGCGGTGTCGGTAGAAGAGAAGGTCGGGGTGGAGGCGTGGTACTGAACGTGCTGCTCATCGTGGCGGCGGTGTCCCTTACGCTGCTTGCGGCGTGGGCGTACAGCACGGCGCAACGGCTCCACCGGTTGCATATCCGCCTCGACCGGTCGCGGGATGCGCTTCAAGCCGCGTTAGATCGCCGGTGCGCGGTGGTCGCCGCGGTATATCCAGAGCTTGGGGTGCTGGCTGGAGAAACGGAGCGCACCCGGCTCACGCCGACGGACCTCCAAAGCAGGATGCAGCAGGAAGCCTGTCTCGTGCAGGTGCTGCGTGAGAGAGCCGGCGGGCGCCGGGAGCCAGCACCCTTACAGGATGCAAACACTCGGGTGTCGCTGGCGCTGCGCTTTTACAACGATGCGGTGGAAGATACGCGGGCTCTGAGTTCCAGGCCGCTGGTGCGCGCGTTGCAGCTGGGAGGCACGGCGGCGCCGCCCCAGTTCGTGCAGAGCGACCAGTAGGGGGACGCTTGCACCGGTGCGTATAATGCGCTCTGTTATACGTCAACGACACGTCAACCGAGGAAAAGGGGTGCGTTATGTCGGGCCACTCAAAGTGGGCGACCACGAAGCACAAGAAGGCCGCAAACGACGCAAAGCGGTCGAAGCTGTGGGCGAAGATGATTAAGGACATCGAAGTCGCGGCGCGCACCGGCGGCGGCGATCCTGCGGCAAACCCCACCCTCGACGACATGATCCGGAAGGCAAAGAAGGCCTCCGTTCCGGGCGACAACATCGAGCGCGCGCGTAAGCGTGGCTCGGGTGAGGAAGCCGGTGGCTCAAACTGGGAGACGGTCATGTACGAGGGATACGGCACCAACGGCGTGGCCGTGCTCATTGAGTGCCTGACCGACAACCGGAACCGGGCGGCAACTGAGGTGCGTACCGCCATGACCAAGAACGGCGGAAACTTGGGCGAATCCGGGTCCGTCGGCTACATGTTCGAGCGCACTGGCGTCGTGACCATTCAGAAGGGCGACCTGAGCGAAGACGACGTCCTTATGGCGGTGCTTGACGCGGGTGCCGAAGAGGTCAACGACCTGGGCGAGGAATTCGAGATCACATGCAAGCCGACCGATCTGCCAGCAGTGCGTGAGGCGCTTGCGGGCGAGAACATCGAGATTGAAGACGCAGGCCAGGAGTTCCGCGCTGACGTCCAGGTGGATCTGGATGTGGACGGTGCCAAGAAAATGATGCGCATCATCGACGCGCTGGAAGACTCTGACGATGTCCAGAACGTCTACACCAACATGACCCTTTCGGACGAAGTCGCCGCGCAGCTGGAAGACTAGCGTTCACCGACGTTGAGCCCGTGCCGCCGCCCGCGGCGCGGGCTTTTCATCTGCCCCGTGTGGTAGAACATATGTGTTACAGAGGGCGCACGAGCGGAAGGGAGGAACCGATGCCGGCTGAAGGCCTTCGAGTAATGGGCATCGACCCCGGTTTGACCCGGTGCGGCCTGTCCGTGGTCCAAGCGGGCCGCGGCCGCCAAATCTTTCCCGTTGCGGTCGGCGTGGTTCGCACCCCGTCTACGGCAGAGCTGGCGGAACGGCTGCTGCGGATCTCTCGCGCAGTGGGCGAGTGGATCGACGACTACCGGCCGGATGTTATCGCTATGGAGCGAATCTTCGAACGGGGCAATGTCTCTACCGTCATGCACACGGCGCACGCAGTCGGCGTCATGGTGCTCGCCGCGGCCGAGCGTGACATCCCCGTGCACATGTACACCCCTTCCGAAGTGAAAAAAGCCATCTCTGGCAACGGCCGGGCGGACAAGAAACAGATGACTACGATGATCACGCGGATTCTCGGGCTGTCGGAAGCGCCGAAGCCTGCCGACGCGGCGGACGCCCTCGCTATTGCGGTGTGCCACTGCTGGCGCGCACCACTTATCGCACGAACGAAGCAGCTCACGGTAAAGGCGGCAAACCAATGATTGATTCGTTACATGGGGAGGTGCTCTCCATTGGGCTTGACCACGCAGTGATCGAGTGCTCTGGGGTTGGGTACCGGTTCCTCGCCGCCCCGTCGACGCTGGGGCGGTTGGCCCGAGGGGAGCGCAGCAGGGTGCTGACCTCGATGGTGGTCAAGGACGACGGGGTCACCTTATATGGTTTCGCGGACGCGGAATCACGCGAGATGTTCCACAAGCTCCAAACGGTCTCAGGTCTCGGGCCCAAGCTCGCCCTGGCAGCCCTTTCGGTGTTCGAGCCAGGCCAATTGTCGGCGCATATCGCCGCTGGGGATGTGAAGGCGATCCAGACAATTCCCGGCGTGGGCAAAAAGATGGCCGAGCGAATCGCTTTGGAGCTGAAAGACAAGGTAGATCCGTTCACTGCCGCAGCGGACACTTCTGCCGCTCCGGGGCCGTCGGGCACTACCGCTGGGGCGTCGTTCGCCTCTGAACAGGTGGTCGAGGCGCTGGTGGGCCTCGGATTCCAGGAGCGCACCGCACGGCCTGTTGTCGACGCGCTGGCGGAGGCGGAGCCGGGAGAATCTGCCTCGGCACTGCTACGCCGAGCGCTGAGCCAGCTGGGCAAGAAGTAGGGAGGCGCTTTCGGTGTCGGATGTGGAAAAGACCGAGTTTGAGCTGCCGGAGGGATTCGCCGCGAAGCAGGCATCGCCAGTCGATGCCCACGCGCAGGTAGACGAGCACGACATTGAGCGCTCGTTGCGGCCGAAGTCGCTCGGCGAATTCATCGGCCAGCCAAAGGTGCGCGAGCAACTCAATCTGGTCCTCGCAGGCGCGCGCAGCCGCGGTGTGACGCCAGATCACATTCTTTTGTCCGGCCCACCTGGTCTGGGAAAGACCACTATGGCCATGATCGTGGCGCAGGAACTAGGTACGTCGTTGCGCATGACCTCAGGGCCCGCACTCGAGCGTGCGGGGGACCTTGCCGCGATGCTTTCCAACCTGATGGAAGGCGACGTGCTGTTCATCGATGAGATCCACCGCATCGCCCGGCCTGCTGAAGAGATGCTGTACATGGCAATGGAGGATTTCCGCATCGACGTGATTGTGGGCAAGGGTCCGGGGGCAACCTCGATCCCGTTGGAGATCCCGCCGTTCACCCTCGTGGGCGCGACCACCAGGGCCGGCATGCTCACCGGGCCGCTGCGCGACCGCTTCGGTTTCACGGCGCAAATGGAGTTTTACGACGTCGATGACCTGACGAAGGTGGTCAGCCGTGCCGCGACGATCCTCGGTGTCCGCATCGACACCGATGCCGCGGTGGAAATTGCGTCGCGATCCCGAGGCACGCCCCGCATCGCAAACCGCCTGCTGCGGCGCGTGCGGGACTGGGCCGATGTACACGGCAACGGGCACGTCACCCTCGAGGCGGCGCGGGCGGCACTGAAGGTGTTCGACGTGGACGATCGCGGACTCGACAGGCTCGATCGCGCTGTGCTGGATTCGCTGATCCGCGGCCACGGCGGTGGCCCGGTTGGTGTCGGCACGCTCGCGATCGCGGTCGGGGAAGACCCCGGGACAATTGAGGAAGTGTGCGAGCCGTACCTCGTACGGGCCGGACTGATGTCGCGCACCGGCCGCGGCCGGGTCGCCACCGCAGCTGCCTGGAACCATCTCGGCTTGCAGGCGCCCCCGGAGGCGCCGGGGCAAATCTCCTTCTCCTAGGTACCGCGCGGGCCGGTCTGCCGGGTGCACGGGTGAATGCCGTAGCATGATCCGTTGTGCCTCCACCGGTACGCCCGTTACGTGCGCCGATTCACCGCCGCCGGGGCGCTGGTGGAGCGGAAAATTGGAGCTCGGAAAGCAGAGGAGTCAGCTCAGTGTCCAGCAACACTCGGCGGTCCCGCGATGTGCGGGGGAAGAAGCGCTGGCCCGCCCGGGCGCTTGCGTTCTTCGCCCTCATCGTTATCGGTGTCTACGCCCTCGTCTTTTTCACCGGCAACAGGACGGCAGAACCGAAGCTCGGTATCGACCTGCAGGGCGGAACGCGCGTGACGTTGGTCCCGCAGGGCGACGAGCCGACGTCCGAGCAGCTGGAGGATGCGCGGAACATTTTGGAAAACCGAGTCAACGGCATGGGCGTGACGGGAGCCTCCGTCGTCGTCGACGGCAACACGATCGTTATCGAGGCAGCAGGCGACGACACGGCGGAAATCCGCAACATCGGACAAACCTCGCAGCTGTTCTTCCGCCCGGTGCTCGATCCGCCAGCAGCAGACCCCGCAAAGGTCGACGACGCCATCTTGGACATGGCCAACGAGTGGGTGAAATACGGGATCTTCTCCCCGGAGGAGGGGCAGGCCGTACTTAACCAGCTCGCTGCGCGTAAAGAGGCCGCTGAAAAGGAAGCCGAGAACGCTGCCAAGGCGGCGGAGGAAGGCTCCCAAGAGGGCAAGGACGTCGCCCCTCAGGAAGAAGAGCAGCCCGCTGAGCCGACGGACGCACCGAAGCTGACGGCGACGCCTTTGCCGGAGCCGAACGGCCCGGTCGAAGCCGCGGAGCGCCGCCAGGAGACGACGGACATGCTTCGCAGGACGCGCCAGTCCGTTGACCCGACCGAGCAGTTCGCCGCGTTGACGCTTATGTCGGCGCGTTGCGCGGGCCAGATCACCGACCCGCTCGCGGGATCGGATAAGGCAGAACTCCCGCTGGTGGCGTGCGACCCGGCCACGGGCCAGGCACTCCTGCTCGACGAAGTGCCCCTGCTCAACGGGGTCACCGACGAGAGGGGCCCGCGTCTGACCGGCGAGCAGATCGACACCTCCCGCTCCATCACCGGCGGGTTCAACCCGCAGTCCAGCCAAATGGAGATCAGCTTCGCCTTTAGCCAGGCTGGCCAGCCCAACGGGTCCGAGACGTGGGCGCGGCTCACCAGCGAGATGCTGCAGAAGCAGATTGCGATCACGCTGGACTCACAGGTCATTTCCGCGCCCGTGATTCAGGGGGCCACCCCGGTCGGGTCCGCGACCTCCATCACCGGCGACTTCACCCAGGAGGAGGCGGAGAACCTGGCCAACAACCTGCGTTACGGTGCGTTGCCGCTGTCCTTTGCGGGGGAGAACGGCGAGCCCGGCGGAACTGCCATGTCCGTGCCGCCGTCACTGGGCCAGGCATCGTTGAAGGCGGGTCTCTACGCCGGCGTCGTGGGCCTCATCTTGGTTGCCCTGTTTGTCTTCGCCTACTACCGCCTCTACGGCCTGATCTCACTAGCCTCCTTGGTCGCAGCTGGTGCGCTCGTGTACGGGACCTTGGTGTTGCTCGGCCGCTGGATCGGCTACTCGCTGGACCTCTCCGGTATCGCAGGCCTTGTCATCGGTATCGGCGCGACCGCCGACTCCTTCATCGTGATCTACGAGCGCATCAAGGATGAGGTGCGCAAGGGCAAGACCTTCCGCTCCGCAACGGCATCTGGCTGGGAGCGGGCGAAGGACACAGTGATCACCGGCAACATGGTGACCCTGATTGCGGCGGTAATCATCTACTTCTTGGCCGTCGGTGACGTGAAGGGATTCGCGTTCACCATGGGGCTGACCACGGTGTTCGATTTGGTGGTCACCTTCCTGGTTACCGCCCCGCTGCTGATCATGGCGTCTCGCAACCGCTTCTGGGCCAAACCGTCGGCCAACGGTATGGGCAAGGCGTTTGCAACGGCCCAAGAGCGCCGTGCGCGGGTCAGCTCCGGTGGCAAACAGGATGCCGTCGATACGCAAACGCCCCAGCCGGTTGCAACGAACGAGGAGATCTAGACATGTCGAGCACGAACGCAACTGCGAAGCGCTCCGCGGAAACGCTTTACGACGGCACCGGGTCCGTTGACTTCGTCGGCCGCAGGAAGCTCTGGTACGGCATCACGTTGGCCCTAGTGGTGATCTCGCTGTTGGCGATGCTGCTGCGAGGGTTCAACCTCGGCATCGACTTCCAGGGCGGCACTAAGATGACGATGCCCGCGGGCGAGCTCGCGACGGAGCAGGTTGAGGAAACGTTCACGGATGCGACGGGCGTGACCCCGGAGCTGACGCAGATTGTGGGATCGGGCGACTCCCGCGTGCTGGAGATTAACTCCGAGCACCTCACGCAGGAGCAGATCGACGCTGCCCGCCAGGCCATCTTCGACGAGTACCAGATCACGGATTATAACGGTGAACCGAGCGCTGATGCGATCGGCGACTCCACGGTGTCTGAATCTTGGGGCTCCACCATCACCAACCGTATGCTGCTCGCAATGGCCGCGTTCCTCGTGGCGGCAGCGGTTTACGTTGCGGTGCGTCTGCAGCGAGAGATGGCCGCCGCCGCCATGGCCGCGCTGATCGTCGACGCGGTGCTGATTCTGGGCATCTACGCGCTCTTCGGGCTCGAAGTCACCCCAGCGATGATCATCGGTTTGCTCACGGTGCTCACATTTTCGCTGTACGACACCGTGATCGTGTTTGACAAAGTGCGCGAAAACACCTCGGGTGTGCTGGATTCGCGCCGTTCCACGTACGCCGAGGAGGCGAACTTGGCCGTCAACCAAACCGTTGTGCGTTCCATCTCCACCTCCGTGATCTCCGCGTTGCCGATTGTCGCGCTCATGGTCGTGGCGGTGTGGATGCTTGGAGTGGGCACGTTACGGGACCTCGCGCTCATTCAGCTTATCGGTGTGATCGAGGGCATTTTCTCCTCCCTCTTCCTGGCCACTCCTTTGCTGGTGAGCCTGGTCAACCGGAAGAAGAAGTACAAAGAGCACAACGCCGAGGTGGAACGCTACCGTTCGCGCGGGAGCGTCGACGATGAGACCGCTCAGTTGGAAGATGCGGGGCAACACAAACGCCAGGTTGAAGCACCGATGCGTCGCTCGGGCAGCACCCGCGCAGAGGGCTCCGCGCACTCCGCAACCTGGCGTCCTACAACCCGGTAGGTGGTGTCTGAACCATGATTGGACGAGTGAAGCGAGCTTTAGCTGCGACCGCCGCAGTGGTGGTGGGCTCAGCGGCGCTAGTTGCGTGCGGGGCCCAGGAAGACGAAGGCGAGCAGGCAAAGAAGCTGTTCGGGTACCAAGTGCTCAGTGAACTGCGGACGACAAACGCCGGCACCCTGGAAGGGGCGAGCGATCTCTCCCAGCAGCTGTCGGTTCGCCTATACCCGGGCGTGTATGTTCCGGGCCCGAGTGGTCAGATGATCCCGAACACGGATTTGGTGACCACCCGTGTACTCCCGGGAGACCAGCGCAAGGTTGTGTACACCTTGTCCGACAGCGCAGTCTTCTCTGACGGCACGCCGGTGACCTGTTCGGACTACCTGCTTACGTTCACAGCGGGGCAGTACCCGGGCTTGTTTGGCTCCCGCATGCCGCTGTTCGACGACACCGAGGACCTGTCGTGCACGACGGGTTCGAAGGAATTCACCCTGACGTTCAAGGAAAATCGCGGCGCGCGTTGGCGTGGATTGTTTGAGGCGGGCACGGTGCTGCCCGCGCATGCAGTTGCCAACAAGCTAGGCAAGAGCGTCGACGACCTCGACGCCGATCTGCTTTCCGACGATTTCTCGCGCCTTTCACCGATCGCTGAAGTGTGGAAAATCGGGTTTAGCCTGGAGCACTTCGACCCTGACCTGCAAGTGTCTTTTGGCCCCTTCCAGATCTCCGAGGTTGGGGAGAGCGGGGAAGTGACCCTTGTGGCGAACGAGTATTACTACGGCGTCGCCCCGCAGACGGGGGAAATGGTGGTGTGGCCCGGCAGAGCCGACTCCGCCGAGCTCGCTGAGGCGGAAGCACTGCGAATCGGCGACCTACGTGAGCCGGACCCGGCATGGCACGATGTCAACGCCGAAGGCAACCGGTTGGATGTAGACACCCAGGTAGGCGAGCTGACAGAGGCGCTGACCTTCCCCGAGGTGGGCATGTGGGCGGTTCCAGAGAACCGGCAAGCTTTTGCCAAGTGTGTGGACCCACGAGCCGTCGCGAAGGCATCCAGCGACCACGCTGGAGTAGACGTACCCGTCGCGCCGCTGCACGTGCTGCAGCACTCGGACCCGCTGGCAGAGCGCGTGGCCAGCGTAGTGGAGCCGCAACTCGACGTGGACATTGACGCGGCGTCGGCGCTTTCGGGGTCCGAAGTACGCATCGGCTACCCGTACCCGAGCGCCCGGTTTGCGGCGATGGTCGACTCGATCCGTCGCAGCTGTGAACCGGCGGGCATCAGCGTTATCGACGTCACCGAGGGCGGTAAGACGCTCGCGGACCTTCCCCGCGCGGAGTACGACGAGTGGGGCAACGAAACGTGGACAGAGGGTGCGGCGGACGTGATCTTGCACGCTGAAGACCCGATGCGCGAGTACCCCGCGGCAAACAACCGGGCCCAAGACCTTGCTGCTCTTCGCGCCCAAGAAGGGTATTTGTGGAAGGAGTTGCCCTCCATTCCTCTTGCGGCCCAGCCCCGAACCTTCGCTGTGGACGGCGCAGTGCGTAACGTGGTGCCGTTCACAGGTCTCGCCGGCATCGGCTGGAACATGGACCGGTGGCAACTTTCCACGGACATTTCGGCCGAGAAATAACAGGAGAACGCAGCTCATGGCCCCCACACCTATCGACGGCAACCGTTATGCCACCGCCCGCGCCGCGCTGAATGACAAAATTCGCAAGGTCCCCGATTTCCCCGAGGAGGGCGTGCTCTTTGAAGATCTCACGCCCGTGCTGGCGGACCCTGCGGCGTTAAACATCGTCATCGCTGAGATGGCTACAGCGAGCCGCAAACTCGGCGCGGATCTCGTCGGCGGCCTTGACGCACGCGGGTTCCTGCTTGGTTCGGCCGTAGCGTACGAGCTGGGTATGGGCATCCTCGCCATCCGGAAGAAGGGCAAGCTGCCGCCGCCGGTGATTACGCAGGAATACACCACCGAGTACAGCACGGCTGCGTTGGAGATTCCAGCGGACGGCGTGGACGTCACCGGCAAGCGCGTCGTGCTCGTCGACGATGTGCTGGCCACCGGCGGCACCCTCGTCGCGGCGCGCAACCTCATCGAACGTGCCGGCGGCACCGTTGCCGGATACGTCGTTGTCCTTGAGGTGGAAGGCCTGGGGGGACGCGAAAAGCTTGGGGACGCTCCGCTGGTGGTGCTGACCGAAGAGCACCCGGACGCAGCGTAGAATTACTGCTCATCCGTTGGAGTAGTCCCTGTGATCGGAGCCTTGAAATGACCGACAAGCCGGTGAAGAAAACGGGCCCCTCGGTGCGCAGCATGTCAGCCCGTCTGGCACGTTCGCTGACCGGCAACGGCCGCTCCAGGATCAACCCGGTGCTCGACCCGCTTTTGTCGCTGCACCGGGAGTTTCACCCCAAGGCGGACGCGGAGCTCCTCGACCGCGCGTACCTCACCGCGGAGCGCTTGCACGAGGGCGTGTTGCGCAAATCGGGCGATCCGTACATCACCCACCCACTCGCTGTGGCCACGATCTGCGCCGAAATCGGCATGGACACCACGACGTTGGTGGCGGCGTTGCTGCACGACACGGTGGAGGACACCGACTACTCGCTAGACGACCTCACCCGCGACTTCGGCCCTGAAGTGGCCAAGCTGGTCGACGGCGTGACCAAACTGGACAAGGTCGCGCTCGGCGCGGCGGCGGAGGCCGAAACGATCCGCAAAATGATCGTGGCGATGGCGGAGGATCCGCGAGTGCTGGTGATTAAGGTCGCGGACCGCCTGCACAACATGCGCACGATGCGCTTCCTCCCGCCGGAAAAGCAGGCGAAGAAGGCGCAGGAGACCCTCGACGTGATCGCCCCGCTGGCGCACCGCCTCGGTATGGCGAGCGTGAAGTGGGAGCTGGAAGACTTAGCGTTTGCCATCCTGCAGCCAAAAAAATACGAAGAGATCGTCCGCATGGTGGCCGACCACGCGCCCTCGAGAGACCGCGCCCTGCGTGAGATCACCGATGTGCTGCAGCGCGAACTTTCCGCAAACGGCATTGAGGCGGAGGTGATGGGCCGGCCAAAGCACTACTGGTCCATCTACCAAAAGATGGCGGTGCGCGGCCACGACTTCAATGAAATCTTTGACCTCGTTGGCATTCGTGTGTTGGTGGATACGGTCAACGACTGCTACGCCGCGATCGGCGTGGTGCACTCGCTGTACTCCGTCATGCCGGGTCGCTTCAAGGACTACATCTCAAAGCCCCGTTTCGGCGTGTATCAATCGCTGCACACCACCGTGATGACCTCTACTGGTCGCCCGCTCGAGGTGCAGGTGCGCACCCACGAGATGCACTACAACGCTGAGTTCGGCGTAGCGGCCCACTGGCGGTACAAGGAAACGAAGGGCTCCCACAAGGGGGACCAGGCCGAGGTGGACCAAATGGCGTGGATGCGCCAGCTGCTGGACTGGCAAAAGGAGGCGGCGGACCCGAACGAGTTCTTGGACTCACTGCGCTACGACCTGACCAGCCAGCAAATTTTCGCCTTCACGCCCAAGGGCGACGTGGTGGATTTGCCTGCGGGTTCGACGCCAGTGGATTTCGCGTACGCCGTGCACACCGAGGTGGGCCACCGCTGCATCGGTGCCAAGGTAAACGGCAAACTGGTCACCCTAGAAACCGAGCTACAAAATGGCGACCGGGTGGAGATCTTCACATCGAAGGACCAGAGCGCCGGCCCGTCGCGTGACTGGCAGGACTTCGTGGTCTCGCCCCGTGCAAAGGCGAAGATCCGCCAGTGGTTTGCCAAAGAACGCCGCGAGGAGCAGCTCGAAGCTGGCCGTGACGCGCTCGCCGCTGAGGTGCAGCGGGGCGGGCTGCCGATGCACCGGTTGTTCACAAATGACTCCATGCGCCAGGTGGCGACCCGGTTGCACTACCAGGATGTGGACGCGCTTTACACCGCCATCGGCGCCGGCAACGTTTCCACGCAGCATGTGGCGCACTTGCTCATGGACATGTTCGGCGGCGACGACGACGCTGTAGACGCGCTGACTGCCCGCACTCCGATGTCCGCCCTTGTGCGACCGCAGACGAGCGGAGACGGGCCCGCCATCTTGGTGGAGGGCAGCCCCGATGTCATGGCCAAGCTAGCGAAATGCTGCCAGCCGGTGCCTGGCGACGCGATCTTCGGCTTTGTCACACGCGGAGGCGGAGTCTCTGTCCACCGCGCCGACTGCACAAACGCGTCCAAGCTCAACGAGGAACCGGAGCGTTTGGTGGACGTGGGGTGGGCGAACCAGCGATCGTCTAGAAGCGCGTCGCGCGCCACAATCCAGCTCGAGGCACTGGACCGGAACGGCCTGCTCACGGAAACCACGGGTGTGCTCTCCGAAGCGAAACTCCCGATCTTGGCGATGTCCTCGCAGGCGGGTCAGGATCGCATTGCGACCATCCGGTTAACCATCGAGGTCTCTGACATCAAACAGCTGGGTTCCATCATGAACCAGATCCGCAACATTGAGGGCGTTTTCGACGTCTACCGCGTGACAGCCTAGCGGCGGTCTGAGGCACCCTCCTTCACTCTTACGGCGGCGCAGATGAACGGCGGGTGAAATTGTGATGGACGCGGGGTTATTTCCCCAGCGGAACACTTGCAGCGCATTCGTTTCACGCTGCGAAAACGGGGTACTCAGGCTACAAGTGAGGGACATCCGCACGAAGCCAAAGGAGTTCCCGTGTTCCACTTCCGCCGCGCTGGCGCGCTGATCGCCGCAACCACCACGACCGCAGTGGTGCTCACCGCAACCCCGTTCGCCGCCGCAACCGAGGCCGACCAGGTCACGATCAACGTTGCCAACATCACCGACTTCCACGGCCGGCTGAAAGCGAACCTGTCGACCACCCCGAAAGCCGGCGATGAGATGGGAGCGGCCAACGTCGCGGGCATCATGAACTACCTGCGCCAGCAGAACCCGAGCACGATTGTCACGTCCTCCGGGGACAACCAGGGCGGCTCCGCGTTCATCTCATTCATCTCCGACGACAAGTACACGATGGACTTCCTGAACGCCATGGGCACCGACGGTTCCGCCGTGGGCAACCACGAGTTCGACAAGGGCTACGAGGATCTCATCAACCGCATCGTCCCTGGCACGAACGATAAGCAGCTCGGCGCCAACATCTTCGTGGCTGGCGAGCAGCCGGTGAAGCCCTACACCATCGTGGAAAAGGAAGGTGTGAAGGTCGCCCTCGTCGGCACCACCTCCAACCTGACCCCGCAAAAGTCCAGCCCGGCCAACGTTGCAGGCGTGGAGTTCACCGACTCTGCCGAGCAGGTCAACATTGAGGCGAAGAAGCTCAAGGAAAGCAGCGAGGCCGACTTGGTCATCGCGCTCATCCACGACCCGGCGGACACAAGCGCGGCGAAGCTCAACCCGGAATACGTGGACTTTGCCTTCGGCGGCGACGACCACATCAGGCGTCTAGAGCTCAACCCTGACGGCACGGTGCCCTACGCGCAGTCCCACGAGTACGGCAAGGTCGTCACCGATATTGCTTTCACCTATGACAAGGCGAAGGACGAGCTCGTGAAGGTTGCGGGCCGGCAGATCGACGCGTCCCAGCTACAAGAGCTCGGCATCACCCCGGATCCGAAGGTTGAGGCGATTGTCGCGGAGGCCGATGAAAATGCCACAGAATTGGGCCAGAAGGTTGTCGCCACCATCGATGCAGACTTCAAGCGTGGCTCTAACCCCGACGACACGCCGGGGTCAAACCGTGGCACCGAGTCCACCGCGAACAACATGCTGGCCCAGTCCGCCGTCGCCGCACTTTCCGACTTCCTAGGTACCGAGATCGATTTCGGTGTCATGAACGCTGGCGGTGTCCGCGATGATCTTGCACAGGGCGAGGTGACCTACGAACAAGCGGCAGCAGTCCAGCCGTTCGGTAACAATATCGCCGTTGCGACCCTCTCCGGTGCCGCGATTAAGGAAGCCCTGGAGAACCAGTGGCGGACCGAGGAAGCCGCGGAGAAGTCCGGCCGCCCGCGCCTGGACATGGGCCTGTCCGACAACGTGTCGTACACCTACAATCCGAATGCAGAGCGCGGCAACCGAATCCTCGACATCAAGATCAACGGCGAGTCTGTGGACCCGAATGAGGACTACACCGTCGCGGCGTCGACCTTCTTGCTCGACGGCGGCGACGCCCTGATCAACAAAGACGAGGTCCGTAACCGCAACGACGTCGGCTACAACGACCTCCAGGCCTTCGTGGACTATTTGCAATCCGGTGAAGCCAAGGTCCGCGCCGGTCAGAAGGACGTCGGCGTGGTGCTCCCGGAGGGTGGCCTGAAGGCCGGCCAAAAGAACACCATTACGCTGACCTCCCTGAGTTACTCCTCCGAGGGCGAGCCGAAGGCCACTACCGTCACCGCCAAGCTGGGCGAGACCGAGGCGACGGCGGAAGTCGACAACGAAGTGACCGGCGCCGACAAGGGCCTCGGTGAGCAGGGCCGCGCGACGGTCGAGCTGGATATCCCGGCTGGTGTCTCTGGCGAGCAGACCCTGAATATCACCACCGACGCGGGTACCAACGTGTCGCTGCCGGTGACCGTCGACGGTGAGGGCGAGACCGGTTCGCCTACAGGAAAGGCCACCGATGCACGCCTCGGCATCATCCTCGGTGTGATCGCTGCAGTTCTGGCACTCATCCTCCCGCTCGTGTTCGCGTTCGAGATCGACGCGGTGCTCGGCCCGATCGCACGCATTAACCCTAGGTAGACGGATCAATAACAACGCCGCCGCTTCCTCCCCTGGAAGCGGCGGCGCGGTTGTGCGAGCTCGCCGGCGGACTACTTCACCGTTGCTTTCTCAATACGGACGTCCTCTGCCGGAGCCCCATCCTGCGCGCCGCCTTCAACGCCGGCCTCAGCGATCGCGTCCAAGGTGGCAAGGCCCTCGTCGTCGATCTGGCCGAAGTAGGTGTAGAGGGGAGGCAACACGGAATCGCCGTAGTTGAGGAAGAACTGGGAGCCGTTGGTGTCTAACCCCGCGTTCGCCATCGCGATAGTGCCGCGGTCGTAGCGCTGCGGCTGGCCGGTCTGCTGCAGCATCATCGCCTTCGTCTGCCGCCGTTCTTCCTCGGAGGCGCCCTCGGGCACACCGGCCTCGGACAGGTCGACGGTGTCGAGCGCCTGGTCAGTAGGCAGCTCGTTGGCGAACTGGAAGCCCGGGCTGCCAGCGCCGGTGCCGTCCGGGTCACCGCACTGCAGCACCTTCAGGCCGTCACCGGTGGTCAGGCGGTGGCACACCGTGTCGTTGTAAAAGCCCTCCTGAGCCAGGTACTCAATGGCGTTGACCGTGCACGGTGAGGCGGCGCGGTCCAGCTCCATACCGATCGGGCCCTGGTTCGTCTCCAGCTCCACCGTGACAGTGCCCTCGGCGGAGACGTCGTCGGCGGGAGGCATTCCCGTGCCACCGTCCCCGTCCTCGTTGTAGGTGCAGCTCACGCTTGCCGGCAAGGCCTGCGCGCGCTGCGTGGCAATCGGCTCGTACTGGGAGGCATCGAATGCGTTCTCTTCAGCCGCCTCCGACTCAGCGGTAGTTTCCGACGCGGCCATGTCGTCGTCGCTGTCGTTGGTAGCGGCGAAATAGATGCCGCCGCCAATGAGGGCGATGACGGCCGCAGAGATGGCCGCGACAGACCAGGGGCGGGCCTTCTCTTTCCGGTCGCGCGACTCCAGTTCGCGCTCCAGGTTGGACAACGCTTCCTTGCCGCGCTGCTCGTTCGATGCCACTGGGCTTCACCTCGCCGTGTCGTTGGGGTGGGCGGAGCTGCCGTCGATACGCGACCGCCCATGAACGGCTAGTCAGCCTAGCAGGCGGGATATAGTGGCCGGCATGAGAATCACCGGTTTCGCCGCTGGACCGTTTCAGACTAACTGCTACGTGGTTGCTAACGGTGATCGCGCGATTGTGATCGACCCGGGCCTGGGCGCCCACGATGTTGTGGCGCGGCATGCCGACGAAAAGGGTTTCACGGTGGAAGCCGTGGTGCTCACCCACGGCCACATCGACCACATCCGCGATGCGGCCGCCTTCGGCGTGGAGACGTTTGTGCACCCCGCGGACGCGTTCATGCTGTTGCGCGGCGACGGCGTCAGTGAGCAGGCGCGCGAGCTTCACGACGCCTCCGGCATGCAACCCATCGACAACCCAACACCGTTAGCGGACGGGCAGGTGCTGACGGTGGCGGGTCTGCAGCTGCGGGTGGTGCACGCGCCGGGGCACTCGCCTGGCTGCGTAATGGTGGTCGGCGACGGGGTAGTGTTTTCCGGCGACGTGCTATTCCGCGGGTCGATCGGACGCACGGACCTGCCGGATTCGGATCCGGCGCAGATGCGCGAAAGCCTCCGTGGGCCGGTGTGGGAGCTCGCTGCCGAGCTGCAGGTTTTGCCCGGCCACGGCGCGGCAACGACGGTAGAGCACGAGCGCGCCACCAACCCTTTCCTGCGCAAAGCCAACGCAGGACGCTAACGCGGGAGGCGGTAGCGCTGCACTAGACTTGCCCCCTGTGAGCGAGAACCAGAAGGACCACTTTCAGAAGCTTTCCGCCCCGAAGGGTGTGCCGGACTACGTGCCGCCGGAATCCGCGGCGTTTATCCGCGTCCGCGACGAGTTCGCGCGCCAAGCCCGGGTTGCCGGTTACCAGCACATCGAGCTGCCCGTCTTCGAGGACACTGCGTTGTTCGCCCGCGGCGTCGGCGAGTCCACGGACGTGGTGAGCAAAGAGATGTACACCTTCGAGGACCGTGGCGGTCGTTCTGTCACCCTTCGCCCAGAGGGCACCGCGGGCGTGATGCGCGCGTTTATCGAGCACAACATGGACCGCGGCTATCTTCCGGTGAAGTTGAACTACTACGGCCCGTTCTTCCGCTACGAGCGCCCGCAGGCCGGACGCTACCGCCAGCTCCAGCAGGTGGGAGTGGAGGCAATCGGCATGGATGACCCGTTGCTGGATGCGGAGGTCATTGCGCTGGCCGACCGTAGCTACCGCGCTATCGGGCTCACCGGTTTCCGCCTCGAGCTGACCAGCTTGGGCGACAAGCACTGCCGCCCGGCGTACCGCGAGAAGCTGCAGCAGTTCCTGTTCGACCTGCCGCTCGACGAGGAAACCCGCCAACGCGCGGAGATCAACCCACTGCGCGTGCTGGACGACAAGCGCGAGGAGGTCAAAGCGATGACCGCCGATGCACCGCTCATGCTGGACTTCCTTTGCGACGAGTGCCGCGCGCACTTCGAGGCCGTGACCTCAGCGCTCGACAGCTTCGGCGTACCGTACGAGATCAATCCGCGCATGGTGCGTGGGCTGGATTACTACACCAAGACCACCTTCGAGTTCGTCCACGACGGCCTCGGCGCCCAATCCGGCATCGGCGGGGGCGGCCGCTACGACGGTCTGATGGCTCAGATTGGCGGACCCGACCTGTCCGGCATCGGTTACGGTCTCGGCGTGGACCGCGCTGTGCTCGCCCTCGAAGCCGAAGGCGTTGAGCTGGAGGGCGCCGACAGCCGCGTCGACGTGTTCGGCATCGCCATCGGCGACGACGCGAGGACGACAATGAGCAAGCTTATCGACGAGCTCCGCGCCGCAGGCGTCTCGGCCGACATGTCCTACGGGCAGCGCGGCCTGAAGGGGTCGATGAAGGGCGCCGACCGCGCCGGGGCGAAATTCGCCCTGGTGCTAGGAGAGCGGGAGCTGGAGGCCGGGGAGGTTGCGGTGAAGAACCTCGCCGACCACGCCCAGGAATCGGTAGCACTCGACGCTGAGGCGGTTATCCGGGCGGTGCGTTAGGCGCACTCAGCACTCGGTGATGTTCACCGGGAGACCGAGCTGCACGGCGAGACCGCCCATGGAGGTCTCCTTGTACTGCGTCATCATGTCGCGGCCGGTTGCGGCCATTGTCTCCACAACGTCGTCGAGAGTGACGATATTGGTGTCGTCGCCGAGCTTGGCCAGGCGGGCTGCGTTAATCGCCTTAACCCCGCCGATGGCATTGCGCTCGATGCAGGGCACCTGGACAAGGCCGCCGACTGGGTCGCAGGTCAGGCCCAGATTGTGTTCGAGTGCGATCTCTGCGGCGTTCTCCACCTGCTGGGGTGTGCCGTTGAGCACGGCGCACATGCCCGCAGCCGCCATGGATGACGCCGACCCGACCTCGCCCTGGCAGCCCACCTCGGCGCCGGAGATCGACGCATTGGTTTTGATGATCGAGCCGATCGCTCCGGCAGTGAGGAGGAACTCGCGGGCCCGTTCCACTGTGAAGTCATCGGTGAAGTCGCGGCAGTAGTGCATAACCGAGGGGATGATGCCGGCGGCACCGTTGGTCGGCGCGGTGACAACTTGCCCGTGAGCGGCATTTTCCTCGTTGACCGCGAGCGCGTACAGGTTCACCCACTCCATCGCGTCTAGGCCGCGGGCGGTGGAGGCCTCGTATTCGGCGGTGAGGAGACGGTGCAGGCGGTTTGCCCGGCGCCTGACGTTCAAGCCGCCGGGCAGCACCCCCTCCGTCTTCATGCCGTGGGCGACACACTCTTGCATCACGTCCCACACGGCGTCGAGGTGCGCGTTGAGCTTGTCGCGGCCGTGGATCGACTCTTCGTTTTCCCGCATGATCTCCGCGATGCTCATGCCGGTTTCCGCGCAACGTTGCATCAGCTCAGCCCCGGTGTCAAAGGGATAGGGCACGGATGCGATCTCGCGGGCGGAGGCGACGCCGGATTCGTCTCGGTGTTCCTCCATCTCCCAGCGGTCCAAGATGAAGCCGCCGCCGACGGAGTAGAAATCCTCCCGCTCGGCCAGAATGCCACCGTTTTCATCCCATGCGTCGAAGATGATGCAGTTGGGGTGCGCCGCCACCGGCGCCGGATCGAACCTCAGCTCGTACTCCACAGTTCCAGCGGGGCCGGAGATCGTGCCGGTTGCCGGGATGGGCTCACCAGGCTTTGGCGCAATGTCCGCGGACGTGGTGGTGGGGGTGTAGCCGACCAGGCCGAGCAGCGCGGCGCGGTCGGTGCCGTGCCCGACACCGGTAGCAGCCAGGGAACCCCGCAGCTCGACAGCCACCTTCGCGGGGTAGGTATCAAGCTTGTCGATGAGGGCGATAGACGCGCGCATCGGCCCGACCGTGTGGGACGATGAGGGGCCGATGCCGATGCTGAACAGGTCGACGGCGCTGACGAAATTTGCTGACATGCCGGGGATGATACCGGACTGAGGTCTCCGCAGAGCCCGTCGCAAAGCGCAAGCTCATATCGCTTGCGCGAGAGCGGGGATGTCGGTGGCTCCGAGCACCGAGATGGGCTTTTGCGTGGATTTGCCGTGCTCCGTGATGATCGCGAGACGGGGTACCGCGCCCGACGGTAGCGGGGTGCTCAGCGCCTCGACGGCAGCGGCGGCTGTCACGGTGCGCCGGAGGAAAATCGGCTGATCCAGCTTGCCGCTGTGGGCGAGCACGTCCGCGACAGTCCCGGTTGAAATGGTGCCGTCGTCGCGTAGCTCGGCCGCGACCCAGCGCGCGATGGCGTTCGTGGTGAGAAGCCCGACGCACTCGCCACCGTCGTAGATGGGAAATTGCGCGAGCCCCTTCGAGGCGACGATGCCGAGGGGCTCTCGTATGTCGTCGTCGAGGGAGAAGCTGACCACCTGCTGGTGCTCAACGATCGCGAGCGCCGCCGTGGGGGCCAGCAGCGTGTCGCGCAACCGCTCAATCTGCGCAACCGTCTCCGGCAGGGGCTCCGCAATTGGCCGCAGGTCCTCGTACTCGCCGTGGCTAATCGCGTTACGGAGCTCCGCAAACTCCTGCAGCGTCTCGGACTGCTGCAACGTCAGCACTCCCTGCCTCGCCGCCAACCGGGCCAGCCATGAAAACGAGTCCGACTTTTTCGCCCCCAGCGCATCCCGGAGAAACCGTTCTATTGCGTTAAACGCAGCAAGAAACGGCACGGCGCGGTTGGTATCGGCATTGCTCATGCCGGCCACTGTAGCGCCGTGCCGTTGCAGCAAAAGGGCGAAAATTAAAGGCTAGCTCTTGTACACGCCGCGGTTGAGGGTGTCGCACGCGGACATTGCGCCGGATTCATACCCGGACTTAAACGCCTCCATGCGCTGCTCGGACGAGCCGTGGGTCCACGCATCCGGGTCAACCTGGCCGCCGGAGCGGCGCTGAATGTTGTCGTCGCCGATGGACTGTGCCGTTTGCAGTGCCTGCTGCAGCTGCTCGTCAGAAATGGGCTCAAGCGACGCGTTCTCGCCCCGGGAGGCGTGGTGCGCCCAGATACCCGCGTAGCAGTCCGCCTGCAGCTCCAGAGCGACAGCAGCGGAATCCTGGCCCGGGTTCTTGTAGTCGCTCAATCCGAGCGTGCCCTCCAAGTTCTGGATGTGGTGGCCGTACTCGTGCGCGGTGGCGTACTCCTGCGCCAGCGGGCCGTTGGAGCCGCCGAGCCTGCCGAGGTCGTCGAAGAAGCTCACGTCGAGGTACGCGGTGGTGTCGCGCGGGCAGTAGAACGGACCGGTGTCGGCGCTTGCAAAGCCGCAGCCGGTGTTCACGTCGTTCTTAAAAATGGTCATGTTCGGCTCGGTGAACTGGGTGTCGGACTGCGCCGGCAAGACCTGCTCCCAGATGGTATTCAGGGAACCCCACGTTGCTGCTGCGCGGCAGTCGTCATACTTGTTCGAAGAACCCGGCTCTTGGCAGTGTTCCAACGTGTAGTTGCCCTGGGACTGCGACTGGGTCTGGGAGCTGTCTTCGCCACCGAGTATCCCGTTGAACGCGCCGCTGAAGTACAGCAACGCCAGCAGCACCACAATCACAGCTCCGCCACCGCCGCCGCGGAGCAGCAGCGGCAGTAGCATCATGGCGCCCGATGGCAGGCCGCCACCGCCGCCTTGGCCAGAGCCCGAGCTTGTGCTGACGTTGCCACCCTGGCCTTGTGCGTAATCGCCTCTGAAAGTCATGCACAGAATTGTGCCAAATCACGCGTGCACGCGCGGGGTAGACCCAGCGCGGTTCCCGCCGTGAGAGGGGGCGGGCGCGCTGCTTCGGCACGGCAGGTAAGATTTGCCAGGTTAGTTTTGCCATCACGTGGAAGGACGTGGAAACCGTGCTGCGCACTCACCTTGCGGGGAACCTGAATAAAGAACTCGACGGCCAGACAGTGACTCTCACCGGCTGGGTCGCACGTCGGCGCGACCACGGCGGCGTCATCTTTATCGACCTGCGTGACCGCTCCGGTCTTGCCCAGGTGGTCTTCCGCGAGTCCGAGGTGGCTGAGGCCGCGCACGACCTGCGCAGCGAGTACGTCATTCAGGTGACCGGCACTGTGGAGCCGCGCCCGGAGGGTTCCGCCAACCCGAACCTCGCATCCGGTGAGATCGAGGTCAATGTGACCGATCTGGTCGTGTTGAACAAGGCGGCCGCGCTGCCGTTCCAGATTGAGGATGCGTCCTCCAACGAGGTGGGCGAGGAAGCCCGACTGCGTTACCGCTACCTGGATCTGCGCCGGGAGCGGCAGGCGAAGGCGATGCGCTTGCGCGCGAAGGCGAACCAGGCGGCGCGGCGCGTGCTGGACAACCACGACTTCACTGAAATTGAGACCCCGACGCTGACGCGCTCCACCCCCGAGGGCGCGCGCGACTTTCTCGTACCGGCGCGCTTGAAGCCGGGTTCGTGGTACGCGCTACCGCAGTCTCCGCAGCTGTTCAAGCAGCTGCTCATGGTGGCGGGCATGGAGCGCTACTACCAGCTCGCCCGCTGCTACCGCGACGAGGACTTCCGAGCGGACCGTCAGCCCGAGTTCACCCAGCTTGACGTGGAAGCCAGCTTTGTGGACCAGGACGACGTCATCGCGCTGGCAGAGGAAATCCTGGTTGAGCTGTGGAAGCTCATCGGCTACGAAATTCAGACGCCGATCCCGCGCATGACCTACAAGGAAGCGATGGAGAAGTACGGTTCGGACAAGCCCGATCTGCGCTTTGACATCCCGCTGGTGGAGTGCACCGACTTCTTCAAGGACACCACGTTCCGCGTGTTCAAGGCCGAGTACGTCGGCGCTGTTGTGATGGACGGTGGCGCGTCGCAGCCACGCCGCCAACTCGACGCCTGGCAAGAGTGGGCGAAGCAGCGCGGTGCAAAGGGCCTTGCCTACATCCTTGTGCAGGAGGACGGCGAGCTGACCGGCCCCGTAGCTAAGAACATCACCGACGAGGAGAAAGCTGGCATCGCCGAGCACGTTGGTGCCAAGCCGGGCGACTGCATCTTCTTCGCAGCAGGCGAGACCAAGGCGTCGCGCGCACTGCTCGGTGCCGCACGAGGCGAAATCGCCCGCAAGCTCGACCTGATCAGGGAAGGCGATTGGGCGTTTACCTGGGTTGTGGACGCACCGCTGTTCGAGCCGGCAGCAGACGCCACGGCGTCCGGCGATGTCGCGCTTGGGCACTCCAAGTGGACCGCAGTGCACCACGCATTCACCTCGCCGAAGCCCGAGTTCCTGGACAACTTCGAGCAGAACCCGGGCGAGGCGCTGGCGTACGCATACGACATCGTGTGCAACGGCAACGAGATCGGTGGCGGATCCATCCGTATCCACCAGCACGACGTACAAAAGCGCGTCTTTGAGGTGATGGGTATCACCGACGAGGAGGCGGACGAGAAGTTCGGCTTCCTGCTGGACGCGTTCCAGTACGGCGCGCCGCCGCACGGCGGCATTGCGTTCGGCTGGGACCGTATCGTCTCGCTGCTGGGCGGTTTCGAGTCGATCCGCGACGTCATTGCATTCCCGAAGTCGGGCGGAGGCGTCGACCCGCTGACGGATGCGCCGGCCCCGATCCCGGCAGAGCAGCGCAAGGAGACCGGTGTGGACTTCAAACCGAAGAAGGCCACGGAGACGGCCGGCGACGAGGTCGAGGCTGCCGGCGCCGAGAAGTAGGCCACCCATGGCAGATACGCCGGAGGTCATCCGCGTCGCCGCCGACATCTTGACAAAGCGGTATGGCGGGAAGCAGGAGCTTGTCGACGTCGAGCGGCTTGACGGCTCCGGTGTCGCCGAGGTGTACCGCGCTAGGGTGGTGAATAACCCGTTCTTCCAGCACCGCTCGGTGGTGGTGAAGCGCTCGCCGGCGTCGGGTGACGAATTGGTGGACGCTGCGTTCTTGCGCGAGACAGTGGCCTACCAGTTTGCGACGTCGCTAAGCCCGAGCGCTCGGCCGGGACCAGTCCTTCTGGGCTACGACACAGCCCAGCGCGTGCTCATCATCTCCGACTTGGGCGATGGCCGCGCGCTGGCGGACGCCCTGCGTGCCGCGGATGAAGCCACGCACACCGACGTCCTGCGCAAACTCGGCAGGGCGCTGGGCATGATGCACGCCGGCACAGCGGACGAGGAAGATGCCTTCAACGTTTTGTTGCAGCGCATGACCCGTTCACGGCCGAACTCCGCCAACCTGCAAAAGCTCCGCGACCGCCTGCTGTCGCACCGGATCCGCATCGGCGTCAACGTGCTCGAGGGTGCTGGCGTGGCAATCCCCTCTGAGGTGCGCATCGCGGCGTCCAACGTGCAAAGCCGCTTGCTGCGCGGCGGGATGCGCGCATTCACCCCGTTCGATCTCACCCCAGACAACATCGTTGAGACCGACAGTGCCTTCCACTTCTTGGACTACGAATGGGCGGGGTACAGGGATGTGACCTTCGACGTGGCCTTCGTTGTGGCCCGCTTCCCGGCGTTTCTCGCCGCGCAGCCGTTTAGCGCCCAGGCCACAGAGGCGTTTGTGGATGCCTGGGTGCGCGAGGTGCGCGACGTGTGGCCGAGCGTGCAGCACCCAGACACGCTGCAGGCGCGTATCACGGCCGCCTTGATCGGATGGGCGATGAGCAGTGTCGCGTTACTGGACCCGTTGAGCTTGTCGGAGCTGGCGGAGCACGACGAGCAACTCCGGGCAGATTTTGTAGCAGCCGGGGTCGACGTGCCCTCGCCTGACCTGGGCGGCGCGCTCGAGGCGGGCGTTTCAGGGCCGGACAGCGCACACGACGTGCTGCGGCCGCCCTCGCAAGGCCCGTTTACCGTAGATGAGGCGTTGGTGCGGCGCGATCTGCGCGAGACGTTTGAGTCGCTCGCCGCGTTTGCAGACGCAGGCGCAGACCCTGCGTACCGCACAATCTACGAGTTCGCGCAGTCGTTGGCGGAGCGGCTGCGGTAGAGGACACAGATGGAGCAAGAAGGGCTTTTCGCGGCGACAAGCGGACAGGATCAACCAGCTGCAGCCGGCAACCGCGGCACAACTTTTTTCGAGGCGGGAGCGAGTGCGCCGCTTGCCGCTCGAATGCGCCCGCGCTCGTTGGACGAGGTGGCGGGGCAGCGGCAACTGCTCAGCGAAGGCAAGCCGCTTCGCAGGCTCATCGACGGCTCGGGTGCGGCCTCGGTGATCCTGTACGGCCCGCCGGGCACCGGCAAGACCACGATCGCCTCGCTCATCGCGTCGGCGATGGGGCAAAACTTCGTTGCGCTCTCCGCGCTCTCGTCCGGGGTGAAAGAAGTTAGGGCGGTCATCGACGAGGCGCGGCGCGACCTTATCCGTGGTGAAAAAACGGTCCTGTTCATCGACGAGGTGCACCGGTTTTCCAAAACCCAGCAGGACGCGTTGCTCGCGGCAGTGGAGAACCGGACTGTCCTGCTGGTAGCGGCGACCACAGAGAATCCGAGTTTCAGTGTGGTCGCGCCACTGCTGTCGCGTTCCTTGCTGCTAAAGCTGGAGTCGCTGGATGCAGACGACTTGCGTGCCGTGCTTGACCGGGCGATGGCGGACGAGCGCGGTTTCAACGGGGGGTTTGTGCTTGACGACGCTGCACGCGAACAACTCGTCCTCCTCGCCGGCGGCGATGCCCGCCGGGCGCTGACATACTTGGAAGCCGCCGCGGAGGCCGTGCAGCCGGGCGAGACGATCACAATCGACACGGTGAAGGAAAACGTCAACCGGGCGGTGGTGCGCTACGACCGCGACGGGGATCAGCACTACGACGTCGTCAGCGCCTTTATCAAATCCATCCGCGGATCCGATGTCGACGCTGCGTTGCACTACCTGGCGCGGATGATCGAGGCGGGGGAGGACCCGCGCTTCATCGCGCGTCGGTTAGTCATCCACGCCTCCGAAGACATTGGCATGGCTGACCCGACCGCGCTGCAGACTGCGAACGCGGCCGCGAACGCCGTGCAGTTCATCGGCATGCCAGAGGGGAGGCTGGCGCTAGCACAGGCAACTATCCATTTGGCCACGGCACCGAAGTCGCCGTCGGTCATCCAGGCTGTCGACGCGGCACTCGCCGACGTGCGGGCCGGAAACGCGCCGCCCGTGCCGGCGCACCTGCGCGACGGCCACTACGAGGGTGCGAAGGCGATGGGCAACGCCGTGGGGTACGTCTACCCGCATGATGACCCGAAGGGCGTCGTCAAGCAGCAGTACATGCCTGACGGTTTGGAGGATGCGGTGTATTACCGCCCCACCGAGCACGGCGCCGAGCGACGGATCCACGACTTCATCGGTAGACTTCGCGCGCTCGTCCGCGGACGGTGAACCCAGCGGCCGCGGCGGCGCGGGGTAGAGTAAGCCCGGATAAAAAACGGCGCTGCTGAAAGGACGACCACGCGTGCAGACCCATGAGATCCGAGAGCGGTTCACCAACCACTTCGTCGAGGCTGGACACACCCCGGTGCCGAGCGCCCCGCTGATTCTGGACGACCCGACGCTGCTGTTCGTCAACGCGGGCATGGTGCCGTTCAAGCCGTACTTTCTGGGCGACCAGACCCCGGACTTTGCAAACGGCACCGCCACCTCGATTCAAAAGTGCGTGCGCACCCTTGATATTGAGGAAGTGGGCATCACCACCCGCCACAACACCTTCTTCCAAATGGCCGGCAACTTTTCATTCGGCCAGTACTTCAAAGAGGGCGCGATCACGCACGCGTGGAACCTGCTCACGGGCACCGTGGACGACGGCGGGCTTGGGTTGGACCCGGAGCGTCTCTGGGTCACCGTGTACCTGGATGACGACGAAGCCGCTGGTATCTGGCGCGACAAGGTGGGTGTGCCGGAAGAGCGCATTCAGCGCATGGGCATGGAGGACAACTTCTGGTCCATGGGCATCCCGGGACCGTGCGGGCCGTGCTCAGAGATCTACTACGACCGCGGTCCCGAATACGGCAAAGACGGCGGCCCGATCGCCGACGACAACCGCTACATGGAGATTTGGAACCTCGTGTTCATGGAATCCGTCCGTGGCGAGGGCGATAAAAAGGGCAACTTCGAGATCGTCGGGGAACTGCCGCAGAAGAACATCGATACCGGCATGGGCATTGAGCGCGTGGCGTGCCTGCTGCAGGGCGTGGACAATGTCTACGAAACTGACCTGCTGCGACCGGTCATTGACGCGGCCGTAGACCTCACCGGCTCCAAGTACGACGCGGGAAACAAGGACGACGACGTGCGCTTCCGCGTCATCGCCGACCACGCCCGTACCGGAATGATGATCATTCTCGACGGCGTCACCCCGTCGAACGAGGGGCGCGGCTACATCCTCCGTCGGCTGCTGCGCCGCATCATCCGCTCTGCACGCTTGCTCGGTGCGGCCGGCCCCGTGATGGAGACCTTCATGAACACCATCATGGACACCATGACCCCGTCGTTCCCGGAGATCGCGGACAACCGCGAGCGCATCCTCCGCGTGG